>OGFF01000376.1_pt1 | contig 65920 bp, 66 predicted proteins | sample 1570751 | NCBI WGS metagenome assembly OGFF01 (sample SAMEA2581951, study PRJEB24529) | metagenome | biome: Human gut stool | place: China | collected 2011 | reverse complement strand
AGAGAACAGAAAAGGATAGCATGTATGAACTGTCCGCAAAAAATGACCGACTGATTTGGAACAAAGACTCGGCAGAATTGTCCGTCAAGGTAATGAAAACCGAAAAATAGAAATTTATCGTTATGTAACAGAGCAAACCTTTGACGCATACCTTTATCAACTTGTTGAAGGCAAACAAAAATTTGCATCGCAGATTATGACGAGTAAATCTCCTGCCCGTTCGGCAGATGATATTGATGAAACCGCTCTTTCTTATGCTGAAATAAAAATGCTTGCAACGGGTAATCCACTAATAAAAGAAAAAATGGACTTGGATTTAAAAGTAAATGAACTTAAAGTTTTAAGGAGTGCTTACCTAAGCCAAAAATTTAATTTGGAAGATGCTATATTAAAGACATATCCAGCACAAATTGCCAAATACAACTCACAAATCAGTGGACTTGAAAAAGACATACAAACGGCAAAAGAACACCCAAAGACAGATACCTTTTGCGGTATGACAGTCTTGGGTGTCCCTTATTTTGAAAAGACAAAAGCCGGTTTGGCAATCATAAATGCCTGCAAAACAATCAATTCATCGGCAGACACCATTAACCTTGGTGAGTACAGAGGCTTCAAAACCGAAATTTGTTTTGATTCATTTTCAAGAATTTACAGGTTTATTCTTAAAGGCAAAATCAGTCACAGCGTTGATTTAGGTACCGACGCTAACGGCAATATTGTCAGGATAGATAATGCCATTAAGGATATGCCAAGCAGGCTTACAATGTGCAAAACCAAACTCGAAAACACTATGCTTCAGCTTGAAAATGCAAAGGCAGAGGTAGAAAAACCGTTTGCTTTTGAAGATGAACTCAAACAAAAATCTGCCCGACTTGATGAACTCAACACTCAACTTAATCTTGATGTTAGGGATGAGGAGATTGTTGATGAAGTGAAAGATAAAAATAAGCTTAAAGCAAAAAGCGTAGAAAAAGCAGTAACTAGATGAATTTTAAATAAAATTAATATTTTATTGTTTACTTATACTATTAATTGAGTTATAATAAAACAATAATTATAATAAACTATTATATAAATAATTATTTATGAAAGGTATACAGAGTGTTAGGGTTATGTGTAAATCTATTAATAGTAATGTTGTTATAGGAAATTTTTTAATTGAGGCCGTTACACGCGATAAAAAATATGTTTCATATGAAGAACTAATTTCGTTTGATGACTTAATATCTGAAAAATTAAATGAAATCAATTATATAACCAAGTTTTCTGTTAACCAAATTTTCGATTTTGAAGATGATTATCCTTTTTTTATAGAGTCAATAAAAGACGAAAAGATATACATTTATCTAGAACATAAAGATATTACAATTAATCGATTACAAAGATATTTTAGAATGGGGTTACCTTCTGTTATTTTAGATGAATTGGCAAATACTTCAAGTGAAGTGTTGGATTAATAATTTATAGGAATTTGTATATAAAAACTGATATGAAAACTAAGAGCATAAAAGACGCTGTTCATGGATATATCAAATTAGATGAACCGTACTGGAAGATAATTGATACCCCAGAATTTCAACGATTAAAATGGCTAGAACAAACTAGTTATAGGGTTCTTTACCCTTCTGCAAGACATGATAGATTCATTCATTCAATCGGTACTTATCATTTAGGTGTATCTGCTATTAATGGCTTTTCTGAAAATTGCAAAAAATTGCTGGGCAACAATGAAATTGTTGAAAAATATAGAGAATCATTTTTGTTTGCATGCCTATTACATGATGTTGGACATTCACCATTTTCACATACTTGCGAAGACTTATATAATTATAGAGATAAAGTTTCAAACATTGAGTCTATAATAAATCAAAAGCTATTGTCAACCGTGGAGAATTTCTTAGATAAAGAAGAATTTGAGGATTTCTCAAAAGATTACGAATATATTATTAATGCACATGATAATATATGTAAAGCACCTTCTGAGCATGAGATAATGAGTATTATTGTAATTATGAACAATTTTGCAAATTTTTCTTCTGGCTTCCCAGAAACTATACGTCATAGTTTATCTAAAGACCTTATTATTAGATCTGTTATTGGATGTGTATATTCTGTAAATCATAGTTTGTCTCAAGATGTTATAACGGACAGAGGAATAAAAAATTGTTTGATTAGATTGTTGAATTCATCAACGGTTGATGTTGATAAACTTGATTATATAGCAAGAGATACAATGATGTCAGGCTATGAAAATATTGCTCTTGACAATGAAAGATTGTTAAGTAGTGTTAGTTTTGTAGTTAAAGATGAAATTTATTATCCTGCTTTTAATAAGAGTGCATTAAGTGTAATTAATAATGTCATTTTGGCAAAAAATTCTCAGTCAAAATGGATTGTTAATCATCCAATCGTAATTTATGAATTTTATTTATTAAGAAAATCTATAGGTATTTCAATAAAGCAAATATGTGAAGATTTTTATGATGATAATCAAAATGAACATTTTGATGTCGTTCTTTCATCTATTTTTTCAGCAGATTCATTGTCTACAAAAGTAAAAAAAATATGCAACTTTGATTTTTCTTTACTTTCTGATATTGATATTATTTTTTTAATGAAACAAAATATAAGAAACAAGGATGTTTCAGAATATTTTGAAAGAAATAATAGGAAACACCCCATTTGGAAATCTCACGATGAGTATCTTCACTGTTTAGGAAAAGAATCAGCAACAAATGTAGCAGATTTTTTTGCACCATTAATTAATCATTTTATTGGAGTTGAAGATTTATATCATCCTAAACATATAGATATTGACTTTTATAACGAGTTAAAAGATGAAAAAACGGAATCCATATCAAATAGACAAGAAATATTTAATATTTTAGAAGTGTTAAAAAAATATTGCGATAAAGTAGATGCAGATTTTGATTTTGTTATTTTGCCCGCTAGTAACAAGTTTTCTGCGAAAATTAATAGTAAACAACTTTTTATTAGATTCAGTAATGAAGATAGTGATTTTTCAACTTATGAAGAACTTCAAAATGATGCTGTTGTTAACCAACCGGTGAGATATGCGTTCTTCTATCTTTATTCAAAGGATAAAATTAATTCAAAAGATTTTTTGGGATTTGTAAAGGAAACTATAAACAAAGAATCTGATTTTAGATGCTGAATTTATAATATAAAAGCCAGTTGATTTTCAACTTGAAATCAACTGGCTTTTTATTTGTAGAAAATAGAAATATAAGTATATTAAATAAATTTGATTTAATTAAACTCTTAAAAGGAGGTTAAAATGCCGTATTATTCAAAAGAAGTAATCAAAAAAGCAAAGGAAATGGACTTGCACACATATCTTCAAAACTACGAACCTGATGAGCTTGTTCACTTTTCAGGAGATACCTATTGCACTAAAGAACACGACAGTTTGAAAATATCAAACGGGCTTTGGTGTTGGAATTCAAGAGGTATAGGCGGTAAAAGTGCGGTTAAATATTTGACTGATGTTAAAGGATATTCTTTTATCGACGCAGTTAAAATTATCGTTGAAAAAGAAAAATTGCAACCGCCTGTTAAAGTGATTGCACCTAAAAAGAAACGGGTATATAACTTGAAACTGCCACCAAAAAGTCCGACAGATGATAAAGTTAAAGAGTACCTTACCGGCAGAGGTATTGACGAAAGTATCATAGATTATTGCCTTGAGCATAAACTCATATTTGAAAGTTTACCGTATCATAACGCTGTTTTTGTAGGTTTAAATGAACAAAACAAACCTAAGTATGCAGCGTTTCGTGCAACGGAGAACAAAAGAATTATGGGCGAATGTGAGGGAAGCGATAAGTCATATTCCTTTAAATTGACAAATGATAATTCAAATATTCATCTGTTTGAATCTGCAATCGACCTTTTGTCTTATGCCACTCTTGTTAAAATGCAAGGTAAAGATTGGCAAAATGTTTCGATGATTTCTCTTGCAGGTGTGTATACGCCTAAAGAAAAAATCGAAGAAAGCAAGATACCGAAAGCACTTGTGACATATCTTAAAAGTCATCCGTACATTGAAAAAATATATTTGCATCTTGACAGTGACTATGCCGGAAGATTAGCCACAAAAACATTAAAAATTATTTTACCAACTGAATATCCCAATATTGAAATCGTTGACAACCCTGTTCCGAGAGGAAAAGATGTCAACGATTTTTTGCTTTTAAGTAAAGGTATGAAGCCGGTTGTATCTGAAAGGAGTATACCAAGTGAACGAAGAAAACCTGATAAAGGTATTGCTCGTTGAACCGTTTGACAAGCCAAAGATAATTACAATAGAAAACAATTATCAAGCGATTAGTGAAATTATCTGCGGTGATGTAGATGAATATATGCCGTTTGAAGATGATGTTGCCTTGCTTTGTAACGCTGACGGTAAAAGACTTTCTCTTTCTGCAAGTCACACAGTAACGGATACTGAAACAGGTAAAACAGAACTCATATACGGCAGTTTTATCCTTGTAGGAGCAAGTGAATTTGATACCGAATATCATTCGTTAGATGATGATTTGATTGATAAATATATGGATTTATTCAGTAAATGAATCAGCATAATACTATGCTGACTTGTCTTAGCAAGCAGTGCGTTTTTACTCCTAAAGAGCAAAAACACGCTTGTTAGGGGTTTTCCCCTAATACCCCAATTACACACAGAAAGGAATAACAAAATGAAAACTATAATTATTTCAATACTCTTATTCTTATTCGGAGGATTTGCAGGAATTACAACAATGTGTTTGGTGCAAATCAATAGGACTAACGGCAATGAGCGTTTTGAAAAGGAGGATTCATCCGATGAACAAGACGATTAAAAAACAGTTTTGGATAACACCTGATGATGATGAAATTTTAAAGCTGAAATGCGAAAAAGCCTGTTTGTCCGAAGCTGCATTGATGAGGTATCTGATAAGAGGTTATGAGCCGAGAGAAAAGCCCGACGAGCGTTTCTATAAATCAATGAACGATTTATCGGCTATCGGCAGAAACATAAATCAAATTGTCGCAAAGGCTAATACATTGAATTTTGTTGACGCACCTCTTTTAGCGGAAGAATTAAATAAACTTAAAGCGTTGAGAACAAAAATTGAAATGTTGTATCTCAGACCTGTTGAGAATGAAAAATGGCAGTAAGTAAGATATGGAATGTCAACAGCAGACTTGACAAGGTAATCAATTACGGCAGTAATGAAAAGAAAACTACCAATCCTGATTATGACCCGCTAAAAACAGTTCTCGGTTACGGTGATAACCCTGATAAGACCGAAAAGCAGTTATACTCTACAGGTATAAATTGTGACGCCGAATTTGCTTACCAACAGTTTATGACAGTTAAAATGCAATATGGCAAAACAGACGGAATACTCGGCTATCACGGATATATGAGTTTTAAGCCGGGAGAGGTCACACCTGAACTTGCACATAAAATCGGAATTGAAGCCGCCAAACGAATTTGGGGTAAAAGATTTCAAGTGGTTGTGGATACTCATTTGAATACAGATTGTTTGCATAATCATTTTATCATTAACTCCGTTTCATTTGTGGACGGCAAAAGGTGCAGAGAAACTTCGTGGTTTAAAAATAAAATGGTTTTTGATGAGGTTTGTAAGGAATACGGTATTTCTGTGATTGATAAACCTAACAGGACAGTTGACAGAAGTTATATCAATCAAAAAGAACAAGCAGGAATGCCGACAAGATATAATCTTACAAAAGAAGCACTTGATGTTGCAATCGAAAACAGTAAGAGTATAAAAGAACTTGAATACAATCTTAAAAAGCTCGGTTACAGTTGTAACTTCAATGTAAATCATAAGTATTGGACTGTGACTCCAAAAGGATATGACAGACCTATCAGAACATATAGGCTTGGTGAAAAGTATTCAAAGGAAAATATTTTGAATGCCGTTTTGGAAAATAACAGACCTGTAAAATATAAACCGTTTGTGCAAGGTCAGGTGCAATATAAACTTTCAACAAGAGGTACAAGACTACACAAGGTCAAAGGACTTCGTGGTTTGTATTTCTATTACCTATATAAACTCGGTTATCTGCCAAAGAATAAGCCGAGAAACACTTCAAGAGTTCATTATCTTTTAAGAGAAGATTTGATGAAGCTTGATAAATTATCAAACGAGGCAAGGCTCCTTGAACAGTATCGGATAAATACTGTCGAGGAGCTTTTCTCATATAAATCGAAAGCCGAAAAGGAAATCGAAATATTAACCGAAAACAGAAAGCAACTGCGAAATAAATCAAAAAGAAAGAATTGCTCGAATCTGAATGAGGTTAAAGAAGAAATATCCGATATCGGCAAACGGTTGAAAGAAATACGCAATGAAATTTTGCTCATTGATGATATTGCCGAGCGTTCAAATGAAATTGAAGAAAAATTAGAGCAAGCAGAAATTGATGAGCAAAAGAAACTGCAAAAGGAGGAAAAGTATCGTGAATAACTCAGGCGACGCCGCCGAACAAGTTGTAAGACTGTCACTTGAAGGCTTTGAGGTTGTTGCAAAGGTATCGGGAGAAGCTGCAAAGAATATTGCGGTTCTTCTGCTTGCCACATTAAAGCAAGAACAAAAAGCCAAAGGTAAGGCAAGACTTTCAAACCTGATTAAGTCCGGCAAAGAACTTAAAGTCTTTTCAATTCCTCAAAAGGATTTGAAAAAATTTACAGAGCAGGCAAAGAGATACGGTGTTTTGTATTCTGTTCTTAAAGACAGAAATGCAAAAGGTAAAAATGTCACCGTTGATATTATTGCCCGTGCCGAAGACGCATCCAAAATTGACAGAATTATCGAAAGATTTAAATTCGGTACGGTTGATAAAGGCTCTATCACCAACGAGGTTGAAAAGTCTGTCGGCGAAAAAACAAGTATGAGTAGCGAAGAAAAAACAAACGGCGACCTTATCCTTGAGCATATTGAGGCAAAGAGTACGGAGGAAACGGATAAAAACCCCTCTTTATCTCGGACGGAAAAAGACAGTCTGTCCGAGAATTCATCGAAAGCTATCAATGATAAAGATGCTAAGGACAAAAAACAGTCTGTTAAAGAATTGCTTGACGGTTACAAAGATGAGATTAAAGCCGACATAGCAAAAGATATTGCAGACAAATCAAAAACGGTTGCAGATACCGTAGTAAAATCTGCTAAATCAATAAAGGAAAGGTAATTGATATGAGTTACGGTTACAAAAAAGGATATAACCCACAAAAGTATGCCGAAAATCGAAAGGCAGAAAAGGAAAGAACATATCAAATGATTGACGATACGGCAATCGAGGTTTCAAGAGGTCCCGATAAGCTGAAAGAATTTCTTGCAGTTCAGGCAAAGTTTGATATGTATTCGGCGGCAAATACTTTGCTTATCTTTAAACAAATGCCTAATGCCACACAACTTAAATCTTTTGAAGATTGGAACAAGGACGGCATCCAAGTTCGTCAAAAGCAAAAGAGTATAGCAATTCTTGAGCCTGTCGAATATACAAAGAGCGACGGCACACCAGGTCTTGGCTACAATGTTAAAAGAGTGTTTGACCGTTCGCAAACAAATTCAAAAAGAGAGGCAGTTCAAAAGACCGGTGATTTGAAACATACTCTCAAAAACTTTGTGAATGCTTCACCTGTTGAAATTGTTGTAGGCGAAATACCGAATTCAAACCTCGGTGCGTTCTATAACTTTGAAACACAGCAAATTACACTCAATGAAAATCTTACCGATACAAAACAGATTTTTGAGTGCCTTGCTCAAGAGGTTGCATTTGCTCAGCTTGCCGACGGTAAAAAATCATATAGCCGTAGAGATGAAGGGTTTAAGGCAGTTTGCCTTGCATATATGATTTGCACCAAATACGGTGTTGATAAAAATGCTTTCGCTATTGAAAACCTGCCGGATAATTGGAAAGGGGCAGACGCAAAAGATATTCGCCGTGAACTTTCTTCTGTAAATTCTGCATACAAGGAAATTGTCAGCAGAGTTAATGATGAAATCTATCGCCAAAGGCAGGTAAAGAGCAAGGAAATGGAGCGATAATATATGAAAGAAGAACGCTACCATTTAGTTCTTGATGATTTTGAACAAGGTGTAGTTATTCGTGCTCTCAATGATTTACGCACAGATTTAATCAGCGACAAAAGAGAAACCGATGCCGTAGATGAAGTGCTGTTAAAGGTTTGCAAAGCACCTACCAAAAAGATAAAGGTGGTAAAGCAAAATGAGGAACGATAACAGAAAAGCAGAAATTATCGTTTTCGCAGTCTTTGTTGTACCTTTGATATATATGGGACTGAAGATTGCACCGTATATGTCAAACGGGTTAATATCAATTCTTAATAGCTTTGGCGAAATATTTGCACAACCGTTTAAGATAACCTTATGCGAGGACAGTTTAAAAGCTGTCCTCATTTTGCTTTTAATCTACGGTATTACTTTGTTGATGTATTTTTCTTCAAAGAAAAATTACAGGCGTGGCGAAGAATACGGCTCTGCAAAGTGGGGCAAAGCAAAACAGGTTGGCAAAAAGTATATTCAAAAGCCGATAAACCAAAACAAGATATTGACTGATAATGTCGCTATCGGTATGAACTGCAAAAAACACAGGCGAAATCTTAATACGATAATCTGCGGCGGTGCAGGTGCAGGCAAAACAAGATTTTACGCAAAGCCGAATTTAATGCAGTGCAACACTTCTTTTGTCATTCCCGACCCAAAGGGCGAAATAGTTAAGGCTGACGGCAATCTGCTTGTAAAGAAAGGTTATGATGTCAAGGTTATTGATTTGATTGATATGGAAAAGAGCTATTGCTACAATCCTTTTGTTTATCTTGAAAATGACAATGACATACAAAAGCTTGTAACCAACCTTTTCAAAAGCACAACACCGAAAGGCTCACAAACCAATGACCCGTTTTGGGATACGGCGGCACAAATGCTTTTGCTTGCTTTAATCTTTTATCTTCATTATGAAGCACCCGAAGAAGAACAGAATTTTGCAATGGTGATATATATGCTTCGTGCGGGTGCTATTGAGGATGATGAGGACGGCCCGTGCCTTACACCACTTGACCGTCTGTTCTACAATCTTGAAACCGAGAATCCTGAACACATAGCAGTTAAGTATTACAAGTCTTATCATTCAGGCTCGTCAAAAACGCTTAAATCAATTCAGATAACCTTGATGTCAAGACTTGAAAAGTTCAATCTTGAAAGCCTTGCAGCTTTAACTAAGACAGATGAACTTGATTTATCAACTATGGGAGAAAAGAAAACAGCCTTGTTTGCCGTTATTCCCGACAACGATACAAGTTTTAATTTTCTTATCTCGATTTTATATACTCAACTGTTTCAACAACTCTTTTATTGCGCCGACAAAAAGCACGGCGGAGCGTTACCGATACCCGTTCACTTTCTTATGGACGAGTTTGCAAATGTATCATTACCCGATGATTTTGATAAGCTACTCAGCGTAATGCGTTCAAGAAACATTTTCGTATCCATAATACTTCAAAATCTTTCTCAGCTTAAAGCCTTGTTTGAAAAACAATGGGAAAGTATTGTCGGCAACTGTGACCAATTTCTTTATCTCGGCGGAAATGAGCAATCAACACACAAATATGTTTCCGAGCAACTCGGTAAGGAAACTATCGACACAAACACATACGCACGAAGCTTTGGCAGAAACGGTAACTATTCCACCAACTACCAAATATCAGGCAGAGAGTTAATGACGCCAGCAGAGGTGCGTATGCTTGATAATCGCTATGCAATTCTCTTTATCCGTGGTGAAAGACCTGTTATCGACCTCAAGTATGATATTCTTAAACATCCGAATTTGAAGTATACAGAAGACGGTGGAGCCAAGCCTTTTATTTACGGTAAAGAAAAATCTTCTGTTGCCTCAATTACTTTTACTTTTATTAAAAGTGATAAAAAGCAGGAAAAAGATGATATTGCCGACGATTATGATTTCGATTTAATTACAAAGGAAGAACTTGAACTGATGTTCAATATTTAGGAGGAAAACTTATGCTTAAATTCAAAACAAAAAAGAGTGATGAAGTTAAAACTTCACCACTCACTAAAAAATCAAATGCTGTTGCAAAGGCAACTATGTTTTTTGCAACGCTTATTGCAACAATGTTTTGCTTTGCTGTTACAGCTTTTGCAGACGATGACCCACTTACGGTTGTAAACAATCTTTCAACCTTTATTTTCGGTCTTATCCGAGCAGTAGGACTTATCATTCTCGCTTGGGGCATTGTTCAGGTAGGCTTATCGTTTCAAACCCACGACCCGTCACAGCGCTCTAACGGTTTTCTTACCCTTGCCGGAGGTGTTGTAATCACATTTACAAAAGAAATCCTTAATCTTATTACAGGATAAAATAGTTCAATATGATATGAACGAAGGCGTTTCTCACATAAACACATGCAGTATAAAACGTTTATTTATATTTCTCCTTTCTGGCAACGGCTGTGCGTTGATGACTTCTTAATTCCTTTTCATTTATTCTATACTTCGACGAAAAATATTCAAAAGTTCAAAAAACTCGTTCGAAAAAGTTTGTGCTTTTTGGTAAAACTCCCTTGAAAAAGTTTAGCTTTATTGTATAATAAGAGTGTATAAAGCAATAATATAAAGGGTGATGGACTTGCTAAAAAGAAAAATTGAACAGGATTTAATTAAATGGAAAAACACTAAAAATCATAAGCCGTTAATTGTTAAAGGCTGCCGTCAGTGCGGCAAAACATACTCTGTAAAGAAATTTGCAGAAGAAAATTATAAATATGTGGTGTATATCAATTTCTTTTCAAATCCTGATTATGTGTCTGTATTTTCCGGCTCATTAGAGGTGGATAATCTCACAATGATGATGTCTGCAGTGTTAGGACCTAATGTAATGTTTGTGCCGAATGAAACAGTAATCATTTTGGATGAAATTCAGGAATGTCCTGAGGCAAGAACAGCATTGAAATTTTTCAAAACAGATGGTAGATATGATGTTATCGGTACAGGCTCGCTGCTTGGAGTTAAAGGCTATGGTAAAGAACCTAAGTCAGTGCCTGTCGGATATGAAACCGTAATAACTATGTATCCGCTGGATTTTGAAGAATTCTTATGGGCTAACGGAATTAATGAAATGTTGATTGAAAAATTAAAAGAACATTTGATTGCAAAAACACCTGTTGAAGAGGCTTTGCATAACAGATATCGCCAATTACTTTTGCAATATGTTGCAGTTGGCGGTATGCCTGATGTTGTTCAGACTTTTGTCGATACAAAGCAGATGAATACTGTTCTTCAAATGCAAAGAGATATTGTTCGTTCTTATGAAGATGATATGGTGAAATACGCAAACTCAAAGGACAAATCATTAATCAAAGAGTGCTTTCAGTCTATACCGAAACAGTTAGCGAAAGAAAATAAAAAATTTCAGTATTCAGTTATTAAAAAGGGATCAACCGCATCCCGATTTGCGGGTAGCCTTCAATGGATTGAAGATGCGGGAATTATTACAAGATGCTATAATCTTTTTGCTACAGAATTGCCGCTTGAAGGTAATGCTAACGAAGACATATTTAAGGTGTACATGGTGGATACAGGCTTGTTTATCAGTATGCTTGAGGACGGCACTCAGTTTGATGTCTTAAGCGGAAATTTACTGGGATATAAAGGCGCAATTTTTGAAAATCTTATGGCAGACTTTTTTACAAAAATGGGTAGAAAACTTTATTATTTTCATAAAGATTCAGGACTTGAAATTGATTTCTTCATAAGATATAAAGGTAAATGTACGCCTATAGAAGTCAAAGCAACTAAAGGAAATACCAAAAGCCTGAAAACTGTTTTAAAAAACACAGAGGTATATCACCTTGACAGTGCAATAAAACTTGGTGATTATAATATAGGTGAAGAGAATAATATTTTAACCTTACCGCTTTATATGGGATTTTTGCTTAATGATTTTTAGATTAGGTACTGTAAAATCCTCAAATAACCAAATATATTACTACAAACAAATCTCAAACGGAAAATCAATACCGTTTGGGATTTTCTATTTTACAAAAGGAGATGAAATTATGTCAGATAACTGGGTAGTACGCAATCTTGAAAATGCTCTTGAAACTTGGAACGACAAGTTGACAGAGATATGGGGATTGCTGACCGCTACACCCGAAGAATTCAAAGGCGGTAAAATATGGAATGTAATACTCGATATTAACGGAGCATTGCAGGTAATCGGCACAGCTTTGCTTGTTTTGTTCTTTGTTGTTGGTGTTATGAAAACCTGCGGTTCATTTGCCGAAGTCAAGAAACCCGAACACGCCTTAAGACTGTTTATCCGTTTTGCACTTGCAAAAGGTGCAATAACCTATGGACTTGATTTAATGCTTTCTTTATTTAAAATTGTTCAAGGTACAATTTCAACAATAATGACTTCTGCCGGATTCGGACAAGCAAATGAAACAACTCTGCCACAAGAAATGATTACGGCTATTGAAAACTGCGATTTCTTTGAAAGCATACCGTTGTGGGCAGTAACACTAATCGGAAGTCTGCTGATAACAGTTTTGTCATTCATTATGATAATGACTGTTTACGGCAGATTTTTTAAGTTGTATATGTATACTGCCATTGCACCGATACCACTTTCAACATTTGCAGGAGAGCCGTCACAGCATGTCGGCAGGTCATTTATCAAAAGTTATTGTGCTGTATGCTTGGAAGGTGCAATTATTGTCCTTGCCTGTGTCATATTCTCACTCTTTGCAGCGTCGCCGCCGCAAGTTGATACAACTGCACCTGCGGTAACTATGGTGTGGAAATATGTGGGTGAACTCATATTCAATATGCTTGTACTTGTCGGCGCAGTTAAAACATCAGACCGTATTGTACGGGAAATGATGGGACTTTAAGGAGGTAAATAATGCAAATACAAATCAATAAAGAGTTTAGAGATTATCGTGAAAAGGTGTATTTCGGACTGAGTATGCGACAGTTGATATTTTCATTTCTTGCTGTCGGCGTTGCAATAGTATCATATATATTGCTTAAAGATAAGCTCAGTACCGATACAATATCGTGGCTTTGCATACTGCTTGCCGCACCGTTTGCTGCTTTGGGTTTTGTAACATACCACGGTATGACTTTTGAAAAATTTGCCTGTGCGTGGATAAAATCGGAGGTCTTAATTCCCAAAAGACTTGTTTTTAAAGCAGAAAGCAAAACTCATATTGAGAATAAAGAAATGATTAAACAAAATGAAAAGGAGGTTTTCAAGAATAATGAAAACTCGCAATAAAATGAAAAAACTTGAACAGGAAAAGTTCGTTATACCCAAAACTGTTCAAAATGTAATTCCTATCAAAGCCGTCTACAAAGACGGCATTTTTCTTGTCGGTAAAAATATGTATTCCAAAACATTCCTTTTTACCGATGTTAATTACTATATCGCTTGTGAAAACGAAAAGAATGATTTAATGCGTCAGTATTGGGCAGTTATCAATTCTTTCGGAAACGGTGTTACCGTTAAGCTCACAATCAACAACCATAGATTTGATAAGGAAGATTTTGAAAAATCAATCCTTATGCCGTATTACTATGATAATCTTGATGTGTATCGTAAGGAATATAACGAAATGCTGCTTAATAAAGCGGCAACATCCGAGTGTATTGTTCAGGATAAGTATTTTACCGTTACGGTAAATAAAAAGTGCTATGAAGACGCAAGAGCATTTTTCACTCGCATTGAAAAGAACCTTTCAACAAACCTTTTTGTACTCGGCAGTAAATGTGAGCCGTTAAATGCAACCGACAGACTCAAGATATTTCATAATTTCTACCGTGCAGGGAGTGAAGAAAACTTCAATCTTGATTTTGAACTTTTGCAAAATCAAGGCTGTGATGTCCGTGACTATATTTCTCCCGATTCTATGGATTTCAACAGCGACTATATGATGATTAACGGTCAGTATTGCAGGACTGTTTTTCTTCGTAATTACGGTACATTTGTTGATGATAATATCATAACCGAGCTTACTTCAATCAATAAAAATTTAATGCTCTCTATTGATTTTATCCCCATTCCCGTTGATGAAGCAAACAAGGATGTAGATAACATTTTGCTTGGCGTTCAATCGGATAAGGCGAACTTCAATCGCCGTCAGGCACAAAACCAAAACTACGGTGCTACCAATTATGACCTTGAGCAAAGAGAAAAGGAAATACTTGAAATCAGAAACGATATGCGTTACCGTGACCAAAGAATTTATGATACGATAATTTCAATGGTAATAACTGCCGACAGTAAGCAGGAACTTGATAACTTAACAGAAAGCATTTTTGCAAAAGCGTCCGAGAACAGCACGGCGCAGTTTGCAACACTTCGTTATCAACAGCTTGACGGACTTAATACCGTTTTGCCGTTTGGCGTCAAAAGAATTGAATGTTACCGTACACTTACAACGGAATCACTTGCGTCTTTTATGCCGTTTCACGCTCAAGAGGTCAGTCATCCGGGTGGAGCGTATTACGGTCAAAATGCTATCAGTAACAATATGATATTTGTTAATAGGCATTCGCTTCTTAATGGTAACAGTATTGTGCTTGGCGTACCCGGTGGCGGTAAATCATTTATGGTTAAAGAAGATATTGTATCAATCTTTCTTTCAAATCCCGATGCCGATATTGTAATCATCGACCCTGAAAGAGAGTACAACGCTCTTGTTAAAGCATTCGGCGGAGAGGTAATTAACATATCCGCAAATTCACCAAATCATATTAACGCTATGGATATGAATGCAAACTATGAAGATGAGGGTAATCCCGTAACCACTAAATCCGAATTTATTATGTCTCTTTGCGAACAGTTACTCGGTACATCTGCCGACGCTAAAGACAAGTCTATCATTGACAGGTGCTGCAAGAATGTTTATGACGGATATATCAAAAACAATTTCAGCACACAGCAACCCACTCTCAAAGATTTTAGAGAAGAACTGTTAAAGCAAAAGGAAACCGAGGCACACGATTTGGCTCTTGCCATTGAGTTATTTACAGACGGTTCGCTTAACACTTTTGCACAGCCTACCAATGTTGATATTAACAACAGGCTAATATCTTATGACATTCTTGAACTTGGTGATTCACTTCTGCCTGTAGGTATGCTTATCGTACTTGATAATCTTTTAAACAAGATTACCTCAAACAGAGAGAAAAGACGACAAACATATATCTTTATTGATGAGATGTATTTGCTTTTTGCTCATCAATATACGGCAAAATTCCTTTATCGTATTTGGAAACGAGTAAGAAAATACGGAGCGTTTGCAATCGGCATTACACAGAATGTAGGAGATATGCTTGAAAGCAACACGGCAAGAACTATGGTATCAAATTCCGAGTTCGTTATTATGCTTAACCAAAAGGCAAGTGATGTGCTTGAGCTTTCAAGGCTTCTTGAAATCACACCTAATCAAACGCAGTATTTTACAAACAAGGACGCAGGCCAAGGACTTATGAAGATAGGCAGTAACCTTGTGCCGTTTGTAAATAAATTCCCAAAGGATACACAACTCTACAAGTTGATGACATCGAAACCGGGAGAGGCTATCTAATTATTAAATACAATCATACAGTGCCGCTGACTTAAAGTCGGTGGCATTGTTTTTTAAGGAGTTATACACTATGAAAAAATCTGTTTTTGTTATTTTACTCGTATTCTTCATATCTGCTTTTTCAATCAGTATGTATTTTGTTGTTAAAGAAACTGTTGAGGATAAAAAACAATATGAAGTATTTGAAAATATTGTTTCATCTGTTCAAGTTGAAGATGACAGTTCTGATTATACAGACGAAAAGCTTAAAAGATATATCGAATTGAACACGGAAAATTCCGACTTTGTAGGTTGGATAAAAATTGACGGTACGCACATAAATTATCCTGTTATGAAAAGCAGTACGCCTGACTACTATTTGCACCGTAATTTTAATAAAGAGTATTCATATTACGGCACACCGTATTTAAGTGATAAAAGCGATACTATGAAACCGACCGACAATATAGTTATCTACGGTCACAATATGCGAAATAACACTATGTTCGGCGATTTGAGTAAGTACAAATCAAAAGAGTTTTTTGAAAAGCACAGATACATTCACTTTGATACGCTTGTAGATTTAGGAAAGTATGAGATTGTATGTGTATTCAAAACAACACCGAGCAAATTCGATTATCAAAATTATACCGTCTTTGATTCTACCGATGAATTTAATTCGTATATTTCAAAATGCAAAGAAAGCGAATACTACAACACCGATGTATCGTGCGGCTACGGTGATAAGTTAATAACGCTATCCACTTGCGAATACAGTCAAGAAAACGGCAGGCTTGTAGTAGTTGCCAAAAAGGTGAAGTGATATGAGTGAGATTGAAATCAAAAAGGTTGCCGAGAAAACTCTTAAAACTGCCGACAATCTTGGTATAGCGACAGAAAAGACAAAAGGGATAACTTTAAAAGCAAAAGAAAAGGTATCGGAAAATGTCAGCGATAATTCCGAAAGCCTTGTTAATTATGCTATTGATAAAGTTCAGGATAATGCTAAAAATGTTTCGGAGGACGCAATATATCTTTTCAACAAGCAAGGCAAAAAGAGTGTAAACGAAACCGTTAAGAATACAAAAAAGCTCGAACAATCTATTGAAGAAGTTCAAGCAAAAAGAAAGATTAAAAAAGATAAAAGCAAGGTAAATAACCCTGATAGATATACGCCCAAAGCATCTGATGATACAGTTAAGACCGATGATATTGCATCTAAAAACACGCCAAAGAATACTCAAAACAAAGTCCGCAATGCAAGCAGTATTAAAACAAAAGAAACCGTATCTGCCGTTAAATCAAAACAACCTATCATAAATGCAAGCAAACAATCTGCGAAAGACACAGCAAAAGCCATTAACAAATCATCTCAAATAGCTAAAGAAACGGCAAAGCAATCTGCAAAAGGTGCAAAGAAAGCTGCAAGAGCAACTAAAAGAGCCATCAAAGCTATGATTGAAAGCACCAAAGCACTTGTTAATGCGATTATTGCAGGCGGCTGGGTATCTGTTGTTATAATCATTTTAATATGTCTTGTAGCTGCCTTATGCTCATCATTTTACGGCATATTCTTTTCAAGCGAAACTTCGCAAAGCGGCATGAACATAACTTCTGTAATTCAGCAAATCAACAATGAATTTGATGACAAGATTGACGAAATTAAATCATCGGGCAGTTTTGACGGAGTAGAAGTAATCGGCAGTCGTTCTAATTGGAAAGATATTTTATCTATCTATGCAGTTAAAACTACTACCGATGAAAACAACCCTATGGAAGTCGCTACTGTTGACGAAAACAAAAAGGCAATTTTATCATCAATCTTTTGGGATATGAACAACATATCAAAATCTGTTGAAACACGGACAGAAACGGTAACGAAAGAATCAACCGACGGGCAGGGGAATACAATCGAAACAACAGAGCAAGTTGAAAAGAAATATCTTGTAATAACCTTAACCGGCAAAACTGCCGATGATATGGCTAATTCTTACTTGTTTAATGATACGCAAAAGAAATATTTAGCTGAATTGATGAGTGACAAAATCAACAAGTTTTGGGCATCGCTTATCTATAATATCGGCGGAGTATCGGGTGGTAGCGGTATTGACATTAAAGACCTTGATTTTTCAAACGAAACGGTCAATGACACGCAGAAGAAAATCGTTGCGGTAGCGACAAATTCGGCTAAATACGGTATTTCTGCCCGTTCAGGTTACTGTCAGGCTTGGGTTGCAGATGTATACCAAGCTGTTACAGGTTCAAGAGGTTCAGCTCACTGCGCTTTATGTGCGGCAGATATGTGGGCAGTATCAAGCGACTTTTCTCAAATTCCTGTCGGTGCTACCGTTTACGGCTATTCATCAAGCAAATACGGTCATGTCGGTATCTATATCGGCAACGGTATGGTCGCTCACAATATCGGTGAAATAAAAATACAAAGCCTCGAAAGTTGGGTTAAAACTTACAAAGGCTTTGCTTGGGGTTTTGAGAATGGATATGTAATCATGTAATATTAAAGCCAGTGTTATAACATTAATACTGACTTCAAATTAAAGATTATTCTATGTATTTAAGAAATCAATAAAACATTTATTCTCTTGATTTTCCATTATTTTAGTATCAGTAAGCACACAATAAAGAGTTTTTTTAGCTAATTCAACATCTTCGTATTGAAATTGATAATAATCAGTATCAGTTCTACTTTCACCAATTTGTAGATGAACACGATTTCTTAATTTCCTTAGTTTTGACAAATCAGGGAAATGTTCATTATTTAGATCAAGTATATTTTTGTCTTTAACTCTATTGATTACTGTCGAAAAATCTAATTCTTTATCTTGAGGCTCCTCTTTTATCATAATGTGCGTTTCAATATAATAATTTTTGTTGTTCTCATTATATTCATTTGATTTTATGATTCTGTTCAATGTCCAGCCATCAGTTTTTGGCCATTTATTGGAACATTTGATTGCTTGATTGAATATTGCCTCAATAATACTCATAGTTGTTACAATATATGTTTTGTATAGTAAACAAGAAATAATACTATGTAGTTTTAATTCATCAATTTGTAATTGTAAATATTCAAGGTATTGTAAATTGTAGGCAATGTTACTTAATACATTTTGTTGTATGTCTGATAATATTCCTTGTGAAATTAATTCTTTAAATACATCAACATTATGTGGATGCCATCTGTCATTGTATGAAGAAACGCCATTTTGTTTTATTAAAGTTTCGAAATCAGTCATATTAATTACTCCAATATATAATAAAAGTCTTTATTGAATTTTTGATAACTCATCTGTAGGTGATAGTGGACTGCCATTTTTAGTGATTCTATCGTTTTCGCTGAATAAAAATAACTTTAATAATCATCTATAATATTAATATTGCTATAGGAAAAATCACTATAAATTATTTTGTCATTAGATGCATACCAAGTATCATCATTTTTTTTACAAAGTTTTTTAATTTTATTTTCGTAAGTACAAATATATTCATTTTGAATAAAATAAACGGATATGCCATCAGTTTGCAAGTTCTCAACTAGCTTTGAAGTGATTTTTTCAGTTTTATTATTTATGATATTATATTTATATAAACAGGAATTGTCGGATAAATTCACATAAAAAATTTGCTCATTGTTTGTTACAATGAATTTATTAGTTACTATATCATTTAAAATAATTTGTGATGTTTTTGTTTTGAATGAATAACAACATAACTTCATATCAGAATTATAAAAAAACAATTTATCATTAATAATATTGTAACCAACATCTGTTATACAATTGTTTATAATTTTTTTGCCTTTATATTCAATATATGTTGGATACAATTTTAAAATGTTATTTTTGTATATTAAAATAGCAAATTTTTTCATGTTAGAAGATGAAGTGAAATATGATTCTAAATTAAATCCAAATACGATATCTAAGTTCATTAAACGAGAACCGTTAAATTTAGGGGCGGATATCTCCTTTATTTCACCATTAGATAAATCAACGCTAAAAATTAATTGCTGGCTATAATTATTTGAATATGTAAAATAAAGTGTATTTCCCATCAATATTTTAGGGTCTATAAAATTAGTGAATTCATTAGGAATTTGTTTTGAAAACAATTCATATTTGTTTTGATTTTTTAGGTCAAATATAATATATTTATCATCAGAAAAAAATACAGTGTAAGAATCATTACCAAAAAAAAGTTTGTTTTCTATAATGCTTATATGTTTATTGTTTTGTTCATTTATATAATAATTTTCTTTTATTGATAATACAGAAAATAATAGAAATACAAAGACGAAAAAAAAGCAAGTTATTTTTTTGAGCATTGTTGTATTCTCCTACTAAAATAAATAAATAATAATTGTAATAAAATACTAATCAATAAAATAATAATTATCTGTGTAAAGGTGAATTGTTGAAAACTACATTCAGTATAATCTCCATAATCAATGTAAATAGAACCACAAAAATACTTTGTTGCATATAATGGACCAATTATTGGTATTTTATAAATGGTCTTATCATTAAAGATTAAAACGGGAAGTATAGTTAAAGAAACTTCAATAAATATGATTACTTCAGTTTTTTGTAATATTGAACTGAGTAATGTTGATAGTGCTGTAAAACAAATTGTTCCTATATATTGAATTATGGTTGATAATATAAAGAATATACCTAATGAAATATTGAATTTTGAATTGCTAAATATTGAAAGATTTTGTATTGTACTATTCCAACCAGATAAGGAATATATGCCTGATAATAAAATAAATTTTTCTAGTTTAAATAAAACAAAGGAAATTGTTACTATAAAATAGATTATTTCTATCCTAATACTAAATAAATTTTTTCCCTTATAAGATGTCATTTGTATTTGATTGAATTTAGATATTCTATCAATGTTAAACACTATTACTGTTAAGATAATTACAATTAATAAAATCCAAATTTCTGTTCCACTCAAATCAACTATAGTCTGCCAAAAAAACATATCAATAAGTGGTTCACTTCTTTTTGAATCTTTCATTATTGAACATTGTTTATAAAATATTCTAAATCCATTAAATGAATTTCTAAGATTTTGATAATAATTATAATTTGATATATATTTTTCTTTTGAAATTAAACCTTTTGAATATTGGTTATTATTTTCTAAAATAAGTGTTTCTAAGTTGGAAAATTTTTTGTTTAATTCTTCTATTTCTTTATAATTAGTTTTCCAAGTGGTTTCATATTTGATTAAAAATATTTTATATTCATTATAATCATTAATTTCAGAATTATTCACATAGATTATGATTTGAAATATGTTTAATATTAGAAAAAAAACAATAAATAAAACAATATTTTTTTTAAATAAAATTCTTTTTAACTCTAAATTTTTCATTCATATTTAGTCCTTTTTCAAATTTTAAACAAAACAAAATCAAAAAGATGATAAATAATAAATTTCCGATTAATAATATATTGGTATATGGTATAGGAACATTAAAAAAATTTATTAAATTAATTTTATTAAATAAATAATAGCATTGTATACAGTATATTGGATTAAGCGATAAAATTTTTATGCTATCAAAACCACTGCTAAATATTAATAGTAATAATGTTATATAAGATATAATTGAAGAATAGAAATTGTCAAACAACTTTGAAATAGTAGCACAAATTGTTGATATGGTTATAAATCCGGTGAATTTATATAAAAATCTCAAAAAAACAAAAGATATGATTTTAATGTTAAGAGGAGTATATTTATAATCCTCAATACAATATAATTCTGTAAATATTCCATCCATGTTATAAAAACACGAAAAAGTTATAAAATCACATATTTCAAATAAAGCTTGTAAGACAAAAACAAAAATAAAAATTGTAAGAATTTTATTTTTTGTATTATTTTTTTTTCCGTTAAAACTTGTATAAATTAAATCAAACATTCCACTGCTTTTTTCTTCGCTAAAAATCACGGATGAATACAAAACGCAAAGCATCAAAACTAAAATAGATGAAAAATTATAATTTAAAAACCTGTTTATTCCAGAATAATCATAATAATTGTCTATAGCTCTTTTATTATAATAATTAAATACTTTATTATAATAATGTTCCATATATGTATTTCCAACATTGTGAAAGTAGTTACTGTATGCTTTTGTTGATTTTGAGATGGATTCAGCATCTGATTTGTATTTGACTGCATTTTTTATGTTCTCTAAGTGTTCTAATGCAATATTCATATCACCATATGAATATCCAGATAAAAATTCATCGGATTTTTTAGTTGTATTTGATTTTTCAAGCATATTATTGTAATAGTTTTCTAAGTATGTTATTTTTTCATCAGTTATTGGACCTTTTATATTTTTATAAATTATTTGCCAACCTCTGTTAAAATCATCCATGGTTCCTGAATAATTGTCGATATTTATGGAAATATTGATAATATTAATGAACATAAATATTACAATTCCCCAGCACAAAGATTTTTTATTGAATATTTTTTTTAATTCATATATTAACATCAATATATTCTGTATAAAATAGATATACATCCTCCAAATCAATATTTGCTTGAACACATTCTCCACAAGGCTTATTTTTGTCTATAATTTTAATATAGTATTTTTCGCCTTTTGAGGATATTTTACTAATTAGATAGTTGTTGTTAATTATATCAAGATTATTTTTGTCAACTATCATTTCCCAAACATAACCTTTTATTGAATTTTCAAGGTCTTTTTGATTTCCTGTAACGAGCAGTTTTCCATCCTTTATTATTAAAATATTGTGCGCAATATTTTCCACATCAGAAATTATGTGTGTTGCAATAATTGTTATAATTTCATTTCCGGATTTTGATATTAAGTTTTTAAATCGAATTCTTTCTTTAGGATCTAATCCTGCTGTAGGTTCATCAAAAATTAGGAGTTGAGGGTTGTTTATCAATGTTTGAGCAATTCCAAGTTTTTGTTTCATACCTTGTGAAAACTCTCCGATTTTTTTGTTGGAGACTTGACATAAATTAACTTCATCTAACAAATTATATATCATGTTATTGTTTAATTTTATATTTTTAAGGTTAGCAATATATTTAAGCATTTCAGTTGGTGTGTAATTATTATAAAATTCTATTGACTGTGGAAGGAATCCTAAATATTGATGAATATCCGAAAATTGTTCAAATTCATCCTTGAATATTATTTCTCCTGTTTCATAAGTACATAATCCTACAATTGCATTAATTAAGGTCGATTTACCTGCACCATTTGGACCCAAAATAGCATATATTCCTGGACGGAATTTAAATGAAAAATTATTGAGGGCAATAAAATTTTTATATTTTTTTGTAATGTTCTTTATTTCTAAATACATAAATTATCCTTTTAACAGGTATGGCATATATATGCCATACCCATGTTTTAAACATTTATTGGAGTTGGATACAAAACATATGAATAGCCATTCCAATATCCTTCTGTACATCCAAAAACTGATACTTTTCTTGAGTAGGCAGTTAATTTGGAGTTATAAGAACCGCCAGCATCTGAAATCATAGATTCGCTTCTTGAACCAGATAGCTTTTTGATTTTTGAGCCCGTAAGATAATCATTAGTATCCACGCTTGAGTAAGTTTTGACTTTACGTCCTTTACTATGGTATGCCTCAACCAGAACATATTTATCGCCTGTTTTTTTGGTGCCAGACTTATTATATAAATCGCCGCCCAAAGCTGAACCGTACAATGTCTGGCCACCTTGTTCTTTAGATTGACTTACTTCTTTTCCTACAACATAACCAATACCAGTCCATGGATAAAATTTTCCACTTGTAACCTTAGCATATGCCGTAGAGGATATACTAAGAATGATTGTAAGTGTAGCGAAAAATATACAAAATGTCTTTTTAATTTTCATACTTGTTTACCTCCTTTCTAAAATTTATATTTTTCCATATATTTCAACAAATCTGTACTGTCAGAAATGTATAGAAATTTATTTTTTTCATCAATAAAAATCGTGCATTTTGTGATATTTAAATTAGTAGTTATTTTTTTTATTAATGTATTTGATTGCGTATTGTAAATGTTTATTAAAGTGTTGTTTTCGTTTTCTTCAATTGTACAACAATAAGTACCGTTGAACGAAACAATGCAATTTAAACTTTCTTGTTTATTGGTAGTTGTTATATCTATAATATTATTATTATAAGAATTAATAATTGAAATTTTACCACTACCGATATCTTTGTTACTAATTTGATAATCTTGAGAATAAATAAATATTCCATTAGAATAAAAACTAGAATTATTTTTTTTTAGTATTTTGTATAATTTAAAATTATTTAAACTAATATATCCTAAAATAGCATCATTTGTAGTTGTGCCATTTTTCGTTGTTGAGCCTTCAAAATATAGATTTTCGTTATTAATACATAGCAATCTTGAAATGCCAGATATGTCATTTTCAGTAGATTTGGTTTTGTCAATTTCATATATTTTATAAGCAGTATTGTTATCAAGTAGATAGATAATATCTTTTTTATTTGTTGAAACTGTAAAACATAGTTTATGAGCATCTTGACTAATACTTATTTCACCTGGATAATAATTTTTTATTATGCTATTTCGATAATAATTTTTTAAATGGAATTCATTTAACAATTTTAAACTGTAATTAAATATTTTTATATTTTTTTGTTGACCATAATCAATTAAAGCAAAGGAGTCATTTAAATGTACTAAATTTGATGTTGCAGGTAATTCATTATTTGATATTAAAATTGACGTTTTTGTGATTACTGCCAAAAATATTCTATCCGAATTTTGATTATAATATATTCCAACCATTGTATCATTATCAATAAAATAATCGATAGCTATACATTCTTCTAAGAATTTTAATTGTTGTTCGTATTCTTTTGCTTTTTTTGTTGTTGTTTCAAAATTAGTAAAAGATGTTGTTGTTTCGGATGAACAATTTGAATTTTGTTCTTTTGATGTTTTGGCAATTGAACAACTTGATAAAATAATTAATAGAAAAATTGAAAAAAAAATAAGACACTTTTTGAACATGATTATTTCCTAATTAAAAGTTTTGTATTTGATTTTATATAGTGATTTGGTTCTTCATCGTTTGAGTTGATTTCAAATGCAATTACATAAATGTGATTCATTTTGTATTTCAATTCAATAGGCACTTCTATTATAAATTCCTTGTCTTTTAGTATTTCAACATCGCTATAATAACAATTATTAAAACTCTTATATATTTCATTATTAATAAAAATAGATATTCGATATTTTCCGGGTTTTCCGTAGCCGAAAATTTTCACTCTATCAGCGCTATTTATTTTGATAATATCTTCCTGTTCATTATTTTTAAATATGTCAAATACAAGTTCTTTATCAAAAGTATTTACTTGTTCACCATTACCATTTAAAGAATAAAATTCATTTTTTAATTCTTCGGAAACCCTTTTGTATGTATCTACATGAGAACTTATTTCTATATTGTTATTTGTTGATGTATTCATATGAATTGTAGCCGTTGTACTCGCACTCATTCTATGATAAGGAAGAAAGCTTACATATTTTGTATCTTTAAGCATATAGTTTGGATTTAAAATAGAACAAACATTGAGTTCTAAGTCATCACCTTTTTTTCCAATATTTGGTTTTAAAACGATTTGACAATTAAACTCCTCTTCTTTATTAAAATGTTTTGTAAACATATTTACATTTTCAGATATTAAATCGTTATCACTATATACTGAAATTGTTTGTAATACTCCATTTATAAATACCTCAAATCCCCATTCAATCGGAGATTCTGGATTGTAAATATTATAATTGAATGATATAACACCACCATCATAATTTTGATTTAAGTCGCTTTTTTTTGAAAAGCCAGAAACAAGTCCATAATTAGGAATTTCATTGATAGAACTTTCGTTTCTTTCATTATTTGTTGTTTCATTTTTATTTAGGTTGTTTTCAGTGCTACACGAAGAAAACACTAATGATAATAAAGAAATTATTAAAATTATCAATAAATGATTTCTATTTTTCATATATAAACTCCTTATAATGTTTATCAAAATAAATTGTAAGATTAATTATTTTAGTTCATAATAATTGATTTTTTCTATATGATATAGTTATTTTGAAAAATCCTTTCTATAATTTTATTTTAACTAGTAAAAATATTTAATCAATATAAATGTCAAAATTATAGAAAATAGTGGTGAAATTATCGAAAATCTAATAATGCTAGAATCAAGACAAAAAATTAACTGTCTTATGTGCAATTCATAAGACAGTTTTACTTAAAATTTTTATATGATTAGTTTTCGGGAATTATAATAATTAATTTGAATTGTTTTAAAACTTTATTATATTCCCATTCCATTTCACCATGATATTTCTTTATAGTTTTTTGAATACTTTTAGTCCCAAAGCCGTGTGACATTTTGTTTTTTTTGGTAGTAATTAGTTTTTTGTTTTTGTTAGTAGGTTCAATATCGCTACTGTTTATTACTGTTATTTTATGGTAAGAGGTTAAACTATTAACAATTTCCAAATTTATGAATTTGACGGTTGATTTTGATGCTGCTTCAACAGCATTATCAAGAATATTGTTGAATAATGTTGATAAATCAAAATCGTTTATAAAATTCAGGTTGTCAGTCATTATGTGTGTTTCAAATTTAATTTCTTTATTTTTACATATATCTATATATTTACTTAATATAACATCAAGAATTTTGTTTTTTGTTTTACCGATTTGATTATATTTAGTAATTTCACCAAGCATATTATCTATATAATTTTTAATTTCTACTTGATTCGACATGTTGCTTATGGCAATCATATGATTTTTATAATCATGAGCCATTACATTCATTGTTTCATTTTTCTTTTCGATTAAACTAAGGTATTTCATATCAATATCATTTTTTTGATTTGTTAATTCTAATTCTAATAATTTTTGATTGTTTTTCTCAGCTTGTTCGTAAACAAAATATATTATTATGTTTATAGCTAAAAGAAAAGAAATTGATATTATTATTAGAATATTTTGAGATGACGTAATGACAATATTACCTGTTATTATTTTTAATACTATGATAATTAGTATACTGCTGAGAGGTAATAATGACAAAATGAACCATTTTCCCCATGTTTTTACATCCGTTTCTCTAACAGAAATTCTTGAAAGGAAATTTGAAAATAAAAAGTAGAGGATTCTACTTAAAACAACTCCTATTTCAAAATGATTATCAATGCTGTTTTGAATAGATATATTATAAATGAAAGAGGTTATGTATGCAGTTAAAAACTCTGATATTATTTGTAAAACACAAAGAATTATTCCGTGAAAAACAGATGATTTAAGTGAACTTTTAAAACACATATATATAATTAAAATATTTATGATAGTAATTAAAATTGTGTTTACAAATTCTATATTGATGAGATATTTATAAATAAAAAATAATACTAGGTAAGAACATAATATTGTTATAAAAGATTTTGATTTATTTCTTTTAGGTTCATATATATTCTGTATGTACATATATACTATCACTGCTTCGGTTAAATATGCAAAGATTTGAAAAAACATAAATTACCTTCTTTCCAAAACATAAAAAAACAATCTTTTTATTTCAGCCTGCTTTTTAGGTGCTATATTTATTTCGTATTTTTCTACGATTTTTCCATCAAGATTTCGTTTTGCCAAAACTAAAAGCGTTCTTGTATGATATATTGAATAATCTAAATTAGCAATATAGCTAGAATGTGGACAAACAAAAGAAATAGCATTTAAACGGTTTTTCCATACTGAAATTTTTTCATTTGAATAATAAATTCTGTCAACAGTTACGATTTTTGTTTTCTTTTTTTCAATTTCAAGATAAATAATATCATTTGTGTATATTCGAACATTAGAACCACTTTTTACATCATAAAAAACAATTATATCATTATTGATGAGTTCGGCTGCATCATCTAATGCCCTATAAAGTCTTACAATATCTAATGGTTTAGATAAAAATCTAAATGCTCTAATATGAAATGCATCATCCAAATACCCATCATATGATGTAATTACAAAAATTATATTGTGAGGATTGCGATATTTTAGTTCTTTGCCTGTATCAATTCCATTAATATTACCCATTTCAACATCTAGAAAAACCAAGTCAAATAGTAATTGGTTTTCAAGTAATTCTTCTCCAGTACAGAATTGAATAATATTAAGTGATATGTTTTTGTCATTAAAATAATTTTTTAAGTGTTTTTCTAATAAATCTCTAAAGGCCTTGTCATCATCACATATTGCTATATTCATTAATATCCTCTTTTCAAAAAAATAAGTATATAAAACATACCCAATTAACGATATGTTTTATATACCATATGAAAATAAATTTGTCAAATTTTACTTATTGATGTTTTTCGAATTCAGTCCTTGTACTAACATTAATACAGTATCTATGTCCGAATTACTGCAATTTTTGAGGCATCCACAGATTTGAAGTATTTTACCATCTTTACTATCATCACCATAGTCTATTCCTAACAAAAAATAATCTGGAGTTTTTTCCAATGCAAGTGCCCATTTTACAAACTTATCTAATCTAGTGGCGTTTTCACCACACTCAACCCTTGACATCTGTTTATCAGATAAATAATCATCATCATTTTTATTTAATCCCTTATTTATTTTTTCGACAAGTTCACTTTGTGTTAGTCCTAATTTTTTTCGTTGCATTTTAAGTTTGTTTCCTAAATCTTTTAGAAAAACTTTATATGTCATAAAATCACCTCAAGGTAACTTTATCAATTATTTACGCAGCATAACACTTGTAATTATAGAATAATCTAATTATAAAAGAATTTTTGCAAATAATATTAGATTATTCTTGTTATATGTGCATTATCGTTTTGTTATACCAAATTTTTAACACTTTTGACTTAAATATTGACTTAGATATTATTATAAAATAAAATTTAATTATCAAAGAAAAGGAGGATTTTATTATGAAATCTCAAAAGAAAATTTTCACAACAGCAATTAAAACAATAGCTGAAAAATCACTTGAAAGAAATGCTAATAGTACAAGTTGCATTATCTATTATCAACCTGAAGTACCATCAGCTTTAAAAAAGTTCAGTAAAATCGACAATGATAAATAATTTATCTACACATCTTGTCGATAAACTTATTTCAAAAGGAAATATTACTGAAGACGAACGAGAACTTTACATTTATGGATTATTTATATCGATTTCACATTTAATGTATTTAATTCTCGCAATCGTCTTTGGTTTAATATTCAAATGTTTTCTCGAAAGCATTATTTTCTATATAACTTTTCAGTTTATAAGAAGATATGCCGGTGGCTTTCATGCCAAGACTGAAACAAGATGCGAAATATTATCCACCTTATCAATTTTATGCTGCATAGTGCTTATCAAGCTATCAAAAATGTATGATATTAGAATTGCATTACTTAGTATATCTTTTGTATTTGCTACTTTAATATTCATTCTTTGTCCGCTTGATACTCCTGAAAAGCCTTTAAGCGATAAGGAATATAAATATTTTCGCAAAATATCTTGGATAATATTATTGTTGATTATTATTGCGATAATCGTATCATTTATTTTTAAATTTAATGCTTTATTTGCACCGTGTTGTGCAAGTTTAATACTTGAAGGTGTACTAATTGGCACAGGTAAAATTAAAAAGGTGTACAACGAAAAAAGAGCAAGCTCTCAGGTATAGAGGGCTTGCTCTTACTCGTTGCAAAAGGAAAAAATGTAAATACAGAACGCCTATGAAAATTGAACAAGCTATTTACATATCAAAAGCTAATTTGATGTTTCCAGTTTGCCCGAGATGTCATAAAGCGATAGACCGAGAATATACAAATCACTGTTCAGCCTGTGGTCAAAAGCTTTTATGGCAAGATATAGACAATATTAAAATCACATATAAATAATCTATACGCCTGATGAAATTTCACAAGGCGTATTTTTTTATTTGTTTTTAGTTGTATGTGGTTATGTTACATAGCTAAATATCCATAAACTTTGATTTTTGAAAATTTACAAATCAAAAATCAAGGAGAATATAGATGAAGAGGATATGTGAAATATACGATGTTTCCAAAGATTATGAAATGCCAACAGGTACCGTTTTAATAATTGTCAGCGATATTGAAAAAGATAAAATCATTTCGATATTACTAAATACAAAACTAAAAGAAGATATGGTTTTTAATAACACCGAATGGCAAGAATATCTTGAAATTAACAACAAATATAAACGTAACGAAGCTAAACATCAAATGCGAGAAATTAGGCAATCGAAAAGGCTTGAGAGTGATGTTTCTCACATTTATGAAATTGATATAGGAGAATCGTTAGAAAATGAAGAAATCGAAATGTACTTAAAAAAATTTATGCTAAATCTAAAACCTGTTCAAAGACGCAGGTTTAAAATGTATTTTATAGATAACCTTACATATCGCCAAATAGCCGATATAGAAAGTAGAAATATCAAGTCAATTTATGAATCGGTACAAGCAGGAAAAAAGAAATTTTTAAAATATTTGGACAAACACCCCAACAAAAATACCCCAACAAGTTTAAGTTTATGAAAGGACATCCTTTCGTACAACTTAATACGCATTCATCAGATACTTTCCTGCTGTTGTGCAAAGCACAAGCCGCTTTATCAATTACGCCAAGACGCATTAGCCTAGCGACAAATAATCGGTATAAATTTCGGACTGCTACCGAAACGGCAATAACAGGCAGCAGGTATAATGATACTCCTGCTCAGTCACAAGTCGAGCGTGATAAAACCGTCGCAACTAATGAGGGCAGCTCGGATGAACTCGGAGAGGTGAAACTCCTGTGGAGTCTGCTCGCAACAGACCGTTTGATGATTTCCTTTTGATAATTGGGGTGTCGGGGACAAATTATATTATCTTCTGATAAAAGCCAACCGTAGTTAATTCTGTGGTTGGCTTTTTACATAGGCAAGAGTCTATGAAGGAGGTATATAAAATGAAATACAAAAAAATACTCAGAGGCGATATGTTTTACGCTAATCTCGGCAGAGGTGTAGGTTCGGAGCAAAAAGGCTACCGACCAGTTCTTGTTATTCAAAATGATGTCGGCAACAAATTCAGCCCAACTGTAATTGTTGCTTCTATTACAAGCAGAGTTGGAATCAAAGCAAAATTGCCCACGCATTATTTCATTAACACAGAAGACGGACTTCAAGCTCCGTCTATTATTTTGCTTGAACAAATTAGAACAATTGATAAAAAACGACTTGATTCATATATAGGTCATTTAAGTCAAAAGAATATTGACGGTGTTAATGAGGCACTTTCAATAAGTGTTGGATTAGGAGTGTTGGGTGAATAATGATGAAACAAGTAAATGAAAAGTATGCTGTTATGATATTGACTGAAATATTGTATGAAAAAGGTTTAATAAATGATGAAACAATGCAAAACATAAAAACATTTTGTAATAATATTAAATCGCATAATTAACAAATCATTATTATCATTCTATAATAATGACAAATTATTTGGAGGTGTTAAATATGTTTAATCAAAGAACATCAATAAAGTCTTTTAATCCATATGACTTTCTTGACAGAAACAGAGAAAGAAAGGTTGTGTTTTATGGGCGTGTGTCTACCGAACACGAGGCTCAGATATCTGCATTGGGCAATCAAATTCAATGGTATGATGAACAAGCGAAAAATCACTCGAATTGGACTATTATTGATAAATATATTGATGAAGGTATTACGGGAACACAGGCAAAAAAGCGTCCGGCATTTTTAAAAATGATAGATGATGCAAAAGAAAAACGGTTTGATTTAATTGTAACAAGAGAGGTTTGCAGATTTGCAAGAAACACTGTTGACACTCTTGTTACTACAAGAGAATTAAAAAATATTGGTATAGAGGTATATTTTGTTGAAGATAACATTTGGACTATGGATGGAGATGGTGAATTAAGATTGTCACTAATGGCGACTTTAGCACAAGAAGAAAGTCGAAAAGTTTCTGAGCGAGTAAAAGCTGGACAACAAATTAGCCGAGAAAAAGCAACATTATATGGTTCAGGTAATATCTTAGGATATGACAGATGTGGCAAAAACTATGTTATAAATGAAGAACAGGCAGAAACTGTGCGTCTTATATATAATATGTATATGAATGACGGCATCGGAACAATGAAAATTGCAAATAAACTAATAGAAATGCATAAATTAAATGCTTCGGGAGTTGTAAAATGGACTGCGGCAACAATAAATCGAATATTAAATAATAAAACTTATGCCGGATATGTGGTCTATGGGAAGTCATATAGTAATAATTACTTGGAACAGCGTAGAGTGAATAACTACGATACATCAACATATATGTATGCAAAAGGTGATTTTGAGCCTATTATCTCTGAAGAAGTATGGAATAAGTGTCAAGAAATCAAGAGAAATCGTGTTACTTCTTGTTTTGGCACTACAGTTAATGGAAAACCAAAAAATCACGGAAAGATAGAATCAAAAGATGTGTGGGTTAAAAAATTAAAATGTTCTTGTGGTGCATCATTTAGAAAAAATAGATGGCACAAAAATAAAAATTGTGATTGGTCATATGGTTATCAATGTTATAATCAATTAAATAACGGTTCGGCAAAACAAAGAAGATTAGCCGGAGAAGATGATGAGGGTTATTGTGATCAAAGGATGATTGCAGATTGGAAACTTGAACTTATGGCAAAAATGGTTTTTGAAGAAGTTTGGAAGAATCGCACTGATTGCATATCAGAAACAATTAAAATAATTAAAAGATGCTATAGGGAAAGCAAAGTTGAAAATAACCAAAAGAACAGTATAATGTTGCAAATTGAAAAAATTAAAAGTAAAAAGAATATTTTACTGGATATGAGAACCAGCGGAGAAATTACAAAAGATGAATTTTTGGAACAAAAGGAAATATTGAATAAAAAACTGTCTTTGCTTGAAAGTGAACTTCAAAATTGTATTGAAATCGACACAAAACAAATACAAATTGATTATGATGAAATTTTGAAATCATTAAATGAGATTGTTGATTTTTCAAATTCCAAGATGGACAGAGAACTATTGCAGAGATTTATTGCAAAAGTTGTGCCAAATGGTGAAAATCATTTTATATGGTATTTGAATTTGGATGGTAAATCAGATACTCAATTAAATGTTGATATTGTAGGTAATAAGAAAAATGCCTTAGTATCAATAGATGAATCAGGGGATACTTCCCCTTTACATACAAGTGATATTTTATATTTCAATGATAAAAAATCATTTACGCTGAAAACACTGCACAGGCTGCAATCGCAGAAATGTAATCAAATTACATTGCTTAGGAAATAAGAAATTAGAGGACTGCTTCGGCGGTCCTCTTTTTGCAGCCATTCGCAGTGGCAAGCACCCAAGATGCTACAAAACAAAAACGGGTTGGAGTTTTACTCCAACCCGTTCTGTTTTATTTTATTCGATTTCGATATATTTTGTTGTATCAATTTCTTTCTTTGGCTGTTCTTTTGGAATAGTCAATTTAAGAATACCGTGCTTAAATTCACCTTTAATGTCAGCCTCGTTTATGTCGCCTACATAAAAGCTTCTCTCACAAGTGCCGGCATAACGCTCTCTGCGGATGTATTTAGAAGATTTCTCTTCTTTTTGTTCCTCATCAAGACCTTTTTCGGCTCTTATGGTGAGGTAACCGTCTTTAAGCGAAACTTTTACATCATCTTTTGAGAAGCCCGGCAAATCCATTTCCATTAAATAGCTGTCGTCGCTTTCCTGTACATCGGTCTTCATAAGGTTTTTACCTCTGTGGCCATACAGTTTCTTTTGCATTTTCTCCATATCTCCGTCATCATAAAACGGAAAATCAAAGAAATCATCGAACAAATCTTTACCAAATACACTAGGCATCAACATAAGTCATCGCTCCTTTCATAAAAAACACCATATTGAAACCTGTTTTTTATGAACTCGGGATGGGAAACAAAGCGGAGTTACCTAAGGCTTTCGCCTTTCTTGCTTCTCCTTGACTTCCTTTCCTTTTGTTCTGTCTATACTATATCACCGCAAATTAGCACTGTCAAGGGGAGAGTGCTAATGTTAACAAATAATTAAACTTTTTATCCGATAGGTACAAAAACAGCAAAATTTATATATTTTATGCCGGCTGTTAAAACTCTGCGTACAAAAGCAAAGCGGACTTTGTATATATTTGTGATAATTTTATTGCAAAAGTGCGGTGGAAATTATAAAATAAATGTATCAATATTTATCAGGTGTTTATATGATTGAAAAAAGATTTGAAGAATTAAATGAACGCGCTTACGAAAGGGGATATAATACCTTTTCCGATTTTTTGAATATGGAGGAGCAAAGCGTACTTAAATCGACTTTTATTCCGTGCGTGCTTTTTGGGGGATATTCTATGGCGGAGCGTGTGGTGGCAGGCTTTGGCGAGGATTTGAACGATGAAAAATTCCCGATTGTGTGCGTTTGTGCAAAACCGCTTATTCAAAAATTTGCCGATGAACTGACGCACCGTGATTTTCTCGGTGCGCTGATGAATTTGGGAATAAAAAGGGAACTTGTGGGTGATATAATTGTTGATGATAACTGCGGATATATCCTTTGCCTTGAACATATTGCAGATTATATTTGCGAAAATTTAAACCGTGTTCGCCACACAAGTGTAAAAACGCAAATAAGCGCACTTCCTGAAAATTTGAATAAAGAGATTGAATCAAGCGAAGTATTTGCGGCATCAAAAAGAATTGATGTTGTGATAAGCGCGGTTTATAATCTGTCAAGAAATGAAACTTCAAAGCTTGTTAAAAATGAGAGAGTGTTTGTAAATTCCCGTATGGTGTTTTCTGTATCAAGTCTGCTTAACGGCGGTGATGTTGTATCCGTCAGGGGATTTGGCAGATTTGTATTTGTAAAAGAGATAAAGGAAACTAAAAAGGGCAGGCTTGTACTTGAAATTAAAAAATATTGACAGTCCAAAAAAATGAACCAATGCCCAAATATAATATGTATATGTGATATAATACGCTCGGAGGGATAAATATGAATACTGTGTTATCATTTATAATAATCGCGCTTCTTGTTATTTGCCTGATTATGCTTATTATGATTTATTCTAAAAAAGGTACATCGTCAGGCGAACTTATTAAGCAGCAAATTGAACTTTCGTCAAAAGCTACCGATGATAAAATATCAAAATTGAGCAGCCAAATGGGTGCGCTTACCGATAAAAATTACGAGCAGCAAATTAAACTTATTGAAACGCTGAATGTAAATTCGCAAAAGCAAATGCAAATAACAGCCGAGTCGCTTGAGCGTATGCAATCAAGTAATGAAAAAAAGCTTGAACAAATGCGAAAAACCGTGGATGAAAAGCTTGATGAAACTTTAACTCAAAGGCTTAATTCTTCTTTTGAAACAGTGTCAAAGCAACTTACAAATGTATATAAAAGTCTCGGCGAAATGAAAGAGTTAAGCTCAAATGTTACAGACAGTGTCGGTTCGCTCAACCGAGTTTTAACCAATGTTAAGGCGCGCGGTACTTGGGCGGAAGTTCAGCTTCAAAATATACTTGACCAAACTATTGCAAATATGTACGAAACCAATGTGCAAACAAACCCGAGCTATAACGGCAGAGTTGAATTTGCGGTTAAAATACCAAACGGTGATACCGATGAAATTACATATCTTCCGATAGATTCAAAATTTCCTATGGAGGATTATGCCCGTCTTACCGCCGCAAGTGATGAGGGTGATATTGAAGCACTTGCAAATGCTAAAAAAGCACTTGAAACAAGGGTTAAGGATGAGGCAAAGCTTATCAAGCAATATGTTTGCCCGCCGTATACCACACCTTTTGCAATTATGTACCTTGCAACAGAGGGCTTATATGCTGAAATTATATCTTCTAAAACAGGAATTGCCGAAAGCTTGCAGGCACAGGGAATTATGATTGCAGGCCCGTCAACAGTTACCGCACTTCTTAATTCACTTGCAATGGGTTTCAAAACCGTTGCTATTAACAAAAAGGCAAATGAAGTGTGGAAAGTTCTCGGTGCGGCAAAAACACAATATGAAAAATTCGGTGTTGTGCTGGCAAAGGCACGCAAAAAGGTGGAAGAAGCCGGCAAAACTTTGGAAGACGCAGAAAACCGAAACAGAATTATACAAAAAAATTTGAAAAGCGTGGAAACACTTTCTGCCGATAAGGCGGAGCAAATTCTTGGATTGGAATTTGAAAACGAAGAATGATTTACAAAACTCTAACAGGGCAATTTGCCCTGTTTTTTTACCTCTTGACAAATGGTATAAAATGTTTTTTAATAAAATTAGAGATTTAGATAAAAAGAGTAAAGGCAGTGGGGTATAATTATGATTTTTATTAAAGCTTTTATAAAATGTTATCCCTATCTTGTAGGTATAGCGATTATTTGCTTTGTATGCTATGCAGTGTGGATTTCAAAAATTTATTATGATATACTTACCGCTGTTCCTTTATGGATGTTGATTGTGTACGGTGCAATATTAAGCGTGGCAGTAATCGCTGTTTTGACTGTCATATACATAATTTTGCTTAAGTGTGTTAATAAATAATTGCAAATGGGAATAAAAAAGACCGCCGGGGATTATATATACCTCGGCGGGTTCTTCATTTTAATTGTTATTTTTTAGTATAGCAGATATGGGAAAAATGAATTCCTTTATCATAATAGCTTGCAAGAAGTTCTTTTTCGTATTCATCTTTATTAAATGCAGGGAAAAATACCTGCGCGTCGTCACATTCAGCTTCAATTTCGGTTAAATACAGCTTATCTGCCATTGGCAAAAACTGCTTGTAAATGTCACCGCCGCCGATTATAAATGCATTGTCGCTGTCAACTTCCTTTAATGCATTTTCAATAGAGTTAACCACCGTTGCACCCTCGGCTTCATAATCTTTTCTTGTGGTGATAACTATGTTTTTTCGCCTTGGCAAAGCTTTCGGCAGTGATTCAAATGTTTTTCTGCCCATAATTACACTGCTGCCCATTGTGGTTTCTTTAAAGAATGCCATATCGTCTTTAAAATGCCAAATCAAGTCGTTTCCTTTGCCGAGTTCAAGATTTTTGCCTACTGCGGCTATCATACAAATTGCCATAATTTTCTCCTGCTTACTGTGAAATAGGGAATGAAATTTTGCCTAAATGTTTATAATCAATAAGTTTAACATCTTTGCAGTCTCTTGATGAATCAAATTTAAAGAAATCATCAACTTCCGGATTAAGCCAAAGCTTCGGTGCAGGCAAATCGCCCTGCTCGTCAAACCTCTTTAACTGCTCTTTAATTCCGTCAATCTGGTTTACATAGATGTGTGCATCCTTAATGCTCCAATCAATTGTGCCTGGCTTTAAACCGCAAACCTGTGCAAGCATACAAAGAAGTGTTGCATATTGCGTAACATTAAATGGTAAACCAAGCGGAACATCACAAGAACGCTGATGCACCCAGCAGTTAAGCTTTCCGTTGGTAACATCCCATTCGCTTGACCATACACAGCTCGGAAGTACCGCTGTATCAAGGTAATCGTTTTGCCATAAAGTCATTACCATTCGCCTGTCTTCCGGGTGATTTTTTATTTTGTCAATAAGATTTTGAGTCATTTGGAATTTATTTACAATGTAACCGTAAGCTGTGCCGATTGTGTGCGCCCACTCTTTGCCAAAGAATTTGTGAACTTCTGTTTTAACAAGTTTTCCGTTTTCATCCGGCAGCATTTGGGTGGCGTTCCAATATCCTTTTTCGTCAATTTCCCATTCATTCCAAATTTTAACATCGCGTTCCTGTAACCAGCGAACATCGTTTGACTGCGCCTGATATATCCACATCATTTCAAGCACTGCCTGGCGGATAAATAATTGCTTTGTGGTAAGAATAGGGAATTCCTGTGATAAATCAAAATGAAAATGATGTGACGGTACTTTGATTGTGTTAGTTCCCGTTCTGTTAACAACTTCAGTTCCCTCTTCAAGTATTTTTCGGCATAAGCCCAAATAATCTTTATCCCATTGTGACATAATTATATCCCTTTCAAAATAAACTAACGGTATTTTAACATAAAGCGACATTCATTTCAACTATAAAACTGATTGAAAAGGTGAACTGCCCCTGATGTGCAGACAGTACAAAAAGGGATGAATAAATGCCATTAAACCGAAAAACACATTTTTCATTACGAACTTGAAAGTACAATTTGCCTTGCATATGAATTGATGATAAGCAGTCAGTCGCATTATAAACACATCAAGTATTTATTAAATTTTTGTAAAGTCTATTTACACTTTCTTAATTTGTGATATACTCTTTATGTTACTAATTTATGAACCGAGGTGCTCCTATGGGAAAGGTTAAATCTTTTTTGAACAGCAAAATTGTTAAAAAAGATGTAGGCGAGCCGACATATCTTACCTGGAAGGAAGCTTTGTCTTATGCAATGGGCCGTGGCGCTCAGGGTATGAGTACAAGTATGACAGCTTCAAAATATGTCAATTTCTTTATTACCGATGTGCTTCATATCAAAGCAAGGCACGCAAGTAATATCAGGCTTTATTGCGGTATTTTTGATGCGATTAACGACCCGATAATGGGTGTTATTGTTGATAAAACCCGTTCACGCTGGGGCAAAATGAGGGGCTATATCAAATTTGCACCTTATCTTGTGTCACTGTTTATGATTTTATTCTTCGTCGGTAATGACAACCTGTCATATGGAATGAAGATGGCATTGACTGTTTTTGCTTTTGTCGGCCTTGATGTTACATATACTGCATTTGATGTTCCTATGGGCGCGCTCGCGTTTTCAATGACCCCCAACGGTACTGAACGAACGAAGCTTTACGGTATTGCGTCTATCGGGCGTATGATAATCGGTGCTATTCCGGCAGCTTTGGTTGCTTTTGCCGCTTGGTTACCGTATTTTAATTCAAATCTTGATAAAGCATATTTGGTTGCGGCTGTTTTTTCGGCAGTGTTTATTATTGTGTTTACCCGCTTTACATTTGCAAACTGCCATGAAAGAATGGAGCATAGCGAGGAAACACCGTCACTTAATGAATGTATCCACTTGCTTTTAACAAACAGACCGCTTTTAATGCTTTTCCTTTGTAACATCTTTTTTGTAATTATTAAGGTATCAGAGCAATGCTCATTCTATTTTGCATACGATTCACTTTTCAATGCTAAATATAACGGACTTCTCGATATTATGAAAGCACCGGGTTCTGTTTTGGCAGGTTTGCTTGTTCCTATTATTGTTGAACGCTTGGGTGCTAAAAGCGATAGTAAAAAATTCTATCAGGTGTGCTGTGTTTTAGGTATAGTTTTAAACGGACTTTTTGCCCTTTTAACATACAACGGAATTATGAACAAGCCTGCAAATCAGCCTGTTTCAACCTTAACCGGTGTAATTGTACTTGCATTTTCAATGCTTGTTACATTCCCGCTTGAATTTAAAAACCTTATGCAAAAGGAAATGGAAGCCGAAACAGTTGATTATGTTGAATGGAAATCAGGCAAGCGTGTTGAGGGTACAATGCTTTCAATTATGTCATTTACAGGTAAGCTTGAAGGTACACTTTCATCTTTCATCTGCCTTCAGGTACTTGCAAGAACAGGTTATGTTGAGCATACAACCGATGTTTCCACTGTTCAAAATCATTCAACTCTTTTAGGTCTTTTCCTTATGACCACCGTATTTCCTATTGTGGGTTACCTGCTTATGCTTATTCCTATGCATTTTTATAATATTACAGGTGATGGCCACAGAATGATGATTAAAGAAATTATGGCTCGCCGTGAAAAAGAAAAAGCAGAAAAGGAAAGCGCATAATTTAATATTGACAGTCTAAAACAGCCCTTATTTTAGGGCTGTTTTCTTATTGACTTTATATCTTTATATGTTAAAATAAATATATCAATGTTTCGGAGGTATAGAAATGAAAAAAACATTTTCGATATTTTTAAGCTTGCTTCTTGCAATCAGCTGCTTATCGGTAGGTTCAATAAACGCATTTGCAAATACTAAAAAAACTGCACAGGAAATCTATTTGAATTCAAGCGCTGCAGTTTGGGGCGACTTGGGAAATAAAGCATATGTTGAATTTACTCCGTCTTATACCGGCTCATTTGAATTTTATTGCTTTAATCAAAGCTATGGCGGTAATATTATGGCGTCGATAGAAGATTTCAGCGGTGAAACATATAACACCGTGCTTAATGATAATAACCCAAATCTTATTTGTGCCGCTACACTTGAAGCCGGTAAAACATATTACTATGTGCTTGAATCGGCATCTGTGTCTTTTTCAAATGTAGTAAGTGTAAGAAATCATAATCACGATTTCAGCTTATATAAATCATATCCTGCTCATTATGACCAATACGACAGCGCACAAAATTATGACGGTTATGTTGAAAGCATATGCACATATTGTCCGGAATACATAAAAACCGCCAGCTTTCCTGCTGTATCAAGCGTAAAAGCCAAGACCAAATCTTTCACATATAATAAGAAAAAGAAAACTACTTCAGTTACGGTTTATGACAGAATGGGAAATGTTGTTTCTCCGTCAAATTACACCGTAAGTTATAAAAACAATACCAAGCCGGGATATTTAACTCTTACAGTTAAATTTAAAGGCAATTACTCAGGTACTGCGATAATCAAACTCACCATTAAACCGAAAAAGGAAACACTTTCTTCGCTTAAAAGCACAAAGAAAAAGAAAATAACTGTTAAATGGAAAAAGGATAAAACCGTAACAGGCTATCAAATCCAATATTCAACATCAAAAAAATATGCTAAAAAATCAACTAAAACAGTAACAATAAGCAAGAAAAGCACTACTTCAAAAACTATTTCCAAGCTTAAATCAAAGAAAAAGTATTATGTAAGAATTCGTGCATATAAAAAATCTTCCGGAAAGAAGATATACGGTGCTTGGTCTAAAACAAAAACTGTTAAAGTTAAATAAAAATTGAGCGTTTAAAAAATATAATTATTATAAATATCCGCTTGAATCGTCTATTATATTATGATAAAATCAAAGTGCTATATGATTTTAAATAAAGGAGGTAAAAATATGCAAATGACTTTTCGCTGGTTCGGTAAGGACCTCGATACCGTATCACTTGAGCAAATCAAGCAAATTCCGGGTGTAGTCGGCGTTGTTCCTGCTCTTCATTATCTTCCTGCCGGGGAAGCTTGGGAAATGGAAGATGTTCAGAAAATGTATGATGAAATCACATCTGCCGGGCTTACAATGGAATGTATCGAAAGCGTAAATGTTCACGAGGATATAAAGCTTGGTTTACCTACAAGGGACAAGCTTATTGAAAATTATAAAACATCAATCAGAAATCTTGCAAAGGTTGGGGTTAAAGTAATTTGCTATAACTTTATGCCTGTTTTTGACTGGACAAGAACAGACCTTTATATGCCTTTGCCTGACGGGTCAACCTGCCTTAGCTATGACGGTAAGCAGGTAGAGGGCAAATCACCCGAAGATATGTTTAAAGAGATTGATGATAACTCAAACGGATATGCTATGCCGGGTTGGGAAACTGAAAGAATGGGTGAAATTAAAGAACTTTTTGAAAAGTATAAGAATGTAACTGCCGATGATTTGTGGGCAAATCTTAAATATTTTCTTGAAGCTATTATGCCTACTTGTGAGGAATGCGATGTTAAAATGGCAATACATCCGGATGATCCGCCTTGGGGTATTTTTGGCCTTCCTCGTATTATCACAAGCAAAGAAGCTATTGAAAAGCTTCTTGATATGGTTCCGAGCAAGTACAACGGTTTAACTCTTTGCACAGGCTCACTCGGTGCAAGCCCTAAAAATGATATGGTTGAAATTATTAAAGCCGCAGGGGATAGAATTTATTTTGCTCATCTTCGCAATGTTTCAATCAATGACAGGTGGTTTAATGAAACTGCACACGAAAGTGACTATGGTTCACTTGATATGTATGAAATAGTTAAAGCTCTTCAAGAGGTTGGGTTTGACGGATATATTCGCCCTGACCACGGCAGAATGATTTGGGGAGAAGTTGCACGCCCGGGTTACGGACTTTATGACAGAGCATTGGGCGTAAGCTATCTCAACGGACTTTGGGAAGCTGTTGAAAAAAGCAGAAAGGAAAAATAAACATTATGTTTAAACATGAGAATTTAAAAGGTAAAGTTGCTGTTGTTACAGGCGGCGGTGGTGTTCTTTGTGCCGCATTCGCAAAAACTCTTGCTAAACAGGGTTGCAAAGTTGCAGTGCTTGACCTTAATGAAGAAGCAGCACAAAAATGTGCTGATGAAATCAATGCAGATGGCGGCGAAGCTATTGCAGTCGGCTGTAATGTTCTTGAACTTGAATCAATGGAAAACGCAAGAAAAGTCATCAATGAAAAATTAGGCTCTTGCGATATTCTTTTAAACGGTGCAGGCGGAAACAACCCGAAGGGAACTACTACAAAAGATACTCTTGAAAAAATCGACCTTGTTCAAAAGGATGAAAATGTAAAAACTTTCTTTGACCTTGACCCTAACGGTATCAGCTTTGTATTTAACCTTAATTTCCTCGGCACACTTATTCCTACTCAGGTATTTGCCAAGGATATGGCTGAAAAGCAAAAGGGTACTATCATTATGATTACCTCTATGAATGCATTTAGGCCGCTTACCCGTATTCCTGCTTACAGTGCCGCTAAAGCCGCTGTTAAGAACTTTACCGAATGGATGGCAGTTCACTTTGCTCCGCTCGGAATCAGAGTAAATGCGATTGCACCGGGCTTTTTCTCAACAAAGCAGAATGCAACTCTTCTTTGGAATGAGGACGGAACACCTACTGAAAGAACAGGCAAAATTCTTGCCGCTACACCAATGGATAGATTCGGCGAACCTGATGAACTTTCAGGTACACTTCTTTTCCTTTGCGATGATACTTATTCAGGCTTTATTACAGGTGTTAATATTCCTGTTGACGGCGGTTTCAACGCTTATTCGGGTGTATAAAAAACAAGAATATTATTATGGGCGAGTTGATTTGCAATTCGCCCTTTTTTAAAATCGGGTGATGAAAAATGGATAAAAGCAAAAAGAAAAAAACTTTGCTCATTGTAATATCGGCTTTGATTGTTGCAATTATAGCGGCGGTGCTTTATATAATTTTCGGTGTTATCGGAATTGACGGAAAAGTTGAATACAGGCAAAGCGAAAAAGTAAATGCCAATGTCAGCGGCAGTAATGTCACCGTGCTTGATAATAATGTGAATTACCAAACTATAAACGGATTTGGTGCGTCTGCTTGCTGGTGGAGCCAGGATGTAGGCTCGTGGGATAATGCAAGTGATATTATGCAGGCACTTTATGATGATGACAAGGGAATAGGACTTAATATTTACCGCTACAATCTCGGTGCAGGTTCAAAGAATGATAGTCACATTTTGACTAAAAACCGCCAAACCGAATGTTTTTTAAATGCTGACGGAACATATAATTTTAATAATGATAAAAACGCACAGCAGTGCCTGGAACTTGCAAAAAAATATGCCGGCAAGGATATGCGCTTAACTCTGTTTTGCAACAGTGCTCCCGTGTATTTAACAAAAAACGGTGCGGCATACTGTACCCCATATAAAAGTGATGATGAACAGTGGGTTTCAAATCTTGATAAATCAAATTACAAGGCATTTGCCGATTTTTGCTATAACAGTGCCGATTACTTTGTGAAAAAGGGTTACCGTGTTACAAGCGTTTCGCCTATAAATGAGCCGCAGTATAATTGGGCGGCTTGGTATAATGATGATAATACTTATTCCGTTAATCAAGAGGGTTGCTATTATTCCAAATATGAAGCAAGAGATTTGCTTAAAACTTTTGTTAAAAAATTTAAAGGCAGTGAGCTTGATAAAAGCGGAGTAAAAGTATCAATGTTTGAATCCGGTGCTATGGAAGGGCAAGGCAGTACAGCAATGGCATATATGGATTGCATTTTGGGCAAAGGGCCAAAATATGTTTTCAAAAATGCCGGTCTTCGCAAATATTTTGACGAAGTGAGTATGCATTCTTACTGGTCGGATACAGATACTAAAAAAGCCACGGCAGATTATATTTCTGAAAAATATTCAAAATATAATGTTGCGTCTACTGAATATTGCCAAATGACTACCGATGAAAACACAGGTGTGTTTGACCTTATTTCCAAAGCGAAAAAAGGTACTAACGGTACTACAATTAAGTACGGTGTTGCAATGGCAAATAAAATTGTGGATGATTTAACTCTTTTAAACGCTACCGAATGGGATTGGTGGACTGCCTGTTCCTACGGTGTGTATACCGACGGTCTTATTTACCTTGATGAAGATAATCACGAAAATCTCGATTTTTCAAAAAGATATTACTGTCTCGGCAATTTTTCAAAATTTATTAAAGAGGGCGCAATCAGAATTGCTTGTTCATCAGGTGTTGAAAATGTAAAAAGCGTTGCTTTTGTTAATGAAGACGGTTCAACAGTTGTGGTATATGTAAATAACAACGATAAAAAGGTTAAAACAACTCTTAACTGCACAGGTGATTACAGCGTTTATACAACCGATAAGGATAACGATATTGCCAAAACAGATTTTGGCACAGCAAAAAAAATTGATGTTTCGCTTCCTGCTTCAAGCGTAGTTACCGTAGTTTACGATTAAAATTTAATATGTATAACTTAACACCCCAAGGGCAATAATACCCTTGAGGTGTTTTTTATGGCTACAAAAGATAAACCAAATAATAAAAATTTAAGAGCTTTATTTTCAGTGATTTGCCTTTGCATTGTTGCACTTGGCTTGATTGTTTATTTTTCAACCCAGTCTTCGCACACAACAGATGTAAACGAAGCTACTACCGTGGTTGAAAAAGCTAAAGAAAAAAAGGTTACCACCACAAATAATACGCAGTTAACCACCGCAAGCCAAACCGAAAAGCAAACAACTAAAAAGCAAAATTCAAAAAAGCCGACTACCGTAACATCAACCGAAGTATCTACTATGACTTCAAGCGATACTAATATTCCTTATAAATCGTTTTATAAATATCCTTGCGATGAAACGGTGCTTTTGGGTTACAGTGAAGAACTTGTTGAAAATAAAACCATGAAAGATTACAGGGCGCATACAGCGGTTGATTTTAAAGCTAATAAGGGCAGTAAAGTGCGTTCGATTAACGATGGGCTTGTATTAAGCGTAAGCAAAGACGCTATGCTCGGCACCGTGATTGAAATTGACCACGGCGGAAAACTTGTTGCAAGGTATTGCGGTATGGATACCGTAAATGTTTCAGAGGGCGATTATGTAACTATCGGCGAAACTCTCGGTACGCTCGGTACAACTCCGTTTGAAGAAAAGAGCGAATCACACCTTCATTTTGAAACGCTTTTGGATAATAAGTATGTCAACCCACTTGATGTAATGGGAAAAACAGAATAGCTTTTGAAAAAATAAACAAAAAATAGGCGAGCAGTGAAACCCTGATGATTTTTAGGGGCAAATACTGCTCGCCTTTGCTTTTATAGATTATTCGTTTGTATCTGCATTTTGATTTTCCGGCTCGCTTGAAACCGTTTCATCATTTACAGGCGGCTGATAATATTCTGCCTTTTCCTGCTCGCTATTTGCATATGACGGGTATGAACCGCTTTGTGTAGGTTCATTTTCACTCGGCACATTTGCAGGAGTATAAAATGGTGATGTATTTTGCTCGCCTGCATTTTCATTTGCAGCGGTTTGTGCTGCTCCGGTATCAGCTGTGTGCTGCTGTGGGTTGTAGTAATAAGCGTTTGCACTGTCGTTTTGATTAGCTGTGTACTGCTCATTGGTATTTTGTGCAGGGTTATAATAATTTCCCGCACCGGCAAAAGCATATTTGTTTGCCTTTTCCTCTTGTGAAAGGAAGTCGTCTTCCGTAATTCTGCCCTCTTGCAAAGCTCTTATTTTGAAGTTTTCATAATAGAGTGCTTGGGTAGTTAAATAATAAGGAATTGCATATATGCTCGCAATGCCGAAGGAGATACCGCAGAGTATCCACCAGCCGATAAAGCTTAAGTCAAGTGCAAAAAGCTCACCTCTGTTGCCGGCAACCATCTTTTTAGATAGCTTGAGAGCCTCCATAGGCTTCAAATTCGGGTTTTCACACATAATCTGGAATGAGAAGTATGAACTGTAATTATACACGATACCCGGGATTATGAAGAGGAAACACCAAAGCGTTATAAACAAGGTTCTTAAAATTGAAACAACAAGCTTTTTACCGTATGTTGCGTCAAACGATACTTTGAATATATTTTTGATTTCTTCACCGAGTGAAAATTGCTCACTCGGGTCACGCTTAACGAGGATTACATAAAAACCTAAAAGTGAAACAAGAAGCGGAGAAAGCACGATTGAAAGAACGGTAAGCCCTCTAATTCCTGTATCGGAAAAATAACCTATGCTTGAAGTGTTAACGGATGTGTTAGTAATGCCGGTGTCACCGCCGTTATAGCTTTGGCCGAAGCTTTCAATAGGATTGTCGCTTGAGCTGTCACCGTCATCGTAGCTGTCATCATCATCGTAGCTGTTGTCGTTATCATCACTTTGCTCGCCGTTAAAGTATTTGAAAAAATCTTCAGGTGTGTTTTGGTTAGAATTATCGCTGTAACCGTTGCTGTTTTTCGGGCCGAAGAGGTTTTCAATATCATCACTGTCGGTGTAAACATTTACACCTATGGTTAAACCCTGGGTTAAAAAAATTACAATTGCACTTAAAACAAACAGGGCAAATATTTTGTCTTTAATGATTTGCTTAGCTTGTGATTTTACCAAGCTTCTGTTGATGTTATTCATAATTTTATCCTCCTTTGAAAGACAAATTAAAACTCAACCTTTTCCTCGATGAATTTTACAAGTTCGTCAATCGGAAGTCTAACCTGCTCCATAGTATCACGGTCACGAACGGTTACGCAGTTATCTTCAACTGAATCAAAGTCGTATGTGATGCAATACGGAGTACCGATTTCATCTTGGCGGCGGTATCTTTTGCCGATAGAGCCTGCGTCATCATAATCAATGTTAAATTTCTTTGAAAGCATAGCAAAAACTTCTGTTGCCTGATCGTTAAGTTTCTTTGAAAGCGGAAGAACCGCTGCTTTAAACGGAGCAATTGCAGGGTGGAAGTGCATTACTATTCTCTTGTCATTCTTTTCTTCATCAAGCATTTCTTCATCATAAGCTTCTGTAAGAAGTGCAAGGAATAAACGCTCAACACCAAGTGAAGGCTCAATAACATAAGGTACATATTTTTCGCCTGTTGCCTGGTCAAAATATTCAAGGTTTTTGCCGCTTGTTTTGATATGCTGTGTGAGGTCGTAGTCTGTTCTGTCAGCCACACCCCAAAGTTCGCCCCAGCCAAATGGGAATTTGTATTCAAAGTCGGTTGTAGCTTTGGAATAGAAGCAAAGTTCTTCAGGGTCGTGGTCACGAAGCCTGAGGTTATCCTTGTTGATGTTAAGAGAATAAAGCCAATCACGGCAGAAGCTTCTCCAATAATCAAACCACTCAAGGTCAGTACCCGGCTTGCAGAAAAATTCAAGCTCCATTTGCTCAAATTCTCTTACACGGAAGATGAATTTGCCCGGAGTAATTTCGTTTCTGAATGATTTGCCTACCTGTGCTACACCGAAAGGAATTTTCTTTCTTGTAGTTCTCTGCACATTTGCAAAGTTTGTAAAAATACCCTGTGCAGTTTCAGGGCGAAGATAAATTTCGTCTTTTGCATCCTCTGTTACACCCTGGAAAGTTTTAAACATAAGGTTGAATTGGCGAATATCCGTAAAATTATGCGCACCGCAATTTGGGCAAGGAATGTTATGTTCCTTAATATAAGCAGACATTTCCTCATTGCTCCAGCCGGCAACATTTGTGCCGTCAAAGCTTTCAATCAAATCATCTGCTCTGTGCCTTGTTTTACATTCACAGCAATCCATAAGCGGGTCGGAGAATCCGCCGAGGTGGCCTGATGCAACCCAAGTTTGCGGGTTCATAAGAATAGCACTGTCAAGCCCTACATTATATGGGTTTTCCTGAATAAATTTCTTTCTCCAGGCTTTTTTGATATTTTCTTTAAGTTCAACACCGAGTGGGCCGTAATCCCATGTATTTGCAAGACCGCCGTAAATCTCTGAACCCGGGTAAACAAAACCTCTACCCTTGCAAAGAGCAACAAGCTGATCTAAAGTTTTTTCTGAATTATCCATTGTATTTTCCTCCGTTAGTTATATACACATTATTCTACTATGTTTTTGTTAATAAGTCAAATACATATTATTAAAATAAAAAAGGAAAAGTGTTTGTCACTTTTCCTTTTTAACGAACCTAATTTATATATTTTATACTTACCAGCCCAAACGCATAATTGTAAGTGTGCATTTGCCTGTTCCGTATTTATAGCATGCTCTGTGTCCTTCAGGTGTAAATATATCTACTCTGCCTACGCTTGAAAGGCCTGAACCGCCTCTGTCAACTACTGTGTAGTTTGTTCCGTCAATATTTACTATTGAACCCATAGGCAACCAGTTACAAGCAATGTAGTACGGGTTTTTCATTCCGTTTGAAACACGCTTGCCGCTTGCAGTTCTACCTGTACCTGTACCGCAAGTGCCGCAAGCACAGTAGTGTGTGTATCTGCCTGAAATTACTTGGCCTACTTTGTATCCCTTTTTATTCTTTACTCCGTTAGTCTTGACCTTGGCACCGTCTGTTTCCTTTGTGCCTACTTTTACTACCTCGCTTTTAGCTTTGGTAATAACATCTTTGTCAATAACTTTCTTAGTCTTTTTCTTACCATTTACATATTTTACTTGATAAGTTACATTGGCTTTGCCTTTTTTACCTTTTTTTACTACGGTTTCAATGCCTTCGTAAACATCATCATTTTCTTTTTCAATGGTACCGTATTTAACGCTTTCTTTTTTGGTAACTTCCTTGTATGTTACGCGGTTAACAGTTACCTTGGTTTTTTTTGTAATCTGCTTATTTACAGATGGGGTAGTGTAATCATCACCGTCAAGTGTAACATTTGCTACATCAAGAAGTGTCGATACAGTTCCGTCTACAACCGGTACTTTGTATGTTTCACCGTCAACCTTAAGTGTGGTTGTTTTAGATGATATATACTTAATTTCCATACCGTCTGTAACAATATCATTAAGTGAGCAGCTAAGAGTAACTTTTTCGGTGTTAAATCCGATTTCGTCAAGTGCTTCCTTAACTGTGTCACCGTATACGCTGTAAGTGTTTATTACGCCATTGAATTCAACATTTATGTTGTTAAGTCTATCAACTTTAATAACTCCGCCCTTACCTGCGTTAAAAGAGCTTATATCGAGTTTGTCTGTATCCTTCAATGTAACATTTGCTTGCGACAGGATTTCGATAGGTTCCGTTTCGTTTGTCGTAATTGTATAAGTGTTGTTATCAACTTTAATTTCAACAGTGTAGTTTGATACCATCTGTGCAAATGCAGTTGATGCAAAAATAATTATTGCTAACACAAACGCAATTACTGCCGTTACGACTTTGTGGCTTACGCCGCGTATGTCGCCGGTTGTTGATTGGTTAGTCATCTTAATCTCCTTTTGTGATAGAAATATTAGGGTTTCGCTTTGAAACATTGTTCCTAATACCGATACGAATGTAGCTACAAAAATTTCATATCGAGCAGAGTTGTTTTTTCTGCTTCACCGTTATTATTTCCTCGAGCGATTGCCATTATAGTGACAAATGCATAATGTGTCAATATTTCCGAAGATAAGATTTTGTATAATATGCACAAACGTTTTTAACATTGTGGTATGGTTACAAAACGGTTACACTATATCTTGTGGTTATATTCTTTAGCGATTTAGTGTGAGAAAGTATATTTTTGTAAAATCGATAGAAATGCCACTTTAAATTCTTACAATTTGTAACATTTTATTTTACCGATTTTTAATAACTCAACATATTGTATAAAAAGTCTAAAAATTAAAAACACTACCCATTATATAGATGTTGTACGACAGCCTAACAGTTAGGTAAAACAACAATTATTTCAAGCCAAAAAACAGTATATTTGTTCGATAAATAGCCTAAATACCGTTTGTTTTCCTCATATTTCTATATTATATATTATAATATATAATATATTATTTAAAACTATTATATATGTAAGCATAAAATAAACCGGCAAGCAATTAAGCTTACCGGTTTTAAGTTGTTTGTTATTACTTTTTTGAATCAAGAGATTTTGTTATTTTTACATTTACGAAAATTGATATACCCGTAAGTAAAAGGCCGAATATAATACTGATAAAGCAGGAGCCTTTTACCGCATTGCCGAAAGCCTGCGAATATACCTGCGGTGATATATCAAGCCTCTGTGCTGTTTTAAATATCAGGCACAAAACAGAAGATACCGTAAATATCATACCTGAAGTGGTGAGCGAAGCAAAAATGTTAAACATTATTTCGCGTGAACGCCTGTATAAAACAAGAAGCATAATAATAGGCACAGCCATAAGCAACATTCCTATTGATATAAGGCGGGAAGAATTATTGTTTAATGTGCCGATATAGCTTACAAGAGTATCAGCATTGTTAAAACCAAAGCAATCGTTATATGCTTCGGTAGCTTTTATTGCAGTGTTGTGTATAAGTTCGCTGTCATATTGCATATTGTTTCCCTCAAGATACTCTTTGCAAAGCGATTCGAACTGCTTAATTTGATTTTTTGAGTACAATGTAGGATTTTGGCTTGAATATAATTTGCCTATTACATTTGATGCGGCAGTGTCGTTTGTTTTAAACACGGTGTTAAACACTCTTGCCGGAATTGTGCTTTGCGCTTCCAGTACGGCAACCCTGTCTTCAAACGCCTTTTCGCATTGCTCATTTACATTGCTGTATTCAAAAATACGATTCATATACCCCTCGTTTAAAACGGTGGATTGGGCAATAAGCGTGCCGAAAAATAAAATAGAGCCGATAGAAAAAAGCATTGTTAGGATAAAGCACATAGCTTTTCGCGATTTTGAAAGTGTCATATGCCCTCCTATGCGTTTACTTTTGTGCCGGTTTTCATAACTGCAACACAAACATAATATTCATTTGATATTCCTGCGCCTACGCTGTTATCGGTATAAAGCACCAGCGCCCTTGAAAGCCCGGCGCCGACTTTTTTCAGCTCGTAATCGTTTTTAACCGTAAGTGTTTTTATTACTTCATATTCGTATGATGAATAAAAGGTGTCAATATTTATTAAATCACCTTTTGAAGCAAGTTTGATTTTAGAACTGTTGTTTTTATAAACTTGCGCAAAGCAAGGCCCTATTTCGCCCGGCAAAGTGCTGTTTAAATCAATGTTGAATTTATCATTTGCGTTTACTGCACTTGCATTATAAATAAGCGGCAGGCTTTTATCTTCAAAATTCACATTGCCGATTATTGAATTAGCCTCAAGCTTTTGAAAAGATGATTTTGCAATAATTCCGTTTTCTTCTTTAATATCAAGTGAAGTGACTTTTTTGATTTCATCACTTTGAACGCTTGCGTTTATAAAAGAGCTGTTTGATTCAAGTATATCAACACTTCCCACAAATAAAACGGAAAGTATTATTGCAAGAACTACGGGAAGAAAAATCCCGTTTAAAACTAATCTTTTTTCATTTTTTGTCATATTAAGCCTGTTATCTGTTCATATTCTGCGCCTGAAGAGCATTTTGCATAAAGTTATTTTTCTTCTTTTTAGGTTTGTATGCAGGTGGGTTTTTAAGCTTTTTCATAAGTTTGCTGTTATTCTTGGCAGTGAGCTTGTTAATTTCGTGAACAGGGCCTGACATATATTCTGACATATATTTATCTGCAACTGCCATCATATCCTTGTCATTTTGCATTGCGCCCAAAATTGTTACGCCGATAACATCCTGCACTTCGTTTGTGCCGTCTTCGTAAACTTCGTTAAGCATTTTGAAAAGCTTTTTCTGCTCTGCTGTGTTTCCGTTTTTGATTACATCAAGCACCTTTGCAGTTCCGATTTCTGTAAAAAATGTTTCAGGTAAAAATTCGCCGTAAGCAACAATGTTTTTCTTGATTTCATCCTTATATTCAGGGTAGAGTGTGCCGAAACGGTTTGCAAGTGAGTCGCAATCGTAGCTGATGATTCCGTTTTTGGCCTTGGTTCTTGATACAGCTTTCGGCATCTTGACCTTATCAAGATTTACTTGTTTTCTTGCCTTGAAAATGCCTGATATTTCATCGTTGATTTCATTGCCGAGACTTTTTGCATCTTTTTCATTATAAGTTTCGGCATCGTAAAGCGAGCGTGAAATTGTTTCAAACTTCGGCTCGTCTGCCTCGTAATCATAGCAGCATTCAAATGCCATTGTGCTTGCCTGCATATCATAAGCAATTCTGTAAGCCCCTTTTTCGCCGGCAAAAGTAATGCTCTTTTCATCTTCGTTTACTTTTTTAAATTCAAGTTCGGTATTTGTTTGATTAAGCTGTTTTTCAGCAATTTTGAAAACTTCACTAATTTCCATATCTTTATCTGCTCCAAAAATAATATTAAATCAAAGTTTTTAATTAGCTTATTATAACATTAAAAAGGCCGGTTGTCACTATATTTTTTATATATAAACTGTAAATATATTATAATTATAAAAATCTTTATTATAATTATAAGTATTTGTATATAATACATTATTGATTATTACTTGTGATTGTGCTAAAATATTATGAATATATATATGCGTAGGTGACTTAAAATGAGTAATGAAAATAAAAAGTTAACACTTGCAGTAATTTTCGGCGGTGTTTCATCAGAACATGATATTAGCTGCATTTCAGCTAAGGGCATTATTTCAAATATTGATTATAATAAATATAATGTAATTCTTCTCGGCATAACAAAAGACGGCAGATGGTATATTTTTAATGATGATATTTCACTTTTACCTAATGACAGATGGACCGAATCTAAAAGTCTTATTCCGGCTTACATATCACCTGATACTTCAGTCGGCGGTATAGTTACCGCAAAGGGCGAAGTTATCAAGCTTGATTGCGTATTCCCTGTTCTTCATGGTAAAAACGGAGAGGACGGAACTATTCAGGGCCTTTTGCAGCTTGCTCAAATTCCCTATGTAGGCTGTGACGCCACATCATCAGGCGTGTGTATGGATAAGGCTGTTGCAAACGCTGTGGCAGACGCTTTTGATATTCCGCAGGCAAAATGGTGCGCTTTCACCCAGTATACTTTTAATAAAGATAGGCAACAATGTATTGAATATGCAGTTAATAAGCTTGGCTTTCCTATTTTTGTTAAGCCTGCAAATGCCGGCTCTTCTGTCGGAATTACAAAGGCGCATAATGTAAATGAGCTTATTGAAGCTATGGCTGTTGCATTTAAGGAAGATAAAAAGGCTGTGCTTGAAGAATTTATAGACGGGCATGAAGTTGAGTGTGCGGTTTTGGGCAATGATGAGCCTATCCCTGCCGAAGTGGGCGAAATTAAAGCTGCGGCAGATTTTTATGATTTTGACGCAAAGTATAATAATCCGCAAAGCGAACTTTGTATTCCTGCCGATATTCCTGAAGAAAAGCGAAACGAAGTCAGGGTGCAGGCTGTAAAGGCATATAAGGCACTCGGCTGTGAGGGAATGTCACGAGTTGACTTTTTTGTAAGAAAGAGCGATGGTGCGGTTTTGCTTAATGAAATAAATACTATTCCGGGGCAAACACCTATCAGTATGTATCCAAAACTTTTTGAAGCAGCAGGCGTACCGTATAAGGAGCTTATTGACAGGCTTATCGGATGTGCGCTTTCTCGTGGCGGTAAATTCTGATTATGGAAAAGGTACTTATTGAAATCATAGGTTCGCAAAATATTGATAATCAGTTTGATAAAACCGAGTTTAAAACAGTCGGCACATTTGAAGAGCTTGAAGAAAAATATGTTATAAAATATAAAGAAGAGCAGGATGCCGGCGAGGAGCCTATCAATGTAAGCGTAGTTGTTTTAAAAGATGAAAGTTCGGTTGAAATGACTCGTGAGGGTGCAGTGGTATCAAGGCTTGTAATTGAGCGTTCACAAAGAAATCTTTGCCATTACGGTACTGCCTACGGTGAAATTCTTATGGGCATTTGCGGCCATTCCATTGAGCATGAATTTAATGAAAACGGTGGCAAATTCACCTTTGGTTATGATATAGATATTAACGGGGCTTTGGCTTCAAAAAATCGTGTAAAGCTTAGTTATAAAAAGAAGAAGCAACCTAAATAACAGGAGTATAAAGATGTCAAAATTAGTTAAACAGACCGAAAATGAATTAAAAATAATTATTGAAAATGCAGTTAACAAAGCAATGGCAAGCGGTGATTTGCCTCAAGCTGAAATCCCTCAGTTTAACATCGAAAAGCCGGCTAATAAAGATAACGGCGATTATTCAACAAATGTTGCAATGGCAGGCGCGCGTGCATTTAAAAAAGCACCGAAAATGATTGCCGAAGCTATTGAAAAATACTTGGAACTTGGCGGTACTGTTTTTGAAAAAGTTGAAATTGCAGGCCCGGGATTTATGAATTTCTTTTTATCCCAAAAGTTTTATTCGGATGTACTTAAAGATGTATTTGCCTGCGGTGAAAACTATGGTAAAAGCGATTATGGCAAGGGCAAAAAAATTCTTGTTGAATTTGTATCCGCAAATCCGACGGGGCCTATGCATATCGGCAATGCACGCGGCGGCGCAATAGGTGACTGCCTTGCAAGTGTGCTTGATTGGGCAGGATACAGTGTTAACCGTGAATTTTATGTCAATGACGCAGGTAATCAGATAGAAAAATTTGCAACTTCACTTGAAGTTAGGTATCTTCAGCATTTTGATTGTTCGGTTGAACTTCCTGAAGATGCATATCACGGCCAAGATATAGTTGACCACGCAGAAAATTTTATTGCCGAATATGGCGATAAATATGTTAATGCGCAGTCGAGCGAACGCCGCAAAGCACTTGTGGATTATGCGTTGCCTAAAAATATCGCCGGGCTTGAAAAAGACCTTGGCAGATACAGAATTACTTATGATAAATGGTTTAGGGAATCAACGCTTCATAATGACGGTTCGGTTCAAAAAGTTATTGACGCACTTAAAGAAAAGGGCGTTACTTATGAGCAAGACGGTGCATTATGGTTTAAGGCAAGTGAATATGGCAATGATAAAGATATAGTGCTTGTAAGGGCTAACGGGCTTCCTACTTACATTGTGCCTGATATTGCTTATCATTATAATAAGCTTGTTACTCGCGGATATGATAAGGCTATTGATGTTTTGGGGGCTGACCACCACGGTTATGTACCGAGGATGAAGGCGGCTTTAACTGCTCTCGGCCTTGATGCATCAAGGCTTGATTGCGTTATTATGCAAATGGTAAGGCTTGTAAGAGACGGTGAAACCATTAAACTTTCAAAGCGTTCAGGCAAGGCAATTACGCTTAATACCCTTATTGATGAAGTTCCGCTTGACGCGGCAAGATTTTTCTTTAATTTAAGAGAGCCTAATTCTCATTTTGATTTTGATTTGGAACTTGCGGCAAAGCAGTCAAGTGAAAATCCTGTATATTATGTTCAATATGCACACGCAAGAATTTGCTCAATCATTAAAAAAGCGCAGGAGCAGGGTGTTCAGCTCAGAACTCCTAATGATGATGAACTTGCACTTCTTAATTCTAAAGAGGAAAAAGACCTTATTCGTCATCTTTCAGCTCTTACCGATGAAATCGTTGCTTCGGCAAAAGCATATGACCCGGCTAAAATTACACATTATGTTATTGAACTTGCTACTCTTTTCCATAAATTTTATAATGCACAAAGAGTAATGCTTGATGATAATGAACCTCTTATGCAGGCAAGGCTTTACCTTTGTTCTGCTGTAAAAAATACAATTTATAACATTTTAACTATGCTTAAAATAACTACTCCTGAAGTTATGTAAGAGAGGTAAAATATGGCAAACATTAAGGATAAGGCGCTTTATTTTGTAGGAAATAAGCTACTTAAATATGTTTATAAAAACCCTCAAAAAAATATGCTCAAACTTGTCAAGTTAGGTAAGGCAGTTGCAGGTAAAATGTACCCTGAAAGTACATTTACCAAGCCTATTGAAATCATAAGTGACGAAACTAATGTTTGGCATAAATATTTGTTTAACGGGCTTAATGATATTGACCCTGATTTTTTCAGGTCGGCAGTGCTTACTTTTGCAATTGATTTGGGGCTTAACGGTACTAAAACACTTCGCAAAAAGCGTGAAGAAGAGCATTGCAATATTCCTTGGGTTATTCTAATGGACCCTACTTCTGCCTGCAATTTAAGGTGCAAAGGCTGTTGGGCGGCTGAATACGGCCATAATTCAAACTTAACTCTTGATGAAATGCGCAAAGTTGTGCGTGAAAGCAAGGCACTCGGTACTCATTTTTATATGTTTACGGGCGGCGAACCCCTTATTCGTAAAAAGGATATTTTAACTCTTGCAAGGGAAAATAAGGATTGCATATTCCTTGCGTTTACTAACGGTACGCTTGTTGATGACGCATTTTGCGAAGATATGAAAAAGTGCGGTAACTTCGCACTTGCACTTTCAATTGAGGGTGACGAAGCTGTTAATGACAGCAGGCGAGGTGAAGGTGTTTACCAAAAAACTCTTGCCGCAATGAAACTTCTTAAAAAGCACAAATGCCTTTTCGGTACATCTATTTGCTACACTTCCAAAAACTATGCAAGCGTAACAAGTGATGAATTTTATGATTTTATGATTGAAAACGGTGCTAAATACGCTTGGTATTTCCACTATATGCCGGTAGGTGCAGATGCGGATACAGAGCTTCTTTTATCTCCTGAACAAAGGGAGCATGTTTACCGCACCATTCGTAAAAACCGAAACGGTAAAACCGGTAAGCCTATTTTTACCGTTGATTTCCAAAACGACGGTGAATTTGTAGGTGGCTGTATTGCCGGCGGGCGCAACTATTTTCATGTTAACAGCGAGGGCGATGTTGAACCTTGCGTATTTATTCATTACAGTGATTCAAATATCAGGGAAAAGAGCATTATTGAATGTTTGAAATCTCCGCTTTTCCACGAATATTATAAGGGCCAGCCGTTTAATGATAATATGCTTCGCCCTTGCCCAATGCTTGAAAATCCGCAGGCACTCAGAAAGCTTGTTAAAAAAACGGGTGCTAAATCAACAGACCTTATTCAAAGCGAAAGTGCAGATGAACTTTGCGCAAAGTGTGACCTCTATGCTCAAAATTGGGCGCCTAAAGCAAAGGAAATTTGGGAGGAGCAGGAACGCTTCCACCCATTCACGCAGTATTATAGGGATACACCCGAGGGCAAAGCAGAAAAAGCAAAGAATAACGAATAACGAGAAAAAAATAACCACAATGTACATCAGTACATTGTGGTTTTCTTATATCTGTTTAATTTTACTTATTTCTGTAAATAATAGCTTCTCTTTCAGGGCCGTTTGATACCATTGTGATAGGATGGCCGATTTCTTTTTCAATGAATTCTACATAATCCTTTGTTTCCTGAGGAAGTTCATCATAATTCTTAATTCCTCTGATATCACAATGCCAGCCTTTCATTGTTGTAAATACAGGCTTGCACTTTTTAAGTGTTGGGGTAGTAGGGAAATCTTTAATGATTTTACCGTCAACTTCATAGCCGGTGCAAACTTTAATTTCTTCAAGGTATGAAAGGCAGTCAAGTGCAGTCATTACAACTTGGGTAGCACCCTGGCATTCAACACCGTAGCGTGTAGCTACGCAGTCAAACCAACCAACTCTTCTCGGTCTGCCTGTTGTAGCACCGAATTCGCCCTTGTCACCGCCGTGAATACGAAGCTCCTGTGCTTCATCTTCATCAAGGATTTCTGATATAAATTCACCTGCGCCTACTGCTGATGAATATGCTTTTGTAACAACAACAATATCCTCAATTGAATGTGGAGGAAGGCCTGCGCCAACAGCACCGTAACCTGCAAGGGTTGAAGATGAGGTTACCATTGGGTAAATGCCGAAGTCAGGGTCTTTAAGTGTGCCGAGCTGACCTTCAAGAAGAATGTTCTTTCCCTCTTTAAGTGCATTTTGCAGATATGCGTGTGTATCGCAAACATAAGGTGCGATTTTTTCCCTGTATTCAAGGCAGGTTTTGAAAAGTTCATCTTCATCAAGAAGCGGCTTGTTATATACATGTTTTATAATAAGATTTTTGAGTGTGCAGATATTTTTAAGCTTTGCTTTGAGTGTTTCATCATCAAAAAGCTCATTTACCTGAATACCGATTTTAGCATACTTATCACTAAAGAAAGGTGCAATACCGCTCTTTGTTGAACCAAATGCATTTTTGCCGAGCCTTTCTTCTTCATATTCATCAAGTAAAATATGATATGGCATAAGGATTTGCGCCCTTTCGCTTACTAAAAGCTTTGGGTTAAGTCCGGCCTTCTTAATATCATCAAGCTCTTTGCAAAACTTGTTAATATCAAGTGCAACACCGTTGCCGATAATGCAAGTGGTGTGGTCATAGCATACGCCTGACGGCATAAGGTGGAATGCGAACCTTCCGTGTTCGTTTATAATTGTGTGGCCTGCATTTGCACCGCCTTGAAAGCGAATTACAATATCACTTTGGCCTGCAAATAAATCGGTGATTTTGCCTTTACCTTCGTCGCCCCAGTTAGCTCCGACAATAGCTCTTACCATTTTAAAAATCTCCTATTTTAATTATTAGAATTCAAACATTAAGGGCACAGTGATGGATTGTTCACTACGCCCTTGATTTATTATATAATAGGTATACTGTAAAGTCAACTTATTTTTGAATTTTGCCGCCTTTGTTGCCTGCGTACTTTACTTTTGTTATCTTGATTTTGCCGACTTTTTTGGTGAGGTAAATACCCTTTTTCTTATTTTTCTGAATTTTTACACCGTTTATTGAGCCTTTTGCTTTGTTTGTGTAATAAATTCCGTTGCCGCCGTTTTTGGATACAGTGCCTTTCTTAATATTTGTTGTTGAAGAAAGGGTGGAGTAAATACCGTCTTTCTTATTGTTTGATACAGTGCATTTGTTAATGGTTGCTTTTGATTTTTTAAAAATGTAAATTCCGTTTTTCCCGCTTTTGCTGATTTTTGCAGAATTTATTGTTACATTGTTTCCTTTTTGTACTGCAATGCCACACTGCTTGTTTGATTTAATGGTATCCCCGTTTATTTTTGATTTTCCTTTACATTCGTTCACAAAAATTCCGTGCTTTTTATTACCGGTAATGCGGTTTTTATTAGTTGTCATTGTGGAATTTTTATAGCAGAAAATACCGTTTTCTTTGTTGCCGGAAATGGTATTTGCAGATATGCTTGCTGATGATGAAGTAAGGTTGATACCGTGCTTTTTTGCACCGGTTAATGTATTGCCTGCAATATTTACACCTTTTGATTTATCAAGAATAATTACATTTTGAACATACGGTATGTGGTTTGCGTTAATTGTGTTTGCGTTGATTGTGGCATTTGTTGAGTTTTCAATCCTTAAGCCAAATACATTATCTTTGGTGCTGTAAGCAGAATTGTTGAAAAGAACTGTGTTTTGCGATGCATTTATATTCTTTGTTCCTACAAGCCAAATTGCATTTGCGCCTCTGCTTATTGTAATGTTGTTTGATGATACATTTACATTTTGTGCGCTGTAATCACCTGCAAGTACAATACCGTCATTTGCTGTTAAGTTTTCACCGTAAAGCCTGATTCCGTAAGGAAATTGCTTTGATGATGTATCTGCTGTGTCAACAACGGTTATGGTGTTGCCGCAAATTGATGAAGCGGTGTCAATTGTAGGCGCATATGATTTGCCCTGGCAAGAGTATGTGTTTGGCCTGCTACCGTCATTGTTTTTAGGGTTTATTGTTTTGTAGTAAATACCCGAGCCACAGTTATTTATAACATTATTGTTGATATTAACATTTAAAAATGCAGATGAAAGAATTGCATATCCCGCAATATTGTTAAATGTGTTGTTTGATATATTGATGTTTGACATATATTTGCCGGAAAATACACTGTGTGAACCTACACCACGGTTTACATTATTAAATGTATTGCCGGTGATGTTGATATTTGTATTCATAGTTCCATCATATGCTTTTGGATAATCTTTGTAGTTTGGAAAATGCTCTTTATCAAGAATATCAAGCTGGATGGCTTCCATATTGTCGCCCTTTTTGTTGCCGTGGCCTGTAAAAGTACAGTTTGTAACATTGATATTGTCACATCCGGCAAAGGTGAGGTGATGCCCGTCTGAGCAGTCTTTAAATGTAGCACCGTTTATTGCTACATTGCTTGCGTGTGCAAAGCTTAATATACTTCCGTCGGTTTTGTTTGCATCAAATGTGCCGCCGTTAATTGTAATGTTTTTATAGTAGCTGTTGCCGGTAGGGGCATCTTGGTTTTGCCCAATTGCAAGAAGCGTGCTGTTTTGATAATTTTTAATAAAAGTTGCGCCTGCACAGTTAAAAGTTGTGTTTGAATAAATTACAAGCCTTTCGCTTAAATTGTATGTTCCGGTGACGGTAACGGTTAACGGGGTTGAGGAATTATGCTTGTTCTTATCAAGCTCTTCCTGAATTGCCTGCGCGCTTGAATAATTGTTTGCAAGTGCTACCGTGCCGAAACCAAGGCACGCTGTAACAATTATAATCAGCGATAATGTGATTGATAAAACTTTTTTCATAATATTAACTCCTTTTAATTTATTATATATTATTATAACATAGGTGTTTTAATGTTGTAAATATAAAAATTCTATGATATTATATAACAAAAGATTATTCACAGAGGTATAAATATGAAGATTTATAATGTAATGCAATACGGTGCAAAGGGTGACGGAAAAACAAATGACGCTTTTTCAATCCAGCACGCTATTGATGATTGTGCAAAAAACGGCGGCGGTCAGGTTGTATTGCCGAGCGGATATACTTTTTATTCCGATTCCATAAGGCTTAAAAAGAATGTTGATTTTCATATTCAAAAGGGCGCAACTATTAAAGCCACAAGTAATATTGACGGATATATCAGGCCTAATAAGCTTATTAACGACCCTAAAACTGCACTTATCGGCAACCCTGTAACGGGCAAACCAAGCTTCGTTTTTATCTATGCTTATGAAGCAGACGGTTGCTCAATTTCAGGTGAGGGTACGATTGACGCTAACGGCCACGCATTCGTTGCGCGCAAAGACCAATATTATGTAACAGGTGATTTTTATCCTCGCCCGACGGTAATGTATGTTGAAAAAAGTAACCATATTTCATTTAGGGATTTCACTGTTATTGACGCACCTTTCTGGACTCTTCATCCGGCAGGCTGTGATGATGTACTTATTGATAAAATCAGAATTTTAAATGACCTTGATGTAGCAAACAGTGACGGTATTGACCCTGACCACTGCTCAAATGTCAGAATTCTCGGCTGCCATGTAACTTGCGCAGATGATTGCATTTGCCTTAAAGCTTCTAAAGGTAACAGCGAATATGGCCCGTGCGAAAATATAATTATTGACGGATGCACACTTATTTCCACTTCTGCCGCAATTAAAATCGGCACAGAGGGTGTAGGAGATTTTAAAAATGTAATTGTGTCAAACTGTATAATCAGCCGCTCTAACAGGGGACTTTCAATTCAAATTCGTGACGGTGGCTCGGTTGAAAATGTAAGCTATTCCAATATTATTATTGAAACAAGGCGTTTTTGCCCTGATTGGTGGGGTACTGCCGAACCTATTGTTATCACAACTTTTAATCGTGATGAAAATACAAAGAGCGGTACAATTAAAAATGTAAGATTTTTCAATGTTACAGCCAAGGGTGAAAATGGTGTTCTTATCCACGGTAATGATGAAAATATTATTGAAGATATAACTTTTGAAAATTGCAAAATTGAACTTACCAAAACAAGCAAATGGCAGTGCGGCCTTTATGATTTGCGCCCTTGCCTTGATTACGGTGTTGAAAGCTATGATAACTCTGCATTCTTTATCCGCTTTGCTAAAGATGTAACTATCAGAAAGACAAAAACACGCTGGGGTAATCTTTGCGATAATTATAAATATGCAATTGACGCTAAAAATGTAGAAAATCTGTTACTTTCGGATTTTGACGGTCACAGTGTTGATGAAAGTATGGATGATTATAAGCTTGATAATGTAAGTCTTATTAAATAATAAATTTAAGTGGGGTATAATTATGGTAGAATTAAGAGGATTTAAAGTAAACAGCCTTGAAATTGAAAACAGAGCAGTTCCGGGAACTGAACTTAAACTTCAAAATCAGGTTAAGTATAATGTGAATTATATGGATGGCGAAAAGAAGTGTATCGGCCTTTTGGAACTTCGTGTGCTTGATGCCGACCATCAACCGTTTAATGTTAAAATTGATGCAGTTGCCGAATTTTCATACGGTGAGGCTGATGAAAAGCCGGAAATTCACACCGCTTCTTTTGACCAACTGTTTCCTTTTATAAGAGAAATTATACATAATGTAACGGGATATACCGGTATGCCGGGCCTTCTTATTCCTATTATTAAGCTTAATAAGGATACTGTTAAGGTCGGCGGACCGTCAGGTGAAAATTCGCCGTTAAATTAAAATGTGCAAAGAAAAAAGCAGGCTCGTTGAGCCTGCTTTTTAATGTTATTCTTATTAGTTAAAATTAAGCGTTAACCTTTTTTGCAAGGTTGCTCTTCTTTCTTGCTGCACAGTTCTTGTGGATGAGGTTGTTAGCAGCAGCCTTGTCAATCTTCTTAACTGCGTCTTTAACAAGTGCGTCCTTATCAGCTGCGTTTGTTTCAATAGCAACATTGGCCTTTTTGATAGCTGTCTTAAGTGCTGAATTAGCAGCCTTGTTAGCAGCAGCCTTCTTTGCGTTAACCTTAACTCTCTTCTTTGCTGACTTAATGTTTGGCATCTTTTTCACTCCTTTAATATCGTGATGTGTATATACGGGAATACTATTCCCTTGTGTTCTAATGCTTAAACATATTATCACAAAGTTTTTAAAATTGCAAGTATTTTTTTACTTTTGGGCATACTTTTATTAAAAAAACTTTGATTTTAGGTGATTTTTATGGAAATTCGCACTGATTTAGCGGTTGAATCATATGAAAACGGCGGCAAAACTCTTATTGACGGTGTTAAGGTTGAAGAAAATGAAAATGTAACCGTTGTATCTGTGCTTAATAATAACGGTGCGGCGGCACTCGGTAAACCCATTGGCAAATACATTACTTATTGTGCCGACACTTCGCTTGATGATACACAGATTTTTGACGGCAGGCTTGATGATTTATCAAAAATATTATCCTCTCTTTTACCCTTGGGCGTTAACAGCGTTCTTGTAGCCGGGCTTGGCAATAGCGATATTACGGCAGATGCACTCGGCCCAAAGGCAGTCAATTATGTTCTTGCCACCCGCCATATTATAAATGATTTAAGTGAAAATAATGATTATTTTTCTCAATTTTTCAATGTATCATCTATTTCAACCGGTGTGCTTGGTGATACGGGAATTGAATCTGCCGAAATCATAAAAGGTGTGGCAAATCAAATAAATCCCGATTGCGTAATAGTAGTTGATGCACTTTCGGCTTCATCTTCTTCCCGCTTGGGTACTACCGTTCAGCTTTCTGATGTCGGCATTGCTCCCGGTTCGGGTGTCGGAAATCACAGATATGAAATATCAAAGCAAACCTTGGGTGTTCCTGTTATTTCAATCGGTATACCCACTGTTGTATCAACTTCCGTAATTTGCGGCAATGATGATTCATCTGCAATGTTTGTAACGCCTCGTGAAATTGACAGAATAATTGAGCATGGCGCAAAGCTTATCGGTATGACTGTAAATATGTGCCTTCAAAAAAATATTGACGCAAAAGATTTATTTTCTTTGGTCGGGTGATATATTTCACTTTTTTTCGCCATATATATTAGGTATAAAATAATATATATTATTGGTGAAGATATGAAAAAGGAAATATATACTTTGATAATTAAATCCGTATTGGCTATTTGTATAACTGCCGTTACGATAACCGTTCTGCCTAAAAGTTCTGTTATTGATAATACTAAATCAATTGATGTTTTTTCACCTGCACAAATTGTTTCTTCTATTAAAAATAAGCGCAGCAATAAAAACAGCACCGCCAAAAAAGCAACGACAAGCAAAGAAAATAATGAAAGCACCGTTTCCGAGCAGCAGGTTTCCTCCGATATAACTGCAGTCCCGTCTGACATTCAGGAACTTATGGACAAAGCTCAAAAAAATTTATCTAAAGAAAAGAAAATCGGCAAAACTACCGAAGAAGCGTATTTCGGCGGAGGAACACTTGTTAAAAGCGGAAATATTGAACTTCAAAGCAAAATACCCGAAAATTTTTATAAGGTGGATGCTGATAAATTACTTGAGCAAAAAGCAGATTTAAAAATTAAAGATGCCTCAAAACCAACCGTTTTGATTTATCACACGCATACTACCGAATCTTATTCGCTTTTGGATGTTGGTTATTACACCGGCTCACTTGATACCCGTTCCAAAAAAGCAGATAGAAATATGGTTCGTGTAGGTGATGATTTGTGTAAATATCTTAATGATTTGGGTATAAACACAATTCACGATACAGAAATTCACGATGAAGATTATACCGGTGCGTATAAGCATTCACGCAAATCTGTTTTGAAATATCTTGAAGAATATCCTACGATTGATATTACTATTGATGTTCACCGTGACGATATAACATATCAAAACAAAACAAAGGTTAAGCCAACCGCAACAATTGCGGGTAAAAAAGCGGCACGAATGATGATTATAGCCGGGGCGGAATACGGCTCTGTTGAAAATTATCCAACCTGGGAATATAATTTGCGTTTCGATTTAGCTGTTCAAAATAAGGTTAATAATATGTATCCCACGCTTATGCGCCCGATACTTTTTGCCGAGCGCAAATATAATATGGATTTAACCCATAATTCTTTTCTGCTTGAAATAGGAACTGATGCAAACACTCTTGATGAAGCAACATACTCGGCACGCTTGTTTGCCACTGCACTTGCCCAACTTTTAAAGGATGATTATATTGAAAAATAAAATGAAGGTAGTTTTAATATTTATGATGTCGGCAGTTACATTAACTGTGGGAATATCGCTTGCTTATTACAATACTTGCTCTTTGGCATTTGATACTGAGCCTGTTATTGCTTCTGTAGATGATGATAATATTACTTTTTTGGATTTTTCTGTATCCCGTAAAGAATTAAAGAAAATAAAAAAGGATATAGAAAACATTCTGCCTAAAGAATCAATAAATATGTAATTTACTATACTATTATAATAAGGGTAATTTAATTTGCCCTTATTATTTTTTGCCTAAAAGTCGGACAAACTACATCATTTAGTGCATTATATATAATGTATATAATATATATAGTGAACACGGTATTTTGCAGAAAATGGAACGCTTGGTAGGGTGTGACAAAACCAGTTGACAAAGGGAGAAATAGGTGGTAATATGTGAAAGTCGCAAGAAAAGAGCGGCGAGCAAAAGTACAAGATTTCAGAAGTTTGGGAAACAGCGAAAAAGTTTTTCAAAAAAACTTAAAAAAAGGTGTTGACAAACGAAAGAAGTTGTAGTATAATTGCAAAGCACTTGAGAGAGACGAGCGGGAGCGAGTCGCTTGAGAGTGAAGAAATAGGACCTTGAAAATTAAACAACGACGAGATAAAAAGGAACCCGATAAGATTCAAAAGAGTTTTATCTGTACTCGTATCATAAAGATACAAACAGTGATTGCGAACTAGTGTTCGAGAGAGCAAAAGTTCTTGAAATGATTAGTTCGTTTCCGAGAGGGAACGATTTAATACAATTGTTTTAAGAGTTTGATCCTGGCTCAGGACGAACGCTGGCGGCGTGCCTAACACATGCAAGT
>OGFF01000374.1_pt1 | contig 66080 bp, 56 predicted proteins | sample 1570751 | NCBI WGS metagenome assembly OGFF01 (sample SAMEA2581951, study PRJEB24529) | metagenome | biome: Human gut stool | place: China | collected 2011 | reverse complement strand
GGAATCATCGAGAATATGAGCTATTTTGAATGTCCTGATTGCGGAAAGAGACACAATATTTACGGTGAAAGCCACATTGAGGAAATCGCAGCGCAGTATAACATTCCTGTTCTTGCGAAGCTTCCTATCTGTACTGAACTTGCAAAACAATGCGATCAGGGTACGGTCGAGCTCTTTGAGGGAGACTGGCTCAACGAAGCTGTAAATAAAATAAGCAATATATGACAAAATCGCTTTAATAATGCGAAAAATGCCCGATATAAGCGAGAATTTATGCCATTTGCCGAAAATTCCCGCTTATATTGACAAATCTTCAAAAAATGGTATACTTAATTAGTAAGAGATAACTTATAATAACCGGAATTTTTAATATTTCCGGAATGAGGCGGAGGAAATATATGAATATCTGGCACAAGATTTCTCCAAAAAGAATCAACCCAGACGATTTTATTGCAGTAATCGAAATTGAAAAAGGAAGTAAGATCAAGTATGAACTTGATAAGGAAACCGGTCTTATAAGAATGGATCGAATCCTTCATACTTCAACGCACTATCCGGCAAACTATGGATTTATTCCAAGAACTTATTCTGATGATAATGACCCGCTTGATGTTTTGGTTCTTTGTTCGGAAAAACTGGGACCCATGACACTTGTAAGATGTTACCCTATCGGTGTTATCAGAATGCTTGACAACGACAGAAGAGACGACAAGATCATAGCTATCCCGTTTGATGACCCAAATTACAATATGTACAAGGACATTCAGGAACTCCCTGCGCACGTTTTCGATGAAATGACACATTTCTTCAAAGTATACAAGGAACTTGAAAACAAAACAACAGCCGTAAACGAGGTTGATCATGCAGATGTTGCGAAAGAGATAATTACAGGTGATATCGAAAGATACATCGAATCTTTCTGTAAATAAGCATCCGACCGGATCATTAAAATCGAAAGGAGTATCACGCCAATCGGTGTGAAAATATTTTTATGACAGCTTCAAGTGAAATTTTATTCGGCAGAGATTCAACGGTTGCGCCTATCGGTGTTATTGCTATGAACAGCGTGACCGAACTCGGCAAAAAGATAGACGATTACCTCGTTGACTGGGCAGGCAAAGGCGGCGTTAACGTTGATACTTTCCTCGTTGAGAGCGAGTGCCCCAGATTTTCTTCAGGTGACGGTAAGGGTCTTATCAAGTCTACAGTAAGAGGTAAGGATCTCTTTATTATCCTCGATGTTGGCAACTACAATGTCAAGTATGATTACTTTGGAAAAGAAAATTCTATGTCCCCTGATGACCATTTTCAGGACCTGAAACGTGTAATCGGTGCAATCGGCGGCAAGGCCCGCAGAGTAAACGTCATCATGCCATATCTGTACGAAAGCCGTCAGAATATCCGTACAGGCAGAGAATCTCTTGACTGCGCAACTGCACTTCAGGAACTGGTAAACATGGGTGTGGAGAATATCATCACCTTCGATGCTCACGACTCCCGTGTACAGAACGCAACCCCGTTAAGCGGATTTGAAACCGTTCAGCCTTCCTATCAGTTCATCAAGGCACTTCTGAAACACGAAGAAGGACTTCACATCAACAATGACCACTTCATGATCATCAGCCCGGATGAGGGAAGCATGAGCCGTGCAATCTATCTTGCCAACATTCTTGGTGTGGATATGGGTATGTATTATAAGCGTCTGGATTATTCCAAGAGAATCAACGGCCGTCATCCGATCGCAGCTTATGAGTTCCTTGGACCAAACCTCAAAGGAAAAGATATGATCCTGATCGATGATATGATTTCCTCCGGAGATACTGTCCTTAAGATCTCCTCTCTTCTGAAAGAGCGTGGAGCCGGAAGAATTTATATCTGCTCTACTTTCGGTCTTTTCACAGATGGTCTGGAGAAATTTGACGAGGCACATAAAGCAGGCGTATTTGACAAACTTCTCACCACCAACCTAATCTATCAGGCACCGGAACTTCTCGCAAAAGATTACTATATCTCCTGCGATATGAGCAAGTATATCGCACTGATCATTGATACCTTAAATCATGACCAGTCTGTCAGCCACCTGCTCAACCCGGTAGACAGAATCAAACGCTGCGTAAACAATTACATGGCACAGTATGATGAGAAATAATTTCTAATATACAATAGGTAATTGCGAAACTCGCGGTGCTCGTTCGCAACCTTGAACCAAAACAAGGAAGAATTCGCGAAGAGCACGACTTGTGGAATGAAAAATGGATAATCGGACATTTTAGGCGCACTTTAATAAGCTATGGACTTTATGAAAGTGGTAAGTCCTAAGCTATGAGTGGTTTTATGCTTCGAATATATTCGTGATGATTGATCTTATCTGCGAGAACAACAGTAATAAGTTGTGTGCTCCCGGCAAGAATCAGATCAGCATGCAGAGTCTTCTCATTTTGAGTTCGGCGTCCTGCAAGACAGAGATTGTCTTTGATGTGGTTGATATCTCTTTCGACAACGGTCCTGATTTTATAGGTATCATCCCATTCTTCAGTGTCGCGGATCGTTCCGGGATAAGCACGAAGATCCTTTTCTGGGTAGATGTAGACCATTCGCCCACATTTAGAAGAGGTACAAGGGGTGTCACAGAAACAATGACGATGAGCTTTTTGAGTTGATTTATCATAAATCCATTTCATTTTTGGACAGACAAATTTATATCTTATTACTCCACTGCGAAGTTTGGAAGTGCCTTCGTACTTCATTGGTAAAGAAGAATCATGGGGACAACACGGAATGCCGGCTTCATTGATGGAATAATCCGGATTTTCAAGTCCGGATCTTGCATTCAGCGGAATATAAGCTTTCGAGAAATGTTTGTCATTACCAAAAGTGTCACCGGTAAGAAGGCTCTTATAGAGCTGTGCGGTATCGAAAGCAGCATCACCCAGGAAGGTTTTTGGATTAATCAAAGGATGCTTGGAAAAGAAATCCTTCAGTGTTGGGATTAAAAGCTTTGAATCATGAACACATTTATCTTCGTCAGGGGAATCGGATTTCTTTTCGACAACGATATCAGGATGTGAAGCCATAAAGTTTTTGTTATAAAAAGATATGTGGCGGATGATGCCCAGTCCGTTGGTGACAATGCCGAACTTGAAGACATAGCAAAAATGCCCATTGATATAGAGCTGCTTAATCTCAGGATTAGCAGAAGCATGAGAAGGCATGGAACCATAGGCAGCTTTATAAGGATCATAAGATTTATCAAAGCCCTGAGCTTTCGCGTATGCCTTAAGTTGCTTGATTATCCTGTTAGCATACTTGGGATTATTTTCAGTAACAAATGCTTCGATACCGGAAGAATCAAAGATGGTCATATCTGCTTTTGCAGAGTCAATCGCCTGACAGATAGGCTCGGTAACATCAACAAGGTTATCGAAAACAAGCTGGAGGTCATCTAAAAAATCCTGTTTGAATCGTGTGATCTTGGAAGCGTCTGGGACTTTAGTAAAACCGCAGAATTCCCTAAGTGATTTTGAGTAAGCGAGAAAAGTCAGGAGAAGCTGATCTGTAGGTATAGAGAAAATACGCTGAATAATCAAAGCCCACAGAAAAGCTTGCAAAGGGTATTTACGGGTTCTGCCCGTCGATGCATAGAAATGATTTCTAAAAGAAATCGGAATTAACTCATTAATATCGATATGGGTTTCTAATAGAGAAAGAAAAGCAGGTTTGTCATTTTCAAATTTTTCAGGGCAATCTAAAAAAATATCTGCCAAAGAAAGCTGTTTATATGGTATCATAAGTATCAGAATAACTCCTTTCTTGGGTGATTGGTTTATAGTTTTTAGTCAACTCTATTATACCATATCCGGTGAGGAGTTATTTGTTTTTGGGTAACAAAAAATGCCGTATTTATGCGGCTTGTGGCGTTTTGCAAACGCCTAGAATTGAAACAGAAAGTGAGGAAAAGACTATGGGACTGATAAAAGAGAATGGTCAGAAATTTATAATGATTGGAGGTTATGTGTATGTCAGATGGAAGAAGAATGTACCATTCCGATTTGAAGGAGCATAAGATAACTGTTAAAGTTTCCGAAGCGGAACTTGAGTTAGTGGATACAAAGGCAAAGGATGCCGGAATGAATCGTAGCAGATATATCAGAGAGCTTATTCATGGTAATGGTAATATAGATAGCACGTTTGCAATCGACAGGGCAAATCTTATCAGGCAGGTTAGCGGTGTGGCGACAAATGTGAATCAGATTACCAGAATGGTGAATACAAATAAGTTTCTTAGAAGTAGTGATTTATTTGATATAGAACTGAAACTGGACAGACTGTTGAAGATATTTAGGGAGGTGCTTGACGAATGGCAATTGCGAAAATCTTAAATATCAACTGTGCGACTGAGGGTAATCCTGCAACACATCTTAAGAATGCGTTGGAGTATATTCAGAATCCGGATAAGACGGAGCAATGTCATCTGGTGGGCAGTGTCAACTGCCTGCCAGATACTGCATATGAGCAGATGCTGGATACAAAGAGTTTATATGGTAAACCGGGGAAACGGCAGGGGTATCATGTAATTATATCATTTCCGCCGGAAGAATCGGTAACGCCAGAGCAGGCAAAATTTGTTGCAGAAGGTTTTATAGGAGACATTCTCAATGGTGAATATGAAACAGTTTATGGTATTCATACAGATAAAGAACATACTCATGTGCATATTATTTGGAATAGTGTGAATTTGGTTACAGGACAGAAATATAATTCACCGAAAGGCAACTGGAAGCATCATTTACAGCCTGCTACAAACAAATATTGTGAGATGTTGGGACTGGAAATTATGCCGGCAGAATATGCTAAGGAACCAGTAAATATGTCCAAGGAAAAGTGGGAGTATGAGCAGAGTTTCAAAGATTATATTTTAGATAATGCAAAACTTTGCCTTTCCTATGCAGGCAGTTTAGAGCATTTTATTTTCCTGATGAAAAGGATGGGGTATGAGTTTAAGGGGAGAGATTATTTGAGCGTGAGAATCCCTGGGATGAAGCTTTATCATCGATTGGATAAGTTGGACAATATCTTTTCAAAGGAAGAATTGCCCGCAATTTTGAAGTATGGTTATGGTCAGTATTACAGAAGGTATAATACGAAAAGTATTCTGTATGTGAAACGTGCGAATTTGACGCCCTTACAGAAGAAGTATTATGCGAAAATGTATCGTTTGGGACTGATAGAAAAGAAGTGTTATCAATATCGTTCGGCAGATATGGCTAAGGAAATTAAGCGGATGCAGTTTTTACAGGAGCAATACCTTTTTATTTGTAAGAATGATATATCGAGTGTTACCGACCTTATGCGATTGCATGACGAAGCAAAGCAGACTTTAGCAGAAGTAGACAGTCGGCAGAAGGAGATTTACAAAGAACGTTATGTCCGTAAAAGGAAATGCAAGACTGTGGAAGACTTCAAGGAATATCAAATCTGGAATTTGGAAAGTACGAATGAACTTGATAATCTTAAAGCTGAAAAGAAAAGGGCGAAGAGTGATATGCATATGGCGGATGTCTGTATTAATGAAAATCTTTATACAGCATATGGCTATGTAGATGAAGCGGAGGAACTTGACCATGGCGCAGAGGAAGTCGTTCCTATGATGTACAATTATCAGAAGAGAGATATTACGGAGGAGTTTGGAATTGTAGAGAATACGGATAGGGTTGTGGAAGAACAACCTGTAGATGTTGCAGAACCTATGTTGGAGGATGAAGCATATGATATTCGGGAGCCGGAATACGGAACTTATGCGGTTTCTGATGAAACGGATAAAAGAGAATTTGATGTTGAGGAATGTGATACGCTTGAAGCGGTTACGACTGTGCCGGAAACTGTTATTAATGAATCTGTTGATTCAGAGGATTTGAATGTGTATGTAAATGAGACGGCTGAACAAACTATAGAACAACGTGCTGATGAGATTGCCGAAGTGATTCGGATGTATTATAGGGCATATGATTATCTGTCAACTATGGATAAAGCGAGAATATTTGACTTTAAGGTTGACGATAACCGTTATAATCTAGAGTTGCATGGACTGGTGTTGAAGAAGCTGGGAATTAATCTGTATGGAGCAGAAGTTTATGAAGACTATCAAAGTATCTATGAGGAGACGGTGAAGAAAGCTGATAAGCAGAATTCGGATGATGGACGTTGGTATGATGATAAGAAGTGGGTGAGAGGGAGGTGATAAGTACCTCCTTCTTGTTTATATATGCAGAAATACAAGGCAATAATATAGTTTATTTATTTGCTTGGAACAACTAATAAATACCACTAAATCATACTTAAAACCTCAAATTCCAGTTGAGAAATGTGAGCATATGTATTAAAATAGAATATATTAGGGTAATTATGCTCATTCCTAGAAAGCGGAGGAAAAGTAATGTCAGAAATGAATGAAAAATGGTCGAGCTTAGAAGAGACAGCAGAATACTTAGGCGTAACTAAAGATACGATAAGAAGTTGGATAAAGAAGACAGATATTCCAGCTCATAAAGTAGGTAGGCTTTGGAAATTTAAATTTTCCGAAGTTGATGAATGGGTTAAAAGCGGAAAAAGTGCGTTATAAAATATAGAATGATTGGAAGGACTATTATGCAAAAGTACACTTTATATAATGGCGATTGTCTTGAATATATGAAAAAAATAAAGACATCTTCGGTAGATTTGATTGTGACAGATCCTCCATATAATCTAGGAAAATTTATGGAGAATAGGGACACAAATCTGGGGAAAATGCGCGATAATTTTTTTGGAATAGCAGGTTGGGATGATTTGGATTTTAAAGAATGGAAACAGTCAATGAATAAGTTTTTTCGGCAAGCTGCAAGAGTACTAAAAGATGGTGGCTCAATGATTGTTTTTATGTCAATTATCAAAGTTGAAACTTTGATTTCTGTAGCAGAGAAGAATGGATTTTATTATAAGACTACTGGTATATGGCATAAGTTAAATCCGATGCCGAGAAATATGAATTTACATTTTGTTAATTCTACAGAAGCATGGGTTTATTTCACATATAAGGCTAGAACAGGGACATTTAATAATGATGGTAAAGTTTTGCATGATTTTGTTGAAACTTCAGTAACACCAAATAGTGAAAGAAAGTATGGTAAACATCCGACTCAGAAACCTGAACAGTTGATGGAACATTTTGTCTCAATTCTTTCTGATGAATGTGATGTGGTATTAGATCCGTTTATGGGAAGCGGAAGCGTAGGAGTGGCAGCAGTACGATTGAACAGAAAATTTATTGGTATTGAACTTGAAGAAAAATATTATAGTATAGCCCATTCTAGAATTGCGGAGGTTGATACTTGTGAAGCGTAATAAAGTAATAGATTTATTTGCTGGTGTTGGAGGAATGTCATTGGGATTTGAAATGGCAGGATTTGATGTAGTATTGGCAAATGAATATGATAAAGAAATTGCAGAAGCGTATATAAAAAATCATCCGAATACGAAAATGATAGCTAAGGATATAACAAGTTTATCTTTAGAGGAGACATTTTCTGGATATCGAGGAAAGATTGATGTTATTATAGGTGGTCCACCGTGTCAAGGTTTTTCTCAAAAAGGACAAAGGAAAACGATTCATGATGAAAGGAATTTCTTGTTCAAATATTATGTGAAAGTTGTAGAACTTGTACAACCTCGGTATTTTGTTATGGAAAATGTTCCTAATTTGCTGACGGCAGAAAAGGGTTATTTTAAAAAAGAAATAGAAGAGATGTTTAGAAAATTAGGTTATGTGTTGAATTCAGATGTATTGAACGCTGCGGATTATGGTGTGCCGCAGAATAGGCGCAGAGCGGTGATTATCGGGAAAAAGTCTGATGATGATAGTAAAAAAGTTGCTTTGCCAAAAAAGATGAATGATAAGGTTACCATATGGGATGCGATTAGTGATTTGGCATATCTTGAATCTGGAGAAGGCGAAAATGAACAAAAATATAAACTAGAGGCTCAAAGTACATATCAAAAAAATATGCGAAAAAATAGTAATAGTTTGTTCAATCATCAGGCAACGAAGCATTCTAAACTTGCTATAGAGCGTTTGAAACTGTTGCCACCAGAAATGGGAAAAGAAGTTCTGCCACAAGAACATCTTACGAAATCAATTTATAGTGGTACATGGTCGCGAATGGTGAAGAATGATGTGTCGGTAACAATAACAACAAGATTTGACACACCGTCGTCAGGAAGATTTACGCATCCGTATTTGAACAGGGCGATTACGGTACGAGAAGCGGCACGAATACAATCTTTTCCGGATAGTTTTGTATTTACAGGTACAAAAAGTGCACAGATGAAACAAGTTGGAAATGCAGTACCACCATTGTTGGCAAATGCAATTGCAAAAGCAATAAAAAAAGATATGGGAACGGAGGATGAAAATGAATAGACCGAAAAGTATGCAGGTATATAAAGATATGGATTTAAAATTAGGAATTAAGTCGTCTTTGCCGAAAGCGAAGTCGACATTGGCATTATTGATATTGTTATGGCTTAGTAATGATAAAAGTGCAGACTTAAGGTATTCCGTTCAAGATGCTACTAAAATAAGAATGTCTGAAGAATGCAAGGACAATTTGAAAGAGTTTATCCAAAATATCGATGCAGGGTTAGATTTTGATACTGTATTGGAGAAGGTAGAGAGTAACTGTTTATTTCAATCACAATTAGAATCTTTAATAGTTGCATTCGAATTGGTATGGAAACTTGCCATAATTAAATTTGAGGATAGTGGAAAAGCCAATAGTGCAGAAAGAACTGGAAATGCAAGATATGTTAAAGTTCTTACATTCACAAGTAACATGGATCTTATGGATGTGGTTGTTTCAAGCAATGAAAATTATTCAAAAATATTGTTGACATGGCTACTGGAAAAAGATGTGGATTCTTCATTGGTAATTTATGAAGATAGATTAATAAAAGTATTAACATGTTTGTCAGAAGATGCGATTTGTAAGCTGAAAGATGGAGAAGAAGACATAATTTTTAATACACTATCAGTCTATGATGCGTTGGATTCATATGAAGATCAGATAGATGTAAACGGAGATGGGGAAGCAAAAGGTGCTTTGAGAGTTGTAAAAAACGCACTTAACGAAGGTTTAAATTCATACTTGGAATATAATGCTGGAAAGGTTTCTGTTGAAACGGAAGAAGTATATTTAGATATGCAACAGTATGCAAAGAGAGTTAGGGCATATCACTCTTTGCAATATATTAAGTTAAATGCTGATGGCGGAGAAGTTGAATCCGAGGATGTGACCGAGACTACTTGTAATGCAGAAGTAGAGAATGATTTTGCAAGAAATAGAATTGTTTTTGGAGCACCGGGAACAGGTAAAAGTCATCGTCTTGAACTGGATAGCAAATGTTTTGGAAATAATGTAGAGCGAGTAACATTCCATCCTAGTTATTCATATGCAAATTTTGTTGGTACTTATAAACCTACTATGACAAGGAATGAGCTTGATTGGTTAGCTGATGATGAAAAGAAGAAAGTTATAGCAATTTTGCAGGACAAATCTAAGACAGCACAGGAAAAATATGATTTGCTATATGATAAGTTTAAAGGTGAAGGTCTGACGAGATTACCAATATTGTTAGGCATATATACGGATGAAGTATTTAAAACAAAAAAAGTGGACGGGACAGATACTGATAATACCGTGGAGAGAAATCATGGAAAAGCTATTAGACCATATTTGAATTTGCAACATGGAAATGGTGGTAAAGAAATATCTTATGAATATGTCCCGGGACCTTTCATGAGAATATACTCACAGGCAATAAATCATCCGGAAGAGAAGTATTTATTGTTAATTGAAGAAATCAATAGAGCAAATGTTGCAGCAGTATTTGGAGATGTGTTCCAGTTGCTCGATAGAAAAAGTGGAGTGAGCGAATATCCAATAGCAACAAGTGAAGATATAAAGGCATTTTTAATGAACAACTTGGAATGCTTGAAAGGTAAAAGAATAGATGAATTTTCAGATGAAGAAAGTAGGTTGTATCAGGAGATGCGAATTCCTAATAATATGTTTATTTGGGCCACTATGAATAGTGCTGATCAAGGTGTATTTCCGATGGACACAGCGTTTAAACGTAGATGGGAGTTTGAATATATAGGTGTTGATGATGAAGCAAAGGAAGTTGAAAAATATATTATACCTATCGGGGATAAAGAGCATCGTAAGTATGTAAAATGGAACGATTTGCGTGAACGTATCAATGACATTTTAGTGTCTGATGAATGTAAGGTTAATGAGGATAAATTATTAGGGCCTTTCTTTATCTCGAAAAGTATGTTGGAGAGTGCTTGTGAAAAAGAAGATAGATTCATAAAGGCATTTGAAAGTAAAGTTATTATGTATCTGTTTGAAGATGTTATGAAAATGCGTCCGGCAAATATATTTAAAGGACATAAAGGAAAAATGATTTTCTCTGAAATATGTAAAACATTTGAGGAGAAGGGCGAAGGATTATTCGGAATCAGTGATATTGAGTATATTGAAAAAGAAGGACAAGAGTAAAGAGGTGATGACACATGGCGAAAGGTTTCTTTCGGGAACTAAAACATTATAAACTGAATGAGATTTCGATAGAACTTGGTATTGAAATGGAAGAAACAAAACGTCTTGTGGGAATTCTAAAAAAGTATGGAATTGTAAAGGCGGTTAAGGCAGCAAAACCTGAATACGAGGATCTGTCTAATCAAGATATTGTACTAACGGATGTTGTGGAAAATAATACTGAAATTCAGTATGTGTTTGATTTTGTGGGTGTTGTGATGGTAGAAGAGTATGTATTTAAATGTTATCCTAAATACATATCCTCTACGATAGAACCTATTGAGCAATTGAAAAAGGTATTGAAGGTTATTAAGAAATATAATGATAAAGAGCAACTGGTGTATTTGTATAATGGTGAAGAGGATAACAAGATATTTAATCGATTAGCAGTTTCATTACATTTATTGGAAGAGTATTTTCAATATGGGATTTATACGAATCAACAAGATGTTATTGAAATAAATGGAGAAGGCGAAATTTTATGGGACAAGACAATAAATGAAACATTTGCTTTGATTCAGAACAATCGTCCATATTATGTGGAACTCCAAACCCAGAACACAGTAGATGATGAGATGGATTATATCAAAAGATTGCATGAATGCGTATTAACACAGTGTGCATTGGAGTTGAAAGAAACTGGTATTTTGGAACTTTTTGATATAGCAGAGGTTGAACTTACGGGTGCGCAGCTAGATGATTTTGGTGATGTTGATTATATTAAGTACCGGCTGGAGCAGGAGTTACGAACGCAGTTTGTGACAAGAAAGCAGACACTGCTGAAAACAATTTATACATATATTGCAAATGATAAGGCAAATCAGGACGATTTGAATTTCAGTTTGTATGGTACAAATAGTTTTAATTTGGTATGGGAAAAAGTATGTGCAGAAAATTTTGGAAGTGTGTTGGATAAAAAACTATATGAACTTCCTCTTGATTTGTCTGAAGACTATGAAGCAAGTAAAAATGAGAAGTTGATAAGTATAATAGATAAACCACAGTGGCACAAAAATAATCCATATATTACGGATGGAAAAGTAGATACTTTAAAACCGGATTTAATATGTATATATCCATGCGATGATACAGAATATTGTTTTGGCATATATGATGCAAAGTATTATTGTATAGATTTTAATGAGGCCAATGGTAAATATAAGGTGACTGGGCAACCGGGTGTTGGCGATGTTACTAAGCAGTACCTATATCAACTTGCGTATGATGATTTCATTACCAAACAGGGATATAAGTATGTACAGAATATGTTTTTCTGCCCGCAAGAATCGGCTGAGCCAGATTATGGATATGTTGAGATGAAAATGTTGCATACAATTGGGGATAAAAACTTAGAGAATATTGCTGTTGTAAAATTATGTGCTGAAGAAATGTACGATTTATATCTACAAAACGAAAAGATAAAAGATCCTACAAAATATATTCCGGCTGTAGCGGTTAAACGAGTTTATAGTACAAACTTTGCAAATCGTATGATGGCATACTTGCGAGGAATTACTAAAGCCAGTCAAGCGGCAGAAATTAAAATGGAGATGAAATCGGATAAAGGAAAGCTTATATATCCGAAACAGATAAAGAGAGAACTTGGAGCTAAATTAATATATGACGCCATATGCCCTATTGCAACGGGAGCATTTTATGGTTTCAATCCATATGAAAAAGAGTATGGAAATATGGTTGCTGAAGACATGGGAAATTCATATGAAAAATGTGAACAGATTGCATTGGTTGCCATAGAAATCGAAAAACATATAAAAGAACTGTCAGAGCAAGAACTGAGGGATGAAGCAATAGTGAAGGTGATTTTAAAGCATTGCTTTGATGATAAGGAAGATATATCAGCGATGGCAAAAGGAAATAGCTTAGATAAGCTTGTAGAGAAGGTAATGGAATTGATACGAGAAGTGTATTGGTAGGAGAAGGTGGTGAATTACGTATGAAAACAACAGAGTTAGAAATTCCTAAAGTGCCAACTGATAGAGGAAGAATTTTTGATATGACTGAACCTATTATCAGACTTGAACAAATGGATGCAGCAGAATATGAGCGTGTTGTAGGAGAATGGGCATATTCATATCTAAAAGGAAGTAAAGATTATTATGATGTTGTTTTAATGGGTGGTTCATCCGATTCAGGAAGAGATTTAGTAGCGTATCTGGATGATACATATAACAGATATGATATTTATCAATGCAAACATTATGATACTCCGCTTAAGCCATCAGAATATTGGATAGAATTGGGAAAATTGTGTTATTACACATATGTGAAAGAATATAGAATTCCAGAAAAATATTATATTGTAGCTAGCAAAGGCATAGGTGCGAAGTTAAGAAAATATATTGAGAATCCTACTATTATAGGAGCAGAATTAATTAAGCAGTGGGATACTTATTGTGGCGGGAAAAAGCAAATTCTAGCAGATGGAATCACATTAACAAATGAATTAAAGACATATATAGAACAGTTTGATTTCAGTATTATTAAAGACATATCTCCAATAAAGTTTTTGGAACAGTTTAGTCAGACCAATTGGTATAAATACCATTTTGGCGGGGGAATAAAGAAACGTCCTGTGTCAGAAAAACCTAATGAAACACTTTCGAGTGAGGAAAAGAAATTACCATATGTAAAACAATTGCTGGAAGTGTATTCGGAAGAGGATAATTGTTTATATGAAGATGATAATGAACTAAAACGTAATCCTAGTTTATTTAATCACTTTACAAGACAGAGAGAGGGCTTTTTTTCTGCACAGTCGTTAAAACGTTTTGTAAGGGATGAGCTGGTGGATGAAAGTGAATACGAGACGTTAAAGGAGCAAGTGAATTTTGGTATAGCAGATACATATGAAAAGCACTATGAATCGAAATTGGAAAGAGTAAAGGGTACTACAGGAAAAGCAGCAGAACTAAATTTGTCTAGTGCAGAAATACATGACATTAAGGTACAGGATAAAAATGGAATGTGTCACGAATTAGTTAATGATGGTAAGCTTATGTGGAGTGATGGAAATGGAAATCTATAATTCAAAACAAGAAATAGGCTGTCGAATTTTATTGATATTAGTTTGTACGAAAAAAAAGATGCAAGCAGAAACAATTTCGGTATATGATTATTTTTCTGTTCATATCGATGATATATTTAGTGAATTGCCGTGTTTGCATCCGAGTAATCCTAATCATTCGTCTGAGCTTGTTGTAAGGAAGTTGATGATTCGTGAAGCACTATCATTTTTGGTATCGAAAGGTCTTGTGCAGATAGAGTTGTCGGAAGTTGGGATATGTTATTATGCTGATAAATTCTCCGAGGATATAAGCAAATTGTTGGATTGTAATTATTCGAGGAAATACGTCGAATATGTAAGACGTGTGGACGGATTTTTTGGACAGAAAACAGAGTATGAGATTAATAAATATGCTGGGAATAATATAGGCAATTGGAAAAGTAGTTTAGAAAAGGGTGAAAAATGATGAAGTCTAAATTCTTTTTAAAGCGATTGGTGCTGGGTGGGAATAATAAGAAAAATGCTATTCTTAATTTTGAAGAAGGGCTAAATGTGATTGCGGGGGCATCTGATACAGGTAAATCTTTTGCGTTTGATTGTATTAACTATGGATTTGGGTCAAGTAATGTGCCTGCATTACCACCAGAAGCAAAAGGGTACAATAGTGTGTATCTTGAAATAGAGACTTTGAATAATGACGTATTTACAATTAGAAGAGATTTTAATGACAAAAATAATGCATACTGGATATATTCAAAATTTGAGGATATAAATGATGATACATCATTCGAAAAGATAAAGGCTGAAAGTAAAACTGATAAGAACATTTCTGAAAAGATTTTGAGTATTTGTGGATGTAATTATAAGAATTTGTTGAAAAAAACTTCCACAGGTGAAACAAAAAAGTTTACTTTTAGAGATTTTGTTCCACTTATTATGGTAAACGAAGGAAGAATCACTCAAAAGTATTCGCCGGTGCATAGAACAAGCCCAAGAGGTAATACGCTAGCTGTAAGTGAGTGGACGGCATTCCAAACAATTATTACGGGAGAAGACTATATAAAAACATCAAAAGCTGAATCTGCAGATGTTATTAAATCACGTATTAAGGGACAGATTCAGGAATTAGAACTATTGTGTGCAGAGTTAAAAACAGAAATTGAAGAGCTAAAAGAAGCTGTAGAAGGCACTTCTGTTGATGAGTTAGATAAACGAATTGAAGAATTGCAGACAGTGATAGATGAGAAAAAAGAGTATTTATTAAGTAAAGAGGAAGAATATTGTCTGCTCATAAAGCGCTTAAAAGAAGCTGATTATGAAAAACAAAGGATATCAGATAACGTGTGTAAATTTCATTTGCTTATGGAGAATTATAAATCAGATATTGAAAGACTGGAATTTATAGAAGAAGCGCACAATGTTACAGAACAGTTGTTGGATGTAGAGTGTCCGGTATGTCATGCTATTAGTAAAAGTGTAATTGATGTTAAGCAAAAGGAGTTGTGTCATAAAGCATTTCTTGCAGAAAAGAGAAAAATACAGGTTCTCATGGCAGATTTGAGAGCAACATTAGAAAATGCTGAAAATAACAAGATAAATATAGAAACAGAAAATGATAAATTGTTAGAGGATATTAATAGACTTGTTAATGATATGAATGAAAGCTTAAGACCGGTTATAGATTCAAAGTTAGAAGAAATCAGTGGTTTGTTAGAAAAAAGAGAATTGTGGAATGTAATGCATGCAAACGATTCTAAAATAAAAAAGTATGAAGATAGAATTTCGGAATTGGAAAGTAGTAAGGAAAAAGTGACAAATAAGTCCAAGGGTAATGTTAAAGATATTTCTGAAGAAAAACTGGAACAATTTTCTGAAATAGTTAAGAAAATGTTAGTTTCGTGGAATTTTATAGAGCAAAAATCAAATGTTGTGTTTGACGAACAGAATAAAGATTTATGTGTAGATGGAAAGCGTAAAGAACTGTTTGGAAAAGGTGCAAGGGCAATTATTAATTCTGCTTTCTTGATTGGATTGATGCAATATTGTTATGATAACAGGCTTTGTCATCCGGGCGTTATAATTTTAGATACTCCGCTTACCACATTTAGAGAAAAGGATGCGGCTAAAAATGAAAAGGATGAAAGTGTTGGAAAAGACATAAAGATGGCGGTATATGAGAAGTTAGCAACGGCATGTAAAGATTATCAGATAATTATCTTTGAAAATGAAGAACCGACTAAAGATTTAAAGAGTAATATTAATTATATTCATTTTTCAGGTAATGCTAATGTTGATAGAAAGGGATTTATACCAGAATAAATAGATTGTTAACTGAGAGGAAGGTTCAATTATGGCGATACCAACAAATATAAAAACTTTACTATCCGGCGAAGTTGTCGAATGGGCAAGAATTGAATTTAAAGAAACATGGGATCCGGCAGCCTCCTTGAAAACTGTGTGTGCGTTTGCCAATGACCTCGATAACTGGGGCGGTGGCTATATTGTCATAGGCGTGGAGGAAGAGAATGGTCGCCCAGTGTATCCGCTAAAGGGTGTGCCGGCAGAAAAGCTTGATAAATATCAGAAGGATATATTTGCAAAATGTAAGCTTATCAGACCTGCATATATGCCGATTATTGGTGTAGAAACTTACCAGAATAAGAATTTTATAGTGATTTGGTGTCCTGGTGGTGAAACACGCCCATATTCATCTCCAAAAACAATGGAAAAGAATAATAAGGAGCGTATTCATTATATTCGTAAGTCTTCTAATTCTGTGGAACCAACTGATGATGAGGAAAAGGATTTGTTTAACCTTGCAAATAGGGTTCCGTTTGATGATCGAGTAAATCATAAGGCGGAGATATCCGATTTGAATATTACGCTTATTCAGAATTACCTAAAAGAGGTAAAAAGTTCCTTGTATGAGAAATCAAAAACAGGGGATTTTGTTGAAGTGTGCCATGATATGAATATTGTTAGTACCCTGCCAGAATACATTAAGCCGAAGAATGTGGGTTTGATGTTCTTTAGCATGGAGCCGGACAAGTTCTTTCCGTATACCCAGATTGATGTAGTTCAGTTCCCGAGTGGACTTGGTGGTGATGATATTATTGAGAAAACTTTTAAAGGTCCAATTCATCAACAACTTCGGGATGCATTGCAGTATATCAAAAATGTGATTATTACAGAAAAAGTTGTAAAACATCCAGATAGAGCGGAAGCAGACCGTTTCTTTAATTTCCCGTATGCAGCGGTGGAAGAAGCATTATCAAACGCTGTATATCATCGTGCCTATGATGAGCGGGAGCCAATCGAAGTACGTGTTGAAAATGACAGAATTGAAATAGTTAGCTTTCCGGGACCTGATCGCTCTGTAACGATTGAAGGCTTAAAAAGCTATCGCGTATCAAATCGTCGATATAGAAATCGTCGAATTGGTGACTTCTTAAAAGAATTGCATCTGACAGAAGGTAGAAACACCGGATTCAAGAAGATTTTGGATGCTTTAGAAGCAAACGGCTCTCCAAAGCCGGAATTTGAGACGGATGAGGATAGAAGTTATTTTATAACGAGGTTGTTTATACACGAAGCATTCGCTAAGGACGTTAATGAGCGAAGTTTGAGCGAAGTGAACGAAAAAAATGAGCGAAGTTTGAGCGAAGTTTTAAGCGAAGTTTTAAAAGCAAGCGATTTTAGTAAATTAGAGAAGATAATTAAATTTATTGAAGAAAAAGGTGAAATAACACCGAAGGAGGCTGAAGCGGTTAGCGGGAAATCTTCAGCAACCGTAAGAAGGTATTTGAAAACATTGGTTGGTACAGGCTATGTAGAATCAGAAGGGAATACAAATAATTCTGTTTATAAGATTAGCAAGTACATGAATGAAAATTATTAGAAATTGTGAATAGGAGGAGGTTTGTATGCTTGATGGAGAAAAATTCTTAAGAGAACTTCCTGTTTTACATGGAAAAATAGAAATGCCAGATTATAATGGCGTTTGTACCGGTGTATACCTAATATGCGAAAAGGGTATGGGTTTTATAAGCATTTTTTGTACTAATGAAAGAAAAGAAAATGCAATATTTGGATATGATGTGCTCAGAAATAAAGGAACTTTTTTGTCATTACATCAAATAGAAATACTAAAATGTAAGATTGGAAAGGAACAAGATTCAGAATTACATTTTAACAAAGGTGTGGCTTTTGATGACATTCATGATGTAGTAGAGCGAAATAAAGATAATCTTAAAGATAAAGGCATTATTGCTATAAAGGGAACAAAAATATTTTATGATGTTTATGCTGATATGGTAAGCATGTCTATAAAGATGATTATTAATGAAAATGAATATGTTATAGATGAAATAGTGGGGGCGTTGTTTGAAGATTTTTCATGCAAATTCACGATTCATGAGATGCAATTAGATGAGAAAATCCAAAAAGTAAGTCTTCAAACTGATATAGAATTAATAATAAATATAGCTGGCATTGAGTATAGAGAAAAAGGCATAATATTCAAGATAGATAAAAGCAATAAGCAGTATACATTAAAATTGATGTCTTATCCGATGTATATGTTAGGACATATGGTTATAAATAATCTTGTGTTTCAAAACATACGAAATCCTTTTGTGATTATAAAATATATGCTTGAGTCGGTTGATATAGATATTAATGGTGTTGCGGTGCCAAATGAAATGAAGGCAGAGAGGACCTTTTTGGTTGCTATGGCAATAAATAATTTAAAATTACTAAATGGATCCTGCTCTGTCGGAGATGTACGAATAGGAGAAGAGATAAAAGTCAGTTCGGAGTTTGAAGAACTTCTTGAAAAAGGAGGTGCAGATGAGCGAGTTATAATATGGACAGATCAAATGGCCACGAATCATTATGAAGCATATTCGTTAGCTAAAGAAAAGTTGATGAGAGTTGTGGATTTAGTTGCGTTTTTTGCTAAAAATGATTGTCTGGCAGAGTATTTTGGTATAGGGGACATGTGCGAACATTGGGATGCGAGTAAGCTCTTTCCTGAAATTAGCTTGATAAATATTGCTTATATAGAAGATTGTATGGATAGACAAGCTATTTGTGTATCAGGTAACGAGCGAATTGAACCTCATGTTAGAGAATTAGATGATGTGGACATAAATAATATAGAGTCTGATTGGATTGAGAAATGTTACATAAAGTGCACTCAGGAAAAAAATAAAAAAATCGAAAGTCTTTTTAATGCAATACGATGGATAAACAAGGTTGGAAACTCTACAAATAAAGGTGATAATATTATATATTGCGTAATGGCATTAGAATTCTGTTTATATAAGGAAAAGGGTAATACGATTGTTGAGGATAAATTGAATGAGTATGGGATAAAAGAGCAATCATTGATGAAAACACTTACTCAAAACATAAGTGTAAAAATAAAAACGGAAGGTTTAGAAAATGCTGATGCCCAGATTTTGGATAAGCTTGAAAGCGACATGAATAGCTATTTGGCTTCAAAATTAAAAGAAGCAAGTTTTAACAGTAAATTGCAAAGAATGGTGAAGCGATTGGATGTTACAATTACAGAAGATGAAATGAAATTGATAGCTTTCTTTAGAAATAAAAGAAATTCTATGATACATGGAAAAGGAATGGATGAAATAAAAGAAACAAGTATTAAAAAAATGATAGGGATTGTTTCAAGAATTATCACCTATAAATTACAAGAGTTGTTGAGGGGAGATGATTAAATGAATATTATTGAGTATTCCATTAGATTAGGTAAAGCATTAAATAAAACAGAATTGGGTAAGGAGATAAAAAATATATATGTTTCTCTTAGAGATGAGCACAACAAGCATAGAGAAAAAGTGGTTAGTCACTATCAAATTTATAATCAGTGTGTAGAGCATGAGTGCTCCAGAAATCACTTTTATGGTTGGTCAATTACTTATGAAAAAATGAAGCAGTATGTAAAAAATGATTTGGATAATGGAGATAAGCTTATTTTGGATACTGCGAAGTATGTACTTGAGAATGATGAGTTTAAAAAGATGTCGGATATTAGTGAAAAGATGGGGAAAATAGCTGTTAAACTAAGTGATGCTATTATTTGCTCAAAATATGATGACGATGATGTTAAAGATTTATTAAAAATCATGAAAGTAAAGAATGCAGTTATGGATTTACAAATGGCAGTTGAGAGATCTGGGCTAAAAGTTTTCTTGCTAAAAAATGCACAATTCTTATCAATGAATGATGAATATGAGTTGGAACTAAGAAAGAGTAATTATGTTCCTTATATAGGTGAGCACAAACCTGAGCTGTGTAATAAGGGGATGAATGATATTTTTATTGATTTGGTAGATAGAATGATGTTTGTACAGTATATGATGTTGATGGGGATTTTTGAAGGATTTTGGGATATTTTAATTGAACTGTCAAAGGAAGATGGTGTGGAGGGAAATTTGAGTCAACCAAATGGAATACGACGAGGTTCATTCATACATAAAAACATAGGCAAAGAAATTGTAAATAAGGAAGCTTGGATGTATAAAATACATGACGATAAAGACAGCTTTTATTTTTTGGCTAATAAACGTACTATACATATAGAAAAGAACAAAGGAAAAAGTGAGGTATACGGTGTGGCATATCCAAAAGAAGATATAGGGCTTTTTGAAAAGGAAATTGTCACTGAATCAAATGATTAAAAATTTTATATGTCTTATGAGACATATGTATAGGTAAATTGGTAGAGTGGAGCAGTTTGAAAAACTTGTAAAACTGCAACGGGCATGAGAGTATAGATATCACGTATCGCTATTAACATCTATTTCCATAACAATAGGTGGCTATGGCAGATAAATAGGATGAGGTCTATCGGATGGTTATGAAAAAGCGACGAATAAATTGTCTAAGAAAAAGATAGAGCAGTATGGCAATATTCTAAAGTTGATGGCTGATGGTGACTGGCATAAGACTGTGGAAATTGCGGAGAATCTGGGACTAAAGGATACCAGAACAAAAGAATTGTTGAAGGAACTGGTTGGACTTGAGAAGCTTGTTGATAATGGTAAAACAAATGGAAAAATGTACAAATTAAAATAATTCGTCGCTAAAAAAGCGACGAAAAAAACGACGGAAAACACAATTATTTTCAAAGTTATATTAACTCCTAAGATTAAAAAGTAATAAATAAAACGGGAGGAAGAACAGTGTCATTGATAAATGAGATGATTGAATTTGTTAAGTCAATTAAAAGCATTGTCAAAATAAGTTGGATTGGTATGGCAATAATAATATTGTTGCTTATCATTTTTGTAATTGTAAAATGGATATTAGGTAAATATAAAAAAGAAAAAAGTATCATAAAAGAAAATTTCAATGAGTTTTGGAATGATCTAATAAATTTAAAAGGATGGCAAAAGGTGATACTAGTAATAGGAGGAGTGATTTTCTGTGTATTAATATTTGGAGTTTGTTACTGGATTAAAAAGCCTAATCCATATCAGGAAATTGCAATATTGAACAATCAGAACGAAGTTATTTATCCTATTGGCGTAGATATCTTAAATGAGAGAAAGGTAGGGGAGTTCACTTTTTTTACATATAATATGACAGAAATGATTGGGAACGATGTTGTTACATATCCGGCATTGTTTAAATGGAAGGAAGGAAAATTAGCAGAACGTATAAGTGAAGATGCTTGTCCTCATTTTGAGGTAGTAAAAAATAGTGTTATATATCTAAATTCCACATTGGTAGATTATTCCCATGGACAGCTGTATGTTGCTAGACCAGATGGAATGAATGAAAGAGTTATGGAAGAGGAGTTATATGATTTTTCAGTTGATGATGAATCTATTTATTTTACATATTGCTTTGATACAGTTGGAGTTGGGCTGGAGGGACATGCTTTACATAGAATGGATTTAAATGGTGATAATGTAATTACGGTAGCTTATGAATTATCTAGTCCAAGTTTACAGGGCAGTCATTATAACGTCAGTATAGAAGATGGATGGGCGATATATTCAAACTATAAAGTACAAATTGGAAATCAGGCAGATGGATTAGAAAAGGTGGTTTTATTAGACAGTACAGATGAAGATTGGATATATTACACATCAAATATGCTAATAAAAGCTAAACCGGATGGAACTGAGCAAGTGGTTTTGGATGGTGTAGATGATTTCTGGTATCAAATTGATAAAATTGAGGGCGGATGGATATATTATCAAAAAGGAAATGATAAATATAAAATAGATATTAATGGAAACAATAAGGTAAAGATTGAGTAATAGCTGTAAGTGAATAACAGTACATAGAATGAGTTGGTGGGGCTTGCAGATGCTGAAGGTGATGCCGAGAAAATTAGCGAAGCAATAAAAACACATTTGAATCCAATACCGGAGTTTAAGTTGTATTTTGAAAAAGATGGCGAAAAAATTTTTCTTATTGTGGAAGTTTTGAAAGGGCAGCAGACACCATACTATTATGAAGGTGATGGACAACTCATTGCATTTATGCGTATAGGAAATGAAAGTGTTCCAGCGACTCCTTCACAACTAAGAGAACTGGTTCTTCGTGGGAGCGGTGAAAGTTATGATAGTCTGAAATCAAGATATGATTTTGACAATATGTCATTTACAAAATTGAAATCAGTATATAAGCAGAGAACAGGAAATACATTTGAAGATACAGATTATGAATCATTTGGATTGATTGATGAAAAAGGTAATCTGACGAATGCCGGAGCACTTCTGGCAGATGAATCACCTGTGCGTCATTCCAGATTGTTTTGCACTAGGTGGAATGGACTTAGTAAGGCATCTGGAATTGTAGATGCACTTGATGATAAGGAATATACTGGCAGTCTTGTCACATTATTACAAGATGGAACAGATTTCGTAAGAAATAACTCTAAGAAGGCATGGCGTAAGGTTGGGGACGGCAGAATTGAAATGCCGGATTATCCGGATCGGGCAGTGCTTGAAGGTGTAGTAAATGCATTGATTCATAGAAACTATATGGAGATAGGCAGTGAAGTCCATATAGATATGTTCGATGATAGAATCGAAATATATTCACCGGGTGGAATGGTAAGCGGAATATCTCTAGAGGGAAAAGATTTATTGAAAATCCCATCAAAGCGAAGAAATCCGATATTAGCTGATATATTCAGCCGCTTGAAATACATGGAGCGTAGAGGTAGTGGATTTAAGAAAATATTGGCAGACTACGAGGAACAGGTTGAATTTGATGAGACCAAGATGCCAGTCTTTGAGGCAGATAATGATGATTTTACATTGACTTTGTATAATTTGAATTATGGTTCTAATTATGCAATACATGCAAACGAAGAGAAAATTCATGGTGATACCCAAGATGATACTCAAGGTGATACCCAAGATGATACTGAAGAAAAAATCATCAAAATGATAAAGGATAATCCGCAAGTATCAACGGCAGATATGGCAAAGGAATTGAAAATTGGAATTGCAACAGTAAAACGAAAAATCAAAAAAATGTCTAATGTATCATATGTCGGAAGTGGTTACAGTGGACACTGGGAGATTAACGGATAGAAAGTGCATTATATTATTCAAGCTATGAAAAGAGAAATAATAGTTTTTGAGCTAAATTAGTTCAAGTAATTATATTTTAGTCCAAGATGAAAGAAGAAAATGCTGATAAACAGAGGTTTTTCTTCTTGAACTAAAGCTCAAATTAGCTCAAGAGTGAAACAAATAAGTCGAAGAAATAATATTGGAAATGTGTGAATCCGGTGTAATCCAAGAGTATTCTGGAGTTAGTCTCAACGAAGTCTCATGATATTTGAGACTTGGTGAGACTACATAATATGGCAGAAAAGCGATAAAATCGGCATCTGTGGTTGACTTGTATGAGTACAGTCTCAAGTCAGTCTCATTTTTGACACTGTTTGTTGAGACTAACATGAGACTGAGGAGGTTCAAAATCATGGACATAAGCAAAAAGGATTGGAAATTATTTCGAGAAAGATTATCAGGCTGGCAGGAAAATTATATGGAAGGTCTTGTTAAAGAGTATGCAAATTTTCTGAATGATGATAAAAAGCCTGCATCAGAGAAATTCTGGGAACTTGAAAAACGGATAAAAGAAGATAAGCGTCATCCGGGAGTTATCATGGAGATGAGTAAGTCAGAGGTGATATGGGATATTGTTCGTCTGATTAGATTAAAAGTAATTGCATATGATGATTTATCTGGTGCTAGAATTTAAAATAAGGGGAGAAAAATATGTATGAGGCATTGACATATCAGATAATGTTAGAAGACATATCAGATAATATTAAAAAATATGGCATTTTAAATGACACAATAGGAATTCTTGTAACAAGACCAGATCTTCCATCTGGAAAATCTATCTTAAATAGTTTAGAATATTTTCATTTTCGCACTGGTAAGACATTGAATTTTTATTTAGCCGGCTATGGTGCATATTGGCCTAATTCAGAATATCCAGATGGAAAGATAGTGTCTGTAATTGATGGTGTGAATTGGTCGTTTAGCAATCAAAAGTTTGTTCAATTTATTTCGGAGCTGGAGAAATATTCAAAATGGTCATATTCTGGAGAAAGTGAACTGCTTTTAATTGAATTGAAAAATGGTATTCTTTCGTATAAAAATGTAATGTTATTTCATTTGGATAATATGATTCGAGATAATGTAATTCAGTCAATTCATTTATTTTTTGAACAGCTATTTAGAATATGTGCTAATAAAGAGACCATGAATCAAATAAGCAATGCTTTGGGAAATAATAAGTTAAAGCAGATTAGTAAAGAAAAAATATTAGAAAATATACCTTTAGAGATGGGAAAAGTTTTCATGCAGCAAAAGTATTTTAGCGTTAAAAATATACAAGCATAAATTATTTTGAAACTAAAAGATGTTATTTGGATGTTTAAAAGGAATTAAGGAAAATGTTTTATAAAGATGTATTAAAAAATTCCTGTATGTTTATTTTAAAAGATTAGAAATTCCTGTAAAGTGATATCGGAAAAGAAAAGTAGTGAAATGTCTGATAATTTAATAGGTTTTATTGATATAGATAATACTAACTATTGTTAGCAATATAAAACTTTTCATTGCAGAAATAACAACCGAAGATTATAATTTCTATAGGTGAACAGGTGAATCAACAGAATTTTATTCTGTAATTAGTAACCGAAAGGAGTTAGAATTCATGTTATTGACTAATTGTGGCACTGGTTTTATGCGTGCTGGAAATAACGGCGCTGGTTGTGGCTAGTCTGATGATGAAGCCATCATTTTTGCTAAGTTTTCTCCCTGAGGATGTAAGGATCGCTGCAAAAGATCATCCGGAGCCTCCGAAAAGCAAACAGATACTGGCATATCTGATTTTCGCTATATTTATGATTGCCATGATCGGTGGAATTATTTTCGTTGGCATGGATGGGATTCGAAGTGGTTGCGGCTTCTGGAAGCTGACGCTGCGATTTATGGTGGTGCTTTATATCAATAAGGCATTCGATATTCTTGTTCAAGATCAGTGGCTTGTCATGACAGTTGGATTTTATAAAAAAATCTTCCCGGAGACAGCGGACTGTGAAGGCTGGAAGAACAGAGGCTTTAATAATAAAAAACAGATCGTCAGGATCATTGCATATCCTTTCCTGTGTATGATGACAGCGGGGCTATTTATGCTGCACTGAGGTGATAGCTTATGGATGGAGAAGAAGTATGTTAAAAGTAAAATTTTATGATTCCGTAGATGATTCGTTATTGAAATTTGCAGTAATTGTCTCGCAAAGTAATGGTAAATGGGTATTTTGCAAGCACAAAGGAAGAGACACATACGAAGTGCCGGGCGGGCATAGGGAACCAGAGGAAAGTATTCTTGAAACAGCCAGAAGGGAACTGCAGGAAGAGACCGGAGCTGTTAAATTTGAGATAAAACCAATATGTGTATATTCAGTAACAGGTAAGACAAGAGTAAATGCAACTGGTGAGGAAACATTTGGATTGCTTTGTTTTGCAGAGATATCAGAATTTGCAAAAGAACTGCATAGTGAGATGGAGAAGGTTGTGCTTATGGATGAATTACCTGAGAATTGGACATACCCCTTGATACAACCGAAATTGATAGAGAAGTATTTGGAAATAAAAAAACTTTGTGGTCAAAATAGGGGGTATTGAAATTTACAGTTGATAGGCTGAATGTTATAGTTCTGAAAATGTAGATATATTATCTTGTGAACCAAGGCACAGGATGTAGGCGAACAGGATTACTATATATTAAGTGTAAATGAAGTTAAATAATAGAAGATATCAGATGAAGTTTAAATAAAAAGGATGCGCCATGCATAGGCGTGTCCTTTTTATTTTTATGGCAAAAGTTTAATTTAGAATTCTTGAAAATGTAAATATAATATATGAAAATTAGAAATTTATAATTTTGTCGAATTATGTCGAATAAAAATTGTTGATATATATTTCAATGTAATAGAAAATGAAATATAGAGAAAGTATTTTGATGCCGAAAATGTTACAAGGAATAAAATGTAGACTCTATTTGGAAGATTATGTAAAAACAGGAGGAAAAAATGGGATTATCGGAAATCACAGGAATAAAATTGAAAGGTGCAAATTTTGAAATAGAAACGTCATTACAATTATTACATTCTAATAAAGAACCTGCATTGGGATTAGTTTATGGGAAAAATGGTGCTGGAAAAAGCACCATTTCTAGAGCGTTTAGTAAATTGGCTGGCAAACAGGAAGATACGATAGAAACAGCTTTTGCAATTAATGGTAAAGCGGAAGATATAATTTTAACAGATGAAGATAGATCTAATATACATGTGTTCAATGAGCAGTATGTTGATAATAATATTAAATTCCGCCCAGATGATAAGGGATTAGAAACAATAGTTGTGCTTGGTAGGGCTAATGATATTGAAAGAGATATGGATATGGCACAGAAGGCAGTTGATGAACAAAAACAAAAAGTTGAAAAGCAAAAAGAATTATGTGATCTTTATGAAGATGAAAAGTCGGAAAAATCTCCTCACTATCATATAAAAAAGGTACGAGATGCATTAAAGGGAGAAGGCGCATGGGGAGGGCGAGATGCCAAAATACAGGGGCATATACGAGCAACATCCACAAGAGAAGATACTTATAAAAATTTTATTTCTCGAAAACCTCAAAAAAAACGTGACGAATTGATTGCAGAATTTGATAACAAACTAAAGGAATTAAATGAAGCCAAAAGTGGAATTAAAAAAATAGAAAAAGAGATATCAATTGAGAGGTTTAATGGTTTTATGTTTGATGAGAAAAAATATGTAAATCTCTTGAATAAAAAAATTGAGAAACCTGAATTGAATGAACGAGAACAGTTTTTGCTATCTATCCAATCAACATTAGGTCAAGAACATCCACAAAAAATAAAAAGATATTTTGAAGATTCTACACATGTGAGATGTCCTTTTTGCTTACAACCTGTTACTGAACAATACAAAAAGAATTTATTTGAAAGTATTGAAAGTGTGTTGAGCAAAGCTGCTGAAGAACACACAATAGAATTAGGTAAAATGTTTATAGAGCAGATAGATTTTGATTATCAGCCTTATCAAGAGTTGGATTTGTCAGTGTTAAAAGCGAGTGAAAAATGTCTTGGAGAATTGAATGATTGTATAAATGATATTAATACTAAAATCAAAAGAAAGAGGGATGACATATACGCCCCATTAAATGAAACAACTTGTATAGTTAATAAAAAGTATAAAGAATTTGTGGATTCTTTAGCTAGACTAGAAGAAGTACGTGTAGAATATAATAAGAATGCTTCAGAAACTGGTTCATTAACTTCAGTATTAAATAATGTCAATGCAGATATTACGTATTACGATATTATAGATAAATACAGGCAGTACAAAAAATATTTGGCAGAAGAGAAAGAAGCAAATGATATACTAAAAAAATTATCAGAAGAGCTTAAAAAACTAGAAGATATACTTCAAGGATTTAAAAATCAAAAACGAGACGCAAAAATTGCATTAAAACAAATTAATCAGGATTTGAATTACATTTTTTTTGCAAAGGACAGGCTGACAATTGAGATGATAGGAGAACAGTATTTATTAAAATCACGAGGAAAAGCGGTATCTCCTAGTAAGATATCTGTCGGAGAGAGAAATGCAATTGCATTGTGTTACTTCTTTTCAGAAATTATGAGAGAACAAAGAGAAGAAGATATATATAAGAACCAATATTGTATAATTATAGATGATCCAGTATCAAGTTTTGACATGGAAAACAGGGTAGGCATTTTATCTTTTTTAAAGCATCAGTTAAATAAATTTATTTCGGGTAACCCAAAAACGAAAGTAGTGTTGCTTACACATGATCTTCAGACCGCGTATGATATTGAAAAGATATATGGTGAAATAACTGATTTGTGCGGAATTAGTCCGAGACAAGCTGATAGAAATAAATATATAAAATCACAAGAACTAATTAATAATGCTGTTAGGGAATTTAATAGTTCCAGAAGAAATGAATATACACAATTGATGATTAATATTTATAAGTATGCAAAAGGTGAAAATGCAGATTATGAATTGGTGGTTGGAAACTCTATGCGTCGGGTAATGGAAGCGTATGGTTCATTTATGTATAAAAAAGGAATAGAACAATTGTCAACTGCATCAGAAATTAAGCAAAAGCTAGAGCCTCCATTTGGGGATCATTTTGAAAATTTAATGTATAGATTGGTTTTGCATGGTGGAAGTCATAATGAAGAACGAGTGAAAAGTATGGTAAGTGATGATTTTTTTGACTATATTTCTAGCGAAGAAAAAATAAGAACGGCTAAGGAAATCCTTGTTTTTCTATATACATTAGACGATCAGCATGTAATAGAGCATTTAAAAAGGGATTTGAATGGAAAAACTTTAAATGATGTACAAACAGATTTAGAGACATGGAAGCAAGAAATATTGTCATTGATTTCATTAGATGAATAGCATAGATGAATTAGCCAGTATATTAACTAAAACTTACTCTAAAAGTTGATATTAGTTAATATATTGGCTATAATACTATTATAAATAGTAATATTATACTAAAAAGTATATATGAAACGATAATAAGAATACAGGACTGTGGAGAATAACGATGCGAAAATATGTCTGGGAAACGCCGGAAGAAATAAATATGGAAGTGGCAAAGCGTATGAAAACTTTGCGGAAGAGAGTAAAACTTTCCCGAAAGAAACTAAGTGAAGCATGTGGTGTTAGTTACAGCTCCATCAAGCGATTTGAAGAAACCGGAAATATCAGTCTTTTATCATTGACCAAGATGGCGATTGCATTAGATGCAGAAGGGGACATAAAAAAACTGTTTTCAGAGGTGCCTTACAGATCCATACAGGAGGTAATAAATGAGCAGAAATAATTATAAAATCATCCATTTTATAAAAGCCACAGTCGCACACGATTTGAGAGAATATTTATAAAGCAGCTTAGAGAGGATACCGGATATGGCACACCACAAAATAGCCCTCCTCGCAGATACCCATGGCCTTCTGCGTGAGGAAGTTGTACAGAAAATAAAAGACTGCGAAGTGATCTTTCATGCGGGGGATTTCGGTGGACCGGAAATCGTGGAAAGGTTACAGCAGATTGCGCCGGTTTATATGGCACGGGGAAACAATGATAAAGAATGGGCAAAGGATATGCCCTATTTTGTCAGAGAGCAGATAGGAAACCGTACCTTTTATATGTGCCATAAAAAACAGGATCTGCCGGATGAGCTGGGCAAAGTAGATTTTGTGATCTGTGGGCATTCTCATAAATATGAACTGAAGCAGGAAGGCAGCATTTGTTATATCAATCCGGGAAGTTGTGGACCGAGACGTTTTCATCAGCCTATTACATTTGCAATCTTGTATTTTGAGGATGAGGCAGCGGACTACAGGATCGAGAAGATCGATCTTTCCCCTGCACTTACAAAAGAGAATGCAAAAAAGCTTTCCCTGTCAGAGAAAGATCTGGACCGGTTGATCGGCCGTATCATAAAAGAGTTTTCAGCAGGGAAGAGCATCGAGCAGATTGCAAAGAAAAACAGGGTGGAGAAAGAACTTGTGGAGGCTGTCTGCAGAATGTACGCGACGCATCCGGGCATCACAACAGCCGGGATTATGGAAAAGCTGGAGCTCAGAAAACTGTATGTGAACTAGATAGAAATTCGATATAGGAGTAGAAAAAAGCAATGAAAGTAACGTTATTAAATGATTCCTTCCCGCCGGTCATAGACGGTGTGGCAAATGTTGTAATGAATTATGCAAAGATCCTGCAGGAAGAGAAGCTGGCGGATGTGATGGTGGCAACGCCAGCGTATCCGGGCGCAGAATATCATAGTTATCCTTATTGGGTGGTGCCCTACCAGAGCTTTGATACGACGAAGATCGTAAAAGGATATCGGGCAGGCAATCCGCTGGATATCAAGGAAATTGTGACAATGAAGGAATTTGCACCGGATATCATACACAGTCATTGCCCGGTGTCTTCCACGCTGCTTGCGCGGACGCTCCGGTTTTATACAGATGCACCGCTTGTATTTACTTATCATACGAAGTTCGATATTGATATTGCCAAGGCAGTGAAGTCAAAGCTGCTGCAAAAAGAAGCCATACATGCGCTTGTCAGCAATATAGAGGCGTGCGATGAAGTATGGGTGGTCAGCAGAGGAGCAGGAGAAAACCTGCGCTGTCTTGGATATACGGGAGAGTACCGCGTGGTCAGCAACGGTGTTGATTTTGCCAAAGGGCGTGTTGCGCCGGAAAAGGTGGCAAAAGTAACAGATTCCTATGATCTTCCGGAAGGGATCCCGGTCTTTTTATTTGTAGGCAGGATTGTCAAATATAAAGGGCTTCCGCTTATTCTCGATGCGCTTGCAAAACTGTCGCAGGATGGCGTTGATTTCCGTATGGTATTTGTCGGAAGCGGACCGGATGAAAAGGAGATGAAAGAAAAAGCAGCAAGTCTCCTGAAGCCGGAACAGTATATTTTTACAGGAGCGGTATATGACAGAGAACAGCTCCGTGCATGGAATACGAGGGCGGATCTGTTCCTTTTCCCGTCTACGTATGATACAAATGGGATTGTCGTCCGGGAGGCAGCAGCCTGTGGGCTTGCCAGTGTACTGATCGGAGGAAGCTGTGCGGCAGAAGGCATCACGGATGACAGAAACGGATTTTTGATCGAAGAAACCCCGGATGCCATGTACCGGCTGTTAAAACGTGTGGGTTCTGACCTTGCACATCTGTATGACGTGGGCGAACATGCAATGAATGAGATCTATATTTCCTGGGAAGACAGTGTACACAGCGCATATGAGAGATATGGAGAGATCATAGAAGCCAAGAAGAGCGGAAAGCTTGTGCTGCGTCATAATGCGATCTCAGGCTCCATGAAAAACATGCAGGAAAAAGTGCAGGATTCCATAAAGGTAACCGAGGAATTTGGAGAGGAATGCAGGAATTCATTCAAAAAAGAATATGAGATGGCATATGATGAGTTCCTGAAAGAATATGAAAAGATTTCCCGGATTTTTCATATGCATTGACAGATGTTGAAAAGCCGGCTGAGAATAACCGGAAGTCAATGAGAAACAAATGCAAAAACAGCAAGCTATATAAAAAGAGGTATCGGTATGGAAAAAGATTGGTACAAAAGAATGGCATTTTACCAGATCTGGATCAGAAGTTTTTATGATGGAAACGGAGACGGAATCGGCGATCTGTACGGCGTTTACGAAAAACTGCCTTACATAAAATCGCTTGGTGTGGACGGCATATGGTTTTCGCCGCTCTATCCTTCGCCGAATGCAGATTATGGCTATGATATTTCCGACTATAAAAATATCCACCCGGATTATGGGGATCTGGAGCAGTTTCAAAAGGTGCTGGATAAGGCGCACAGCCTGGGACTGAAGGTGATCATGGATCTGGTAGTCAACCATACTTCCGATGAGCATCCGTGGTTTCTGGAAAGCAAGAAAAGCAGGGATAATCCATACAGTGATTATTACATCTGGCGTGATGGAAAGAACGGGAAGCTGCCAAACAACTGGGACAGTCTGTTTGAAGGAAAAGCATGGGAATATTGCCCGGAGCGTGACCAGTATTATCTGCATATTTTTGCAAAAAAACAGCCGGATCTGAATATGGATAATCCAAAGGTACGGGAAGAAGTCAAGAGCATCATGCGGTTTTGGCTGGACAGAGGCGTAGATGGGTTCCGGGAAGATGTGATCACCTTTATTTCGAAAGCTGATAATCTGCCAGACGGACTTCCGTTTATTCCGGCGGCGAACGGACTGCCTTTTTATAAAGATGGTCCGCATATTCATGAGTATCTGGCGGAATTCCGGAAAGTCTGCGAGGAATATGACTGTTTTCAGTTAGGGGAAGGTCCGATGACGAGCACGAGATCTGCGCTTTCCTATCTGACAGGAAAGCATAAATCACTGGATTTGATGTTTCATTTTGATCATATGTTTGCCGATTGCATTTTTACGGAATATATGCAGCGTCCGTTCCACCTCAGAAGTCTGAAGCATGCATTCAGTAAATGGCAGAAAGCATTGAACGGAAGAGCATGGAATACGTTGTATCTGGAAAACCATGACCACCCAAGAGTCATCAGCAGATACGGAAATGAAAGGTATCACAGGGCAAGTGGATCAATGCTTGCGGTCTGCTATCTGTTTCAGCAGGGAACGCCTTTTGTATACCAGGGGCAGGAGATTGGTATGACGAATATAAAACTTGCGTCTATTGATCAGTATGTGGATGTTTCTTCCCATAACAATTATCACACATTCCATTTAAAAGACAGTGTGGAGAAGCGGATGGAGCGGATCCATGCATCCAGCAGGGATTCTGCGCGTACGCCGATGCAGTGGGATGACAGTAAAAATGCCGGATTTACGACCGGTAAGCCATGGTTTTACATCAATCCGAATTACAGAAAGATCAATGTTGCGGCAGAAGAAGAGCAACCGTTCAGTATTCTGAAGCTTTACCGCAGATGCCTCCGTTATCGGAAAAACAGTGATGTGGCACTGTGGGGAGACTATAAGGAATACGATAGGCTCAGTAATCAATTATATGTGTACAAGCGTACCTATCAGCAAAAGAGTCTCCTTATTGTATGTTCCTTCAGTACGCACAGCTTGAAATGGCATAACATAAAAGAGTTCAGGGGCAGAAAGGGAAAGCTTGTGATATGCAACTATCCGAATCCTGTGCATGGCATGCTGAAGCCGTATGAAGCACGAGTATACGAATATAAAGAGTGATATGGGTATAAAATCAACAAAGATGTAGATGTGTATGTGAGCAGAGAGTTCCTTTGAGAGCCCTCTGCTCTGTTTTTTATGCTAGGCGAGACTTGTTTTCTTCCGTTGCTTGTTTGCTACAAGGTATACAGAGAAGATCGCAACAAGGAAAATACATTGCATACCGATGTATTTCCAGTAATTTGCAAGGGAGTAGCTTTCTCCGGACCAGCCTGTTACCATATTGATGATCTTGATATACCAGTAAGCCGGGAGAAACTTTGCAACAGCTAAAACGCCGGTGCTCAAATACCACTGCGGTACAAAAATACCGCAAAGGAAGCTCATGCCGATCCCGATGATATTGGCAATCAGGTCGAGGGCATTGTCCTTCAGACCAAAGGTACTTAACAGCAGCGTGAGTGCAACGCAGATCAATGTAAATACAAAGCTGTTTAAGATACACAACTGTCCCTGTTGGGAAAAAACATTTTTCGGACCGAAGAACAGGACAGCGGCAAGGGTGAAAATAAGCCATGTCAGAATGCTGTAACAGATACAGCCAAGACCAAGCTGTAGGGTACGCGCCTGCGCAGGCAGGGCGGAGCAGGCGATCCGGGAACTGACATCTGTCTGCTGGAAGGTCACAAGGATCGGCACCAGACTGAGGGGAAAAATCATCAGAAAGATGTAGCTCATATACTGGAACCAGTAAAACATAGTTTTGTTTCCGCTGTTTCCGGTCTTTTGAAAGGTAATGGCTTCTACCTTCGGAGATTCCTCCAGATTTTGTCCGGTAGCGGCAATGGCATCTGTCAGACTATAGCCTCCCGTGCAGTATAAGGAGATCGAATCCAGATAGCTGTCAAGCTGTTCATTGACGAAAAAGCCGTTCGCATTGTCCTGTCTGATGCTGTGTGACAGCTTCAGAGGCGTATCTGTCAAAAACTGCGCCTCAAATCCTTTGGGGATCGTCAGTACATAGCTGATCTGCTGATAAAACAGATTGTCTGTCAAGGATTCCGTATCTGTTTTGGCTAGTGTTATCAGATTGTGACGGGAGCCAAGGTAGTCCTGTATGCTCTGGCTGAGCATGGAATGATCCTCATCCAGTATGGTAATATCTATCTTTTTGGCACTGAAATCACCGCTCATCGCTTTAGACTGCGAGATGCTCATTATGAAAATGAGGACCAGAAAAACACCGGAAAAAATAAATACCTGTCCAAGATGTTTCTTTGCAATTTTAAAAAATATGTTAAATACTTGCATAGCGGGACCTCCTAGTTTTCAAAATTCCCAGACCGATAAAGAGAACGGATAAAAGAAGCAATGTTACGATATTCCGGGTGTATCTGGCATGCCCTTCAAAAATGCTCAGGCAGTAAAAGCTGTCTGTGATCAGGGCAGCGGGATTGATACGGTTGACAACCGGTGCAACACGGTCAATGAGGACACGCATATTGCCGACCATAAGCCCGCTTAAAAAGCACAGTGGCATGATCACGGCAAAGATGAGCCCGTTTTTTTCTCCCTTTCCTTTTTTGCCAAGTGTGCCAAAGAAAAAACCGAGGGATACACCGGTCAGAACGCCGGTAAACAGCGACAGAATCGCATACGGAAGCTGTGCATCAACACCGACCTTCAAAATATAGGACAGGTAGAAAAAACCAATCAGATTCAGGACAAATTCAAAGATGGTAGCGGCGATCAGTTCACCGATGATCATGCTGGATTTTTTTCGGGCAGAAACTGTTTTCCGGGCAGCGAGCGTAGAAAGATTGCCCTGATTTTCCACAGCTATGGTCACACCGGCCATAGCAGCATATAAACATGCCATAGCGAGCAGATTGTAAAAATACTGCGTGTAAGTATCCACATTTGGATTTTTCTGTAAGGAAACTTCCTCATTAAAGGCGTGTGGATTCTGAAAAGCAGAGATTACTTTTTCAGCATTTTCCGGATGCTTCTGCATCGTATCGATCAGCAGATCACAGCGGAGGTTGAATTCTTCCACAAAAGCAGCCAGAATACTCTGTTTGATATTATCTGCGGATGTATTGGCAGAAATACTGAGCTTTGCCTGACTACCACTCTGGATCATACCGCAGACATCGCCGTTTTCCAGAAGCTTTCGTGCTTCTTCTTCGGAACAGAAGGTAGTGTCCAGAAAAGGATCTTCTCCTTCGGAAAGCTGTGTCACGGTCTGCTTGAGTGCTTCTCCGTAATAATCATCGGTAAGGACAACCGCTACAGGAATTGTGCTCATGGATTCCGATGCACCGAGGTTGGAAAAAGCAATATAAAAGAAGGTGCCCAGAACGATCGGGAAAATTAAGATCCAAAACATGTTTGTTGTATTGCGAAACAGCCTTTTAAAGCTGCAAAAAATAATCTGTATCATATGACTGTACTCCTTATAGTTTATATCGTTTAATCACGCAGCTCTTTGCCGGTAATTTCCAGAAAAACATCATTCAAGGAAGGAAGCTCGGAATGGACATAGCCGAAGGAGTAGCTTTTCTTTTGCAGGTAATCGAGCACATGAATGAGATTGTGCTGGCCGCCGCTGCAGAGAACCGTCAGCTTATGCTGATCAAAGCTGACTTCATATATATGCGGCAGTTGACGGATGGCGGCAAGATCTTCTTCTGTCAGAGTGAGGATATCGATCGTGATGATCTCACTTTTCTTGATCAGTTTCTTGAGTTCTTCTGTTGTGCCAAGTGCCAGGTTTTTGCCCTGATCGATGATGGCAATGCGGGAACAGATCTGCTCGACTTCGTCCATATAGTGGGAGGTATACAGAATAGTTGCCCCGCGCCGATTCAGTTCGACGATCCCTTCCAGAATTTTGTTGCGGCTCTGCGGATCGACCGCTACGGTCGGCTCATCTAAAATGATCAGTTTGGGTTTATGCGCGATCCCGCAGGCAATATTCAGACGACGGAGCAGTCCGCCGGACAGCTTTTTCGGATAAAACTTTCTGAAATGCTCCAGCCCTACAAAAGCAATCGCTTCTTCCACATATTGTTTCCTGAGTGCCTTATCGCGGATATAAAGTCCACAGAAATAATCAATATTTTCAGAAACGGTCAGTTCATCGAAAACCGCCACATTCTGCATGACAACACCGATCTGTGACTTGAGCTTATAATTGGTCGGTGTGATCTCCTCACCGAAAATTTCAATGTCTCCTTTATCATAGGAAAGAAGAGAAAGCAGACAGTTGATCGTAGTTGTCTTCCCACAACCGTTCGGACCGAGAAGACCGAAGATCTCTCCTTCCCGGATGGTCAGGTTTAAATGATCTACAGCGATGACTTCGCCGTATCGTTTCACCAGATTTTCTATTTTGACTGCTGTGTTTGCCATAAGTAACCTCCAGATTGTATGATATCGTTGTGCAGCTTGTTCTGCATGAGAAAAGTATAAAGGGTTTTCTGAATGATTTGTAGTAATAAATGTTAATACCTGATATGACATTTGTCATATTTTCCTTCTTTCATTATACTATTTGCGCGATCTGTGGTAGGATAAAGCTGACCGGGCATGAGAATGTTCCTTGTGGAAATTACGAAAAAGGAGGAAAACATCGGATGCAAAAAGCAATAGATAAACATGTGATACTGATGATGGGACTTCTTTTTCTGCTGAACCGAAGTCTGACCTATGGGCCGGTGGTGACATTTCTGGCAGCACTCATTTCGATGGAACTGATCATCTATCTGGAAAAAGAGGCTGTCTTTTATGGGATCGTGGCGGTTTATGTGCTGGCGTGCTTTTTTGCACCAAGTCTGATCTTCTTTTTGCCGGTGCATATTTATGAATTTGTTTATAGAAAGAAGTGGTGGGGCTGTCTTTCCTGTGCACTTTTTGTATACAGAATTTCCCTGTTTCATGGGGCTGGGCAGATTCTTTTGTGGATCATGACAGTTATGCTGGTAGTTCTTTTGGCGGTCAGAACCAGGCAGCAGGTACAGGAGCATGCTGCTTTTTTAAAACTCCGGGACAGCAGTGTGGAAGAACAGGCAAAAATGAAGCAGCGTAATAAAGAGCTTTTGGAAAAACAGGACTATGAAATCAGAGTTGCGACGTTGTCGGAGCGGAACAGGATCGCACGGGAGATCCATGATAATGTCGGACATATGCTGTCACGCTGCATTTTGCAGCTTGGGGCACTCATGATGGTGCATAAGAAGGAAGAAACACTTTATGCACAGCTTTCGAGTGTGAATGCATCCTTAAATGAAGCCATGAACAACATCCGTGAAAGTGTGCATGATCTGCATGATGAATCCGTAGATCTGAAACAGGCTGTTGCGGAAGCAACTTCCCAGATGCGTCAGAATTATGAGCTGCAGCTAGTTTACGATATGTCCCCGCAGGTTCCGAGAAATGTGAAATATGCCATGATCGCCATTGTAAAGGAAGCTATGGCTAACATTGTAAAACACTCCAATGCAACAAAGGTATCTGTTATGCTACGGGAGCATCCGGGATTTTACCAGCTTCTGATAGAAGATAACGGAACGCAGATCCGCGAAAATAAGCATGCGGGCATCGGGCTTACCAATATGCGGCAGAGAGTGGAGGCACTTGGCGGCAATATCCATTTCAGAACAGATGCGGGATTTGCCATTATAGTATCGATCAGAAAGGAAATGAAAGAATGCGGGTAATTGTAGTTGATGATGATCAGCTCGTGGAGATGTCACTTACGACGATCCTCGGGTCGGATGAAGAAATAGAAGTAGTGGGCAGCGGTCATGATGGCTCGGAAGCTGTTGCGCTGTATCAGAAAGAAAAACCGGACGTTGTCCTGATGGATATCCAGATGCAGGAAATGAGCGGGCTTGCTGCGGCGGAAGAAATCCTTACCATGGATAAGGCGGCGAAGATCCTGCTTCTGACCACCTTTTCGGATGAGGAATATATTGTAAAGGCACTGGGGCTCGGCGTCAAAGGCTACATATTAAAGCAGGATTTTGAGGCGATCATTCCTGCACTGAAAGCGGTTTACGGCGGACAAAGTGTATTTGGTGGAGAGGTGGTATCCAAGATCCCGGCACTTACGGCTGCAAAGCATGATTTTTCCTATGCAGATTATGATATCGGAGAAAAGGAGCAGGAGATCATCGAACAGGCAGCAATGGGAAAATCCAACCGGGAGATCGCACAGAGTCTCTTTTTGTCCGAAGGAACCGTCAGAAATTATATCAGTGCAATTTTGGAAAAGCTGTCCCTGCGCGACCGCACACAGCTTGTGGTGTTTTATTTCACGAAAATATGTTAGAAAAGTGGAACGTTATGTTTTACCCAAAAGATAATTCTTACAATGACATCCGGGAGAAGTCGCTAAACAGCTGGCTTTCGGAAATGGAGCAGCAGGTCACGCCTGCTGCTCTTTCAGGTAATCGATCACACAGGTAAACTCCGGGGAGATCCATTTATTGCGGTGGTACAGAAGCTGGCGCCAGATGCCCGGCGTAGGCATATCACTGACAGGCAGGCTGACAAGCCGTCCGTTTGCAAGATCTTCCTGTACGACAAATTCCGGGAGATAGGAAATGCCGATATCCTGACGGAGCAGGCTGCAGATCAGCTGTGTATCGCCTGTTTCCATGGCAGGTGTTGTTTCGAGTCCTCTGGCAGCAAGGATCTCATCCAGAATCGCGCGATAACTCATATTTTTTTCTGTCAGAAGAAGTGGATAGTCGAGTAATTTCCCGATATCCACTTTTTTTTCTTTCGCAAGTGGATGGCGGGGACTGGTGACAAAATGGATATTGACCGGTGCTTCCAGTGCTGTCATGTAATGATGGCTGTAAATACGGCGATCCAGTGTATAGACAATATCGACCTGATTCTGCCCCAGCATCTGGAACATATCATCCGTGCTGGCGGCGATCAGCTTCAGGCGGATTCCCGGATAGCGGTCGTGGAAGTCTTTGAAGTGGCTGTGGAACTGCCAGCTGGAGAGAGATTCTGCGATTGCGATCCTGACAATGCCTGCAGGCGCAGTATTGCCTGCAATATGACCGGCTTCTGCCCAAAGCCGCAGGATCTGGTGCGCAAGCGGAAGCAGCTTCTGTCCTTCGTTCGTCAATGTAACTGTATGACTGATCCGTTCAAACAGCGGAATCCCCAGTTCGTTTTCGAGCTGCTTGATCTGAAAGGAAACGGTGGACTGTGTAAAGCCCAACCGCTGTGCAGCCTGTGTAAAGCTTTTCAGTTCGTTGACCATGACAAATGTTTCCAAATTTTTAATATCCATTGAAAGATCCCTTTCTGCATTGTTATCGACAAATTCGATAGACACTATGAAAATCATTTGTTATACAAATGATAATACAAATTGTATAATAAACAACGCAGAAAAACAAGCTATGGTTTGGAAAGACAGAGCATGGCAGCAAAAGAATAGTGAGATAGGAAATAATTTTATGGAAAACAGAGAAAGACTGGGGAGCAGACTGGGGTTTATCATGCTCTCCGCAGGCTGTGCGATCGGGTGCGGCAATGTATGGAAATTCCCGTGGATGTGCGGACAAAACGGAGGAGGCAGCTTTATGCTGCTTTATATCATCTGCCTGCTGGTGCTGGGACTGCCTGCAATGGTCATGGAACTTTCAGTCGGAAGGGCAGCGCAGACAAGTCCGCTTTATATGTACGGAAAGCTGTCCGGTAAGAAAAAATGGAATATACTCGGCGGCATCTGCCTGATCGGTAACTTTTCCATTATGGCATTTTATACGGTTGTTTCAGGATGGATGCTTTATTATTTTGTAAAATTCCTGACAGGACAGAATCAGGAGTTTGGTTTTGAACAGATGATACAAAGTCCTGCCATCAATGTGTTTTATCTGTTTCTGACAGTGCTGATAGCCTTTGTGATCCTAAGCTTCCACCTGCAGAAAGGACTGGAGCGGATCACAAAATATATGATGTCTGCTCTCATTGTGCTGATGTTTGTTCTGGCGGTACACAGTGTGACCTTAAAGGGCGCGGGACAGGGGCTGTCCTTTTATCTGATCCCTGATTTTTCCAAGATCAACGGTTCTGTTATCGTAGGTGCGATGAATCAGGCGTTTTTTACGCTGTCTGTCGGAATGGGCGGTATGGCGATCTTTGGCAGTTATATTGAAAAAGACCGTTCCTTGATGGGAGAATCTATTCATATTATCGTACTGGATACACTTGTGGCGGTCATAGCGGGTATCATTATATTTCCGGCCTGTTTTACTTATGGACTCGAAGTGAAAGCGGGACCGAGCCTTTTGTTTGATACGATGGCGACTGTATTTAATAACATGGCAGGCGGACGCTGGTGGGGCACATTGTTTTTCCTGTTCATGGTATTTGCAGCGTTGTCAACAGTGCTGGGGGTGTGCGAAAATCTGCTGGCAATGGTAAGAGAATATACCGGCTGGTCCAGACCGAAGGGTTGCGTTGCCTGCGGGACAGTGATTTTCCTTGCAGCACTGACGACAGCACTCGGCTACAGCGTATTTCATTTTCAGCCGTTTGCCAAAGGAACTGCATGGCTGGATTTCTGGGACTTTATTGTATCAAACAATGTACTGCCACTGGGCTCTTTGATGCTGGCGGTATTCTGCTGCTATAAGATTGGTTGGGGTTGGGACCGGTTCCTTATGGAAGCAAATGAAGGAAAAGGTATGAAGGTAAAGAAATGGATGCGACCGGTTTTTCAGTATTTGTTACCGCTTGTGATCCTGTTTATTTATATTTACGGTATGATCACTTTTCAGTGGAAGTAATTAAAATCTAAAGCTGTGTTTAAAAAGTAAAAAAGATACGTGCGAAGAGAAGAATAGCATGATAAGAAGGCATCTGTTGATAAAAAATATCAATAGACGCCTTCTTTGTTGTAAATAGAAACAAGTATGCTATACTGATTTTGAAATTAGGCGCAACTAACCATGGGCAGAAGTGCATTCTGGCATGTAGAAATGAGGAGATTATGGCAATAGAAGAGAAGAAATTTTTAGAAATTGTAGACTTGAAAAAAGGATTTGGAAGCGGAGAAACAAGGCAGGAGGTTTTGCGGGGGATGAACTTTTCCGTTGCGAAGGGAGAATTCTGTGTATTACTCGGGCCTTCCGGTTCCGGAAAGTCTACCCTGTTAAATATTCTCGGAGGTATTGATAATGCAGATTCCGGATACATAAGTATAGACGGAGATAAGCTGGAAGACATGGGCGAGAAAAAACTGACGATGTATCGCAGGAAACATCTGGGCTATGTGTTCCAGCTTTATAATTTGATCGCAAACCTGAATGTGAAAGAAAACATAGAGGTGGGTGCTTATCTTTCCGACAACCCGCTGGATATAGATGATCTTTTGCATACGCTGGGACTGTATGAGCATCGGTATAAGCTGCCAAACCAGCTTTCCGGCGGACAACAGCAGCGCGTTTCCATCGGCCGTGCGATCGTAAAGAACCCGGATATCCTGCTTTGTGATGAACCGACGGGAGCACTTGACTACAATACATCAAAAGAAATATTGAAGCTGATCGAGGATGTCAATCAGAAATATGGCAATACGATCATTATGGTAACGCATAACGAAGCGATCAAAAACATGGCAGACCATGTGATCAAACTGCGTGACGGTATGGTACGACATAATGATATTAATACAAATAAGATTTCCGCACAGGATCTGGAATGGTAAGGGGTGTGGCAAGATGAGGAAGAAAAGAAACAAAAATCCCCTGGTCAAAAGAATTTTGCGGGAGCTTTCCGGTGACTGGAAGAAATATCTGGTAGTGGCACTTTTCCTGATCCTGACGATTGGCTTTGTATCCGGTATGTATGTGGCAAACGGCAGTATGCTGAAAGCGGCAGAGGACGGAAAAACAAAGTATAAGCTGGAGGACGGTCATTTTGAACTGCAGAAAAAGGCGGATGCGGAGCTTCTTGCAGCGATCGGGACGGGGGAGAAGGCAGATGTAAAGCAGTATTATCTGGATAAAGCAACGAAAGAACTGGATGAAAAATTCGAGAAAGAATTTGCAGAGAAGTTTGATGCGCAGATGGCGGAAAAAATGTCACCGGAGATGCTGGAGGCTGCAAAACAGACAGAAGCTTATCAGACAGCCTATGATGAGGCATACCGGGAAGCATACGAGAAAGCACTTGGGGAGATCAATGATAAGATTGATGACGAATATGCGGAAGCGGAAGAAAAGTATGAACTGAACGATCCGGATTTTCAGGCGGTAAAGACGAAGGTTTACGAAAATTTTTATCGGAATGAGGAGGAAGATTATAACAATGACGGGGAAACGGATGGAACCATCCGCGTTTATGCCAAAACGGATGCAGTCAACGAGGCATGCATTCTGGACGGAAAGCTTCCGGAGCAGGCAGATGAAATTGCCATCGACCGTATGCATGCGGATAATGTCGGCATAAAGGTGGGAGATACTGTTTCCGTATCCGGAAAGAAATTTCGTGTAACAGGTCTGATCGCATATGTAAATTATGCAACACTGCATGAAAAGGCAACAGATTTTATGTTTGATGCGTTGAAATTTGATGTGGCTATGGTGACTGATGAGGGCTTTAACAGTTTACATAAAAAAGTGCATTTCGCTTATGCCTGGGTTTATGAAGAAAAGCCGGCGGATGATGTGGCAGTCAAGGAGCAGTCAGATGATTTCATGCGGGCACTTCTGACACAGACGGTCGTAGCGGACAATGAGATTGCGGACTATGTACCTGCTTATGCCAATCCGGCGGTCAACTTTGCAACAGAGGATATGGGATCGGATGAAGCAATGGGTGGTGTCCTTTTGTATATTCTGATCGGTATCATTGCTTTCATCTTTGCAATTACAATCAACAACACGATCGTAAAGGAGGCTTCCGCGATCGGAACACTGCGGGCATCGGGGTATACAAGAGGAGAACTCATCAGACATTATCTTTCCATGCCTGTGATCGTCACGTTGTTTGCGGCTGTGATCGGAAATGTCCTTGGCTATACGGTATTTAAAAAGGTAGTTGTTTCCATGTATTATAACAGTTACAGTCTGCCGACGTATGAAACGATCTGGAATGCGGATGCATTTGTAAAAACTACGCTGATACCGGTCATTTTGATGCTGGTTGTGAATCTGCTCATTATTACAAAAATGATGCATCATACGCCGCTGCAGTTTTTGCGCCATGATCTGAAGAAAAGTAAGCGGAAGAAAGCAATGAGGCTGCCACGCTGGAGCTTCTTAAACAGATTCCGTCTGCGTATTTTGTTCCAGAATATTCCTAATTATCTGGTTCTGTTTGTGGGAATCTTCTTTATTATGGTATTACTTGCCATGGCGGTCGGTATGCCAAGTACCTTGCAATATTATAAGGATAACGCCGAAAGCATGATGTTTGCAAAATATCAGTATGTGCTGTCCGATTATGAGGACAAGGATGGCAATACGGTCACGACAGACAATGCGGATGCGGAGAAGTTTGATATGACATCTTTGCAGAAGAAAAGTGATGCTTTTGATGAAGAAGTATCCGTTTATGGCATCGAAAATGACAGCCGGTATGTGCAGATCGACGGACTTTCTGCCCTGAAAGAGGGAGAGGTTTATATCGCAAAGCCATTCAGTGAAAAGTATCACCTGACCAAAGGCGATACAGTAACGCTGGATGAGAAATATGAAAACAAACAGTATACATTCAAAGTGGCGGGCATTTATGAAAAGTGTCAGAGCATTGCGGTATTTATGCCGATTGGGCAGTTTGGTAAGGTATTTGCCCTGAAGGATGGACAGTTTGGCGGCTTCCTTTCCGATACCGAGATCACGGATCTGGAGGAAGATAATGTTGCAACGGTGATCACGATCCGGGATATCACAAAGATGTGTGACCAGCTCGATCATTCCATGGGAAATTATATGACCTATTTCCAATATTTGTGCATCCTGCTTTCTATTGTGATGATCTACCTTCTGACCAAACTGATCATTGAGAAAAATGAAAATGCCATTTCCATGACAAAGATATTGGGATACAAAAACAGCGAAATAGCAGGGCTTTATCTGATGGCGACTACAATTGCAGTGCTGCTTATTGATGTGGTTACCGTCTTTCTGGGCGAGAAAGTGATCGTTTATGTATGGGCGGCCATGATGACTTCTTACAGCGGATGGTTTACCTTTATGGTGGAACCGGCCGGATATCTCAAGATGTTTGCGTTTGTCCTGATCGGATATCTGATCGTTATGTGTTTTGATTTTAACCGGATCCGGAAGATCCCGATGGACGAAGCACTGAAAAATGTGGAATAAGAATCACGATTTGCAAAATCCGGAATTGTAAAATTCCGGATTTTGTGGTTTCATAGAAGAAGAGCGTGTAAAATGCAGAATGTCTTTGTACCTTCAACAGACCAGAAGGATACGATCAGACAACAGGAAGAAAATTGAAAAAAGGAGACAGAAAAATGCCGGTTTTTGATTTTAGCGGAAAAGGAACAGGAAAGGCAGAGGAGGTTTGTACATATACAACCTTTATATCGGATGCAAAAGAGAAAAGCCCGGAGGATCCGATCCTTGTGATCAGTAATAAAGAGCAGCAGTGGAAGCATCACACCAATGGCCTTTTTACCAATCAGACAAAACGGACTTCTTTTGAATTCAAGGAAGAAGGAGAAACCTATCCGGCTGATATCTTAAAGGTAGATGCCAGATTTGTAAATCTGATCAAATGGCTGGGAGAGAACCGGATCAATGTCCGCCTTTCCGGTAAAAATACAGAGGATGGTTATGCAGTATACAGAATCCGGGAAACTGCATTTGGCGGTGGCACTAAGCTTTCCGCTGCAGACGGATTTTTACAGTATATGATCGAAAGACTGTTGTCCATGACAGCAGTGGAGGAAATCGAAGAGGATGATGATGCGGAAGAGGAAGGCGACGATATGAAGATCACCAGCCTGCAGAGTATTTCCGATTTCATGACCTGCGCAGGAAGAACGCTTCCCGATAATATCAGACTCTGGGCAAGACGTAACCTTGCTGTGGCAAGATCCCATGAAGTTTCCCCGGAGGAACGCCGCCATGCACAGCGTGCCCTTTCCATTATGATGAATGTACAGTGGAAGAGTGATTATTTTGAGGCGATCGATCCGGTAGAGGCCAGAAAGATCTTAGACGAGGAACTGTATGGACTGGAACGTGTGAAGCAGCGTATCATGGAGACGATCATCCAGATCAACAGAACCCATACATTGCCTGCTTATGGGCTTCTGCTTGTCGGTCCGGCAGGAACCGGTAAGTCACAGATCGCCTATGCGGTAGCACGTATTTTAAAACTGCCGTGGGCTACACTTGATATGAGTTCCATCAACGATCCGGAGCAGCTTACGGGAAGCTCCCGTATTTATGCAAATGCAAAGCCGGGTATTATTATGGAAGCATTTTCCATCGCGGGAGAATCCAATCTGGTATTTATTATCAACGAGCTGGACAAGGCAGCTTCCGGCAAAGGAAACGGCAATCCGGCAGATGTCCTGCTGACTCTGCTTGATAATCTCGGGTTTACCGATAACTATATTGAATGTATGATTCCGACATTTGGTGTATATCCGATCGCAACCGCAAATAATAAAGAAGATATCAGTGCTCCGCTGATGTCCCGTTTTGCAGTGATCGATATCCCGGATTATACATTTGAGGAAAAGAAAGTGATCTTCAGCAGATTTGCACTGCCAAAGGTTCTGAAACGGATCGGTCTTCTGGAAAATGAATGCATTATTACGGATGATGGTCTGGATCAGGTGATCATGCAGTTCTCCGACACAACGGGTGTCCGGGATCTGGAGCAGGCAGCAGAGCATATCGCAGCCAATGCGCTTTACCAGATCGAGGTCGATCACAAAAAACAGGTGACTTTCGATGCGCAGGCGGTAAAAGAGCTGTTTGCATAGGAGAGTAAAGTTAATATCATTCTAAATAAAGTAATATCGTTGTAAAAAGGGCGGCAAAACTTGATACAAAATGACATGTTTTGTATATTTTCCGCCTTTTTTTGATGCTTTTTTTTCGAAATGGGTTGCGAAAACTGTGGCAACATATTATTATTAAAAAGCTGATTTTATAAAATTTTTATAATTAGGTGAAAGTAATTATTCTATATGGAGTGGATAAAACAACATGGATTACACGAGAGAAATCGCGATAGAAAGGCTTTTGAAGAGCTACCGATCCAGTTACAACATTCATCCGGACGAAGATGACCGGAACCCGATCACAGCGCGCTGTGATTTTTTTGAGCATTCAGGGCAATATGTCATTTCCAAAAAGGCAGAGCTTTGGACTGCTGATACAGAAGAATTCTTATATTTTCTGAATATCCCGCATCTCACACTTGAGCTGTATCAGAAGTGGAGAGATTATGTACATGAAGATGGCATGAACCGTCTGCATGTCGGGCCGGGACATATGGCATCTTATATCACACCTGTATTCATCTGCGATACTTGTGACGAAGATGCGAGGAAGGCACTGAAAAAGTGTCATATATCAAAAAGTTTTCATTTTTCACTGCATGGCTGGATGGATCACCATACTGCACTTGTAGAGCTGTCAACAGGACAGATTGATGCGAACAGGGGCGGCCGCCACACAGCGAAATTCATGAAAAAGGTACTATATTCGTAAATATGGAAGGGAGAACGAGTAAATGAATTCATTAGTACTTCTTCTCATCTGTGTTGCCATTCTTGTAATCGGCTACATCTTCTACGGCGGATGGCTTTGCAAGCAGTGGGGCGTTGGTGAGAGCAAAACTGAGACACCGGCTCATACAATGGAAGACGGTGTGGACTATGTTCCGGCAAAAGCACCGGTTCTGATGGGACATCATTTTTCATCAATCGCAGGTGCAGGCCCTATCACAGGACCGATCGGCGCAGCAATCTTTGGTTGGCTGCCTGTAACTCTTTGGATTCTCATCGGAGGTATCTTCTTCGGTGGTGTGCATGACTTTGGCGCACTTTTTGCATCTGTCCGCAATAAAGGCCAGTCAATTGGAGAGATCATCTCCACTAACATGAGCAAGCGTGCAAAACAGCTGTTCATTATTTTCTCATACCTGACACTGATCCTTGTTGTAGCTGCTTTTGCTTCAATCGTAGCATCAACATTCGGTGCTGTATATGATGAAAGTGGTGCACTTGATCTGGCGAAATCCGCTACACCTGCATCAGTTGCTATGATCTCTGTATTATTCATCCTGATCGCTGTCGTATTCGGTTTCTTTGTATACCGTAAAAACGTGCCAATGGGCGTTGCTTCTATCGTTGGTGTACTTGCAATCGTTCTGATCATGGCAGTTGGTATGAATTTCCATCCGATCTATCTGTCAACAAAGACATGGATGTGGATCGTAGGTCTTTACATTGCAATCGCATCTGTAACACCTGTATGGATCCTTCTGCAGCCACGTGACTACTTAAGCTCATTCCTGCTTTATGCAATGCTTGCAGTTGCGGTATTCGCTGTTGTTGTGGCACATCCTACATTTGATGCAAGTTTCCCGGCAGTAACAGGTTTCGCAGTAGACAACGGAAACGGTGTCCAGTATCTGTTCCCTGTACTGTTCACAACAGTTGCATGTGGTGCTATCTCCGGTTTCCATTCACTGGTTTCCTCAGGTACAACATCTAAACAGCTTGATAAAGAAAAAGATGCAAAGCCGATCGCTTACGGCGGAATGCTCCTTGAGTGTGTACTTGCTGTATTAACTCTTTGTGCAATCGGTTATGCTTACAAGTGGAATCAGGCAAATCCTGACAGCGCACTTGTTGGTGCAACAGCTATCTTCGGTGGTGGTATCGCTCACATGGTTGACGATGTTATCCCGGGCAGCTACACAGTACTGAACTCTCTGCTCGTACTTACATATTCAGCATTCTGTCTGACATCTCTGGATACAGCAACACGTCTTGCACGTTTCATGTTCCAGGAATTCTGGCTTGAGCCTGGTCAGACACCAAAGGATATTAAGGAAGGATGGAAGAAGGTTATGGTTAACCCATACTTCGCAACAATCTTAACAGTTGTACTTGGTATCTTACTTGGTATGACAGGATATGCTAAGATCTGGGGTCTGTTTGGTGCAGCGAACCAGTTACTTGCAGGTATCGGTCTGTTAGCAGTTGCTACATGGCTTGGTAATGCAGGAAAGAACAACAAGATGTTCTTAATCCCTATGGCATTCATGATCGTTGTTACGATCTGCTCACTTGCTCTGACAGTAAAGAACCAGATTGGTATCATTGCTGCAGGCGGTGCTGACTGGGGTCCATATGCACAGGTTATCTTTGGTGCATTATTGATCATTCTGGCAATCATCCTTGTAATCGAAGGTGTCCAGACACTGAAGAACCAGAAAGCAAAAAAAGCTGACGCATAATATGTGATCTGATAAGGGTTATTATTTTAAAATGAGATGAGGCATCCGTCCGGATGCCTCATTTTTCTTTTATCAAACGAATGATACCTATAATTAAATTTATGTATGGTTTTCTGCCGCAGCCGCGAAAACTAAAACAGACTGCCGGCAATATGTACCAGATAAGCCGCAAGCCAGGCGATCACACACTGACCGGCAACGACCACTGTAGCCCACTTACCGCCAAGCTCACGTTTGATCGATGCAACCGCTGCAACACAAGGTGTGTAAAGCAGGCAGAAAGCAAGAAGGGATGCTGCTGAAAGTGGTGTCAGAACTGCCTGCAGGGAGGCGGTTGAGCCAAATAATATGGACAGCGTGGCAACAACACTTTCCTTTGCCATGAAGCCTGTGATCAGGGCTGTGGAAATACGCCAGTCACCGAATCCAAGCGGTGTAAAGACCGGTGCGATCAATCCTGCTACGGCGGCGAGAATACTGTTCTGGGAATCTGTCACAAGATTCAGGTGCAGATCAAAGGTCTGTAAAAACCAGATGACGATCGTAGCAAGGAAAATAACGGTAAAGGCTCTTTGCAGAAAGTCTTTTGCTTTTTCCCACAAAAGCTGACTGACATTTTTAGCACCGGGAAGCCTGTAGTTTGGCAGTTCCATAACAAACGGAACGGCTTCTCCGTGAAACAGGGTAGAACGCAGAAGAAGTGCCATCAAAATACCGATGGCAATACCGCCAAAGTAAAGTGCGATCATAACAAGTGCACCATGTCCCGGGAAAAAAGCTGCAGCAAAAAAACTGTAGATCGGCAGCTTGGCGGAGCAGCTCATAAACGGTGTCAGAAGGATCGTCATTTTACGGTCCCGTTCGGACGGCAGGGTACGGCTTGCCATAACACCCGGAACCGTACAGCCGAAGCCGACCAGCATAGGAACAATGCTGCGGCCGGAAAGTCCAATCTTACGGAGCAGTTTATCCATAACAAAAGCAACTCTTGCCATGTAACCGCTGTCTTCCAGAAGAGACAGGAAGAAAAAGAGTGTGACGATGATCGGTAAAAAGCTGAGCACACTCCCGACTCCGTTGAAAATGCCGTCAATGAGCAGTGAGTGGAGCACAGGGTTGATATGTGCTGCTGTAAGGAGCTGATCCGTCAGATGTGTCAGCGAATCAATCCCAAGCTGCAAAAGATTGGAAAGCGCCGAACCGATCACATTAAAGGTCAGGAAAAATACAAGTCCCATAATGGCGATAAAACACGGAATGGCGGTAAACCGTCCTGTCAGCACTTTATCCATTTTCACACTGCGCATATGTTCACGGCTCTCATGTGGTTTGACGACCGTTTCTTTACAGATCTTTTCAATAAAGGTAAAACGCATATCCGCAATGGCAGCAGCACGGTCAAGGCCGCGCTCCGTTTCCATCTGGACAATGATATGTTCCAGTGTTTCCTTCTCATTTTCATCCAGCTGTAGCTGTTCCAGTATCAGATGATCACCTTCCGCCAGCTTTGCTGCAGCGAAACGGACCGGAATACCTGCAGATTCCGCATGATCTTCGATCAGATGCATAATACCGTGCAGACAACGGTGTACAGCACCGCCGTGATCTTTTGCATCACAGAAATCCTGTCTGCCCGGACGTTCCTGATATTTTGTGACATGCATGGCATGTGCCACCAGCTCGCTGATGCCTTCATTTTTGGCGGCGGAGATAGGAATGACGGGAATACCAAGCATTTCTTCCATCTGGTTGACTAAAATAGAGCCACCGTTGACACGCACCTCGTCCATCATATTCAGTGCAAGTACCATGGGAATATCAAGCTCCATAAGCTGCATGGTCAGATACAGATTTCGTTCAATATTGGTAGCATCTACAATATTAATGATGCCTTTCGGTTTTTCATTTAAAACAAAGTTACGTGTTACGATCTCTTCATTGGAATAAGGAGACATGGAATAAATACCGGGCAGATCCGTTACAAGCGTATTTTTCTGTCCGCGGATCGCACCGTCTTTCCGGTCTACTGTAACGCCCGGGAAATTACCGACATGTTGGTTGGAGCCGGTCAGCTGGTTAAATAAAGTTGTTTTACCGCAGTTCTGATTCCCTGCAAGCGCAAAGGTCAGAACGGTGCCTTCCGGCAAAGGGTTTTCTTCCTCTTTATTGTGGTACCGGCCGCCTTCTCCGAGTCCGGGATGATCGATAAGCTTTGATGTCTGCTTTGGCGGAAGCGTTTTCTTTTCATATATATTTTCAATTGTGATCTTTTCGGCATCTGCCAGTCTGAGTGTGAGCTCGTAGCTGTGGATACGCACCTCAACCGGATCGCCCATAGGGGCATATTTCACCATGGTGATCTCTGCTTTTGGAATGATACCCATATCCAGAAAATGCTGGCGCAGGGCACCTTCACCGCCAACGCTAACAATGGTTGCGGTTTTTCCGATCGGAAGTTCTTTTAATGTCATGTTGGTCTCCATTCCGCCGTCTTTCGGTTGACGGCACAAATAGTAATGAAAGTTCTATTTTTGCACTATCCTCTGTAAACCGATAGTGCGTGTTATTGATAAAAAATCTCAGTAGTAGTATAGACATAAATCAAAGAAGCGGTCAATGCCTCGATTTGATTTTTTGGAAAAAGAAACTGAACAAAACGGCAAAGTATGTTATAATTCCGTAGGATAAAATCTTAGAAAGTATGCAGGAGCATGATATGCAGACAGAAAACGGACAGAAGAAAAACAAATACGAAATAGATATGACTAACGGAACATTGATGGATAAGCTGATCTCATTTTCGCTTCCGCTGATGTTGTCAGGCATATTACAGCTGATGTTTAATGCGGTAGACATTATCGTGGTTGGCAGATTTACAGGGAGCAGTGCACTGGCAGCGGTCGGTTCGACCACTGCACTCATTAATGTATTTACCAATCTCTTTATCGGGATATCATTAGGTGCCAATGTGCTGGCTGCCAGATTTTATGCAGCGGGCAGAGAAAAAGAAATGTCAGAGACAGTGCACACAGCCATCGCTCTTGCGCTTGTCAGTGGGCTTATCATGGCAGTGGTGGGTGTTGTATTTGCAAAAGGAGCACTTATCTTAATGGATACCCCTGCAGATGTTATCGGACAGTCTGCTTTGTATATGCGCATTTATTTTGTAGGAATGCCATTTTTTATGCTGTATAACTACGGTGCAGCTATTTTGCGTGCGGTGGGAGATACAAAGCGGCCGCTTATTTTTCTGATCGTATCCGGTGTGATCAATGCATTGCTGAATCTGTTCCTTGTTATCGTGTGTGATATGGGTGTTGCAGGTGTTGCCATTGCAACTGTGATCTCCCAGATGATCTCCTGTATTCTGGTATTGCGCTGCCTGTATCAGACACAGGGAAGCTATCAGCTTCGGTTTTCAAAGCTGGCAATCAAAGGGGAGTATGTCGGACAGATCTTTCAGGTAGGTGTTCCTGCAGGTATCCAGAGTACGGTCATCAATTTTTCAAATGTGCTGCTGCAGTCGTCCGTTAACTCCTTCGGCTCTATAGCTATGGCGGGGTATACCGCCGCTAACAATATTTTTGGCTTTTTGTATGTCTCAGTCAATTCCATCACGCAGGCGTGTATGAGTTTTACCAGCCAGAATTATGGTGCAGGCAGGAAAAAACGTATGGATCGGGTTTTGCTGGAATGTATGCTGCTATCGGTTGTATCTGCGCTCATCTTAGGTAGCAGTGCCTACCTGTTCGGACCTGAGATCCTGCGGATCTATACAACAGATCCGGCGGTCATAGCCTGTGGTATGGAAATCATGTTATATACAACTGTGACTTATTTTCTGTGTGGTCTGATGGATCTGTTCCCGGGAGCACTTCGCGGCATGGGACATTCGGCAGTTCCGATGATCCTTTCCGTGATCGGAACGGTTGGTACGAGAATTGTCTGGATCTATGGGATCTTTCCGCAGCACAGATCATTAAAGATCCTGTTTATTTCTTATCCGGCCTCATGGATCATCACGATCGTCATGCAGGTGGTCTGTTACTATTTTGTAAGACGCAGTGTTTATGCAAAAATGCCGGATGAGATGCAAAGCATCTAAAAGACCGGAAGGAATGTTGGATGGCGGTAAAAGGGAGCTTACCGGGTAGAATGACAGAATAAAGCACAACAAGAGGATAGAAAAAAATAGAAGGTCGGGCATTGCCCGGCCTTTTATAGATTAGTTACAAAATATCGCGAAATGTAAATTGTTTTGTGTATGGGGCGTGCTATATACTATTACGAGCAGGATAAACGAAGCGGAAATACCATGCAGATGAACCATACGAGTAAGTTATAACAAAACAGGATGAGGAAAACTATGATTGCAGTGATCAGAGGAACCGGTTCTTATATTCCGCCGCGGGTGGTGGAAAATGAGGAACTAAAAAATTACATAGAAACAAATGATACATGGATCCGGGAACGGACAGGGATAGAAAGGCGTCATGTTGTGACGGATGATACGGTCGCTTCTATGGCTGTAGAGGCCGGAAAAGCAGCATTGGAAAATGCCGGAATACAGGCAGAATCGCTGGAACTGATCATCGTATCCACAACAAGTCCCACGCAGATGATCCCATGCAATGCCTGTCTGGTGCAAAAGGAGCTTGGTGCGGTAAAGGCGGCGTGCTTTGACCTGAATGCTGCCTGCAGTGGATTTATCACAGCTTACCAGACCGCCTGCGCCTATATAGAAAGCGGATCCTATCAGAAGATCCTTGTGATCGGCAGTGAAGCACTTTCCTGTATTACAGACTGGTCGGACCGCAGTACCTGTATTTTATTCGGAGACGGAGCAGGTGCGGTGGTTCTGACGGCGGAAGCAGGCGAAAAACAGGTATCTGTCTGTGGTGCAGATGGCAGGATGGGAGATGCATTGACACTATACAGCGGGTATTCTTCAAATCCGTTTGGCACGCAGGAGCCGATGCAGAGAGCAGCAGTGGATGACAGCGGAAAAAATGCATGTGTCAGAATGGACGGACAGGCGATTTTCCGGTTTGCCGTCCGTAAGGTGCCACAGCTCATAGAGGAGCTGCTACAGAAAAACAGCTTACAGAAGGAAGATATCAAATATTATATTCTGCATCAGGCAAATGAGCGCATTGTGGAAGCTGTTGCAAAAAGAACAGGACAACCGATCGAAAAATTCCCGATGAATGTACAGGAGTATGGAAATACTTCTTCTGCTTCTGTTCCGATTTTATTGGATGAGCTTTGTCGGGATGGCAGAGTAAAAGCCGGAGACAGGCTGGTGATCGCCGGATTCGGAGGAGGGCTGACCTGGGCAGCCAGTGTTGTGACATGGCGGTAGGAAGATGGAAAAGGAGAATAAAATGCAGACAGAAATAAATAACTTATTGGAAATAGAATATCCGATCATACAGGGCGGTATGGCATGGGTGGCAGAGCATCATCTGGCAGCAGCTGTATCAGAAGCCGGCGGATTTGGACTGATCGGTGCAGCAAATGCACCGGCTGACTGGGTCAGAGAGCAGATCCGGAAAACAAAGGAATTAACGGATCGCCCGTTTGGCGTAAATGTCATGTTAATGAGTCCCTATGCGGACGATGTTGCCCGGGTGATCGCAGAGGAAGGTGTAAAGGCTGTTACAACAGGAGCCGGCAATCCAGAAAAATATATGGAACTGTGGAAAGAACGGAATATCAAAGTGATTCCGGTTGTGGCATCGGTTGCACTGGCAAAACGTATGGAGCGTTGCGGGGCAGACGCAGTTGTGGCAGAGGGATGCGAATCCGGCGGACATATCGGAGAAAGTACGACAATGACATTAGTACCGCAGGTTGTGGATGCAGTTGACATCCCGGTGATCGCCGCCGGAGGGATCGGTGATGGCAGAGGAATTGCAGCAGCATTTATGCTGGGGGCAAAGGGCGTACAGATGGGTACACGGTTTGTAGTCACAAAAGAATGTCAGGTACATCCGGCTTATAAGGAACGCATCATCCGGGCAAAGGATATTGATACAAGAGTCACGGGAAGAAGTACGGGACATCCGATCCGGGCACTGCGGAATGATATGACAAAAGCCTATTTGCAAAAGGAACAGGAGGGAGCCTCTACAGAAGAGCTGGAGCTTCTGGCATCCGGTGCACTCAGAAGAGCCGTGCAGGAAGGCGATATTCATAACGGCAGTCTGATGTCCGGTCAGATCGCAGGTCTTATCAAGGAAGAAGTTAGCTGTAAACAACTAATTGATACGCTGGTAAGCCAGACAAAAGAAGCATTAAACAGGAGCAGGATGTATGAGTAAAATTGCATTTATCTATCCCGGACAGGGGGCACAGAAATGTGGCATGGGACGGGATTTTTATGAAAACAGTGAGCAGGCAGAAAGATACTTTGATGATGTCTGTGGGCAGCTTGATTTTGATCTGAAAAAAATCTGTTTTACAGAAAATGAAGAGATCAATCAGACGGAGTTTACACAGCCGGCGATGGTTGCAGTCTGTCTGATGATCACGCAGGAACTGCTTATGCGGGGAATCAGACCGGAAATGACTGCAGGACTCAGTCTTGGAGAATACGCGGCAATCGCTACAGCCGGGGCATTTTCCATGGAGGATGCAGTACTTCTTGTCAGAGAGCGCGGAAAGCTGATGCAGTACACCGTACCGGCGGGAATCGGCGGTATGAGTGCAGTGCTGGGCATGGAAGCAGCAAAGATAGAAGCTGTGCTGCAGGACATTCCGGGAGCTATGATCGCAAATTACAACTGTCCGGGACAGATTGTTATCACAGGTGAGCTTACGGCACTTGAAAAGGCAGGTGCTGCATTGAAAGAAGCCGGTGCAAAGAGGGTATTGCCATTGAAAGTGAGTGGTCCGTTTCATTCTTCCCTGATGGAGCCGGCAGCTTCAAAGTTGAAACAGGAGCTTTTAAAAGTAACAATATCCGATCTGCAGATTCCTTACATTTCCAATGTGACAGCGCAGAAGGTAACGGATAAGCAGGAGATTGCCGGACTGCTTTGTGAGGGAATCCATTCTTCCGTACACTGGGAGCAGAGTGTGAGATATATGATAAGGCAGGGAGTTGATACTTTTGTAGAGATCGGTCCGGGAAGAACACTGGCTGGTTTCATGAAGAAGATAGATCCGGCAGTAACTGTGAAAAATGTCGCCGTCTGGGAAGATGTGGAGAAAGTGGTAAATGAATTATGTTAACTGGAAAAGTGGCACTGGTAACAGGTGCATCCAGAGGAATCGGGTGTGCAATTGCTAAGAAGCTGGCAAGCATGGGAGCACTTGTGATCGTAAATTATAATGGCTCAAAGGAAGCAGCGGAGACTGTTGCAGGGGAAATTTGTAAAGAAGGCGGCAGTGCTGTAACCTATGGCTGTGATGTGTCGGATGAAGCGGCCGCGACAGCTATGATCGCAGCAATTGCAAAAGACTACGGCGGAATAGACATTCTTGTCAATAATGCAGGGATCACAAGGGATAACCTGATGCTCCGTATGACAGATGCGGAATTTGATGCGGTGCTTGCAACTAACCTGAAAGGTGCATTTCATACAATGCGTGCTGCAGCAAAGACAATGCTGAAAAAGCGCTATGGCAGGATTATCAACATTGCGTCTGTATCGGGAATTACCGGAAATGCAGGACAGGCAAATTATGCTGCTGCGAAGGCAGGGATGATCGGTATGACAAAATCTGCCGCGAGAGAACTCGCCGGCCGTGGAATTACAGTAAATGCAGTTGCACCGGGATTCATTGAAACCGATATGACAAGGAAGCTTCCCGAAGAAATCAGGGAAGGTGCATGTAAGCAGATCCCGCTTGGGCGGTTCGGACAGCCTGAGGATGTGGCAAAGGCAGTGGCATTTCTGGCTGCGGAAGGATCGTATCTGACAGGACAGGTGCTTGCTGTTGACGGTGGCATGGTAATGTAGAATGGAGACAGAGAATGAAAAGAAGAGTTGTTATTACAGGAATGGGGGCAGTTACCCCGACCGGAAACAATGTGGATACATTTTGGAACAGCTGTAAGGAAGGAAAAGTCGGCATTGACCGGATCACAAAGTTTGATACATCGGATTTTAAGGTAAAGCTTGCAGCAGAGGTAAAGGATTTCAGAGCTGCTGACCATATGGATCCGAAGGCGGCAAGACGTATGGAGCCTTTTGCACAGTATGCTGTGGCGGCTTCGGGAGAAGCGATGGAGGATGCAGGGATCAATATGGAAGCGGAAGACCCTTACCGCGTGGGAGTGATCATTGGCTCCGGTATCGGAAGTCTGGAGACAGTGGAGGTTACTTACGATAAAGTGCTGGAACATAAGGTAAACAGGGTAAATCCGCTGACGATTCCTAAGATGATCTCTAACATGGCTGCAGGTAATGTTTCCATTCAGTTCGGACTTAAGGGAAAGTGTGAAAATGTCGTAACAGCCTGTGCAACGGGCACAAATTGTATCGGTGATGCCATGCGCACGATCCAGTACGGAGAAGCGGATATCATGCTGGCCGGTGGAACAGAAAGCTGTATCTGCCCTACGGGGGTTGCAGGTTTTCAGCAGCTGACAGCACTTTCGACGGAAACAGACAGGATGCGGGCTTCCATTCCTTTTGACAAGGACAGAAACGGTTTTGTCATGGGAGAAGGGGCAGGTATTTTGGTACTGGAAGAGCTTTCCCACGCACAAAAGCGCGGTGCACATATTTATGCAGAGCTTGTGGGATATGGAGCAACAGCGGATGCATATCATATTACATCTCCGTGTGAGGATGGAAGCGGTGCGGCAAAGGCAATGGAGAGCGCCATGCGGGAAGCGGGCATAGAGCCGGCGCAGATTGACTATATCAATGCACACGGTACAAGTACACATCATAATGATCTGTTTGAAACAAGAGCGATCCGGCTTGCATTTGGTGCACACGCAGAAAATGTGCAGATCAATTCAACAAAATCCATGATCGGACATCTTCTTGGGGCAGCAGGCGGCGTGGAAGCTATTGTCTGTGTGAAGTCTATTCAGGATGGATTTGTGCACCGGACAGCAGGTACAAAAGAAACAGATCCGGAATGTGATCTGCATTATACAATCGGCGGACCTGTGGAGAAAAAGATCACTTATGCAATGAGCGATTCTCTGGGATTTGGCGGGCATAACGCGGTGCTTGTTTTTAAAGCATTTGATGCCTGACGATTATGGAAGGACAGCACAGAGTGATCATAGATCAGAAAAGGTGAAAGGCAAAGCTATGGAATTTGAAAATATGATAAAGCTGATCCAGACAGTGTCGGCATCGGAACTGGACAGCTTCTGTTATGAAGAAAACGGTGTCAGGATAAAATGCGGAAAAAAATCGGGAAAAACGGTTATGGTACATGACTCCGCAGAAAACAGTGCGTATTGTGGTGGCATGAATGCAGGCGGAGATGTCCAGGGTAAAGATTGTACAGACATTGCCTCACCACTGGTAGGCGTGTTTTATGAAGCACCGGCTGAAGGAGAAGACCCATTTGTGCAGGTCGGAGATCGCGTAAAAAAAGGACAGGTGCTTGGTATTATTGAAGCAATGAAGCTGATGAATGAAATTGAAAGTGATGCTGATGGCATTGTCCGGGAAATCAGGGTACACAATACGGACACAGTGGAATACGGACAGATATTATTTGTGATCGAAAAAGAAACGATAGGAGAGGCAGCATCATGAAATCTTTGCATATCAATGAAATAAAAGAGATCCTGCCACACAGACACCCATTTCTTCTGCTGGATAGAATTGAGGACTATGAACCGGGACAATATGCGATCGGGTACAAATGTGTGACTTACAGGGAAGATTTTTTTGCGGGGCATTTTCCGCAGGAACCGGTTATGCCGGGTGTACTCATCATAGAAGCCCTGGCACAGACAGGAGCCGTCGCTATTTTATCACAGCCTGAAAATAAAGGGAAGATCGCCTTCTTCGGCGGAATTGAGAAATGCAGATTCCGTGGAAAAGTAGTACCGGGAGATATGCTCAGGCTGGAAACAAAGATTATAAAACAAAAGGGACCGGTTGGTATCGGAGAAGCAACAGCGAGTGTTGACGGAAAAGTAGTTGCCATCGGACAACTGACATTTATGATAGGGTAAATAAAAATGATAAGAAAGTTACTTGTGGCAAATCGCGGAGAGATCGCCGTGCGGATCATCAGAGCCTGTCGCGAAATGGGAATCGAGACGGTGGCAATTTATTCGGAGGCAGACAGGGAAGCGTTACATGCAAAGCTGGCAGATGAGGCTGTATGTATCGGACCTGCTGCACTTTCTGAAAGCTATTTATCGATGGAGAGGATCATCAGTGCAACTATTGTGACCGGTGCACAGGCAATTCATCCGGGATTTGGGTTTTTATCGGAAAATGCAAAGTTTGCAGCATTGTGTGAAAAGTGCAATATTATTTTTGTCGGTCCTAAGGCAGAAACGATTGAAAGGCTGGGGAATAAACAGCTTGCACGGGAAACGATGCAGAAAGCGGGAGTTCCGGTTATACCGGGCAGCGACAGAGCGGTTTTTGATTACCGGGACGGACTGCAGGAAGCGGAAAAAATCGGTTATCCCATTATGATCAAGGCAGCACTCGGAGGTGGTGGAAAGGGAATGCGTCTTTCCGGATCCAAAGAGGATTTTGAAAAGAATTTCCGGATCGCACAGGCAGAAGCAAAACAGTGCTTCGGTGATGATGCCATGTATCTGGAACATTATATCAAAGGTCCCCGCCATGTGGAATTTCAGATCCTGGCAGATTCCCACGGTAATGTGGTACATCTTGGGGAACGGGATTGTTCTATCCAGAGAAAACACCAGAAGCTGATCGAGGAAGCGCCGTGCAGCGTATTATCATCCAGACAGCGGATGGAGATGGGACAGACAGCGGTACGTGCGGCAAAGGCAGCAGGATATATAAATGCAGGCACGATAGAGTTTCTGTTAGAGCCTTCCGGTACTTTTTATTTTATGGAAATGAATACAAGAATACAGGTAGAACATCCGATCACGGAGTGGATCACAGGAATTGATCTGATCAAAGAGCAGATCAGAATAGCTGCGGGGGAAAAACTGACTTTTTCCCAAAAAGATATCAGAATTAACGGACATGCGATCGAGGTGCGGATCAATGCGGAAAAACCGGAAGAAGATTTCAGACCGTGCCCCGGAACGATCACAGGTTTACATCTGCCCGGTGGAAAAGGAATCAGAATCGATTCCGCAATATACAGCGGATATAAGATCCCGCCATTTTATGACTCCATGATCGCAAAGATCAGCGTCTGGGCAAAAACAAGAGAAGAAGCAATCCGGAAAGCGCAGAGTGCTTTAGGTGAAGTCATCATAGAAGGCGTTGATACTAATGTGGATTATCAATACGGCATTTTGGAAGAACCTGACTATCGGGACGGAAATGTGGATATCAACTATATAGAAAACCATTTTTGAATTTGGAGAGAAGCGTTGACCGATGAATTTAGATCATGTATTTAAAAAAACAACAAAGGGATTATATCATACAGGCATAAATCCGTCTGTTCCGGATGATCTGCTTTGTAAGTGTAAAAAATGCGGTGGTATCGTGCTGATAGACGATGTCAGAAGCGGCGGATATATCTGCCCGAAATGTGGCGGTTATTTCAGAATGAGTGCATATGAACGTATTAAAAGAGTTGCGGATGAAGGTACCTTTCTGGAATGGGACAGAAATCTTGTCGGAACGGATCCGCTGCAGTTTGAGGGGTATGAAGCAAAGCTCGCAGCGACAAGGCTGCGAACGCACATGAAAGAGGCAGTTATCACAGGCCGCTGCAGGATCGGTGGCAGACAGACAGTTCTTTGTGTTATGGATGGCAGATTCTTTATGGCAAGCATGGGAGAAGCCGTCGGAGAAAAAATTACAAGAGCGGTAGAACGTGCCACGAAGTTAAAATTACCTGTTATTATATTTGCATGCTCAGGCGGTGCAAGAATGCAGGAGGGGATACTATCCCTGATGCAGATGGCAAAAACGAGTGCTGCCATTAAAAGACACAGTGAGGCAGGACTGCTCTACATAAGTGTGCTGACGGATCCGACAACAGGCGGTGTAATGGCAAGCTTTGCGATGCTGGGTGATATCATACTGGCTGAGCCCGGAGCACTGGCCGGATTTGCCGGACAGCGTGTGATCGAGCAGACGATCCATCAGAAGCTGCCAAAAGGATTCCAGCGAGCGGAGTTTCTACAGGAACACGGGTTTGTGGACCGGATTGTAAAAAGAGAAGAAATGAGGCAGGTGCTTTCTGATCTTCTGATGCTGCACCATGCAGGAGAAGAAAACGTATCGGAGAATATTTCCGGATTACAGGATAAAATCAATAAGTTAGCGTATGACAACTCGGATGAAGGCAGGAGAGAACAGCTTCAGTCGGGGAAAGCAGGGGCAGATCAGAAAAAGGAACCGTCATGTAATGCAAAGAAACTGACATATGAAAAAACTGCATGGGATCGTGTCCGGCTTGCAAGAGAGCAGGGGCGCAGTATCAGCTCGGATTATATCAGAGAGTTATTTCCGCTTTTTTATGAATTACATGGAGACAGGGCCGGAACGGATGATCCGGCTGTCATTGCGGGAATTGCCATGTTTGAAAATATGCCTGTGACAATCATAGCACAGGAAAAGGGGAAAAATACGAAAGAACAGGTTGCACATAATTTCGGCATGTGCCAGCCGGGTGGTTATCGTAAGGTAAAAAGATTACTGGCAGAGGCGGAAAAATTTAAGAGACCGGTGATCTGCTTTGTGGACACACCGGGGGCTTACTGCGGTATTGAAGCGGAAGAACAGGGACAGGGAGAGGCAATTGCGACATCCATTTCGGATATGTCAGCACTTTCTGTACCGGTTTTATCCATTATCATCGGAGAAGGAGGAAGCGGCGGCGCACTTGCACTTGCAACAGCCAATGAGGTCTGGATGCTGGAAAATGCAATGTATTCCATTCTTTCACCGGAAGGGTTTGCCAGTATTTTATGGAAAGACAGCAACAGAGCAAAAGAAGCGGCTGCATGTATGAAACTGACGGCAGAGGATCTGCTTGGGCTGGGAGTCATTGAAAAAGTATTTGCGGAAGAAGAGAAATTGCCTGAAGGGCTGCCCAAACTGACGGCAGAGCTTTCCAAAGAAATAGGCTTCTTTTTGCAAAAGTATGAAGGAATAAATCCTGAACAGGTAAAAGAAATGCGGTATGAACGGTTTCGGAAAATAGGAAATTTACAGCTGTAAATATACGAGAAAGCGAGATATAATAGGTGCAGGAGAAAATACTTTAAAGGAAGAATACTACATGGCAGATCTGTTTACAAAAGAATATAATACGCGTACAAGGTTTACCCGCATGTGTATCGGGGAAGCCTTGTTTGTGTTGCTGGATCAGAAGGAATATGGGCAGATCCGTATTTCAGATATTGTAAAGCGTGCAGGCGTTTCCAGAATGACATTTTATCATTATTACGATACAAAAGAGGAGGCCGTTCAGGACTATTTCCATGAAATTGTAAAAGAATATGTCTGGGAAGTGGAGAGAAGTAAAGGAAAACTGGGGCATTTTCATGACAGAAGCAGCATTATGTATGCACTCAGCTTTTTTGATCAATACGCTGATTTCATTTTGAAAATTGTGCATGCTGGGCTGTATTCCATTGTAATAGATGCAATGAACACTTATCTGATCGAGAAGATCAGGCCGGTTTATCATATTCCGGATTATGAATTATATTTTTACGGTGGTGCACTTTTAAATGTGTTCATTCAGTGGGAAGAGAGCGGCAAGAAAGAAACCGCTGCCCAGATCGCACAGACAATTTCCGCAGGAATCCGGACACACACACATTCATAATTGAAAGGATGACGAGATATGATAAAGGAAGATTTGATCGTTAAGATGACAGAGTTTAATGCCGGTGATCCAAAGAGGATCCAGCATTTTCTAAAAGTATATGAATTTGCACATGTGATAGGTATCAGGGAAGGACTGGATCCGGAGACATTACATATTCTGGAAATGGCAGCTATCCTGCACGATATCGGAATCCGTCCTTCGGAAGAGAAATATGGTAGATGCGACGGAAAGATGCAGGAGCAGGAAGGTCCTGCCTACGCAAAGGAAATACTTGCACAGTTCCCGGAGGTAACTGCGGCTGAGACTGAAAGAATCTGCTACCTGATCGCACATCACCATACATATGAGAATGTGGACGGACTGGATTACAGAATCCTTCTGGAAGCGGATTTCCTCGTAAATGCACTGGAAGATGATCTGCCCAAGGAAGCGATCAGAAAATGCAGGGAGAATGTATTCGAAACAGAGACCGGGGTATATCTGCTGAATACGATGTTTGGGGTGTGATTAGAAGCATCTGGCACGATGGTGTATCAATATAAAATTAAACAGTTAGTCAAAAGAGATGTTATTTTTTTAAATTCATTGTTACTAGATTATGCGGATCTGTTTTTTGGTTATGCAAATGCAGATAAAGTGAGGACAAATAATAAGATGAAATGCAACAAGGTATGACCAATTATAGAATGTAAATATGTAATATGTTTGTTAAAATGTAAGATTTTGCTGAAACAGAATGAATATCGTTATGATAAAAATATTATTTGGTTACCATGGCAGTGTTTGATGGACAGGGAAAATCCTTGATTTTACAGAGATTTTTGGACGAAGGCATAGCATTTACACCTTTGGAACATCGAATTGTTATAGTTAAAATAGTTGTTACAGTTTAGCTGGATAACAAAATATAATATACTCAAAATCGCGCAAAAACAATCGTAAAAATTTACGATTGTTTTTGCGCGCATTTATGCATATAATATAATCATTAAGATTGGAAAGGGATCGATTACTATGCATGAAACAAGAACATTGGAATTCAAAGAAAAGATTACGAATACTTTTTTGAAAACAGTCAGTGCCTTTTCAAATTATAATGGTGGAACAATTCTTTTCGGTGTAGATGACGATGGCAATGTGAAAGGTCTGCCAGATATAAAGCAGGCTTGTCTGGATATCGAAAATAAAATCAATGACAGTATATCACCTCAACCAAACTATACACTTGAAATACAAAATAATGACCAGACAATAAAACTCACTATAAAAAGTGGTCTTCAGAAGCCATATTTATATAAATCAAAAGCATACAAACGAAATGATACAGCAACGATAGAGGTAGATACACTGGAATTTTCAAGGCTTGTATTAGATGGAAGAAATATTAGCTTTGAAGAACTGCCTTGTAAAGACCAGCAATTATCTTTTGAAATTTTACATCGTAAGCTGAAAGAAAATATTCAGATTGAAACTTTCAATCTGGATACATTAAAGACATTAAACCTGTATAACAGTGTAAATGGGTTTAATAATGCAGCAGGACTTTTGGCAGATAAAAATCATTTTTCGGGAATTGATATTGTTAAGTTCGGTGAGAATATCAGTATTATTCAAAAAAGAGTGACCTTTGAAAATATATCAGTTTTAGAGGTGTATGAAAGAGCACTTATTGTGTTTAGAGACTATTACCAATATGAAATAATACAGGGCGCTGACAGAAAGATGATGGAGAAAATACCGGAAGCAGCTTTCAGAGAAGCAATTGCAAATGCTTTGATTCATAGAGTATGGGATGTTGATTCTCACATCAGAGTTTCCATGTTTGATGATAGAATAGAAGTTGTATCTCCTGGTGGATTGCCAGCAGGAATAACGGCAGAAGAATATTTATCAGGTAAACTTTCCATTTTAAGAAATAGAAATCTTGCAAATGTATTTTACAGATTGGGCTTTGTAGAGATATTTGGAACAGGAATTACACGAATAAAACAACTGTATGCAGAGAGTCTGATAAAACCAGATTTTGAAGTGTCAGAAAATACTATAAAAATTGTGCTACCGGTATTTGAAACGAATGTCAATTTAACTGAAGACGAAAAAGTAATTTATAAATCCTTAAGTAAGACGATGCTGAAACCAATAAGTGAAATTGCACCATATGTCCCATTTGGTAAATCAAAAACAACGCAGTTGTTGAAATCTATGGAAGAAAAAGGTGTGATTGCAGTTGAAGGAAAAGGTAGAGGAACAAAATATATAATTAAGTGAGGGTATATAACTATGATAAAAGTACTTTTCATCTGCCACGGCACTCCAGTTTTATGATAATGCATACCTTTGCAGAATGGGGCAACACAGGGCAGAATATGGCGGGAAACCTTGGAATTACTACGGTTTAGATTACTAAGGCTCATGGCGGATAAGCCAGAATAGTGGGAGAAATTGGAAATATTCCTTAGCAGTAACCTACTACTAAGCGATGGCAGATGTACAAGAGTTTGAACAGATAAAGCCACAATGTACCCGAAATTTCAGTCTTGCGAAGAGACTGAAAGCAACAGAAGATTTGAATTTGATGGAGAAACGATTATGAATAAAAAGAAAAAAATAACCATATTGGTATGTACTCTTTTTATGGTGTTTAGTTTAGGGGCTTGTGGAAAAACAAAAGAAGATGCAGCTGTCGTAACACAGCAGGAAAGCAGCCTACAGATTGAAAGTATGGATGAGGAGACGACATCAGAAGAATCCACCACTTTTAATAACGGTGAAGAAGATGATATAGAGCTAAAAGATACAATTGAAATAGATTTCACCTATGATTACACAGAAGATATCAAAGCGGATGTTGCCTATGTGGTATCAAATTCATCCTCTCTTCAGGAGGAATTAAAGAATATCGATACAATTACCCAAAAATACACCTTGCTAGCAGAGTCTGCGCAGACTCAAGGAGAGATGAATGTGGCATCTCAATGGCTTTATGTGATTTGGGATACGGAACTGAATAATCTTTGGAGCAGATTCAGTAGCTTGGCAAATCAGGATACTAAAGAAATGGTTCTTGAAGAACAGAGAAACTGGATTGCTATGAAAGAAGAAGTAACATTAATGAGCCTTGGTCCTCAGGAGGAAAATGGCAGTATGTATCCTATGCTTGTAAATTCCCTTTGGGAAGAAAAAACCAAGAACAGGGCTTATTTCATTGCAAATGAGCTGGCACAGATTGAGGGAGAATCTTTTGCCATGCCGGAAGCATCTACAAAGTACGGTTTGTTTGTCGATAACCAGGGAACCGATGCCGTGTACAGTTCACTAATCACTCAACAAAGCTGGGAGGGAGAAGATGAGGCGATCATTTCTGTCTATAGGCTGGGTGAAATAGAAGGAAGTTTTATTGATAATGGAAATGGAAACCTTGATTTCACATCGGATGACGGCAGCATTAAGGGAACTATCCAAATCAATGGATGGAACGGAGCAACTTTTGAAGTCACGGAAACAATAGGAGCAGTTCCATTCTCTGTAGGGGAGAAATTTGAGTTTCCTTTCGCATTTTAGTCTAAAAGATGGTGATTTAAAATTATGCGAAAGTAGCAGAGTTTCACAAGTTTTATGGCATAATTTGAATGCAAATTGAGCAACAAATCTGGGAAAACATAATCATCAATGTGTAAAATGTGATAG
>OGFF01000362.1_pt1 | contig 67215 bp, 101 predicted proteins | sample 1570751 | NCBI WGS metagenome assembly OGFF01 (sample SAMEA2581951, study PRJEB24529) | metagenome | biome: Human gut stool | place: China | collected 2011 | reverse complement strand
GGTGAAATAAAAAACCTAAAGTTAATAGTGATAAATTGTATAATATGAAATTAAATATGTAGTCAAAAATGTAAGCATATGCATCACAAAAACGAGATTCAATAATTCCATTTAAAACATATCTTTCTGATAAGCATTTTCCAGTAGACTTCATAGTTGATATCCTCCGTATAAGATTATAAATAAATATATTATAACTTCATTTATGAGAAAATTACTATTTATGGATAAACGGATAAAAACTAGGAGTGAGTGGTTAATAAGACCGCTCATTCCTAGTTTTTGACCGTTGAGCACAAATTTAGCGTGTTTAATGATTTATGTGGTAAAGTAATGATATCAAAAATTGAGGAGGTAACAAAGATGAACAAACGAAAGAAAACAGGTATGTATTTGGGGAAGGTAATGTGCAAGTTCGCAGAGACTTTTGCGCCACAGGCATCAGGGCTTTGCAGGGGACAATAAGGAAATGTTTATGGCGGTTCTGGAGTGCATTACATAAAATCAGGTGCGTATACCTGGGAAAATAATACAAAAATAGGAACGACATGGTAAATAATAATTAATGATTTAATAAGGCGGTTAACAAGGACCGCCTTATTAAGTAAAAGAGGGATTTTTATGAAGATAAAAAGAATTAAAGTATTGGTAATAATTATGCTTATGGCGATTTCAATAATGGGATGCGATAATGCTAAGGACTATAGTGGCGAGTATAATTTTGAAACAGATGATCAGTATTCATATGCAACAAGTATAGTATCATGGAAGAAATATCAGTCAGATGGTAATGGACAATACATTTTGATGAATGATTATATATATTATTACAACAATGAAACAAAGCAGATGAATCCATTGTGTAGTAAGGCAAATTGCCTTCATGATATGGAAAATGATAAGGAGAGACGAGGAGACTGCAATGCCTATTTGAATAGAGGTGGTGATACTGATGGAGCTTCATCTGATGTAGAAGATTCTGGGTATAAGTATATACAGTATTACGAGGGCAATATATATTACTTTATTGGATCAAGCCTATATAGTGTCAGTAAAGATGGTTCAAGTAAAAAGAAAATATATATGGTAGGAGAAGGCAAGGAAGTTGGTAGCTGGCTCATCCATAGAGGAAAACTATATTATGGGCTTAAAGAGTATACTTATGAAGGGGAAAGAGTATATTCGAAGGGTATTATCAGCATGATAAAATTAGGAAAATCAATGGACGAGAAGAACTCTGAAGTTATATTTGAAACTGAAGATGAATTAAATCTTCAAGAAATGGGAAATATACAAGCCTATAAGAATAAATTATTTTTTCAAGTATCGTGTAATAGCAAAGATTTCACTATGACTGACAATGAATCCTGGATAAAATCTCTAGAATCGAATTATTACATGTATGATGTTGATAGCAATCAATTGTCAGTAATTGATGTTCCTGACAAAAAAAGCAATACTGATGCTATTGGAGCGATAGCATTTTTAAAGGACAAGCTGCTTATAAAAAAATATGATGATATGCAAGATTTGCAATATGAGACACCGATATATGCAATGAACTATGATACGAAAGATATTTCTGTCTGGATGGACGGGATACCACAGGATTCAGGGTTCATGACATATGATGATTATGTGATAATAGATGATGCAGACATACAATTTTTCAATAATGATAATACTGAATCATGTAATGTGAAAATATATTCTTCCGATGCAAAGCAGGTATCTGATTTTGAATATGAGCTGAATTCAGTAGGAACATTTGCAGGATTTGGTCCTGATGGAGTTTCTGTTGATGTTATTCAAAATGATACATCATGGAGTGTGTGTGAAATTAAATTTGATGATGTTAAAAAATGCAATGGTGATAAAATAACTCCTAAAATAGTTAATGTACGTGATTTTGGGGAGCTTAATAACATTGTATGGTAGTTTGGGGGATTTGTATTGTTTATTGGAGAAATAAAAAAATTAGTAAGAAATAAGAAGTTTATAGTTGTTGTCAGCATCATGCTGCTTGTAGAGATAATGACAATTATATACTGTCTTGGTGAGAAAAATGCGGAATATGTGGATTATAGAAATAGTCTGCAAAAAGAATACATAGAAACGTATGATATATTTATAAATGGCATAGATGAAAGAGCGCAGACACTTCTTTCGTCATTAGGAAATAATAATGATGTCTATTATAAGCGCAATATTGACAAAATGGTATCAGATTACAAAAGATTATCCGGTGTACAGATTGATCAAAAATATAATTGGGGTGTCGAAAAATACGCAGACTATACATACGGAATATTTTTTTGTATTGTATTTACGTTTGTTTGTATGGAATACATATATGTTTCAGAACGTAAAAGCGCAATGCTGGGTATTATTAGGGCGACCAAAGAAGGAAGAAGCAGAATTATTTTGTCAAAATGGACAGTGCTGGTTGTGATGACAGTTATTTTTTCACTTGTTCAGGAGATAATGGTAATTGTCTTTGATTCATTTATGTATTCAACGGGAAATCTTAAGTGTTCAATTCAGAGCTTACAGATATTCAGGGATTGTCCATATGAAATCAGTATGTTTACAGCGATTATAATATCAATATTAAATCATATGTTTATGGCAATAATTATTTGCAGTATTGTTTTTGTATGTTTTGTATCAATAAATAGCAGAATAATGGAGTGTGGTATTCCAATTGCTATTTTTTTATTAGAATTTTTGAGTTTAAACGATTCACCGAATAACATATTTTATGCATGGAATATGAAAAATGTTATTGGGGTGTATCAAAATCTTAATATTGCAGGAACCCCAGTTGATAAAAATTATGTTAATTTTATTGTGGGATTAGCGATTATTGTATTTGCAACGCTAATCGGAACCATATTGTTCAGTATACGCTATGTTAGTGAGATTAAGGTTGTGTTGCAATATATACGGGAAAAGATTCGTAATATTTTTTCACGGCTATTATGCGTTGAAAATATGTATGTTAATGAATTTTATAAGCTGATGATTGTACAGAAAAAATGGATATTACTGTTGTTTTTATCTATTGGTATTATAGGTTCATATAAGACATATATGCCGACCAATACCTATCAGAGTGCATATGAAGCGACATATCATATGTATTTGTCTGCTATACATGGAAAAATTGATGAGCAAACTGTGGACTATATTGAAAAAGAAAAGCAGTATATTCAAAGCGTGGAAAATCAGATAGAATTGGCGATAGAAAATAATGGAATTGACACAGCCGAGATAACAGCAGAGTTAGACAGTAGAAAGAGAGCGTTTGACAGATTAAATCAGCAATATGAAAAGATGACAGATGATGGCAGCGTTGGATATATGATAGACGAGATGAATTTGAATTCGGTAATGAAAAATTATAGGAGCGATATAATTATTTTTATGACCGTATCAATAGTGCTTGTTATGTTTATTTCGGGACTGTTTGCCTCTAAAGATGAAATGCAGGTTAGTCTGTTGCTAAAAACTTCAAAAAACGGAAGATACAGGCTAATGAGAGTGAAAAAAAGCTGCGCTATAATTATTGGAGGTATAATATATCTGACCGGCCTTATACCATCAATTGCAGGTTATATGCATGTTTTGGGGATAGAAGAACTGAAAGTAAACGTTAGTAAATTATATGAGCCTCAAATATCAGCAGGAATATCGTTACTTGTATTTCTGACATTAATCTATTTGATAAAAGCCTTGTATTTTGGACTTATAGGAGCTATTACAATTGCTCTTTCGAAGAAAACAGGCAATGAATTTGTAGTATCGATTTTTGTGACATTGTTTGTTATAGTTATTGCTTTAATTCTTTACTTCTCAAAAATCAATTTAACAATGATATTAATAAAGCTGGCAAACAGGGGGATTATATGATGGAACTGCGTATTAAGAATATCAGTAAAACTTATGGAAAAAGCAAAAAAGCTCTTTGCAACGTAGACATAAGTCTTACACCGGGAATATATGGGTTACTAGGCCCTAATGTTCCGAGATACATACTGAAAGCATGATCCACTACTTAGAGGATTATATGTACTGTACTAGAAAGCTGGGGCTTTATGTGCAGTTAGTAGCATAAATTATATAGGGGTTATCTAAATATATTTACCTCCTGTGATTAAGTTATATAAAGACTAAATCACAGGAGGTTTATTTTTATGATAACAGTAGAAAAACTGGAAAAAGGTACTTATTTTGATGATGCTTTTAAAATCTCATTTAGATACGATCCCACTACTGTAGCTAAAGTAAAAGAGCTGGCAGAGCGGAGATACTTACCAGAGGATAGAGCGTGGGAGATCCCAGCACATGAGCTACCAGCTCTCATAGAGAAAGTAGGGCTTAGCAATATCAAAAGTGAGGAGGCTGTAGTACAAGCCCTCAATACTAAGGAGATCGAGGATAAAAGGGAGGCTACACAGGAGAGGCTAAAGGGTATTAAGCCTGTAAGAGATTTTGATTTTAAGACAGCTCCCCTCCCTCATCAGATCGAGGCTTTTAATTATGGAATGGAGAAAAACTCTTTACTTATCGGAGATGAGCAGGGCTTAGGCAAGACAAAGGAGAGTATTGATATTTGTGTAGCCAGAAAGAAAGAGCTCATTAAAACCCTTATTGTATGCGGAGTAAACTCTGTAAAATATAATTGGGAGAAAGAGATCCAGATCCACTCTAACGAGGGCTGTGTAATGGTAGACGGTAAGACAATGGATGTTAGAGTACAACAGCTAAATGACTGGTACAGAGGCTCCTCTTATTTTGGGATTATCAATATTGAGAGCCTCAGAAATGAGAAAATACAGGATGCTCTCTATCTGGGGATTAAGGATGGTTATATAGGGGCTATCATTGTGGATGAGATCCACAAGGCTAAAAACGGAGGCTCTCAACAGGGAAAAGCTCTTAGATTTTTGAAAGCTCCAGTTAAAATAGGATTATCTGGTACTCCGATGAATAAAGCGGAGGATCTGTGGAATATCCTTACATGGCTGGGAGTAGAGAGAAGATCCTTTTATAGTTTTAGAAATGCCTATTGTACTATGGGAGGTTTTGGAGGCTATAAAGTAATCGGATATAAAAACTTAGATAGCCTCAATGCTGAGTTAAATACTGTAATGCTAAGAAGAAAGAAAGAGGAGGTACTAGATCTCCCTCCTAAGCTGTACAGTACTGAGTATGTAGAACTTACCACAGCCCAGAAAAAACAGTACAGGGATATTAAAAATGGCATTGTAGCGGATATGGAGAATATCTTAGCCTCTGTTAATCCGCTTAACTGTACTCTCCGCCTCAGACAGCTTACCAGTGGTAATCCTAACTTAACAGATGATAGCCCTAAGCTGGATCGTATTAAGGAGATGCTGGAGGAGGAGATTATCCCTAACGGTCATAAGGCTATCATATTTTCTCAGTGGAGCACGATAGCTAAGGATCTGGGGATAGAGCTTAGTGAATATGATCCGATTGTAATTACAGGAGAGGTACCTCCAGAGCAGAGGCAGAGATTAGTAGACAATTTCCAGACTAACCCACACTGTAAAGTAGCTATAGGAACTATCGGAGCTATGGGTACTGGATTAACTCTAAATAGAGCCTCTTATGTATTCTTTATGGATAAAGCATGGAATAGCGGAGATAATGCACAGGCTGAGGATAGAGCCCACAGAATAGGTACCGTAGGGGCTGTAAATGTAATCTCTATGGTGGCTAAGGGTACCATAGATGAGGCGGTAGAGGATTACCTGTTAGAAAATAAAGATCTCATTGATCGAGTAGTAGACGGTAAAGGATCTAAGCAGGATATTAAAACCATCCTTAACAAATTACTTAGCATTTAATATACAGGTGTGGTATAATAACTCAAAATGGAGGTACATAATGAGAGCGATAACAATAGATGCAGATACAGGAAAAAGAGTATACACAAGGAAAGAGGTAGCGGATCTGGTAGGAGCCTCTACTCAATCTATCCGCCTCTGGGAAGATGCTGGAGCTATTCCAGCAAGCGTAAGAGATGAGGGAGGCTATAGATACTGGTATGAGGAGGATCTGGAGGCTATAAAGGCTTATGCCTCATTACCGAGAAAAGCAAAACTTAAAAAGTAACCCTAAGTGTGAGGAGAGTGTAAAAACTCTCCTCTTTTTTTTGTCCTTAATTTTGAGGGCTATCTAAAAAATTACCGTTTGTGTGATTAGGTTAAGTATCAAAAGAAAAGGAGGTAAGCAGGATGCTTAAAATCAGTTTTACAAATGCTGAGGTATCGGATCGCGGATACGGTTTAGAGGTAAATGGTAAATCCTTAGAGGATATTATTTCTACCGCCTTAGGAACTAAACTTAAGGGTAATGGTGGTTATGGATCTGGATTACCTAGCTTTAATTCTAATAGCTGTGATGTTACGGTTATTATCAATCCACATAATAGTATATGTGAGATTGAAACAGAGGATGAAGTATGGCACAGCGTAGCAGAAATGGAGGCAGAAAAGAGTGAGCAGTTTCAAAAGGAAAATGCAGAGGCAGATCCAGAAGAATAACGGTACCCTCCTCCACAAAAAGGTAGTAGCTAGAAAGATGGGCTGTAAATCTGTGGATGAGTATAACCGTAGAATGGCACGCAGAGAAAAGAATTTAAAAGAGATGGAGGATAACAAAGATGGCAAATGATTTTACAGCAAGGGTAGCAGGTATCAGCGTAGAGCTGGGTATGAGTGTACAGAATAAGAGTGGTATCTGGTGTAAACCTACAGTCAATATGGAGATTAAGATTGATGGAGGTACGAACCCTCAGCAGAGAGAGGCTATTATTAAACAGGCGTTTGATGAGGTGTGTGATAACATTGAGAAAACCATCTCAGAGATGGAGTAATACTTACAGGGGGGGGGAGAGGTTTCTCTCCTCTCCCCTTAACTGGAGGTAATTATGGCAAAACAGATAAAAGTAAGAGAGGATAATTACTTTGCTGTACAGGGCTGGATGGTAACAGAGCTAAAACTAAAGGGTAATGCTCTTATGCTCTATGCGATCATCTACGGATTTTCTCAGACTACTAACACAGCTTTTACAGGGAGTGTAGACTATCTCTGTGAGTGGCTGGGTGGTGTATCAAGACCTACAGTAATTAACACTTTAGATAACCTAGTTAAGCAGGGGCTCCTCACTAAAAGTAGTACCACTAAAGGGGCTCTCATTTACAACAGCTATACAGCTTTAAGACCGAGTAAAAAAATTTTATTCGATGAAGATCCAACGAGTAAAAAAACTTTACCCGATACGAGTAAAAATTTTTTACTCAATAAAGATAGTAAAGATAATATAGAAAAATCCATCTCTAAAGAGATGGAGGGCAAAGCCCCTAAAAAGAAATCTTATAGTACTATCTTAGAGGATCCTGTTAATAAGTTTGTGAAAGAGGCTCTTAGTAAATTTATCCAGTATTGTAGGGGTAAAAACTATACTCCTAAGGTAACTACTGTAGAAAAGTTTGCTAGTACTCTTAGAGATAATGCTGGAGAGGATCCTGTAGTGGCTCTGGCTATTGTGGATCAGAGTATAGATAAGGGATGGAAAGATCTCTATCCACTTAAGAACTATGGTAGACAGGGAAAGCCTACAGCGGTTAGTAAAAAGTTTAGCGGTAATACCCTTAAAGATGCTGAGGGTAAGGATATTGTATTTTAGCAGTCTGGAGGAGAGTGTAACAGCTCTCCTCTTTTTTTTTGTCTAAAAAATTTTCTCCTCCGTGATTAGGTTAATCATAGATATAAGGGCACTTAGATCTAACAAAAGGAGGTAATAGGCAAAATGAAATGTTATGCAAGTGATTATTGCCAGAAAGATAAAAGCTCCTGTAGTGATGTATGCGGAGGCTACAGAGTACTTAGAGCTTTATATAATTTAAGCAGGATCCCAGAGAGATACCGTTACACTATCGCTCTTAAGCCAGAGAATGGAGAGGATCTGGAGGCGTTTACAGTGCTGGATAACTATAAAAATGATGTGCTCAATATGGTAGATGAGGGCAGAGGCTTATATATCTGGGGAAAGAGTACAGGGAATGGTAAAACCTCATGGGCTTGTAAGATTATGAGTTACTTTTTCAGAAAAATAGCGTTTAATACAGGGCTGGAAAATGAGGGGCTATATATTTTTCTCCCCACTTTCTTAGAAGATCTCAGAGATAACTATGATAACAAAGATCCAGAGTTTGATGAGATCTTAAGAATGATAAAAACCTGTAGGCTCCTCATCATAGACGATATAGGAGCAGAGAGGGTAACAGATTGGGTAAGGGAGAGGATGGTAAGTATTATAAATACCAGAGTATCTAATAACCTCACTACGATCTATACCAGTAACCTCTCTCCAGAGGAGCTTAGGGGCGAGTTAGGGGATCGGATAGCCAGTAGAGTATTGGGATCCTCACAGGTAGTAGAAATTACAAGCGGAGATAGGAGGGGATTATAAATGGCTAATATGATTGAGCAGAGCTTACTCTGTAAAGTATTAGATGCTCCAGATCTGGAGATCCTCCACTCTAACGGAGTAGTAGAGGAGATGTTTCTTACCTGTAAGGATGAGATCCATTTTATCATAGAGCATTATAACAGCTATAAGCAGATGCCAGATAAACTAACCTTTTTAGGCAGGTTCAAAGATTTTCAAATGCTGGAGGTTACAGAGAGTACAGATTACTTAGTATACAAGCTCAAAGAGGCTTATACATATACTAAGCTGGTGCCTCTGATTGAGGATACAGCAAAGGTAGTAAAAGAGGATAGTATTAAGGCGATCAAGTACCTCAAAGAGGAGATAGAAAAGCTGGAGAAATCTGTACCAGTGAGCAGGAATAAAGATGGTTATGATATTATCTCTAACGCTGGAGATCGTCTTACAGAGTATAAAAAGCGTTGTGAGGTAAAGGGGCTTATAGGTATTCCTACAGGTATCCCTAAGCTGGATGAGATTACTAATGGCTGGCTCTGGGGAGAGGATCTGGTAGTACTCACAGGGCGTACTAATGTAGGTAAAACATGGATCGGAGAGTACTTCGCTACTATGGCGTGGAATATGGGTTATAAGATCCTTATGTACTCTGGAGAGATGAGTACCGCCATGGTTGGTTTTCGTTTCGATACTCTCAATAAGCACTTTAGTAACATGGGGCTCCTTAATGGATCTGGTACTCTGGGAAAGAAACCAGATACAGACGGAGCAAAGTACTTACAGGAGGATTATGAGAAGTACATAGCACAGCTCCAGCAAAAGAGCGGATTTATCGTAGTTACTCCAGATGATTTTGAGGGGCGTAAGCCTAATGTGGATGAGATCAAGAGCTTAGCTATTAAGCATGGGGCGGATATGATCGTAATAGATCAGCTCTCTCTTATGAGTGATAAGCGTAGGGCGGATATACCTAGAATAGCTTATAACAATATCTCAGAGGATCTCTTTTTGATGAGCAAGGAGCTTAAAAAGCCTGTACTCCTTATGGCACAGGCTAACCGTGAGGCAGTTAAGAACCGTAAAAAGGGAGAGAGCCCAGAGCTCCACGATCTGGCAGAGAGTGACGGTGTAGGACAGAACGCCACAAGAGTATTATCTCTATCCGTGATAGATGGCACTCTTAAGATCAGTGTTAAGAAAAACAGATATGGTATCAATAACAAAGAGGTGCTTATGATCTGGGAAGTAAACACAGGATACCTTAAGCCTCTCCTTAGCGAAAATCCAGAGGAGAGCACAGAGGATAAAAAGGATGATAAACCAGATGGAGAAAAGGATAAAGGAGGAGAGAAAGATTATGGTTTCTAAAGGCGGAGTACCTAAGGGGAGGATCATCCCTGTATATCTTACAGATGAGGGAGATGTGTACCCTATTTATTTACATGAGATGGGAGAGTTAGAGATTATACAGAGTCTTGTAGCAGGTATCTTAGATAATAAAATTGTGGTGGATACTAATACCAGAATTAACTCAGAGAATGATAAAATCTCTATTTTTGATTTAAGTAAAAAAAAATAATAAAAATTTCTCTAAATGTTACCTCTTTTTCTGATTAGGTTAAGTAAATCGGAAAAGGAGGTACTTTTTTATATGACGATTACAAGTAAGGAAGTAGCGGAGATGCTGGGAAAGAGGCACGATAACCTTTTAAGAGCGATCCGCAAATATATTACACAGTTAGGAGATGAGGCTCCTAAGTATTTCTCAGAGGATCCAGATAAGGGCGGTAGATTGTACCACATTACTAAGGCTGGCTGTGATCTTATGGCAGGGCGTATTATCGGAGCTCAGAGTGAGGCTTTTAAGACTAAGTATGCTCCAGTGTTTGGAGAGGAGGCTCCTGTAGAGGTGGTAGAGGAAAAGCAGGAGGAGCCACAGGAGAAAGCCTACACAGTAGAGGAGGTAGCCAAGATCTTAGGCTGTAGTGAGAGAAATGTATACAGAAATATCCAGAGCGGAAAGCTGGAGGCTGTAGAGCGTGAGGTAATGATCCCTACTCTTAAGAAGTTTGTAACAGAGGAGGCTCTGGAAAAATATAAAGCAGGGAGGGCTAGTTAATGAACTACTTTGAAATGAAATGGAGGCTCTCCGCTTGCAGAATACAAGCAGGATACTCACAGGCAGAGGTAGCAGAGATCTTAGGCTGTAGTGATAAGACTATTGTTAGCTGGGAAACAGGTAAGACAGCTCCTAAGATGGAGAAAGCACAGGAGCTTAGTGATCTGTACGGTATCCCTCTGGCTTATATGGATTTTTCAAAGGCTGGAAACTCTACACCTCTTAGAGAGCGTGAGAGTGAGCCACAGATCCCAGCTTTTTAACAGATATTACCAGTAGCTTTAGGAAAATATTGGTAGCAGAATAAAAAGAAAGAGCCAGCCTATATAAGACTGGCTCCCCAGAGGATTACTCCTCTGTGTGTTGGAGTTTGTAGATCCTAAGAGCTACATCCCTCACTAAGAGCTTATCCTCAGTAGATAACTCAGAAAAAATGTCTGTGAGTTCTGTAAGTAGCGGATCTGGAGTAGAAGTGTTAGCGGTAAAATCGAAAAACTCACTAACAGGGGCTCCTAAGTATGTAGCTAGGTTTTGGAGCCTATCCATGTCTGGTAAGTGTTTACCATTACTCCAAGAGGAGAAAGTAGTAGGCGGTATCCCAATACCATCCGCTACCTCTTTCTTACTCTTTCCAGATAGTGCTAAGTAGTAACTCAGAGCTTTTACAAAGTTATCCGTGAGAGAGGAATTGTTAGCCATTGTATCACCTCCTCTCTTTGAGGGATGATTAAATAATACACCTAAACAGTAGAAAAGTAAAGCAAAACATACAAAAACTACTGTTAAACAGAATTTTTTATTGACAAGTGGTAAATACTCCATTATACTACTAAACAGTAGGAGAAAGCTACTAAAGCTCCTCTCCCTATATTTTTTTACCTATTCACTACTGTTTAACAGTAGTTTTAGGAATATATTTTAATTTTTAAAGGAGGTACAAGCTAATGAATTTAGCGGAGTTAAAGGAGGCTTATAAAGCCAGAAAGTTAGCCTTAGACAGTGCAAAGAAAGAGGAGGAGAAATACAAGGCACTCCTTAAGGATGCGATGTTAGAGGCTGGAGAAAGTGATTACACGGATGAGGCTGGATACCGCTTTGAGCGAATTGTGCAGGAGCGTAAGAGCATGGATGAGGAAAAGCTCTTAGCAGAACTCCATGAGAGAAATCTCACAGGCTGTATCAAGACGGTAGAGGCTGTGGATGAGGATGCAACTCTTAAGGCGGTAGAGGCTGGAGAGTTGCCACAGGAAGTATTAGCAGATGCCTTAAAGGTAACAGAGGTAGTAATGCTTAAGCTCACAGCTCCTAAAAAGGCAAAGGCTAAAAAGTGATAACGATCTGGAAAACTCCAATAGTAGCCACAGTAGAGCAGGTACTTAAGGATCTTAAGCTCCAGCTCTACGGAGCAGGGCTACTTAAGGAGATTAAAAACACAGGATCGGATCTTATGTGTACTTGCCCTTTTCACGCAAACGGTAAGGAGCATAACCCATCTTGCGGAGTGCTCCTACAGCAAAAGGTAACAAAGGATAAGACCTATGAGGCTGGTACGGTGCATTGCTACACCTGTGGATACACAGCGGATCTACCTCAGTTTGTAGCGGATCTGTTAGGGCTGAGTAGCCCAGTAGAGGGCTTTAAGTGGTTGGTAAATCAGTACAACTACCAGACGGAGGAGAGAGAGCTCCCAGATCTGGATATGTACAGAGGCTCTACAGCTAAATCCTCAGTATTGGAGGAGAGCCTAGTTAAGCAGTACACACAGAACCTCCTACAGAGTGAGGAGGCGTGTAGGTACCTACATAAAAGGCGGATAGCTAACTGGGTGCTAGAGGCTTATGAGCTGGGGTTTGATCCAGAGGATAAAACAGTGCTTTTCCCTGTAAGGGGCATGGATGGGAAAGTGATCTTTTACAAGGGCAGGAGCATAGCTGGAAAGCATTTTTATAACGCAAAAGAGATAGATAAAACCTCCGTAGTGTTTGGGCTCTGGGAGATCCTAAACGGATCTTTTAGCTGGGGTACATCGGATCAGATAGAGGAGGTTTGGATTACAGAGAGTGAGATAGATGCTCTCAGCCTTATCTCTTATGGAGTACCAGCGGTAGCCATCATGGGATCACATATCTCAGAGGATCAGTGTAAAGAGCTGGAGCGTACACCTTTTAGACGGTTTGTACTTGCCACAGATAACGATGATGCAGGGAGAAAAGGAGCCTCCCAGATCAAGAGGTTACTGATACCTAAAGGTTTTCGGTTTATCAACCTCAAATGGCATACGAGCCTAAAGGATATTAACGATCTTGTCAAAGAGTACGGAGATGGCTGGAAAGACCATCTCACAGGATATTAAAGGAGGAAAACAGGATGAGTAAAGGATTTATTACAGGAACAAATGAGGAACTTATTAAAGCGTACAAAGAGAGTAGAGATGAGAGCTATCTTAAAGAGCTCATAGAGGCTAACAAGGGGCTTATTAACCTTTTGGTATCTCCTTATTTAACCTCTATCCCTAATTCTGAGTTAGAGGATCTTACAAGTGAGAGCTATATACCGATGCTTAGAGCTATAGAGGATTACGATCCAGAGCAGGGAGTAGCTTTTTCAACTCTCCTTAAGGTTTATGTACGCCAGCACCTTAACCGTTTATACAACGAGGCTACACGCCAGAAAAGATTTACAGGTACCACTCCAGATAGCTTAGATCGGTTATCTGAAATCAATAAAGAGAGCGGTACAGAAACAGATAGCACCTTTGAGGTAGAGTGTAAGGATTTTAGCTCTGTAGAGTTTATGGATCTCTTAGATAGCTTACAGCTCAATGATAAGGAGCAGGTAGCGGTAAATATCCTCATGGCTGGAGGAGCTAAGGGAGAGATTGCTAAGGCTCTTAATATTACTAATGCTACCGTAAGCTGGCATATCAAGAACCTCAAAAAGAAATTTATTTTAGCTGGTTATCAATATGCTGTCTAAATAATCTGGGCGGATGTGATTAAGTTATTTATCACGAAAAGCAAGGAGGTAAGCGGTATGAGTAGTTTAAGAACCCTGTTAGCCATCTTAAAAGGAGAGGCTGTAGTGCTTACTAAAAAGAGTGAGCATAAGGCGGATGTGTTAGTAGGAAAAAATGTGGATAAGCGTTTTGCTATCAACAGCATGGTAGGAGCTGTAAAGGCTTTGATGCTGTAGTTATAGAAAAAAAAATAATCAAGGAAAAACAGGAGGATACAGAAATGGGATTACAGGATCTTATTAACAAGTATGACAATGGAGGATTTTCTAAAACAGGCTGGTTTCAGTTAAAGGATGATGGAGATACAGCTACAGTAAGATTACTCCACAAAGGAGAGGTAGGAGTAAAGGATGGAGAAACAGATTATGATTTTCCCATCTATGAGGTACACAAGTTAGATGTAGACGGTAGCGGTAGAGATCGTACTTGCCTCTGTAAAGGAGAGAGCTGTGAGTTTTGTAAGAGCGGTAATAAGCCTCAGCTTAGAATGTTCTTACAGATGATTAACAAGGATGAGAAAGATAAGGATAAGCAGGTACAGCTCTGGGAGAGAGGCTTAACAGACATTAAGAACCTTATCGGCTTAGCTGGAGAGTACGGAGATCTCACTAAGAGAGATATTAAGATTAAGAGATCTGGAGCAAAGGGTAGCCTTAAGACTACATACCAGTATTTCCCTAAGGATCCTAGTGAGATGGAGATCCCAGAGCCTCAGAACTTAGTAGGCTCACTTATCTTAGATCTGGATCGTGAGGATCAGATTAAGGCTATCGAGGGTAGATTACAGCTTAACAAGGGTAACAATAACGATAGCAACAATGACAGCGGAGCAGGAGCTACAAGAGTATTTTAAGTAAGTTGTAATCTCTTGGCAGACAAAACATAAAGGAGCGGATTGATAGGTATAAGTGTGAATGTGAGTGTTTACCACCTAAATATATCCTAACATACAGAAAATGGGCTCATTGAGAGAGAACCTCTATAAAGCTGGGAAATGAGGTAAGAGTGAGGGGTAAAATTAAGAGCCCCTCACGTTTTTTTTTAACAGGAGGATACAGGATGGCAAGAGAGATAAAGGTAGATATGAGTAGAGAGAGCGTGGATCTGGAGGATCTTAGTAGCCGATTAGCTCATAAAAAAGTATGTAATATAAATTTGAAAAGAAACCAGAATACCTTACTTAAAGGGCTGGAGGTAATAAATGAGCTGGTAAAGAGCGGTAGGCTCCATGCTGAGGGAGAGTATGAAATTATCCGTACTCCAGAGAGGCTTAAGGAAGTAATGGAAACCTACTTAACTGGAGTAAGTGAGTATGTACTGGATGTGGAAACTACAGGGCTGGATGTGTATAACGATATTTTAGTAGGTATCTGTTTATATAATCCAGATCTCCCTAGTTTCTATGTACCGTTTAATCACACGGATCTCCAGAATAAGAGAGTTGAGGGGCAAATGACAGAGGAGGAGTGTAAGGAGGTTATGCTCCCTTATCTGGCTAACGGATCCCTTAAGTGCATCAATCATAATATTAAGTTTGATGATAAAGTAGTTACTTTCCAGTGGGGGCAGAGGATCGCTAATGTATGGTGGGATACTAATATAGCTGGATGGGTACTCAATGAGAATGAGAAACACGGATTAAAACCGATGTATAACAAGTATATCCTCAATGGGGAGGGCTCAGATGAGGATTTTGGAGATCTTTTTGAGGGTATCCCATGTAACTATATTCCTATTGATATTTTCGCTATTTATGGTGCTAACGATGGTTTTAAAACATGGGCTCTGTATCAATTCCAGAAAAAGTATCTTAGAGAGGATCATCCGAGAGCAGACTACAGAAAGCTCTATCATGTGTTTAGAGATATTGAGATGCCTCTTATTGATGTTTGTATGGATATGGAGCTTAGAGGTGTAGAGATCCGTGAGGATTATGCTAAGGAGCTCTCTGTAAAATTTAATGCAGAGATGGCAGAGAAAGAAAAGCTCTGTGATGAGTATGTAGCTAAGTTTGATAAGTTTATAGAAGAAAATCCTACTCTTATGAGATTGACTAAGGGTACAAAGAAGATCAACTATAACAGCCCTCAGCAGGTGGCTTGTTTATTCTATGATATTTTCAAACTGAAAAGTGTATCCAGAAAAGAGCCGAGAGGCACAGGAGATAAGATAGTACAACAGCATAGAAATAAGGCTAAAAAGGCAGGTACTAAAAAGGGAGAGGAGTTTATCCAGTTTTTAGATAACTACCAGAGATATAAAGAGTGTGGAAAGCTCTTAGGAACTTATATAGATAAGATCCCAGAGGTTAAGTGTGCTAAGACTAATGCAGTACATACCACATATAACCAGTATGGAGCTAAAACAGGTAGATTTTCAAGTAGTGATACAGTTACTAAGATCAATCTCCAGAACATCCCTAGCCATGAGAAAAGCATCCGCAAGATCTTTAGAGCCAGAGATGGTTATAAGTTTGTAGGCGGAGATTTTAGCCAGATTGAGCCACGAGTACTCTCTTATGTATCTGGAGATGAGGCTATGCAGGAGGCATACAGAGAGGGTAAAGATCTATATGCTATCATGGGATCTAAGGTTTATGGAGTGCCTTATGAGGATTGTAGAGAGTTTTATCCAGATGGTACAGTAAACGCTGAGGGTAAACACAGGCGTACAACTATGAAAAGCGTACTTTTAGGTATCATGTATGAGCGTGGAGCTAAAGCCATCGGAGAGCAGTTTGATAGATCCGCAGAGTGGGCTCAGAAACTTATTGATGATTTTTATAAGAGTTTTCCTAAGATCCAACAGCTCCGCCTTAAGGTAGAGAAGATGGCGGAGGAGTACGGATATGTAACTACCATACAGGGCAGAAAGAGAAGATTACCAGAGATGCAGTTACCAGATCACGATGATTACCGCTATCAAGAGGCTCACAGGCAGAGCCTTAACGCTGTAATACAGGGATCCAGTGCGGATATTATGAAATTAGCTATGATCGCTATTTACAATGATCCTCAGTATAAGGCTCTGGATTGCCACATGGTAATAACCGTACATGATGAGTTAATTATGGAGGTACCAGAGGATCATATTAAGGAGGGAGCAGATCTCTTAGTAAATACTATGAAAAGAGTAGGACACAGCCTTATAGATCTTCCTATGAGCGTAGATGCTGAGGTAAATGATTACTGGTATGGAGAAAACTTAGCGGATGAGTATTTAGAGGAGGAGTAAGCCTATGGGATATTTTCCTTTACCAGAGCTAAAGGGTAAGCCTAACAGGATCTTTGTAGATGGTAAAACTCTAAATCAGATAGCTAAGGAGAGCGGTATAAGGCTTGATACCGTACAGCATAGATATAGCAGAGGTATAAGAGATTATGAGGGCTTAACAAAGCCCTCTCATATCAGAGTAGAGCACGAAAAGACACAGAGGAAAACCTACTATATAATGAGTGCTGGAGAGAGAGTAATGGAGAGGATCTGGGAGCTGGATATACCTCTCCAGACTATCTCCGATAAAACAGGGATAAGTAGATCCACAATATACGCCTTTTTATATAACGGTACAGATCTTAGCAGTATGAGGCTTGCTAAGATCTGTAGCCTTTTAGGATTATCAATGGATTATGTGATGGGATTAAAGGAGAAACCAGATGGCAAAATGTAAATTCTGTGGAGCTGAGGTAGCAATAGGGGCGAGATGTACATATTGTGGCAGTAAGGCGGAGAGCTGGTACTATTCTGGGGAAGAAAAGAAACAGGAGCCTAAAAAGAAGAAAGCCTCACATGATAGAGTAAGAGATTTGTTTAATGGAAAGATCTATATTGTAAAAAAGGGAGATTGCCTCTGGAATATCGCTAAAAATTTGTATGGATCTGGAGCAGAGTATTACAGGTTAGTAAAGTTAAATAATATACAGGATCCTAACCATATAGAGGTAGGCTGGAAACTGTATTATTAAGGAGGATAATTAAGATGAGTGTGTTAAGTAACAGAGTTGTTTTTAATGATGAGTGGGATGACATACAGAAAGATCCACTTTTTGAAAAAGAGATAAGTAAGAGAGTTGGTGTTATTGTTAAAGATGGGAGAATTTTAGAGGGGTGTAGGTATGAGTTTGATACTAATAGGTGGATGTATGGGTTATATCAAATTCCTAATACTCAGATTGTAAAATGGTTTTATATGGAGGAGGAAAATATTGAGGTATAAAGTATATGATGAGGAAGATAAGAAAGAGAGAACTCTGGAGGAGTGCGTAACTCCGTTAGAGGTAGGATCTGTAAGGAGAGTACAGGTTAAAAAGGGAGATACCAGAGAGGTACATCATTTTAGAGTATTGGAGGAGTTAAAGAGTGTTTGATTTTAACGGAGAAAATTTAAAGGTAGGAGATAAGGTAATAGTGTATCAGAGCCACTTTAGCAGTAAAGCCTATTATGTAGGTACTGTAGTAAAAAGAACTCCTACAGGGCTCTTAGATATAGAGTGGGGGAATGGTAGAAAAGAGAGATTTAAGAGTAATGGGTATGAGTATCATAGATCCTCTGGATACGGTAGAACCTCATTTTATTTAGAGCCCTATACTGAGGAAAGAGGTAGGCAGGTTATACAGGAAAATAAGAGAAAGTGTATGGCAGGTTGGCTTAAGGAGTTTGATTATACAAAACTATCTTATGAGGAGGCAGAGCAGGTATATACTCTGGTAGCAGGTTTGAAAAATTCATAAAATTAGTATCTAAGGAAACCTCCTTTATGTGATTAGGATCGATCAAAACATAAAGGAGGTTTTTCTATTGAAAGTAGATATTTTTAACACAGAAAACAAGTATAAGATAATCTATGCAGATCCAGCATGGCTGTATAGAGATAAGGCAGTAGCAGGAGGGAGAGGGGCTGGATGCCATTATACAGTAACCAGATTAGAGGATATAAAGGCTCTCCCTGTAGAAAAGTTAGCAGATGATGATAGTGTGCTTTTTATGTGGGTTACGATGCCATTTTTAGAGGAGGCTTTTGATGTAATGAGGGCGTGGGGATTTGAGTATAAAACCTGTGCTTTTACATGGATAAAGCAGAATAAGAAAGCAGATACTCTCTTTTGGGGTATGGGTAATTGGACTAGAGCTAATGCGGAGTTATGTTTATTAGGTGTAAGAGGAAAGCCTAAGAGAATGGATGCAGGAGTACATAGTGTAATTATGAGCCACATAGAGGAGCACAGTAAAAAACCAGCGGAAACAAGAGATAGAATTGTAAAGCTAATGGCAGGGGGGGGGCTACCTAAAATAGAGCTCTTTGCAAGACAGTGTATAGATGGATGGGATTGTTGGGGAAATGAGGTATAAGAATTGTAGGAGGTGTAAAAAGCCTCCTCTTTTTTTTTATCTAAATTTACTTACCGTTTGTGATTAGGTTACTTATCAATCAAAACAGGAGGATCAAGGATGGTAAGACAGATTAAAAGAAAATGGAGAAGATTTTACAGAACTCATAGAGAGGGCTGTGAGTTGGTAGGAGATTTTATTGGAGTTGTAAGTATTTCTGTATTTTTATTTGAGCTCTATATCATCGGAGTTATGTTAGGAGGTCACTAATGGGAAATGTAATTTTAGGGCTTTTGTTAGTTGGCTACATAGTGGTTACTATCGTAAATCTGGTAATTGAGGTAAAGAGAGATAAAGAAACCAGACCTCTAAGGATAAGAGAAAGCAGATCCCAGATGTATTTAGCTTTTGAGCTTGCCAGATTTAATAAAAATATTGAAAAAGCCAGAGAGGAGGCGGAAAAGTAATGGGATTAAAGAGCTTAATAGCAGTAGCACAAGGTAAAAATGCAGAGAGCGTATCCTTTGAGGATAAGTTTCTTAAAAACTATGAGGAGGCTGTAAAGGCTAAGGAGCTGGAGGAGAGGCAGATAGCCCCATCTGAGTATATCCGCCCATCTTCTATGTATGGCTGTGAGCGTATGTTATTTTTCCAGAGAGTACATGGAGGCTCCCAGAACGGAGAGCAGAGTGAGGTAAATCTTATTGAGATATGCCAGAGCGGTACAGATAGGCACTTAGACATACAGCATATAGTAGAGCGTATGGAGGGCGTAGAGTGCTTAGATCTGGAGGAAATGGTAAAAGAGGCACAGGCTAAAGGCATTAAAACAGAGTTTGTAGGCTGGAATGAGGATCATACAGAGGGCAGGTGTAAAAATGATGAGCTCTCTATCTATTTCCAGCCAGACGGAGTTATTAGATTTAATGGTAAGGATGTAATCTTAGAGATTAAAACAGAGAGTACTTACCAGTTTAGTAACCGTTATGAACCTAAGGCGGATCATAAGTGGCAAGCTACTTGTTACGGTATGGGGCTGGGAATAGATTATATCCTTTTCTTTTATGAGGATAGAAATTTCTGTAAAAAGAAACCGTACCTCTGGAAAATAACCGATGAGATGAAACAGGCAGTACTTAACAAGATACGAACTGTAAACAGTGCTTGTAAGACAGGGATCCCTCCAGAAAAGGATGATAGCAAGTGTACTTATTGTAGATATAAAAATGAGTGTGCTTTAGTGGATGCTGGTAAGTGGGTACATCCTAACCCTCCAGAAAAGCCTCAGACAGCCCAGAAAGATACAAACAGAAAAAAGGCTAATAAGTCTACACGTAAAAAGAAAAAAGCCTCTACAGGGCAAAATACAGCGTTGAGAGCGGTATGTGGTAACTGTGAGCATTGTGGTAGAGAGCTGGGAGCTTACTACTGTAGCATTGATAAAGATGGATCTATGTATGTAGATCGCAGAAAGAAATGTAAGTTTACTCCTAGCAGATTTAAGGGGGTACAGGATGGCAAGTAATAACATCGGTAAAACCTTTGAGCAGGAGTTTAAGGAGTGTGTACCTCCAGATTATTACCTGTACCGCCTAAAGGATGATACAAGCGGATTTTATGGAGTATCTAATCCATGTGATTATATCCTTTTCAGATCTCCTTATCTCTTTCTGGTAGAGCTTAAAACTCATAAGGGAAAGAGCATACCGATAGCTAAGATCAGACCTAACCAGATACAGGGAATGGAGAAAGCTACTCAGTATGAGGGAGTGTATGGAGGCTTTTTAATCAATTTTAGGGAGTTGGAGGAAACCTATTACATAACTGTACAGGATGTGATCCAGTTTACTCAGACAGAGGAGAGAAAGAGTATACCTGTAGAGTGGTGCAGGGATCACGGAGTAAAGATAGAGCAGAAAAAGAAAAGAGTGAGATACAGCTACGATCTGGAGAGCTGGTTAAGTAGATATTTTGGAGGTGTGAAATGAAAGTAACTCAGTGTACAGGAGAGGGTATGGGATCGTGTAAACGATGCTCTGATAATGGAAAATGGAATATGAATTGGATGTGCTTTTTATACAAGATTGAGGGCTATGAGGGGTGTTATTGCTCTGATTGTGTAAAAGAGATCAAAGCGGAGGCAGGAGATAAGTGTTTAGAAAATTGAAAGAAAAGATCCGCAGACAAAAGTTAATAGAGGTTGAGGTATTAGAAACTCTTAGTAGTATTTGCTTATATTTAGAGTTTGATGCTCATTTTGCTCACAGAGGTAGATATGATGATTATTTTAGTAGCCATGCTAAACAGTTACGGATCTTTTCTGAGAGCCTTAGAGATGAGCTGGTAAAGGAGGATGAGAAAAACCGTGATAGGAGAGGATAACATACTTACTCTTACATACCATGATTTTACTACTAGCTGGTGCATGAAAATAAATCTGTATGAGGTATTTTGTGGAATTGAATACAGAGAACTACCAGATTATGAGCCAGATCCAGATGAGGTAAAGATCACACGCTGGCAGAGAATAAAGAAGATCATACAGCTTATTAAAAAGCATCATTTAGATAAAGAGCTCTCAGAGTTTAAAAGCTGGGTAGAAAGTCAAAAGGCGGAGGCTGAGAGCTTAAGAGCTAAGTATAAGGCTGGATCAGATGGGTATAAGAGCCTCACAAAGAGGATAACTCTTTACAACAGAGCTATAAGGGAGGCGGAGAAATGATACAGAGCGATAAGTTAAAGAAAATCATAGCAGAGGTAAAAGAGGAGAGCTCCCCTGTAATAACCCTCTCAAATGAGTTAATAGCAGATTTTAGTAAGGAGCTTGATAGTGCTATCTCAGAGCTGGATATGATTATGGAAAGCATCGGAGAAAACTCTATAGAGGATATACCAGATAGCCAGATAGAGTACTACTGTGTTAAGATCCCAGCTCTTATGTACTATGCAGGGCAGAGAGTAGAGGAGCTGGGTATGCAGGTAGATCTAGCCTCTAACGCTAAGAAAAGTGCTCAAAATGAGGCGATGGTAAAAGTATCTGGTACTGTGCAGGAGAAAAAAGCCAGAGTAGAACAGCTCACGGAGGATAAAGCCTTAGTAGAGGCTATTTATCGTAGAGCTTATAACAGCCTCAAAGTTAAGTTAGAGATGGCTGAGAAGATCTACAGCGGATTAAAGAAATCTCTCTCAAAGAGGATAGCTGAGGTAGATCTGGATAGATTTAGCAAGGATAAATATACCAGAGAGCCAGAGGATCCTATGGAGGATTAAGCCTATGGAGCGGTGGGCTTATGAGTACTTTAGGAGACAAGCCATAGAGGATAGATGTAAGCAGGAGGCACAGTGGTTAATAGATAATCCTAAGGACAGTATCCGTAAAATGGCTAGAGAATTTTGTATTAGTAAGAGCCAGTTACATAGAGATCTCCATGAGCTCAGAAATATAGATGATGATCTCTATGTACAGTGTAGAAATATTTTAAGGAGGCATAAAAGACGATGTTTATAAGAGTTGAGGATCAGAGCGGAAACCTTACTATCTGGCTTAATGTGAACCAGATAGCAAAGCTGGAGGAGAGCAGGAGCTCAGAGGAGATAATGGGATACAGTGTAACTACTGTGGATAATAAGGAGTATTACTCTCCAGATGTTAAGGCTATACAGGCTTTATTGATGCCAGTAGTTGTAATGGAGCCAGAGGGCGATATTGTAGAGGAGCTTAAAAAGTTGGATATGATGAGAGATGTTATGGCGAGGTGTTAGAGATGGAGGAAAAGTTAGATAAGTTTTTAGCATATCTGGAGAAAAACGGTGTAGAAATCTCTGGAGAAACAGCTTTTAAGTGTGATGATGGGATTGTACTTTTTAGCCCTAATGATGAGGGCGGAGTAGATATAGCTATTATCAGAAATGTAATTGAGTTAAATTACAACTTAGGTATCACGGATGCAGATGTAAACCTCTTTAATACGGAGGTAGGCATTATGCAGGAGTTAGGAGGATCTGAGGATGGAAAATAATAAACCAGTATTTTATATGTTAGTGGGGTTGCCAGCCAGCGGTAAAAGCTCTGAGAGTGATAGGCTGGGAGATGTAATTGTTAGATCCTCTGATTATCTTAGAGATAAACTCTGTGGAGATATAAATGATATGAAAAATAATGGTGCTGTATTTACCATCTTACAGAGTTTGGTTAGGGCGGATCTATATCATGGTAAGGATGTAGTGTACGATGCTACAAACTTAAAAGCAAGCTATAGGGTGGAGTTTTTGGATACTCTTAAATTATTAAATTGCAAAAAGGTTTGTGTGTTTGTAGATACTCCTTTTGAGGTGTGTGTTAAGCGTAACGAGGAAAGAGAGCGTACAGTACCTAAGGAGGCTATGGATAGAATGAAAAGATTTTTAGAGCCTCCTACCTTTGCTGAGGGCTGGGATGAGATACGAGTAGTTAAAAATTGGAATGAAAAGGAGAATAGCGATGGAGGAGATAGATAACCTCATAGCAGAGGTAAATAAGAAGTATAAAACGGATATAATTCGTAAAGCATCGGATCTTAAGGGGATAGAGTTTATCCCCTATACCTCTCCTATGATGAATTACTTAACCAGAGGCGGAGTACCTGTAGGGAGGATCATAGAGCTAGTGGGATTACCGCAAAGCGGAAAGACTACCACAGCCTTAGATATTATTTCTAATTTCCAGAAAAAGTACACAGATAAGTACTGTGTATATCTGGATGCCGAAAATACAATAGATAAGGAGTGGGGAGAAACTCTGGGGGTAGATTGGAGTAAGGTAATACTCATTCAGCCAGAGAGTGAGTATGGAGAGGAGCTCTTAGATATGCTCTTAGACTACATAAGATCTGGTAAGATCGGCTTAGCAGTATTAGATAGTGCTCCCTTTATTATCCCTAAAGTAGTACAGGAAAAAGGCTTAGATGAGAAAAGCTATGGCGGTAACAGTGCTCTTATGAAAGCCTTTTGTGATAAGGCGGTACCGCTTTGTAAGAAAGTGGAGTGTACCTTTCTCCTCATCAATCAGTTAAGAGAAAATATAGGAAATCCGTACAAACCTTTTAAGATCCCCTGTGGTACAGCTATAGCTCATGCGTGCTCACAGATCTTATGGTTTACAAAGGGATCCTTACTGGATGAGAAGTATAAAGAGGTAAGTAGCGGATATGCTAACCCTAGTGGTAATCTGGTAAGCGTGAAAGTGGAGAAAAATAAGGTTACTAAAAATGATCGTAGGCTCCAGACTTACACACTTAACTACAGTACAGGAGTTGATGAGATTAAGGATACCTTAGATCTGGCTATTATGCTGGGGATCATCTCACAGGCTGGGGCGTGGTTTAAGGCTACTCTTAAAGACGGTAAAGAGCAGAAAATGCAGGGATTTAACGGAGTGCAGGAGTTTTATTACAACGATCTGGAGGAACTGGAGTATCTTAGAAAACAGGTATATGAGGCAGGGATGGTATGAGAGAAGTAGAGGAAACCTTAGCACATAACCTTAGAGAGGTAAGAGAGAAAAAGGGCTACACTCTAAAAGATGTGGTAAAAGGTACAGGATATACAGAGGTAAGTATAAGCAGGTGGGAAACAGGTACACGGATCCCTAAGGCTACAGTACTTTACAATCTAGCTAAATTTTATGGAGTATCTGTAGATAGATTTTTCTGGAAATAAGAGCAGTAGGAGGCAGTAAAAAGCCTCCTCTTTTTTGAGTAAAAAGTTATTGACATTATTATATAAGGGGTATATAATAACATTATCAACAAGATAGGAACTGAAAAACAGGAGGTAAAGGATTATGACAAGTATTGAGTTAAAGGATAGATTAACAAAGGCGGAGGAAAAGGTTACAAAGTGCGAAAACACTATTGAGAGGCATATGAAACAGCTTGAGAAAAGACAGGCTAAGCTATTGAGAGTTGAGTGGATGGCTCAGTATATGGAGGATCTTAAGGCGGTAATGTGGGATGAAGAAAAGAGAGCTGAGTATAAAAGAGCTACAGGAGATGATCTTTACTGGGATTGCTGTGATGTGCAGAGCAAAGAGGAAGATATTAAGGGAGCAAAGAGAAAGTTAGAAGATCAGAAAGAGGTAGTATCAAACTGGAGAGAAAAATTAGCAAAACAGGTAGAAAAAGAGCTCACTTTAGCTAATGAGGTTCCAGAGGCTTTTAGAGAGGCTAAAGAGGCATTGGTAGCAAGCTGGGTAGATAGTGATATTAGAGCTAGAGAGGCTATGTTAAAGAGTAGAAAAGAGCTGGAGTATAAGGAGTTTAGAAAACAGTATACTTATACAGCGGAGGAGAGCCTTAAGCATACAGATGATGAGTTTAGAAAGATTGAGGAAAGAGAGGCGGATACGTGGTTACTGGATCTGTATAACAGAGTTAAGGAGATTACAGGAGAGATCACAGATTGTAGTTACATTAGATGGGGCGGTAAGTGCTTAGATGGGTACATTGTAGGTAAGAATGGTAAGGCAAGTGTAGAAACCATCGGAGCAGGAGGTTACAATATCCAGAGATGGCACTTAAGAACCTTGGTACATAAGATTTAAGATATAGAGAGAGAGGTAGCAGGAGCTACCTCTTTTTTTTTTTATAAATTATATAAGGGATATATAAAAAGTGCTTGACATTATTATATAGGGGGTATATAATACAATCATAGAAACGAGATACAAACTGAAAGATAAGCGGAGGTAATCAGTATGAAAGCTATTGTATATTACAGAGTAGGAAATGATAGAGCTACAAGAAAGACAATCGAGGTAGAGAAAAATGAGCCTTGTAGTATTGTAAGAGAGTTTGTAAAAGCTATGAGAGTTTCAAAGTATAGTACTTATATCTCACATATCAAATGTGGCAGGCGTGATTATCAGTGGTTAGATACTTGTGATAGTGCATATTAAGAGGAGGAAATAACTATGTTAAAGATTTTTGATAAATATGTAAATATTAAGAATAGAGATGATCTTGAGGATTGTACTATGGAGCTGGTAGAAAAGTTGGATCAGATGCTTACTGAGTATGGTGTAGTACACGCCTTTTCCTTAGCTAGTAAAGAGGAGATAGATACTATCAATGATACAGGAGCTGAGTATTGTGTAACCCTTATGTATGAGGAAGAAGATGAAATGACTTTTAGCCTTGTATATACATTATGGGCTAGAGTGTATAGAAAAGCTCCAGACGAAAAGATTAGAAAAGTTATGAGTAGACTGAGTAAGGTTAAGGAGGCTGGACATGAGGATCAAAAGATTAAAGAGTGCTAAGTTTGGTACAGATAGAATAGCTAGAGTAGTTACAGGATATGCCCTCTATGAGGAGGGCAAGGGCTATATAGCTTTTAGCTCAGATAGAGATGAGTTTGGTATCTTAGCTCCATATATTCCCTGTGGAGGGAAAAGAGCTTTACAGAGTATCTTAGATGCTGGAGGATTTTGTAGCTTTGATGGTATGGAGTATGTACAGGAGTTGGGAGCCTAAGGGCTCCCAGATCGGAGGGAAATATGTTTACAGTTTATCTTAAGAGTGCTGGAGGCACAAAGAAATACTTTACAGAGTTTGAAACAGAGGCGGAGGCTGAGAGCTTTTGTAGAGAGTATGGCTGGGAGTATGTAGATGAGAATGAGTTTGTATGGGATATGGATTATGAGGAGGTGTAAAGTATGCTGGAGTATAGCGTTAGTTATTATTTAGGAGATATGTACCACAGCTATTTAGTAGATGCAGGTAATGAGTTTGAGGCTACGGAGAAAGTATTGAGTAGGATACCTAAAACATCTCAGTATCTTTTTAATGGGCTTAAGATAGAGAGATTTTCCAGAGAGTGGAATTAGAGGAGGATAAAGAACATGATTAAAAAGAGTTTGCAGGATGCACTTAAGGTAGCTAGAAAAGTAAGCGGAGAGTACCCAGATAAAGCTATTAGGGTAATGGATAAGAAAGGGGCTAAGGCTACTTATACAGCCTCCAGTTTTATATATCGTGAGAGGGTGTTAGAGGGGTATCATACAGTAACTACTTTTAAATCTGGAGAGGAGGTAGTACATGGATCTGATTGAAAGAGTAGAAAGCTATAAGGTAATGTTTAAAGAGTGTAAAGCTCTGGAGCCTGTAAGTATGGCTCTAGCAAAGGGTTATAAATCCGCTACACCTCTCCAGAGATTAGAGATAATCAGAGAGCTAGATACAGAGCTGGCGGAGGTATACAGTGTAGAGATCCCTGTTATTACAGCGTGGGTAAGGGATGATAATTATGTACACTCTACAAAGGAGATTTTCTTAGGGGAGCCCTCCTTAGAGGGTTTTCTCCATCAATTTAGGCACCACTTACAAAATAAGGCAAGGGAGCCACAGTATAAGTATTTACTGGTAGAGAATGATCCTAAGGCTGATTACAGGATCCCTTATAAGGATTGTATGTATCGGATGTATGGAGAGGATGATGCTAGAGCGTGGGCTAGGATGGTTATTGAGTTAGCCTCATAACTGAGTTATAATATAACCACTATATAAAAAGGTAGGCGGTTATTATGAAAGAGAGCTTAGGATCATTCTGGGATGAGTGGGAAAAAGAAACAGAGCTAGAAGAAAAGAAATTAAAGGAAATGCAGGACAAGATACACAAACAGTATTTAGAAAATATGCAGGAGGAAAAGCAGATGAAACAGGAACAGATTAGGAAGATGCAGAAAAGGTATAACTTTTCTATTGAGGATGAGAGGATCCAGATAGCGTTAGAGAGGCTAGAGAGCTTAGCGGTAGATAGATTTAGGAATGATGATTACAAAGCTCAAAAGAGCTTTGATGATGTGTGGTGGAGCGTGTTACATGAGGTAGATCTGTATGAGGAGGGAGAAGAAACTGAGTTTAGATCTGTAAGGAGCGTTGAGGCTACTAAGAAATGGTTAAAGAGTTTTTCTCATTTGTGTACAGAAAAGGTACCAGAGGAATATAAGGCAGAGGAGGTAAAGTAATATGAAAATCGGAGTAAGAAAACCTAGCCTTAAAAAGGCTATCAAAGCAAGTACCACAGGTAAGGTTAAGAGAGCGGTAAAGAAAGCAGTTAATCCTTTGTATGGTAAAAAGGGTGTAGGGCTGGCAAAGAACCCTAAGAGAGCTGTAAAAAATGCTGTGTATAAGAAAACCACAGTAGGAGTAAAAGATTTACTCAAATAGGAGGGCTTAATGGATGAGCGTATAAGAAAGCTGATAGATTATATAAAAATGTTACAGGTAGCCTTAGAGTGTAGCACAGATCCAGAGGATATAGAGGCGGATAATCTAATGGATGCTATCTGGGAGAGTAAGATGGAATTAAAAGAGCTGGGATATGCTGGATGGGAGGATTTATAGGAGGAATATATGGATAATGAAAAGCAGAAACAGGAGGTAATAGACTTTCTGGAGAACACTTACACAGGGGCTAAAATGATGGGAGATGAGGAGGTAATGCTAAGAGCCTCCAGAGCACTCTTAGCATTTAAGGCAGATGTGCATAAGGATATTTTCATAGAGGAGAATGTGCTGGAGTTTTAATACCAGAGAGAGAGGATCTTAGGATCCTCTTTTTTTTTATCTAAAAATACTTACCGATTGTGATTAAGTTAAGTATCTGAAAAAGAGAGGAGGATCCGATGAGGAGAGAAGATTTAGAGGAGCGTTTGGATACTGAGGTAACAGTTACGCTTTTTGATGGAAGTGAGTACACAGGAGTACTTAGACAGTGCGGAACAGATTATGTAAGAGATAATGATAATTTATTTCTGGTGGGTAGAAAGTATTACTTTGTAGAGATGGATTATGGTATTTCCTGTATTTTTAGATGTTCCCATGTAAACAGATGCAAGTATACAGGAGGAGCAGGATGATAAAAGCTAGATACATAGGGGCAGAGCGTGAGCTCCAGAGTGGTAAGGTGTATCCGATTAAAACCAGATGTACAGGAAATAAGCTGGTAGTATCGGTAAGAGTTTATAAGTTTGAGTATAACTCTCTGGAGGAATTTCTTAAGCGGTGGAAAGTGGAGGCGGTATATCATGGATGTAAGTAGGTTAATGATTTTGCTTAAGGAGGCGTGGAGCAGGGTAAGAGATGAGGGAGTAGGTGTAATGGGAGATTTTATAGGAAAGCCTTTTACAGCTACTAGTATGAGTGAGTTGAATTATCTTGTAAACGCTCCTTTAGAGAGTATAAACAGAGAACTCCGAGAGGAGTTAGGTATAGAGCTTTATGTAAATACACTACCTCAGATAGAGGATCACTCAGTAAGTGGGATCTTAAGGGTAAAAAGGGTAGGAGAGCCAGTAAGATTTATATGAGAGAGGAGTGCTAAGTGTGGGCAGAGCTGAGAGGCGTAGGCTTGAAAAGCAAAAAGGAAAACAGGTAAAAACCTATAATCTAACCAGATCACAGCTCCATAATGCAGTAAGGCAGGTAACAGAGGAGGATCTTAAGAGGATCAAACAGGAGGCTATGGAGGATGCCATAAATACAGTTATGACATTACTCTTAGTACTCCCTATGGAGGTACTCATGGATCATTACTGGAAAAAGACCTATGCAAAGAAGATACCAGAGTTTACAGAGCTGGTATTACAGTACTATGAACGCTGGCAAAATGGAGAGCTAGATATGGATGAGATGAAAAAGGATCTCTGGGAGTATGGCGGAGTGAGGTTAGAAGAAAGAGAGGCAGAATAACATGAGTTTAAGAGTAAAAGCAGGTATTGATTTAGATGAACTTAAAAAGTACGGATTTAAGACAGGTAAAGAGTGGGCGGATGCTGGAGAGCGTTGTTTAGAGGGTATCGGCTATAAGTATCAGCATGAATGGTACCATAAGTTTTTAATGGATGCAGATGAGCCTAGCAAGATTGCCTATATTGCAGAGGATTATGATATTCCATGTGTACAGATCTCAGTAAGGACAGAGCACAGAGATTTGTATGTAGAGGTAGCAGTAGAGGGTACTTATCATGTAGGAGGATCAGAGCTGGATATTGTAACAGATACTATCTATGAGCTTACACAGGCTGGAATACTGGAGGTAGTACCAGAAGAAAGCGAGGGTAAATAATATGGCTATCAGAAATGTGCTACACATGAGCCAGCTAAAGGCGTTTGAGGAGTTTCTGGAAAGTAAGGGCTATTTGATTATACCTACAGTAGGAGCGTATGAGGTACTTAGAGCCCAGAAACCTAAGAAAGATAGAAAACCTAAGGAGAGCCCTGTAATTGTGTATAGAAAAGGCGGAGCTAAGGAGCATTTATCTATTATGGATAAAGATTTTTATTTAGTAAATGAGTTTTTGAGAACTAAGGAGGAGGTAGTAAGTAAATGAAAAAGAAAATTAAGGATTGTACATTTAAGGAGTTTACAGGGTGGGCTAATGCTAGAGCCTGTGATGGTAGATGGAATATGCTGGATGCTATGAATAGCATAAGCATAATTAGTATGGTATACGAGGTAAAGCCCATTTTCTTTAGAGGCAGGGTTAGAGAGGCTTTATGGAGAAAACTTAGGGATCAGTATTTAAACGTGGAGGCAGAGATAGAGATTGAAAGATAGTACAAGAGCTAAGAGCTCCATACAGGAAAAGCGTATAGCTAAGGCTATGGGCGGTAGACAAGTAGTAGGATCTGGATCAACTCCGTTTCTAAAAGGAGATGTAGTGGTAGATAAACTCTTTATTGAGGCTAAAACAAAGATGAACCCTAGCCAGAGTATCACAGTAAAAAAGAGCTGGATAGATAAGGCTAAGGAGCAGAGCTTAGCTATGAGAAAAGAGGATTATGCTATAGCAGTATCTTTCGGAGATCCTAAGGAGTATTACCTCATTGAGGATAACTTAATGGAGGATCTGTATAAGAGCAGGGAGGCACTCAGAGCGGTTATAGATGCTATTGGAGGAGTAGATCACGATCCATTAGGGTTAGAGAGTGCAGAGATTTACAGAATAAGAGAGCTGATAAAGGAGGCGTATTAGATATGTGTAAAATTAGTGAAATGAACTTAGAAACAGCTAAGTACTATGGATATGAGGCACAGAGTAACCAGTTAGTAGAGGAGTGTGCAGAGCTCATACAGGCGGTAAACAAGTACCGCAGAGTAGAAACAGGCTTAGGACAGCCTGTAGCGGAGGATAAAAAGGCTATTGCCAGAGATAACTTAGTAGAGGAGATCGCAGATGTAGAGTTAATGCTGGAGCAGGTAAAGTATCTCCTCCAGATCCCAGAGGATGAGCTCTTAGCGGTTAAGACTTTTAAGGTAAACCGTACTAAGGAAAGAATGGAAAGCAATAAATAAAATATTTTTCAAAGACTATCTAAATTTTCCTCATATTGAGGATTAAGTTATTTATCAATAAAAATAACACACATAGAAAAGGAGAAAAAAAATCTATGAAAGCATTTAAAGGATTTAACAAGGATCTTACCTGTAGAGGTTATCAGTATGAGGAGGGTAAGGAATTTCACACAGAAAGAGCGGAGTGCTGTGATACAGGTTTTCACGCTTGCGAGTATCCGTTAGATTGTTTCGGATATTATGATCCAGCACATAGCGTATTCCATGAGGTAGAGTTATCTGGAGAGATGGATAAGAGTAGAGATAATACTAAGGTATGTGCTACTGATATTAAGATTGGAGCTAGATTATCTATTGCAGGACTTGTAAAGATGGCTATTGATTTTACTATGAGTAAGGTAAACAAAGAGGCAGGATCAGACGAGCGACACGGTTTTGCATCTGCTACAGGGTATAAAGGAGCCTCATCTGCTACAGGGTATAAAGGAGCCTCATCTGCTACAGGGAATTATGGAGCCTCATCTGCTACAGGGAATTATGGAGCCTCATCTGCTACAGGGGATTATGGAGCCTCATCTGCTACAGGGAATTGTGGAGCCTCATCTGCTACAGGGTATAAAGGAGCCTCATCTGTTAGTGATCCTACTGGTGTAGCGGTTGCATGGGGGCATGAGGCAAGAGCTAAGGGCTGTAAGGGAGCTCATCTTATTCTCTCTGATTGGAAATATGTAGGAGTCAGATATAGCGATGGAGATTATATGGATCCTTATGATAAGGAGAGCTGGGAGCTCACAGGAGCTAAGATGGTAGTAGTAGATGGAGAGAAGATTAAAGAGGATACATACTACCGCTGTATCGAGGGAGAAATTGTAGAAGTAACAGAAGATGGAGAGATCGTAGAGGAATAATATAGAGAGTGGTACATTTTGTAAGAAAAGATGTACCACTTTTTTCTATTTTATCTAAAAATCCTCCTCAAAAGTGATTAGGTTATATATCAATTTAAAAGGGAGGTAAAAACCGTGTCAGAGGTAGGATGTGATATAGTTGAGTACCTTAAAGAGTTTCATACATCGGAGGGAAAAGCGGTAAAGGCTAGAGAGCTGTGTGTACTGTTTAATGTGCATGAGAAACAGCTAAGAAACATTGTAAGTGATCTGAGGCAGAATGGAGAGGCTATATGTAGCTCTACTTATGGTTACTGGTACTCCAGAGATCCAGATGATATATCCACTACCCTAAGCAGGTTAGTAGGGCAAGTGGATAATATGCAGAAAGTAATAGCAGGATTAAACAGGATCTTACAGGAGGTGCAGGATGAGCAAAAGGAGAATTAGAAGAAAGAGGAGAGCCAGAGTAAAAATATTGCCTTTAATACTGGTAGGAGCGGTAATAGCAGGAGTAATTACTGTGATAATGAGTGTAAATCTAAAGGGAGCAGATAAAGAGCCTCCTACTGAGGGGATTTATATTACGGAAACTTTACAAGCTCCGCAAGCTGAGAACACAGAGCCAGTAATGGAGCAGGAGGCAAAGCTGGAGCACGATCTTAATTATACATATCCGTACAATACGATGAGTGCAGACTGGGGATCAGAGGTATACGAGGATGGATTTAGATATTATGAGATCCCACAGGAGTATAAGGATGCTGGAGGATGTTTTCCAGAAATAGTACAGGTTTACCTCTGGTGTGAGTGTAAAGAGTACGGAGTAGATTATTATACGGTACTAGCCCTCATAGAGAGGGAGAGCTGTTATCACTGGGATAAGGTAGGAGATAACGGAAACAGTAAGGGCTATATGCAGATATACGAGAAATGGCATACAGAGCGGATGGAGGCGGAGGGAGTAACAGATCTTTTTAATCCATATCAAAATATCAGAGTAGGGCTTAACTGTTTAAGAGAGATACAGGATAAGTATTTAGCATCTAGCGGAGAAAATTGTGTACTCATGGTATATAACATGGGAGAGAGTACAGCTAAAAAGCTGTGGGCTAAAGATATTTATAGCTCAGCATATAGCAGAGAGGTAATAGCCAGAGCACAGGAATTAAGACAGGAACTAACACAGGAATAATACAGGATCAAGCAGGAGTATAGGAAAAACTATACTCCTTTTTTCTTGTTAAAAGGGAGGTACACGATGTTTAAGGTAGGAGATGCCATTAAGTGGATGTGTCCTCTGGATAATGATTATACCTATGGAGAGATTACAGCTCTTAGAAAGAGTGTAGCTACAGTAAAAGGCACTGGGTTATACAGCGGTATTACAGCGGAGGTACACCTAAGATACATAGAAAAGCTAATGAGAGGAGGCGGTAGCGTTGGGAGCGATTGTAAGAAATGTAGTAAACGATCAATTACTAAGGCTGAGTTATAAGGATCCTAAGAATATAAAGAGATTTTTGAGAAACTGGGGAGGCTTAGAGGGCTTAAGTGAAAAAGGAGATACAGTAGCTACCTGTATCCTCACAGACCTTAAGACAGTAACAGCTATTGATCTGGATAAATACCATAAAAGCAATAGAGCAGAGTTTAATAAGGCATACAGAAAAGGAAAGCTAAGCCATTATCAGTACATGAGTATAGCGTATGTGCTGGTACTGGGATATACACAGGATGAGTTAGCGTTTGTAATGGGCGTGGATCAGAGTGTGATTAGTAAGAATATAAACAGCGGTATAAAGAGAATACAGAGAGAGCTTAGAGCTTATCTGGAGGAGGATTAGATGAGTTTAATAAAGTGTGGAACCGATGAAAACGGATCTTACATAGAATTGAAAAGACCGAGAGGAGAAACACCTCTATGTTTTATAGATGAGTGTGGAGTAGTACACGATACCATAAGGATTTATGAGTACAAGGCAGTAAGGAGTAAAGAGATCCCTACAGATAGCAGATGTGTAATGTGTGGGGAGATAATACCAGAGGGCTCTATGGTGTGCGATAGATGCAGAGAGGCGATGGAGGGATTTGAGTAAGTTTAGGCGTGAGGAAGATGAGGCGGATAAATGGCTAAGAGAGCATGATCCTTACTATACATCCTCAGATAGGGATAAGAGAAAGAAAATGAGTAATCCCTATGAAACTCCAGAGCAGGAAAAGCGGAGGAGAGAAACAGAGATCCCGCTTAGTAACCTAAATAGCTACCAGAGAGTGCAATTTAAGCAGGTAGGAGGCTCTTATACAGAGCGTGGAGAGTTTGATCTGTAAAAGGGTGCATAAAAATTACAGATATGTACCCTAACTAATGAAACAAAATTACATAGCTTAGGAAATAAATAGAAAGAGAGGTACATGAGGCTATGAAAGATTTACAAGTAAAGTACACAGATCCGCTAGATCTTATCCCTTATGAGAATAACCCTAGAATTAACGATTATGCAGTAAAAAAAGTTATGGAGAGTATTAAGGAGTACGGATTTACTAATCCGATTATCGTAGATGCAGATATGGTTATTATCGCAGGGCATACGAGGAGAGAGGCTAGTATCTTAGCAGGGCTGGATAGAGTACCATACATAGTAAGAGATGATCTCACTCCAGAGCAGGTAAAGGCTTACCGTATTGCAGATAACAAGCTGGCAGAGTTAAGTAACTGGGATGATGAGTTACTCAAAAAGGAGTTATTTGAGTTACAGGCGGTAGATTATTCCTTAGAGGTAATGGGCTTTACAGAGATAGACCTTAAAGAGATCTTTACAGAGAAAGAAGTACCTAAGGAGAAAAAGAAGAAAGAGGAGAAAACTACTTTACCTATGCTCCGTTTCGGATCCAACAGTGTAAGGATTACAGAGGATGAGCTGGTAATGCTTAGCAATAGATACAATGAGTATGTAGAGAGTACTCCAGATGAGGGCTTTATTACATGGCTTTTAAAGAGAGGCTTATAAAAAAGAGCGTGGAGGCGGAAAAATGGTTATGAGCGGAGTAAGAGAAATGACCTTAGCAGAGGAGATAAGAAATCTGGCAGAGCTGGGAGTAGATCAAAATGTTATAGACAGAATGACACAGAAATATAACAGGATGCTCACGGATCATGGAAATACCTGTAATAAGATCCGAGATGAAGTATACAGAGAGGTAAGAGGTGTAAAGGCGGAGCTGGCGGAGAAAGAAACTATCATAAGAGTATTAACAACTCATATAAGAGAGAAAGAGCTACTGTAAGAGGTAGCTCTATTTTTTAGCAATGAAATGTTAATGAAAATTTATAGAAATATTACTGTATATACTGAATAGCAAATGAACTATGTAAAATTTATGGTAAGTAATTAAAAATTACAGAAATTACAGTAATACAGTAGATTTTTAAGAGAAAAAGAAAAGGGCTGATAAAGAGGAGCCCAGAGAGGAGGTTTTAGGAAGATGGCTACAGAGAAATTAAGTAATGAAACTACCGCACAGAAAGAGGCTTTTGAGATTTATTATGCTTTAGGATCTAAAAGATCTCTTAAAGTAGTAGCTCAGCAGGTGGGGAAAACGGAGCGTACAGTGGCAGGGTGGAGCAGATCTTTTAACTGGAGAGCCAGAATAACCCAGAGAGAGATAGATGAGGCAAATAACCGAGAAACCAATAATATTAGTGCTCAGACTATGGATGTTAGGACTAGATACCGTATTATTATGAATAATTTGATAGCTAGAGCAACAGAAAAGATGGCTAAGGGGGAGCTGGAGATTAAAAGTATCTCTGATATGGAGCGTGTAGTTAAGTTGGATCTTCTTTTAATGGGAGAGGCTACAGAAAAGGTAGATCGTAACGGTGTAGTAGAGTTTTCTAAGGCAGATAGAGATAGATTTGATAAAGTTGCTAAGCTATTAGAAAACATTGAGGATTAGTGCAGATTGCACAGTGGGTATAAGGTTTTTTCCTAGGGAAAATACAGAGCCCTTTGTAAGAATTGCACAAAGGAAAAGAAAAAAGGTAAATAAATCTAACTTTTTAAGGTTTATGTGATTATGTTACTTATCAAACATAAGGAGGTAAGCATAATATGAGTAATGCTATTAACCCAGAACACTATAACAGATTGAACCCACAGCCTAAGGATGTAATCAGAGCGTGGGGCTTAAATTTCAACTTAGGGAGTGCTGTAAAGTACATCTCCAGAGCAGGGCATAAGGATGATATTGTACAGGATCTTAAGAAAGCACAGGAGTTTATCCAGTTTGAGATTGATGCTATCGAGGGAGCCAGAGCGGAGAGAAAAGATAAGCCTAAGCATGAGGATTTTATGGATGCTTTGTTACATGGCTTGTTGGGAGTAGGACATATCGAGATCACAGGTAAGAGAAACGGTAAGACCGATGAGGAGATCGCTGAGATCGTAGATAAAACCATTAAAGATATTATCTCTGGTATGGCAGGAGTAGAGCTGGAGGAGATCAAAGAGGGAAACGGATACACAGAGGTACATATTACAGGTAATGCTAATCCGATTGAGGTAAGAGAGTACATTGAGCGAGAGCTTAAGGATCGCTTAGCTATGGTGCTGTAAGGAGGGCATAAGATGAGAATTGTAGATGCAGGATATGAGATCTTAGATCTCCTCAATGGAGAGAAGATCTTAAAGAAGATCGAGAGAGTAGCCAGAGTATGTTATAAGAGTGAGGATAAAATCACAGAGGGATCCGCTGAGAAGATGGTAAGAGCTCTCATTAAGAGTAATCACATGGCGATGCTGGAGCACTACTCTTTTAGTGTAAAGTTTATCTGTGATAGAGGCGTATCCCATGAGATTGTACGCCACAGAGTAGCCAGCTATGCACAGGAGAGTACAAGGTATTGTAATTACAATAAGAGCGGAGATGTAGCTTTTATCCGCCCTGTATTCTTTGCAGAGGATACTCCAGAGATGGATAACTGGGTAGATAGCTGTATGAGAGCAGAGAAAACCTATAATTATCTGATTAGTGAGGGAAGAACTCCACAGGAGGCAAGATCTGTATTACCTAACAGCCTCAAAACAGAGGTAGTAATGACAGCTAACCTTAGAGAGTGGAGGCACTTCTTAAGCCTCAGAGCTTGTGGATCTACAGGAAAGCCTCATCCGCAGATGTTAGAGGTAGCAGTACCGCTCTTAAAGGAGCTTAGAGAGAGAGTACCTGTGGTATTTGATGATCTGGAGCCTATGGAGTGGGAAACAGTTAAATAAAGGCAGAGGTTAGGGAGGGAGAGCTGTAAAAGGCTCTCCTTTTCAGTTAGGAGGATTATATGATTATCTTAGTAGGGATTGGATGCTTTATATTAGGAGGCATTGTAGGAGTAATAACTATGGGTTTATGTGTAGCAAGCTCTAACAGTAGGGTGGAGCTGGAGAATAGACAAAAGGAGGATAAAGAGTAATGCAGATAGTAAGCGGAGATATAACCAGAGATATTACTGGAGAGATTGTATATCTTAAGGCATATAAGCAGATGGTAGGAGAGGTAACAGGGTATAGTACTGAAAAGGGTACAGCTACAGTAAAGCTCTGTGATACAGGGCTGGAGATAACAGTATCTTTAGATGATATTGAGAGTACAGGTAGTACACAGCCTCACAGAGCTTTTAATAGTGAGGTACATATCTTAGGAACCAGATACAGTATCCGTATCATAGATGAGGATGATTATAGATACGATAGAGAGGCGGATGGATGGTGTGATCCTAGTGTAAAGGAGATCTTCATTTTTAACTATAAGCAGAGTGCGGAGAGTGTAAAGGATCTGGTAGCATATCAGAAAAAGGTACTACGCCATGAGATAGTACACGCTTTTCTCTATGAGAGCGGTTTATGGCAAAATGCCTACGGTAGTAAGTGCTGGGCTAAAAATGAGGAGATGATAGATTGGATGGCTATACAGATCCCTAAGATCCAGAGAGCGTATAAGGAGGCGTACTGTGATGAGTGATTTAGGAAGATGCAAACATACACTCTATATCCTTAAGCATAAGCCAGCATATAAAAAGGGCTGGGGCTGGAGGTGTAGATACTGTGGCAAGACTTATAAAGACCTCAGAGAGGAGGCAGAGTATAAGGAGCGTGAGAGGAGGAGTAGAACATGGTAGCAGGATTATTAAAGCTGGTATTTATTCTCTGTACCATAGCGGTAGTAGGATTATCGGTAGTAGATACACTCTGGTTTAATGCTATGCCAGAGAGTAACCGTTATAAGAATGTACAGGCGTTTAATGTGGTTACGCTGTGGATCGTAGCTATAGTACTTATTATCAAACTGGTAACGATGTAGGGAGCTAACAAGCTCCCTTTTATTATGCGTAGAAAGGAGGTTAGGCGGATGTGTTAGGAAAGAAAAGAATACAGGCTATAGAGGCTATTATAAATAGCTTTAAGGATGATAGGGATAGTGCTATTAGAATGTGTGTAGAGCGTTTATCTTTTCAAGATGCTTATTATGTGGTGTGTAGATATATTACTAAGAGAAATGTAATGCAGTTACATAGGAGCATTATCTCTAATATATCAAGCAATAAGAGCACGCTAGATCTAGCCCCTAGAGGTTTTGGTAAAAGTACTGTAGGCGATGTTGATTATTGTATTACGAGGATCCTCAGAGATCCTAATATCCGTATTATGATAGGATCCAAAACACAAACACAGGCGGAGGCGTTTCTTAAAGAGGTTCGTACCCACTTTGAGCAAAACGAGGATCTTATTAGGATTTTCGGAGATTGGAAAACCAGTAAGGATAATGTATGGAATGATCGAGAGTTTACGGTAAATAAGAGGAGCATTATTAAGAAAGAGGCTACTCTAACAGCACTAGGAGCCTCTGGAGCGGTTATTTCTAAGCACTTTGATGTAATTATAGGCGATGACTTAGTAGGGCTGGAAAATGCCAGAACAGAAAAGCAGAGGAGTAACCTTAAGGAGTGGTTTTACAGCTCTCTTTTCCCTACACTGGAGCCAGATGGAGAAATCCATATACTGGGTACACGATATAACCCATTGGATCTGTATGAGGATCTGATAAAGAGTAAGGATTATGTGGTAAATATACAGAGAGCTATAAGAGTGGTAAACGGTAAGAAAGTATCTCTCTGGGAGGAAAAGTTTAGCTTAGAGAGGCTGGAGGCTATTCTTAAGCAATCTGGTAAGATTATTTTCAATATGCAGTATCAAAATGATACAGAGCTGGCAAAAGGTAAGATTTTTAAGGCTCAGTATTTCAGATATTACGAGGAGTACAAGATTGATTATGATTTTCAGACAGCTAAGGTACGAGTTAAGACAGAGGATGGTATAGATCAGTGGATTAAAGTAAATCTTTGTTTCGGATGCGACTTAGCAATATCTGAGAAAGAGCAGGATAAAGGAGATTATTTTGTACTTATGGTAATAGGGGTAGATGCAGATCATAACGTGTATGTACTGGATTATGTGAAAGAGAGATTAACCTTTAATACTCAGCTTAATACCATTATCGACTACGGTAGAAATAAATTCCCTATGGTAGAGCGGATCGGAGTAGAGACAGTAGCTTACCAGAAATCCTTAGCACAGGAGCTTAGGAGATTATCTTTACTCCCTATTATCAATATCAATACCTCTAAGGACAAAGTAACAAGAGCTATGAGGAGATCGGCTAACTTTGAAAACCACAAGGTATATTTTAGAGAGGGTATGGATGATCTGGAGGAGTGCTTACTGTTATTCCCAGAGGTGGATCACGATGATTTATTTGATGCCCTAGATTTTGCTATGACTATGGCAGATGGCGGTAATGAGATCAGAGTACTTAAAAGAGAAGATTTTAGAATTTAGTGTAAAAGCCCTAATAAGTGAGGGCTTATTTTTATGCAGAAAAGGAGGATATAAGCAATATGGCAGAGCTTAGTAGACCGATAGACAGAGAGTTTAATGTAGAAGTTGAGGGAGGCAGATTTAGTACAGAGTTTCTTAATGATCTGGTAGATACTCATGTAAATAAGATAGCTCCCAGATATATAAAGTTTCAAAAACTGTACGAGGGTAAGCATAAAATCCAGAATAGACCGAGAAAAGATAAAAACAAGCCTAATAACAAGCTGGTAAATGACTTTTTCGGACAGACGATTGATAACACAGTAGGTTATTTTCTGGGTAATCCTATTGTACTTAACTATACAGAGCCTAAAAAGGATAAGGCACCTGTAGAGGCAGATCCAGCGGATGTAGGAGTAGACCTTACAGAGCTGGAGGATACAGCGGTACAGGATGAGTTAGATAAAATCTGTAGTGATAACGATAAAGACGATCTTTTCATCGAGTGGGGTAAGGAGGCTATGATTAAGGGCTTATCCCATATCTTAGTATATCAAGATGAGGAGAGCCATACTAAGATGATGAGAGTATCCCCAGAGGATCTTATTGTGGTGTATAAGAATAGTTCCACAAAGGAGCCAGCCTATAAGATCCGCCTGTATGATATTGACACAGAGGATACAAAGAGAACCACCCATTATGCAGAGGTATACAGCCCTACTAAGATAGAGACCTTTAAGTGTGTAGATGATGGCTCCTGTGGGGCTACAGGTAAGGGCAAGGCTAGACAGTTTGCAAGCTATGAGTTTGTAGAGGAAAAGTCTCATATTTTCGGTAGGATCCCTATTATCACAGTGTATAACAATGAGGAGCAGATGAGCGATCTTGAAAAGATAGAAACTCTGGTAAATGACTATGATAAGGTGCTCTCCGATGTATCTAATGAGTTTGAGGCATTTAGAAACGCTTATTTAATGCTTAAAAACATGGTAGCAGGTAATGATAGCATCCAAAAACTCAAAGATGAGGGAATTGTAGAGGTAATGGAAAATGGAGATATGAAATTCATTACAAAGGAGATCCAGACGGAGGCACTAGAAAACCATCTTAACAGGCTGGAGAAGAATATCCACAAGTTTTCCGCTGTACCAGATCTCTCAGATGAGAACTTTGCAGGAAATCTTAGCGGTGTAGCTATCAGATTTAAGCTCTTTGGGCTGGAAACTAAGTGTATTATCAAAGAGAGAAAAATGGAAAAGGCTATAAAGGAGCTGGTAAGAGTGCTTAGTGTGCCTATTCATGTAAATACAGGGCGTGAGGTGGATGTACTTAACCTCAAAGTGGAGTTTAGTAGAAATGTACCTAACAATCTTACAGAAATTGTAGATACAGTAAGTAAGCTGGATGGAAAAGTGGATAAGGAAACGCTCCTCAGCTTACTCCCATTCATTGATAACCCTAAGGAAGTGCTGGAAAAGCTGGAGGCAGACAAGGAAAGAGATAGACAGAGTACAGATCCTTACTCTGTGCAGAATATTACAAATGATAGTAATAACTTATTCCCTAACCTCAATGCACAGAATAGCCCACAGGAGGCTTTAAATGCACAGGGGGCTACAATTCCTCAGCCAGAACAGTAAAAGGGCTATATGAGGCTGTAAGGAGGTGTAAAGAGTGGCTAATGTAGGCTATATAAACAAAGAAGTAGCGAAAATGTACGGTATCCCATACTCAGAGCTTACTCCAGAGCAGAAAAAGATCCTCCATGAGGACAGTGTGAGGAGATCTAAGCTCATTAAGGAGCGTGAGGAGGCAGTACTTAAAAATAATCTCAAAGCGTTTGAGGATGAGGCTAAGATGGAGAAAGTCTTAGCCTCTATTTATGCTAGTTGCCAGAAAGAAATCCTTGCCAGCATAACAGAAACAATCTCAAAGGTACAAAAGGCTGGGGGAGAGTGGAGCTATGCTAATCAATCAGCACTCACACGGAGTAGAGGATTATTTGAGCAGATCGGAGAGCAGATAAAAGCCTTAGGGCAGAAAGAGCAGATTACTTTTAGGCAGGGGCTTAGTAATATTTATACGGATCAGTTTTTAAGGCAGGTATACGATCTGGGGCAGAGCATAAATATAAAGGCTAATTTTAACAGGCTTAATCCAGCTCTTATCCAGAAAACCTTAGATTATCCGTGGAGTGGGGCTATGTTTAGTGATCGGCTCTGGCAGGATAAGGAGAGGCTGGGTAGAAATCTTAGAGTAGGACTTACTCAGAGTATGATCTTAGGAGAAGGAATACCTCAGATCACGGATAGGATCAATAAGGGCATAGATACAGCCAGATATAACGCTGAGAGGGTAGCGAGGACAGAAACAAAGAGAGTTACCTACTGTGCTCACGATGATGTATATAAGGATACAGGCGTTGAGGAGCTTAGATACCGCTGTGCTAATGGCGGAGATAGTAGAACTTGCCAGTATTGCAGGGCTGATAATGGTAAGGTATTCAAAAGGGGGGAGGAGCCTACTCTCCCACGCCATCCTAACTGTAGATGTGTATATATTCCTGTAGTAAGTGATACCTTTGAGGATAATGAGCTTAATGAGCTTACAGGATCCGTTAGAGGTGCTGAGAACTATGAGAAGTGGAGAGAGGCAGAGGCTAAAAAGCAGGAGGAGGTAAAACCTGTAGAAAAGGTTAATACAAAGACAGTAGAGAAAGAGCTTAAAGAAAATCCTACTCCTGTACCAGAGCAGATTAAGCTCACAGATTACCCACAAGTTTTTTATGCAACTAAGCCAGAGGCTAAAAATACACAAGCTCTATTAGATTATATGAACTCTAAAACATCCGTAGATCCTAATGTGGTAGCACTATATACTAAGATGAATAAATTGTGTGATGGGCTATCCGATGAGGTAGTATTAAAGGTAACACATGGAGAGCACAGGGTTAAGAGATCATGGAATAGAAATTTTGAATATGTTTTTGATGTAGGTATCCCTAAAATAAACCCTAATTATATCGGCACCTATGATACTAACCTACATGAGGAGATGCACTTTTTAGATATGCTGATAACTGTTAAGGATAATAAGGATAAGCTACCTAGTAAAATGTTTTCACAGTCTTATAAACCTCTTGTAGAGGCGTTTGATAAGGCTACTCCAGTTATCGGAGATAGGGCTAAAAAGCTCTTTGAGGATTTTGCCAAAGAGTGTGATATAATATATAAAAAGCAACAAGAAACCTTTAATACACAGCATGAGAAGCTTAAGGAGCAGTATAGATCTGGAGCTATTGATTGGAAAAAATACAATAGCCTTTATAAGAAACTCTCAAAAGAGGTTAATGAGGAGGCAGATAATGAGCGTAGAGCTCTTTTTGGAGGCGGAGTATCTGGATTACAGGATATTTACGATGCAGTAAGTAAAGGAGCCTTTAGAGATACTGGACAGGTTACATACGGTCACGGATCCGCTTATTATACAGATAGGCGTAGGACTAATCCTAATTGCTCAGAGAGTTTAGCTAACTATGCCTCTCTTTGCGTAGGACATCCAGAGCTTATAGATATTTTAGCTGAGGATTATCCAGAGATTGTAACAGCATTGAGAGGATGTGTGGAGGCTATGTTAAAGGAGGTGCCTAAGTAATGGAGGAGAAGAAAATACAGATCATGGATCTTTTACCTTATGCTATCGGTATTCCAGAGATGAAATATTTTAATCTGGATAGTGATGAGCTCTTAGATGAAAAGATAGAGGTACTTACTCAGATTAAAGAGGGTAAGACGATAGCAAAGATCCCTAACTTTTATAACGTGCTGGAGGATTTACCAGAGGATGATATGTGGGATTAACTCACAGGAGAGGCTAACAGGTGTAAAAACTTGTTAGCGTCTTTTTTTTTTGCTCTGAAATAAAAATCTAAAGAAACTGAAAAAAGATTACATAGTAAATACATATTTTCTCCAGATATTTACCCTAACTTATGTAGAAACAGTAGGGATATTTTGCAGATAACTTACGAGGGATCAGCACTATATAACTCATTTTAAGGAGGATAACAACTATGGCAGATGTAAACACAAACACAGCTACACAGACACAGGAGCAGGGTAATAGTACCCAGACTAATACCACAGCTAACGCTAACACTACTGGAGCAGGTGCAGATAGCACTCCTAAGGTAAAGACAGAGGAGGAGATCAGAGCAGAACTCCAGAAAGAGTATGAAAAGATGGCAGATAAGAGAGTAACGGATGCCATTAAGAAAAAGGAAAAAGAGTGGGCGGATAAGCAGGCTAAGGAAAAAATGACAGAGGATGAGCGTAGACAGGCGGAGGAGCAGGAACGCTTACAGGCACAGGCTAAGAGAGATCTGGATCTTACTATCAAGGGCTTAAAGCTGGATGTAGTAGATGCAGTACAGGAGATGGGGCTGGATGCTGGCTTTAGAAATCTTATCGCTGTAGAGGACTTAGCAACTATCACAGATGAGGATGAGCGTAAAGCTAAGCTCACTGAGAGAGTAAAGGGTATGAAAAAGCTCTTTGATGCAGAAGTAGCTAAGGAAGTTGCAAAGGCTAAAGCTGAGTTTCTCAAAGGATCCACTCCAGCTACAGGATCTACATCTAAGAAAGATGAAACTAAGTACGATGAGTACAGAAAGGCTGGAAATGTAAAGGGCATGATTAGTGAAAAACTCAATGCCTACAGAAACAGAGATGAGGAGTAAGCCAACTCCTCAAAACAAATAACTCAAACAGGAGGTAATAAGAAATGGCAGACATGATTAAAAGAAAAGATTTTCTTGAAAATGAGGTTGTAGACCTCACAGAGGAGATTAAGCAGACATCTCCTACAGATACTCCGCTTACTACTTTGCTTATGAGTAGAGGGCAGGTAGTACCAGCAAAGGATATTACAGTAACATGGAGAGAGAAAGAGCTTAATTCTGAGAGAGGTACTCTTAAATTAGAGGGCTCTGAGGCAGGGGAGGTTATCACTTCTAGCAGAAAAACACTCTCTAATGTGTGTCAGATCATCGAAAAGGTAACACAGGTATCTGGCACAGCTAGATCCCTCAATCCTATGGGTATCAACGATGTATTTAACGCTGAGGTACAGGATCGCTTAGTAGAAACTAAGAGAGATATGGAGTGGTACTTCCTTAACGGTACTAAGGCTCTGGAGAGTGGATCTACTCCTAGACAGATGAACGGACTTGTAAATCTGGTAAATGCTAATAATGTTGTAGAAACAAAGGGAGCACTTACAGAGGATCACTTCTTAGATGCACTCCAGAAAATGTGGGATCACGGAGCACAGGGAGAGTATTTCTCTTTTGTAAATGCAAATGTTAAGCGTATGATTAACAATCTTGCTAAGGCAGGTAACAATGTACGTTTCTTAGGTGATAACGGATCTATGCAGAATGTACTTGGTATCGGAGTACAGAAGATCGTAACAGACTTTGGAGAAATCTCTTTAGTACTGGATCGTTATGCTGATACTAAGACTATCCTTACAGTAGACTTAGGCGAGGTACAGATCGCAGAGCTTAGAGGTACTTTCTATGAGGATCTTCCTAAGGCTGGAGATTATTACAAAGGTCATGTACTTAACGAGAGTACAATTAAGCTCCTTAACAGCTTTGCAGGATCTAAGATCTCTATCACAGAGGCAAGTCTTTAATTTTTGGTAAGGAGGTAAAAGGATATGCCTAGAAAAGCACAGAGTACTCCAGAGCAGGAGGAAAAGAAAGAGGCGGTAAATGCTCCAGCCGATGAAAAACAGGAGCAGGAAAAGGGTACAGAGGCTCCTACAGAGGGTGCTGTATCCCCAGAGGTAACTCCAGAGCAGGAGGAAAAGAAAGAGGATAAGCCTAAAAAGGTGTATCACTTTACCTCTGAAAATCCTTACTTAACTGTATCCGCTGTAGGCGTGTATTTCAGTGATGGTAAGGCTAGTACAGACAATTTATCAGTAGCTAAGTATCTGGCTGGATTAGAGGGCGTAGAGCTTGTAGAGGAATAAGGAGGGATCTCCTATGGATAGCTTAGAGCGTTGTAGGATCCTCTGTGGAATATCAGAGGATAACACAAAAAAGCTGGGGCTATTGAGTGTTCTCTTAGAGAAAGCAAGAGAGGATATAGAGGCATTTTGTAGAGATACCTTTATAGAGGCTCTTACTAACGATGAGGGCATTATTACAGGGTATGCGGATGTATTCCCTAAACAGCTTAAGAATGTGCAGGAGGATTTAGCTATCCAGCGTTTTAGAAAGCTGGGGGCTGAGGGGGAGAGCTCTTATACCTTAGCGGATGAGAGTGTAACCTTTGATGATCCATTACCTGTATCAGTAGAAAAAAAGCTGTACCCATACCGCCAGCTATTTCCTAGATCTTATACGCTGGATGATCCAGTAGGCGGATATAAGGAGGGCTAAGGTATGCAGTTTCTCTATGATAAGCAAGTGGTAGTAAAAAGATACTCCTCAACTTTAGGAGAGTATAACCGCCCTAATAAAACTCTTGTGGAGGTTGGTACTTATGAGTGCCATACCGCAGAGAGTAGTACTACCACAGCACAGCTCCAGCCACAAAAAAAGAATACCACAGATCTTACACTCTACACAGATCCAGAGGCTCCTATCAAAATGGGAGATATTTTATATATCTATGAGCTGGATGAGTACGATAAGCCTATTATGAGTACGGAGTTTAAGGCTATTGCAGATAAGCCTTATAAAAAGCGTACTCAGCTCAGTGTATCGCTCCTCAGTGAGGAGGAGGTATAGTGGAGGGCTTTACTATCGAGGGCTGGGATGATTTTGTAGAGAATTTTAGTAAGTTTGTGGATAAATGGGCGGATAAGAAAAAGATCCTCCTCCAGAAGATGGCTAATATCTATCATGGCGAGGTTATACCTCATGTGCCAGTAGATACCTCACGGTTAGTAGATAGTATTACCATTTTCGGAGAGGGGATACCTCACGATTTTGTAGAGGTGGGAACTAATGTAGAGTATGCTCTGTATGTAAATGATGGTCATGTACAGCATAAGAGATTTTTACCAGCGGATAAGCTGAGTGTAGGCGGAAAAGCTAAATACCTTAAGAACAGGAACCAAAAAGGGATCATGTTAAAAGAGAGCTATGTAAATGGCTCTTTTTTTATGGAAAAAGGTATGCAGGATGCTAAGCCCAGACTTAACAGGCTGGTAGAGAGCTTTTTACAGCAAATAGGCAGAGAGATAGAGGGAGGTAGCTTATGAGATTGCTTAACAGCGTATGCAGGGTTATAGCCTCCGCTTATTCTGGGGTGCCAGTGCATATAGAGGAGGTTCCTAATAATTTTGAGCGTAACAGCTTTTATGTAACGCTGGCTACAGGAAGTAGCGAGTTAAAAAATATCAATGTGTATGAGGATGATCCGATATTCCAGATCGTTTACTTTGCGAAAAGAAACGAGGCTAATCAAGTGGTAGCGGAAAAACTCTATGAGGTAAAGGAGGAGCTTAAAAGGCTTTTCCTCCTTAAGAGGGTTGTACCTGTGATCCCTTTAGCTGGAGTAAAGGAAAAGCCCAGATATGCAAAGATAGAAAATTACTCCGATGATGTGAGGGTTAGTGAGGGGGCTTTATATGTAAAGATCACTCTTAACTTTACAGAGGATGTACCTGTAGAGGATAACTATGAGCTTATCGGAGATGTGGATATTGAAACAAAGACAGTAACAAACGGATAGGAGGTTAAACAGAATGGGATTACCAGATATTATTATTGAGTTTTCCAAAAAGGCAGTAACAGCCATCCAGAACGGATCTACAGGCATTGTAGGTATTATGCTTAAGGATGCCAAAAACAAGGGGGCTATGGTGCTCCGTAGTGTGGATGAGATCCCTACTGGAGATAGTTCTTTTAGTGCAGAGAATACCGCTTATATTGAGAGAGCGTTTATCGGCTCTCCATCTAAGGTAATTATCTACACGATGGATACAACAGCAGAGAGTTACGATGAGGCTACAAAGTATTTTGCTACACAGAAAGTAAATTACATTGTAGGAGCTCCAGATCTTACCACAGAGGAGGCTACTAAGCTGGCTACATGGGTTAAGGGTATCAGAAAGAACTCTGTACGCAGACCTGTAGCAGTACTCCCTAAGACCGCTGGAGATAGCAGGGGCGTTATTAACTTTGAGGTAGTAAACAGCTCCGCTACAAATAAGATCGAGGTAGGAGAAAAGCAGTATACAGAGGCGGAGTACTGTAGTAGAATTGCTGGCTTGTTAGCTGGTTTAGATCTCAGAGTATCCGCTACCTATAAGCCTCTTACGGAGGTAACAGCTATCCCTCTGGTAGATAGTGATGAGGAAGTAGATACCGCTATTGATGCTGGTAAGCTCACTCTCTATAACGATGGAGAGCGTGTTGTAATTGCAAGAGGTGTAAACTCCCTCACTACAGTTACAGAGGTAGAAACAGCGGATCTCCAGAAAATCAAGATCAATGCTATACAGGATCAGATTGAGGGAGATATTTACAGCACTATTAACAAGAGCTACATCGGTAACTACAGTAACTCTTATGATAATAAGTGCTTACTGATTACAGCTATCAAGGGCTACCTTAGAGGGTTGGAGGCTACAGAGGGTGGTAAGGGCTGGCTTAAGGCTGATAGCTCTACTATGGAGATCAATGTAGCTAAGCAGAAACAGTACTTAGAGAGTATCGGAGTAGATACCTCTGAGATGGATGAGCAGGCTATTAAGGAGGCTAATACAGGCTCTCATGTATTCCTTAAGGGTACTATCTCTATCTTAGATGCTATCGAGGATGTAGATATTTTCATCAATAAGGATTAAGGAGGTAATTACAGATGGCAGTAGAAACAAAGCGAATTTGTAACGGTACCTTTGGAGAGCTCTGGTTAGACGGAGATTATGTAGGAGAGTGTTATAAGGCACAGGCAAAGGTAGAGTTTACAAAAGAGGAGATTAAACAGTGCGGTACTTTCTTCACTGATAACAAAGTTGTCGGATGTAAGGGTACAGGATCTCTTACTATGCACAAGGTAAATTCCAGAATGGCTATTAAGGTAGCTAACATGGTTAGAAATAAGCAGGATGTACGCTTTACGCTTATCAGTAAGTTAGCGGATCCAGATGCTTACGGTGCAGAGCGTGTATCTATCACAGGAGTACAGATGGATGATCTTACTCTCTTTGATTGGGAGGCTCAGAAACCTCTTGAAACAGAGGCTCCGTTTACCTTTACAGGTTACGAGTACTTAGATCAGATTACTCCTCAGTAAGAGTTATAAGAGTGCAGGTTGGGGAGGGTAAAACCTCCCCTTATTTTTATTATATGAAAAATTAAGGAGGGCTATAACAATGGCTACAAAGAATGTAAATGTAGAGGCAGTACAGGCAGAGGAAACAGAAAAGAAAGAGGCGGTTAATATCTTAGATCTCCTCTTAGGATCTGATGTAGGAGAAATTAAGCTCCCTACTAAGGAGGTAGAGATTACCAGATTATCACAGGTATACGGTGCTCCGTTTATCCTCACTATTAAGGCAATTACTCCAGCTAAGTTTGAGGAGATACAGGATATGAGCATTGATGTAAAGGGCAAGGATGCAGATATTGATATTACCCAGCTCCAGCTCTTTACAGTAATCGAGGGCGTAGTAGATGCTACAGGTGCTCCGATGTTCAAAAATAAGGAGCTTATGAGTAAGTTTAAGGTATCTACTCCTAAGGATCTGGTAAGAGCGATCTTACTTTCTGGAGAGATCGCTAAGATTTACGGAGAGATCTCTGAGCTGGCAGGTTTCGGAGATAATGCGGTTAAAGAAGTAAAAAACTCATAAGTACAGATGGGCTTACCCAGATGATGTATTACTACTGGAAACACGGTAGAGTACTCCCATCTGTATTTTATAAATTGCCTAGAGGAGAGCTCTTAGTATTACAGGCTTTTTATGAGCAGGAGATAGATGATAATAACAAAGAGCTAGAGAGGGCAAATAAGAGTAATAGTGTTATGTACAATATCAATCTACTCACATAGAGGAGGTGGCATATATGGCGGTAGAGTTTGGTGCAAAACTTTATTTAAAAGATAATATGTATGCTACCCTTAAGAAAAATCTAGGTTTACAGCGTGAATTTTCGGAGCAGATAGATAAAACTAATGCGAGTATGCAACAGATGGGGCGTACAAGGGTTAATGCTACTATCAATGCTACGGATAATGCCTCTGGAGTAGTAGAGAGCGTTAGACAAACTGTAAATAGTGTAGGCAATACAACAGTATCCCCAGAGGTATCCTTACAGGATAACGCCTCTGGGGTTATTGGTGCTATACAGGATACCTTAGATACCGTCAATACTACCACAGCTACTCCAGAGGTGGAGGTAGAGGATAATGCCTCTCCTACTATCAGCGAGGTAGAGAGTAGAGTGCATAGGCTGGGGAATGTGAGAGCATTAACCAGAGCAGAGGTAGACGATCAAGCTACAGAAAAGGTAGAGAGAATAACCCAGAGGATCAAGGATCTTACTAAAAAGGTATTCTCTCCAGTGATTAAGCTAAAGGATCTCACGGTTAGTACAGTAGGCAAGATTAAGCAGAGGCTTAAAGAGATAGCCACTACTTTTACTCCTATTGTAAAAATCAGAGATCTAGCCTCACAGGGCTTAGCTAAAATCAAAAATACCTTAGGTGGGCTACGAGATAAAGTTACCTCTGTAGCGGTAGGGATCCACGATAGAGCTACATCTGGACTAAATAAAATAAGGGTAGGTGTACGAACAGTAGGAAAGCTGGTGGCTAAGCCTTTTATTTCTGTTAGGGATAAAGCCACAAGTGGGATCACAAAGGTTAGAAACTCCCTAAAATCCGTAGGGAAAACAGTAGTTAAGCCTTTTGTTACTTTGAGGGATAAAGCAAGTGCTCCTCTAGGTAAGGTAGGTGGTGTACTGAAATCCGTAGGAAAGACGGTAGCAAAACCTTTTATAGCAGTAAAAGACGGTGCGAGTAAGATCCTCCACGGTATAGGCAGTAGCTTAAAATCCATCGGTAATATGTCTGTAAAGGCTATGGTAGCTGTAAAGGATGGAGCTAGTGCTGTACTTGGTAAGATCGGTAGTACACTTAAGAGCCTTGCAAAAGGCGTAACAATCGCTGTAGGAATTGCAGGAGCAGGAGCTACAGCTCTTATGGGTAAATCCTTAGGAGAGGGAGCTAAACTACAGCAAAGTATAGGCGGTGTGGAAACACTGTACACAAAGACTAATAGCGATGGTAGTACAGATACCTCAGCGGTAGATAAGATGTTACAGTATGCTAATCAAGCATATAAAACTACAGGCTTATCCGCTAATGAGTATATGGAAAATGTTACCTCATTTAGTGCCTCTCTTTTGAGTGCGTGTGCAGGAGATACAAATAAATCCGCTGAGATTGCTAACAAAGCTATGATAGATATGGCGGATAACGCTAACAAGATGGGTACTGATATGGGATCCATCCAGAACGCTTATCAAGGCTTTGCAAAGCAAAATTACACGATGCTGGATAACCTTAAGCTGGGTTATGGTGGTACTAAGGAGGAGATGGATAGGCTCCTTAAGGATGCACAGGCTATCACTGGTACTAAGTACGATATAAACAACTTAGCGGATGTATATACAGCCATCGGAGTAATACAGGATAAATTAAATATCACAGGAACCACAGCAAGAGAGGCAGAGCAGACCTTTAGCGGATCTTTTGCGATGATGAAAGCCTCAGTTACTAACCTCTTAGGTAATTTATCTATAGGGGATGGAGAGGCAGTAGCTAGAAGTATGGGAGAGCTGGTAGAGAGTGCAAGTACCTTTTTCTTTGGTAACTTTATACCGATGCTCCAGACGATTTTTAGCAACTTGCCTACAGCAATAGGAACAGCGGTAGAAAAGGTAGCTCCTCAGATTAAGGAAAATGTATTACCACTCCTTACATCTATCAAGGATGCAATCTTTACAGGGCTGGGTAATATCGGTATTGATACTGGAGCATTGCAAGCTATTTTCGATCAGCTTTTTAATGTAAAGGTAGACGGTGGCGGTATTGCTAGTATGTTCTCTGGGCTTAAGGATGGAATAGTACAGGCGATCAATACGATCTTACCTATCATCCCTCCGATTATCTCAGCGGTACAACAGATAGCTCCTGTAGTAGGGCAGGTAATTAGTACGATTATGAGCGGTGTATCTCAGATCATTCCTTATATCGTGCCAGTGATCCAGACTATTACTAATATCATCGTAACAGCTATGCCAGTGATCCAACAGATCATTACAGTAGTGGTAGGTGCGATTGTAGCTATAATGCCTACACTTAGCTCTATTTTCACTTTTGTAGGAAATGTGATCCAGCAAGTACTTACAGTGATCGGAAATCACATGGGATTATTCCAAACTATTGTATCTGTAGTAGTAACAGTAGTATCTACTGTATGGCAAACTTTAGCCCCTATAATCAGTGCAGTAGTAGATGTGATCCTTACTGTAGTGGATGGACTTCTTACAGGAATTGAAACGGTATTCAATTTCTTAGCTCCATATATCTCTCAGATCTGGGGTAGTATCTGTGGATTTTTCGACAGTGCAAGCTCTACGATTACCACTATCGTAGAAACCATTAAGAGTGTATTTCAAGGCTTATTTGATGCGGTATCTACTATCTTCGGTGGTATCTCCAGTGCTGTATCTACAGCGATAGGAACCGTAACAAGTGTAATAAGCGGAGCGATAGATGCTATTAGCGGTTTTGTAGATAAGATCGGTGGAGCGATTAGCAAGGCTAAGGAGTTTGTAGGAGGTATCGGAGGAAAGGTTAAGAGTGCTTTAGGTTTTGCCTATGGTAAGGATCGTGTACCATACGATAATTACCCAGCTATCCTCCATCAAGGAGAGAAAATCTTAACCAGAAATCAAGCGGATCAATATGATAGGGCTATGAGTACCAGAGGTGTACAGCTAACGGATGTTAAGCCTATAGACAGAGATCCAGATCCACAGGATGATACAGGAGGTACAGGCGGTACAGGCGGTACAGGAAATCCACAGGATAAAGATCTACCTAAGAGTGGTGGTATCGGATCCGTAACGATTGAAAAATTGGCGGATACGGTAATCATTGAGAAAGAGGCAGATACAGATAAGGTTGTTTCTGATATGGTAGCAAAATTCAAAAAGTTGTTACCTAATATGCCTTAACAGGGAGGAGGATACTTAATGGAATTTTGGTTACAACAGAATAGCGATAAGTTTCAACTCCCAGTTAAGCCCTCTGATTACACGGTGTCCGTAGCTCATAAAAATACGGTTGTCAATGTAATACAGGTGGGAGATGTAAACCTTATCGGAAATACAGGCTTAAGAGAAATTTCTCTTAAGTCTTTTTTTCCAGCAAAAGATTATAACTTTAGTAATAATGCAGGGCGTAAACAGCCCTTAACTTATGTAGAGAAGATTGAGAGCTGGAGAAAGTCTGGTACTCCTATTAGGGTTATCATTACAGGTACTCTTAACATGGAGGCTACAGTAGAGAGCTTTGTGTGGGGAGAGCAGGATGCTACAGGAGATATTTATTATACCTGTAATCTAAAGGAGTACAAAAAGATAAAGACAAAGAGAGCTACCGTTACTATAGCTACTGTAAAGCCTACAGTAAGGGCTACAAAGCCACAGGCTACTAATACAGCCAGAACCTACACGGTAAAGCGTGGAGATTGCCTCTGGAAAATAGCTAAACAGTTTTACGGTAGTGGAGCTCAGTACACTAAGATCTATAATGCTAACAGGGATAAGATAAAAAATCCTAATCTTATCTATCCTAATCAAGTATTAACGATCCCTTAGGAGGTGGTAAAGAGTGATAGTAGTGCATAAGAATACAGACATAACAGAGTATGTATCCTCTATGAGCTGGGGCGGTAGTAAAACAGAGGTAGCCAGAAAGTTAGAGCTACACATTGTAAACGCTCCATTAGATAAAAATATTACTCCTCTTACCATCAACTTAGCGGATCCTGTTTATCTATTTGAGGATGATGGAAAAACAGAGCTTTTTAGAGGCTTTGTAGTAGAGAGGGAGGCAAGCAGTACCACAGGTACAGTTACTTATACCTGTTATGATCTTCTTTTCTATACCATCAAGAGTAACGCCACTTACAATTTTAGCTCTAAAACAGCGGAGGCGATAACTCAGATGGTGTGTGATGATATGGAGATCCCTGTAGGCTCCTTAGCTCAGACAGGGCTAACACAGAAACTCATAGTACAGAATGTATCTATCTATGAGATTATTATGAGAGCCTATACACAGGCATATCAACAGAACGGAGTAAGCTACAGGGTGGTAGCTAAAAAAGGCTACCTCAATGTAGAGGAAATGGGTAAGGTGGTATGCAGTATTGAGATCACAGAGGATAGCAATATTACCAGCTCTAACTATAAAGAGAGCATTACTAACATGGTTAATAAGGTTCGTATTTATGACGGAGAGGGTAAACCACAGGGAGTAGTACAAAATGATGCAGATGTGAAAAAGTACGGTATATTCCAGCAGACTTACACTAAAGAGGAGGGCAAGGATGCTACTACCACAGCTAAGAGTATGTTTAAGACGGTTGAGAAAACCTTTACTCTGGAGTGTGTAAACCTCAATGAGGCAGTAACAGGAGCAGGGGCGGTAGTGAGAGATAGCTCTACAGGGCTCAGCGGTGTAGTGTGGATAGATGCAGATACTCATACATGGCAAAATGGAGTAGCTACCATGAGCTTAACAGTAACTCTAAAACAAATGATGGATACTAAGGAGGGATAGCATGGCTGGTACTGGGGATAACATGAAAAACGATCATCAATATGCAGAAGTGCTAGAGATGATGCGATCGCAGGGAGCTAAAGATAATCCTACCTTAGCCCAGCTAGGAATAATGCAAAGCTCTAACAGCGTAAAGATAGATGATCTGGTACTCAATGCTGAGGATCTATATATAGCAGATTATTTAGTAGCAGGGTATACCAGACAAATAAAAGTACCTTATGTATCTGGAGTATCTGTGGATACTACACAGAGTAACGGTTTTGCCAGTAAGGATAACCCAGATCCAGATACTAGGGCATGGAAACAGAGCCAGATAACCTATACTGATGGGCTTAAAGCTGGGGATATGGTGCTGGTACAGAAACTTAATGATAATAACAAGTATGTAATCATAGCAAGGGTGGTGGAGGCGTAAATGAGTTTATTTCCTTTTGCAACAACAGAGGATCTTACTCTAGCGGATCAAGAGGTAACAGCCTCCTCTATCCGTGAGTATGAGATCGACTTTGAAAAAGGCACACTCACAGGGAGGATTGTAACTGGTGTAGATGCTCTTTGTGTGTGGGCTTACTTAGCTCTTAAGGCTAAGAGATACCGCTGGATTATATATAGCTGGGGTTATGGGGATGAGGTTTATGATCTCATCGGATATAGCTACAGTGAGGAGTACCTTAATAGCGAGGTAAGGCGGTATATGGAGGAGTGCTTATTTGAGAATGAGCACATAACAGGAATACAAGATCTGGAGGTATCCCAGATTAAAGATGTACTCCACATAAAATTTACTCTGGTAACAGATGTAGGTAGTAAGGAGGTGGAAATGGATGTATGAGGATCAGACATACGAAAATATATTAGATAGATCCCTAGCAAGGGTGGCAAGTGATGTAGATAAGCGTGAGGGCTCCGTTATTATGAACGCTATAGCCCCTGTATCCGCAGAGCACGCAGATGTATATATCCAACTAGGTAATATCGTAAATAATGGGTATGCAGATACCGCAGTAAGAGAATTTCTAATCCTCCGATGTAAGGAAAGAGGTATTATCCCTTATGAGGCTACTAAGGCTACTCTAAAGGGTAAATTTAATATGGAGATCCCTATAGGATCCAGATTTAATCTGAATGAGCTTAACTATGTAGCCACAGCATTTATAGAGAGTGCCGATGGCTATTTTTATTATCAGATGGAGTGTGAAACAGAGGGTACTAATGGCAATAAGTTTTTTGGAGAGCTTAGCTCCATTGAGTACATTGATAAGGATCTTACTGGAGAGCTTACAGAGCTCCTTATCCCAGCGGAGGATGAGGAGGATACAGAGGCTCTAAGGACACGATACCTTAACTCCTTTGATAGTAACCCTTTTGGCGGTAATAAGCAGGATTATGTAGAGAAAACCGATGCTCTGGATGGTGTAGGCGGTACAGTGGTTATCCCTGTGTGGAATGGGGGAGGTACTGTTAAGTTAATCATTATCAATAGTGATTTTGGAGTAGCATCTAGCACACTGGTAAAAGCGGTGCAGGAGGCTATAGATCCAGATCCACAGGGTACAGGTAGTGGCATAGCTCCTATAGGTCATACCGTAACAGTAGTATCCGCTGTGGGTAAGACAGTAAGCATAAAATCCAGAATAACTCTAAATGATGGCTACCAGTGGTCACAGGTAAAACCTAAGGCGGAGGAAACTCTGGAGGCGTATTTCTTAGAAATGCGTAAGAACTGGGAGAAAGGTAACTTAGTAGTGCGTATCTCTCAGATAGAAAACAGGCTCCTTAATCTGGATGGAATCTTAGATGTGGCGGATACACAGCTAAACGATGTAGCCATTAACTTAGCCTTAGCACAGGAGGAGATACCTCTGTTAGGAGGTGTTTATATTGGCTAGAGAGATTGATCTATTAGGCTATTGGATGCCTGTACTCCGACAGCTTAAAGAGTTTAAGGAGATAGCAAAGGCGGAAACGCCAGAGCTTAAGTACATCCTAGAACAGATTGAGCGTACTCTTAACAATATGTTTATTGAAACAGCGGATGAGTACGGTATTAAGCGTTTTGAGGATATGATGGGTATTTACCCAGAGGCAGGAGCCAGCCTAGAAACAAGGCGTTTTAATGTGCTGGTTAAGTGGAATGATAAAGTACCTTATACGGAGAAAGAGCTTTATAACAGGCTTATTAGTATCTGTGGAGATGATAACTTTAGCGTTAATCCAGATTATAAAAATTATTTTGTAGAGATTATAACTCATTTAGGGATAGAGGGGGCGTTTGATACGATCTCCTCTATTTTGCAGGATATGATCCCCTGTAATCTGGTGCTGGATCTTAAAAACACTCTGGAGGAGGGAAATACAACTCCTTTTAGTGTGGCGGTAGTATCCTGTGTGGCTATGAGGTATCAGATCACAAACGATATTAACCCTAAGGTAGCTACAGAGATCCCTATGTACTACGGTGTAGGCTTAGGCAGAGCTGGTACTCACATTATCACTCACGATATAAAGAGTACTGTAAATAAGAGCTCAGATCTCAATGTAGCACAGGCGTTATCTACAGGAGGCTCCTCTGGAGCTATCACAATGGATATAGCTGTAAAGGATGAGGTAGAAAGCCCTCATTATGAGGGAGTAGGCGTTGGAATGGCGTTTACAAAAATCATTACCCACGATATTAACAGCAAAGCAACTAACAGCGGTAATACTACTGTAGCAAGCCCTGTAAACACAGCTACAGTTATTACAATAAATTAAAGAAAAGGAGTGTGATAAAATGGGTGCTTTTAAGAGTGCAGTAATCACAAAAAAAGGACAGGAACTCTTAGCAAAAGTGGTAGCAGGTACTACTAAGCTGGAGTTTACTAAGATCAAGGTATCCGATACTAAGTTATCTGGAGATCTGGCAAGTATGACAGGTATCGGTACTATCAAACAGGAGGAAAAGGTAGCCTCTGTAGTGAGAAAGAATGGATCTAATGTAACAGTATCCGCTAGTTTCTCTAATCAGACCTTAGGGCAGGGTTATTATGTAAGAAACTTAGGACTTTATGCAAATGATCCACAGGCTGGAGAGATCCTCTACAGTATCTCAGTAGCAGATGAGAGTACCGCTACAGCGGATTATATGCCTCCATTTAATGGTATCGGTGTAAGCTCCCTTATGGTGGATCTTGTAACAGCGGTATCTAATGCCTCTAGCGTAAAGGTAAATGTAGATCCTACCGCTGGAGCCACAGTAGCCCAGATCGTTAATTTACAGGAGCAAATTGACGATGTTAAGAGCTTTGTAGGCTATGAGAGCTCCGATGTATACGGAGTAGAGGTAGATTTTGTAAATAAGAAATTTACAAGATTAGCAGGAGCAGAAAATCTTACCTCTGGTGCAGATTTTGATAAGCTCACTCCGTGGGGCGGTAGAAAGAGATGTAACCTTACTAATGAGGGCGTTATGGTAGCCTACAGAGGGGAAACAGGTTACTCAGAGGCAGGAGCTACCTCAGCTACCATTACAAAGGGTACTACAGAATATCCTAGCGGTACTAAGGTACAGACTATGGTAGAACAGCCTTTATTCTATACTAAGGTTGTGCCTGTAAAATCCAGCGTTTCCTCCTCTGGTAGAGGTAAGAAATATGATAAGGCTAGATTTTATATCAGCCCTACACCTAAGGCAGGATTTAAGCCTGTGGATGGTTTCTTAGATGATAACGGTATCTTACAGGATAAGATTTATCTCTCAGCTTTTGAGGGATCTATCTTTGATACCTCCAATGGAGCCTACCTTAAGGCGGATGAGCAGGTAGCGGATTTTGCTACAGATATGCTCTCATCTATCGCAGGTGCTAAGCCAGCCAGTGGACTTACACAGAACCTCACTAGAGCAAACGTAAGAAAGCTCTGTACTAACAGAGGTAAGGGCTGGAAATCTCATAACATTTTCGCTCTTACAGCTACTCAGTGGCTTATCTTAATAGAGTATGCCTCTATGAACGCTCAAAGCGTTATCGGACAGGGTGTAAGTACTTTTACAGACGATGGATCTACTAACATGGCTGTAGTAACAGGTGCTACCTCTGGTTTAGGTAATGGATCTGGTATTGATCCTAACGCTGGAGTAGATGGTAAGTGCTCAGTATCTTACAGAGGAGAGGAAAACCTCTGGGGTAATATCTGGACTTGGCTGGATGCTATCAATATTTATAACGATAAGGCAAGCGGAGTATACAATGCTTTTGTTAAGCCTTATGGAGAGTGTAAGGATAATACTACAGCCGATGGATACAAAGCCTTAGATTTTAATATTGCCACAGGAGAGGGCTATATTAGTGGCTTTGGATACGATGAGGATCATCCAGATCTTTTCCTTTGTGCGGAGCATAACGGTGCATCTAACCTCCCAGTAGGAGATTATTATTGGAATAACAATGATGGGTTTCGTGTTATTGATTTGGGTGGTAGGTGGAATTTTGGTGCTAGGTGTGGTGCGTGGTTTCTTTATCTGAATGGTGCCTCCTCTTATCGCACTCGGGATGTCGGCGGTCGCTTGCTGTATGTGCCTCAGACAAAGATTAGTGCATAACAATAGCATCATAAACTCAACAAAATAAAGAAATCAAAGAGGGTAATAGAGAGGGCTGTAAAGCTCTTTTTTATTATCCTCTTTGTCGGTAGCTAAAAGGCGTTTCGTGTTACTAAATTAGGTGGTAAATGGAATAATGGTACTAAATGTGGTGCATGGTATCTTAATCTGAATAATACCTCCTCTAATCGCAATCGGAATATCAGCAGTCACTTACTATATGTGCATATAAAAAGAAAAATAGTAAAAGTGTGTTACACCATGACACTTATTTATATAAGTGAGATTTAGCTACCGTGGCTCTTGCCAAAACATAAAACTCCTCTATGAGGAGCGGTAAAAAATAGCTAAGAGGGTGCTTATGTGCGGAGAGATCCGTAAACCATGTTAGCCTAGCAAGCTAAGAACTGATTGTTATGTGAACGATAGCACAGGGGTACTACAACAGGTAGTTAGCTCCCTCTTATGCACATACAAAATTATGATAAGGTGGGTGCCAAAACACATGAAAGATACTGGAGATTTATTTTCTAAGATTTGTGATATGGATAATCTTAGAAAAGCCCACAAGAACGCAAAGAGAGGTAAAGGGTGGTATGCAGAGGTAAAGTGTATAGAGAAAGATCTGGATCATTACCTAAAGAGGCTACAGGAAAATCTAATAGAACACAGGTATCATACCTCAGAATATGAAATCTTTACAAAGAAAGAGAGTAATAAGGAGAGGGAGATTTATAAGTTACCGTACTATCCAGACCGTATATGTCAATGGGCTATCTTACAGGTTATAGAGCCCTACTTACTTAATTCCATGACAAAAGATACCTATAGTGCAATCCCTAACAGAGGGATCCAGCCTATTATCAATCAATTACGAGGGTATAAGAAAAAGATTAAGAAAGATGGAAAAGTAGTGGCGGAGAAGTGGATACCCAGTATTTTAGTATCAGATCCAGAGGCTACAAAATATTGTTTAAAGCTGGATGTAAGAAAGTATTATCCCAGCATTGTACACGATGTACTAAAGGCTAAGTATAGAGAGCTCTTTAAGGATGAGGAGCTTATCTGGTTAATGGATGAGATCATAGATAGTATTAGTACTTGTCCAGCCACAGAGGAGAATATAGAGATCCTCCAGAGGCTAGGTGTGGCGGTAAATATTATCATAGACGATAACGGTAGAGAGTTTGTGGATGGCGTAGGTATTCCTATTGGAAACTATGTTAGCCAGTATGACGGTAATTTTAATCTATCTGTAGTAGATCACTGGCTCAAAGAGGTTAAGGGCGTTAAGTACTACTTTAGATACATGGATGATATGGTTATTTTCGGTAGCAGTAAAGAGGAATTACACAAACTCAAAAGAGAGTTAGATGAGTTTATGGCGGTAAATCTTAAGCAGGTGCTTAAGCATAACTGGCAGGTATTTCCTACTAAGGTAAGAGGTGTAGATTTTGTAGGCTATAGATTTTTCGGAGAGTATACCTTACTCAGAAAATCGACTTGCAAAACATTTAAGCGTAGGATGCTTAGCATCTCCAGTAAAAGAGAAAACAATGTGAGCCCTACTTATAGTGAGTGGTGCTCATTTAATAGCTATGTGGGCTGGCTACAGCATTGTGATAGCTTTAGGCTATACCAGAAATATGTAGAGCCTAATGTAGAATATATGCACAATTATTACTTAAAGGAGGTAAAAGGTAATGCAGAAATTTGTAAACGTAAGAACTACAGCGGAGAGCGTAAAGCCTCTTGAGATTGATGATTACCATGTATATGTAAATACAGGTATCAAAGAGATCCACGAGGAGGCTAAGGGGGGAGATCTTAGCTCTGGGTTTGATGGGTTTGAAATCGAAACACAGGAAATCTATGAGAAAGATGAGTACATCCAGCTCATGTCAGAAAAAAACAGCTCCTTAGAGGAGCAGGCTACAGATATGCAGTTAGCCTTAGCAGATGTGTATGAGCAAATGTTAGGCTTAACAACTAACTAAGAGGAGGATAAAAACTATGGCTCAGATTTACGCTACTTTGATCCGTAAAGGATTAAAGACTATTGACGATGTACCTAAGAACCTTAAAAAGGCGGTACAGAAAATCTTAGATGAAGATAAGGAGTAGCCTATGTTACTCAATATTATCTTAAAAACAATACTCAGAAAGGAGGTAAAGGCTATGGCAGTAATTTACGCTACCCTCATTGTAAAGGGTAAGAAAACTATCAATGATGTACCTATGGTAATCAGAGAGCAGGTTAAGCAGATCCTCATTGATCTTGATTTACCAGAGCTTGCAGAGTAAGCCACAGTGGGAGAGTTAAATGCTCTCCCTTTTATTATGGCGGAAAGGAGGATCTTATGGATATGGCTACAGATGCAGATATTAACATCGAGCACAGACTTACTGAGGTAGAACAGCGAGCAAAGAGTAACACTAATCGACTTAATGAGCATGATGAGATACTCAAAAGTAATAGTGAGATGATTGGAGCTATAAAGGAGCTGGCTACTGAGGTTAAGTATATGCGTGGGGATCTGAATGAAACCGTTGAGAGGCTTAACAAGCTGGAGGGTAAGGATGGGGATAAGTGGGATAAATTCAAGTGGCTTATTGTAACAGGGCTTGTAACACTTATCTTAGGATACTTAGCGGTTTCTGTAGGATTAAAGTAAGGAGGGGATCCAGTTTATCTCTTTACCTCATTTTGAGGTATCGTAGCAACTATTAACAAACTCACAAGGAGGTACAGTATGAATTTAAAAGTTAGAGTAAAAAATCCTGTATTCTGGGTACAGATTGTACTTAGTATTTTAACTCCTGTGCTTGCGTATGCAGGACTTACAGCACAGGATCTTACCACATGGAGTAAGGTAGGGGAGCTCATTGTAGGAGCTGTCTCTAATCCTTATGTACTCTCTTTAGTGGCGGTATCGGTTTGGAACACTCTGAACGATCCGACTACAAAGGGATTAGGCGATAGTGCCAGAGCAAAGAGCTATACAGCTCCACAGTAAATATATTTATCAGACAGACAGGGAGAGCCTTTACAGGGCTCTCCTTTTTAAGTGTTTAGATCGGAGGTATTATTATGACAGAGAAAGAAATCAGATCAAAGGTTGTTGAGATCGCTAGGGGTTGGTTAGGCTGTAAAGAGAGTGACGGATCCCATAAAAAGATTATTGATACTTATAACGCTTGTAAGCCACTCCCTAGAAGTTATGCTGTAAAATATACAGATGCGTGGTGTGCTACTTTTGCATCCGCTGTAGGTATTAAGGCAGGACTTACAGATATTATCCCTAGAGAGTGTAGCTGTAATCAGTTTATCCAGCTTGCTAAGAATATGGGTATCTGGGTAGAGAATGATGCTTACACTCCATCCGCTGGAGATATGATCCTCTATGATTGGGATGATAACGGAGTAGGAGATAATACAGGTAGTGCGGATCATATCGGTATTGTAGTATCTGTATCTGGAGGCGTTATTAAGGTTATCGAGGGTAACAAGAGTAACGCTGTAGGCTATAGAGAGCTTGCTGTAAACGGTAAGTATATCAGAGGCTTTGTTACTCCTAAGTACAGCTCTAAGGCTACTAAAGAGGAGGCTCCTAAGCCATCTGGTAACGGAGGAGGCTCTTACAATATTGGAGATATTGTAAACTTTACAGGATGCCTCCACTATACCAGCTCTACAGCTAGTGGCGTTGCATACGGTTGTAAGGCAGGACAGGCTAAGGTAACTAACAAGGCTGAGGGTGCGGTACATCCGTATCATTTACAGGCTATCTCTGGTAAGGGCTCTACTGTATATGGCTGGGTAAATGCTGGAGATATTTCTGGTAAGACAGGCGGAGGATCCGCTAAGACCTACACAGTAGTTAAGGGAGATACTCTTAGCAAGATCGCTAAAAAGTATGGAACTACTGTAGATACTCTGGTTAAGCTCAATGGTATCAAAAATAAAAACCTTATTAACATCGGACAGGTAATCAAGTTACCTTAATCCTTTAGGCACTCCTTAATATTTTTTCATATAGAGGGCTACTGGCTATAAAATGCTGGTAGCCCTCATTTTTTAGTTGTATCTAGTATATAAGGGGTGTATAATAGATAGAAACTGAAAAACAGCCTCATAAAGCCCTCTATTTTATCGAGAGTAAAGAAGTCTACACCTAATATATAAAAGTGGCTGTATGAGGCGCACAGGAGCTCACAGGACTATTACAGGAGGGTAAACAGGATGGCATACAGGAAAATAACGGATATAAAAGATACTATTGGTATGAGAGCGGTATTTTATGCCAGAGTATCTACAGCGGAGGAAGAACAGCTAAACGCTATAGAACTCCAGATTGAGGAGAATAGAGGATGTATTAAGGATCATGGCTGGAAACTGGTAGGAGAGTATATTGATCGTAGTAAGAGCGGTACGATGGTAAAGGGCAGAGATGATTACCAGAGGCTCTATGAGGATCTGTATGAGGATCTATTTGATATTGTAGTAATCAAGGATCAAGAGAGGCTCCAGAGAAATACTCTGGATTGGTACCTCTTTATTAACAGAGTAGTACAGACAGGAAAACTCCTGTTTATGTACATGGATGGGAAATTTTACTCCCCAGACGATGCTCTTATAACAGGTGTAAGAGCGATCATAGCGGAGGAGTTTAGTAGAAACCTTAGTAAGAAACTCCATAACTACCACGATCACAGAATAGAAAAAGCCAGACAAGGGCAAGAGATAGCCTTACAAGGTAGTGGTAATGTATATGGATGGGATAAAAAAGATGGTAAGTATTATATAAATCCAGAACAGGCTAAGGTAAGGAGGCTCATGTGTGAGGGCATTATGGCAAGAAAAGGCTCTACCCTCATAGCTAAGGAGCTTAATGATGCTGGATACCGTAACACGGTAGGGAAACCGTGGAAACCTATGGATATACCTAAATTTGTATATGATTGTAAAAATGTAGGTACCATGATTATAAACAAAGAAAGACACGATTTTGAGAGTAAGCAAACTATAAAACTCCCTAAGGAGGAGTGGGTATATGTAGAAAACGCTCTCCCTCCGATAGTCACACAGGAAGAGTGGGATCTAATCTGTAAGATCCATGAGGAGAGAGTAATAGCCACAGGATCCGACAGGAGAGGTAAGAAAACCAGCGGATACTCTTTTAGTGGTAAGCTGGTATGTGGTATCTGTGGGGCTCCTTACTGGAGGAAACAGAGAGTATCTAAGGATGAGTACTGGGTATGCAGTACAAAGCAGACTAAAGGCAGGAGAACCAGAAAAAGAGATAGCACGATGGGGAAAGCTGGAGAGATAAATCCTTTAGGCTGTGATAATGAAAATATCTCTTATAACTCCCTCATGGAGATAATGGGGGTAGTATCAGAACGATTACAGGCAAATACAGACACGATAAAGCAGGATATGATAAATTGGCTTACTAAGCTCAGAAAACAGCTCCTAGAGGCAAATGGAGGGCATACAGAGGCAGATCTACAGCGTGAGATCTCCAGAAAAAGTAAGCTACTGGATGCCTACTTAGATGGGATCCTAAATAAACAGGAATACCAGAAAAAAGCAGAGGAGTTAGATGAGAGGATCATCCAGCTTAAGGCAGAAACAGAAAAGAATAAGGCTAACTCTGGAGATATTGCAGAGATAGATAAGGTGCTGGCTAACATAGATGAGGAGGTAGCCAGATATGTAGACGGTAATGAGAAATTAAAAGTAGAGTACCTCTTAGAGCACTTAGAACAGGTACAGATATTCCCAGATAAAGTTATAGTTATAGTACCGATATTGAGCGAGGGGATAGTAGTAGAAAAAACTCAGTATGTATCTAGGAAGAAATGGCTCTGGAAAAAGTACATTAATGAATATTATAACGGACAATTTAAAAGCGGATCGGGGATGCGTCTATTACGATGGAGATCCGATTAGTAAATTGGGAAGTAAATATCGTGAAAAAATAGGATATATGCCGCAACAACAGGAGATTTATGACAATTTTACCGGTGAAGAGTTTCTGTGGTATATGGCAGCTTTAAAGGGATTAGAAAAAAAGTATGCAAAAAATAAGATAGATAACCTTTTGAAAGTGGTGAACTTGACTTCTGAGAAAAACAAAAAAATAGGTTCGTATTCAGGTGGAATGAAGCAGAGAATATTGATAGCACAGGCATTGCTTAATGATCCGGATATTTTGATAATGGACGAGCCGACTGCAGGGCTTGATCCGAGTGAAAGGATTCGCATTAGAAACTTTTTGAGTGAAATGTCGGAGAATAAGATAATTATAATTGCTACACATATAGTCTCTGATATCGAATTTATTGCAAAAGAAATAATATTGCTTAGTCACGGAGAAATAATTGAGCATGGTACTCCACAGCATTTACTAAAAAAGCTAAATAATAAGGTATACGAGGTCGAAACATCTTCTGAGGATGAATTCAAACAAGAAAATGTCATGATTGTTAACATAAAAATGGGAGCGAATGGAAAAATATACAGAATAATAAGCGAAAGTGAACCTAGAGGTTATAATTTTTCTGTTGTAAAGGCAGGTCTTGAGGAATTGTATATGTATTATGTCTCATTGCAGAGCTAAAGGAAGAATAGCTTAGTAATCCATAATTAAAGTACAATTATTTCTTTAATGAAAGATAAGTTTGTTGACTTACAACAGTTGACAATTTAAAAACCACATGCTACTCTAGAAATGTATGAGATAAAAGCGACGAAAAAGAGAGTACTTTTATGGCAGATTTACAGAGAAATCCCACACAGGCTGAGAGGGGATGACCTAAAGTAGGAGGAACATGGCTTTGGAGCAGCAGTATCGAACCATTGGCTAGATACTGACAGGAACCGCCTGTTATAGCGGAAAGAGGCGCAGCAGAGCCGGCAAAAGATGCTGGATGATTTTGATAGCTGCGTGAAGAGAAGTGGTACCACGATATAATCGTCTTCTTGGGAGTTTTCTCCCGAGGAGGCGTTTTGTTTTATTATTACGGCTTCGCACGTAATATATTGAATTGCCGGAGAGCATACAGTTGTTCTGAGAAAATAAATATAGTATTTTTTCTGAGAAATATATTGTATGTGATACGGCATTATAGAAGACTATATGTGCGAAGCATTAAAAACAGGAGGAAACTAAATTGGCAAACAAAGGTAAATATTACATGACAACAGCCATTGCGTACACATCAGGCAAGCCTCATATCGGAAACACATATGAGATCATTCTTGCAGACGCAATCGCCAGATACAAGAGAGCAGAGGGATACGACGTATATTTCCAGACAGGAACAGATGAGCATGGACAGAAAATCCAGGAAAAGGCTGAGGCAGCCGGAATTTCACCGAAGGAGTATGTAGATCAGATTTCAGGCGAGGTAAAGAGAATCTGGGATATGGTAAATTCATCATATGACAATTTTGTCCGCACAACAGATGAGGACCATGAGAAATGTGTAAAGAAAATCTTCAAGAAGCTTTACGATCAGGGCGACATCTACAAGGGCTCATACGAGGGACTTTACTGTACACCATGTGAGTCATTCTGGACAGAGTCACAGCTCGTGGACGGAAAATGTCCGGACTGCGGACGTGAGGTACAGCCTGCAAAGGAGGAGGCATACTTCTTCAAGATGAGCAAATATGCAGACAGACTCATCGACTATATCAACA
>OGFF01000360.1_pt1 | contig 67314 bp, 60 predicted proteins | sample 1570751 | NCBI WGS metagenome assembly OGFF01 (sample SAMEA2581951, study PRJEB24529) | metagenome | biome: Human gut stool | place: China | collected 2011 | reverse complement strand
ACAGAGTAAGAGTAAAAGTTATAAAAAATAAAGTAGCTCCACCATTCAGAGAAGCAGAATTTGATGTATTATATGGAAAAGGAATATCAAAAGTTGGAAATATACTAGATATGGCAGTTAACTTAGATATTGTAGAAAAAAGTGGTGCATGGTTTAGTTATAATGGTCAAAGAATTAGTCAAGGTAGAGAAAATGCAAAAAGATATTTAGAAGAACATCCAGATATAATGGACGAAATAGAGAAGAAAGTTAGAGATAATTTTGCAAAAGCATTTGAACAAAGCCTAGGAGAAGAACTTCCATCTGATGATGAAGAAGAGACAGAACCAATAGATGAAGAATAATATAAAATACCAGAAAAATAGCAAGAATTTTCTTGCTATTTTTATTATTATAGAATAAAATAGGACTAGAATTTTTACTATAGAGAAAGGAACAAAATTTATAATGAATAAGAAATGGGAAATATACCAAACTAATGAAGAAAAAGTTGAAGAATTACAAGAAAAATACAAATTAAATAGATTACTATCAACATTACTTACAAATAGAGGAATAATAGAAGAAGCAGAAATAACAAAATTTTTAAATCCAAAAAGAAGCGATTTTTATGATCCATTTGGAATGCCTGATATGGAAAAAGCTGTTGAAAGAATATTAAAAGCAATAGAAAATAAAGAACAAATAATAATATATGGTGATTACGATGTTGATGGAATTACAAGTGTAACAGTATTGAAAAGTTTTCTTGAAGAAAGAGGAATACAAGTAAATGTATATATTCCAAATAGATTGAATGAAGGATACGGATTAAATAAAACAGCAGTGGAAGAAATAGTAAAACAAGGAAACAAATTAATGATAACAGTAGATTGTGGAATAACAGCAGTAGATGAAGTTGAATATGCAAAAACATTTGGTATTGAAACAATTGTAACAGATCATCATGAGCCAGCGGAAGAATTACCAAAAGCAATAGCAGTAGTAGATGCAAAAAGAAAAGATAATAAATATGAATGTAGAAATTTAGCTGGTGTTGGAGTAGTATTTAAATTAATACAAGCATTAAGCATAAAATTAGGATTAGACCAAAAAGAATATTTAAAATATTTAGATATAGTTTGTGTTGGAACAATATCAGATATAGTGCCATTAACAGATGAAAATAGAGTAATTGTAAAATTAGGATTAAAATTAGTAGAGCAAACAAAAAACCTAGGATTAAAAGAAATATTGCAAAGTTGTGGTTATTCAAAAATAAATTCAACAACAATATCATTTGGAGTAGCACCAAGAATTAATGCATGTGGAAGAATGGGACATCAAGAAGAAGCATTAAATTTATTATTATCAAAAGATGGAAATGAAGTTAAAGAATTAACACAAAAAATTAATGAATACAATAAAACAAGACAAGAAATAGAAAAAAATATTTATAATGAAGCAGTAGAACAAATAGAAAAAGAAGGACTTGATACAAAAAATACAATAGTAGTATCTGGAAAAGGATGGCATCATGGTGTTATAGGAATAGTTTCATCAAAAATAACAGAACTATATTTTAAGCCAAGTATTTTATTATGCGAAGAAGATGGAGAATGTAAAGGATCTGGAAGAAGTATACCTGGATTTGATTTACACGAAGCATTAATGGAATGTAATGACACAATAGATAAATTTGGTGGACATGCTATGGCAGTAGGTATAAATATAAATAAAGAAAAAGTTGAAGAATTTAAAGAAGAATTTGAAAAAATAGCAAAAGAAAAAGAAGTAGATAAAATAATTCCAATTTTAAATCTTGACGCAGAAATAAAACTTGATGATGTAAACAAAGAAATGGTAGACAGTTTAAAAGAACTTGAACCATTTGGCGAAGACAACAAAATGCCAATATTTGCATTTAGAAACTTAAAAATAGATTCAATAAGATCTCTATCAGATGGAAAACATTTAAGATTATCTGTAAAAGATAATAAAAATATAATTAATGCAATTGGCTTTAATATGGGAACATTAGTAGATACTTATCGAATTGGTGATAGAGTTGATATTGCAGGAAATTTAGAAATAAATTCATTTAATGGTGTTGATAGTATTCAAATTAATATTAAAGATATTATGAAATCAATATAAAATTTTAATAAAAGGCTTTAAATTTAAAGTAAAAAGATGTAAAATGTGAAAGAAAAAAATAAATCAATGGGGGGATTTATATGGCAGAAAATCATACAATAAAAGAGATTATTGAAAAAGTAAAAAAGAACAAAAGATGGCCAGATGTAAAACTAATACAAAAAGCATATAACTATGCTTTAGAAAAACATGGAACACAATTAAGAAAATCAGGTGAACCATATATAATACACCCAACAAATGTAGCATATACTATTGCAGAACTTGGACTAGATGAACAAACAATATGTGCAGCACTTTTACATGATGTAGTAGAAGATACTGATGCAACATATGAAGATATAGAAAGAGAATTTGGAAAAGAAATTGCAGATATGGTTGATGGTGTTACAAAATTAAAACAAATAGGACATGCATCAATTGAAGAAAATCAAGTAGAAAATTATAGAAAAATGTTCTTAGCAATGGGAAAAGACATAAGAGTAATAATTATAAAATTAGCAGATAGATTACACAATATGAGAACATTGCAATTTTTAAGAAGAGATAGACAAATAGCAATATCAACAGAAACAATGCAATTATATGCACCATTAGCAAACAGACTTGGCTTATATTCAATGAAATGGGAATTAGAAGATTTAAGTTTTAAATATTTATATCCAAAAGAATATGAAGAATTAATAAAAGGAATAGAACAAAAAAGAGAAGAAAGACTAAGATTTATTGAAAAAATAATGGATGATATAAGACAACAATTGAAAAAAGAACATATTGAAGCAGAAGTTACTGGAAGAGCAAAACACTTATACAGTATATATAGAAAAATGCAAAGAGATAATAAAACATTAGATCAAATATATGACTTATTTGCATTAAGAATAATAGTAAATTCTGTAAAAGACTGTTATGCGGCATTAGGCGTAGTACATGAAATGTATAGTCCAATGCCAGGAAGATTTAAAGATTATATAGCAGTTCCAAAAACAAATATGTATCAATCAATACATACAACATTATTAGGAGAAAAAGGAACACCATTTGAAGTACAAATACGTACATGGGATATGCATAGAATTGCTGAATATGGTATCGCTGCACACTGGGCATATAAAGAAGCAAATTATGGAAGTAGAAAAGGTCAAAAAGTAGTAAAAGTACAAGATGATAAATTAGCATGGCTTAGAGAAACACTAGAATGGCAACAAGAAATGCAAGATCCACAACAATTCTTAGAAACATTAAAAACAGAATTATTTGAAGATGAAGTATATGTATTCACACCAAAGGGAGCAATAAAAGTATTACCAAGAGGTGCAACACCAATAGATTTTGCATATAATATTCATGCTGAAATTGGAAATAAAATGGTTGGAGCAAAAATAAATAGCAAAATGGTTCCAATAATAACACCAATCAAAAATGGAGATATCGTAGAAATCTTAACATCAGATAACTCTAAAGGTCCAAGTATGGATTGGTTAAAATTTGTAAAAAGTACATCTGCAAAAAGTAAAATAAATTCTTGGTTCAAAAAAGAAAAAAGAGATGAAAATATTGAAAAAGGAAAAGACTTAATAGAAAAAGAATTAAAAAGAATAGGAATTCCATATGCAGAACTTTTCAAGACAGATTATATAAATCCAATGTTAGACAGATATAAATATAAAAATTTAGATGAAATGTATTTAGCTGTTGGATTTGGAGCAATTACAGCAAACAGAATAATTGCAAGAATGTTAATAGAATATAGAAAAGAACATAAAGAAGAACCAAAAATAGAAGAAAAAATAGAAGAACTTGCAAAAAATAAATTAGATAATACAAAAGTATCTGATTCAGGTGTTATTGTAAAAGGAATTGATAATTGTTTAGTAAAATTATCAAAATGTTGTAACCCATTACCAGGAGACGAGATAATAGGATATATAACAAAAGGAAGAGGTGTATCTGTTCATAGAAAAGATTGTCCAAATGTTGCAGATTTATTAAAAGAGCAAAACAGAATAATAGATGTAAAATGGTATAATGATGAGAAAAAGAGTTCATATACTGTTGAAATTGAGATATTTGCAAATGATAGAAATGGATTATTAGGAGATATAGTACAAAAATTAAATGACTCAAAAGTAAGATTAATAAGTGTAAATGCAAAGGCAACAAAAGAAAGAATTGCTATAACAGAAGTTACACTAGAAGTAGATAGTGTAGAAAGTTTAAATAAGGTAATAAGAGAATTACGTAAAATAGACAGTGTATATGAAGTAAGTAGAAAAAACAAAATGAAGGAATAAGAGGAGAAGAAAAATGATATTAAAGGAACTAAGGATAGACTCATGGGTTGGAGATGTAACAAATTGTTATATTGTACAAGACGAGAAATCAAAAGAAACAATGGTAATAGATCCTGCTGGAGATGTTGACAAAATTGTAGAAATGTTAGACATATTAAATGCAAATTTAAAATATATTTATTTAACACATTGCCATGGAGATCATATTGGAGGAGTAAAAGAATTAAAAGAAAGAAAAGGTGGAAAAATATTAGCACATAGAAATACAGCAGAAAATTTATTAGATCCTAACATAAGTTTAACAACATATATAGGATTTGATGGATTAGTTATTAAAGTTGATTCAAGAGTTGATGATGGAGATTTAATACATTTAGGAAATCTTGAATTTAGAGTAATACACACACCAGGGCATACTTCAGGAGGTTCTTGTTTATATTGTGAAGAAGAAAAATTATTATTTTCAGGAGATACATTATTTAGAGGAACTTGGGGAAGAACAGATGTACCAACAGGAAATTTTGAAGATGTTATAAATTCAATTACAAAAAAATTAATGATATTACCAGATGAAACAATTGTATATCCAGGACATGGTAAAAGTACAATGATAAGAGAAGAAAAGCCAATTTATTTAGAACTAAAACCACGATTATTGTAGTTCTAAAATACTTGTAACAAACATATAATATATATAAGAGAAATTCAAAAGAAGGGTATGTTATATGTTTAATGTTACAATAATAAATGCAAAAGGTTCAATAAAAAAAATAGCAATATTAATAGTAACTTTAATATTGCTTTTTATTATTACAAGATTTATACAAAATTTAAAATCAACAGAAATCTTCAAAATAAATTTATCAAACAAATTAGTAAACTGTTTAAATAATGAAATACCTGCTATAAATGAAATTGTATCAAAATCAAATACAACACTAAAAGAAGAAAATGAAGAAGATACAAAAGATTTTTCAGAAAGAATATTAGGTGTTGAACTTTCTAGATTAAAAGAAAGTGAAAAAATAGAAGAAAATCCTGAAGAAACTCCAAGTGAAAATATAGAAAATAAGCCTGTTGAAGAGGAAAAAGATAATAAATCAAATGTAGATGTAAGTAATATATCAGAAAATGTTGAAACACAAATAGTAACTCAAAATCCAATATCAGAAAGTTTTAATAATGAAATAAATGGTGTAAAAATAAAAAATGAAACATCATTTGATATACCAGATGATATTATGAATACAGAATTAGACATAGACAAAAATAATATATTAATATTTCACACACATACATGTGAAAGTTATACACCAAGTGAAACATATCCATATGAACAAACAGGAAATTTTAGAACAACAGACTTAAATTATACTGTTGCAAGATTAGGAGATGAACTTACAAATTATTTACTTGGATTTGGATTTAATGTAAATCATGATAAAACATATCATGATTATCCTGCATACACAGGCTCATATACTAGGTCACTAGAAAGTGTAAAAAAAGATTTGCAAGAAACATCAAGTGATATAATAATAGATTTACATAGAGATGCAATTGGAAGCAAAAGTAATTATGATCCAAGTGTCAAAATAGGTGATGATGTTGCATCACAATTAATGTTTGTAATAGGAACAAATGGAGGAGGATTATATCATCCAAATTGGCAAAATAACCTTAGATTTGCAATAAAAGTTCAAGAAATTGCAAATGAAATGTATCCAGGATTATTTAAACCAATGATAGTAAGAAATTCAAGATATAATCAACATCTAGGAAAAGCAGCAGTAATAATAGAAGTTGGTTCAACTGGAAATACACTAGAGCAAAGTTTAACAAGTATGAAATATTTAGCAAAAGTATTTGAAAAAATAAAGAATTGATTATAGAAACTTCATGTAATATGAATTCTATAAATCCTAATATTTATTGTGTAAGAAAAATCCCAATTAAATTTACTTTAATTGGGACTTTTATAATATGCACATTCAAAATTAGAACATATTATTATATTAGAAATAATATCATAAGAGCATTTTCCATCTTTTTGATAAACACAATCTAAACAACAATTGATATTTGTCAAAGATATCACCTCTTACTAAAATAGTATAAACAAAAGTGAAAAAAATATTCAAAAAAGTAATAAAATAAATTAAATGTCCATATAAATTAATAAACAAAAATATATAGGAGGTTATTCATATGGATATAACAAAAGAAACTATAAAAATTAATAAGATAATTTGTGAGAAAAAAGAACAAATAGTAGTTCAAGGAGATATGATAGTTCCAGACTCAAAGCCAGATATATTAAATACAATTAATACAGATGGAAATATATGTATATATAAAAAAGAAGTTTTTGAAGGAAAATTAAGATTAGAAGGAAATATTGTTTCATATATAATGTATTTAGCAGATGGAGAGAAAAATAATTTAAGAGGATTAAATACAACACTTGATTTTTCAGAAACCATAGTTGTTCCAGAATTACAAATAGGAATGATTGTTGATATTGAACCAAATATAAAAAATTTTGAATGTAAAGTAATAAATGGAAGAAAAATAGGAATAAAGGCAAATGTGGAAATTTCAATAAAAATACGTTTACCTGAAGAAGCGGAAATAACAACAAATGTAAATGATGTTAATATGCAAATTTTAAGTAAAAAAGAAAAAATAAACTCATTATTATGTGAAGGAAATAATAAAACATATGTGAAAGAAAATGTAGCAATTCCAAATACAGACAATTTAGCAGAAATATTAAATGCAGCAATAAGTTTAGTTGATAAAGATATAAAAATAAGTTATAACAAAATACTTGCAAAATCAGAAATAGAATTAAAACTTGTGTATTTAACAGATGATGGAAGAATTTGCAAAACAATAGGCAGAGTTCCATTAGTTGGTTTTATAGATATGCCAGATATCAAAGAAGAAAATATATGTGATACAACATATTTAATAAAAAATTTAATAATAAAACCAAATTCAATAGAAGAACATACAGTTTATTTAGAGGTTGAAGTTGAGATAAATTGTATTTCATATGAAGAAAAAGAAATACAAGTAATACAAGATTTATATTGCCCAGGTGAAAGAGTAAATTATGATTTAAAAACATTAAAAACAACATCAGATAGAAAAACATTGAAAAACATATGTCAAATAAGGGAAAAAGTAAATGTTCCTGAAATTGGAAATGGAGAAATTATAAATACATCAATACAAATATCTATAACCAAAGAAAATAGATTAAGTGGAAAAATAGCATTAGAAGGAGAAATGGAGGTAAACTTAATATATACAGATATATCAACAATAGGAGTAAATAGTAAAACAATAACAATACCATTTACTCAAACAATAGAAGGAGTAGAAAACAATTGTAATACAAGTATAAAAATAGAGGTTGGAACACAAGAATTTACAAATCAGAGTGGAACAATTGACGCAAATGTAGATTTGAATTTTGAAACATTGACATATAAAAATGTTGAGATACCAGCAATTAATAATATAACAGAAGAAACTGAAGATGATTTAGAAGATTACAGTGTTATAATTTATGTTGTAAAAGATGGAGATACATTATGGAAAATTGCGAAAAAATATGGAAGTACAGTTGATGACATAGTTAGAGTAAATGGAATTGAAAATCCTGATAAAATTAATGTTGGAGAAAAAATATATATACCTAAATATGTACTAAAAAGAGCCAAAGAGCCAATAGTAATATAATATGGATAAAATTTATTCAAGAAAAAGGTTTATAATAAAGCCTATTGGCAGATTTCGTGGAAGAAATGTCAATTTTAAAAATATAAAATTAGTAAAAAAAATTATAAAATTCATATCAATAATTTTAATTGGAGTATATGGATTTAAAATTGGATTTGATTATTTAGAACCAGTATATGAAGCAATGTGTAATGAAAAAGTTAAATATACAGCAACAATTATAACAAATCAGCAATCAACAATAGTAATGAATCAATATAAATATGAAGAATTATATACAATTGAAAAAGATTCAAATGGAAATGTATCTGCTATAAAATCAAATGTAGTAGTAGTAAATAATATTATTTCAGACTTAACAGAAAAAATACAACAAGAATTTGAAAAAATACCAACAGAAAAAATTTATATAACATTAGGAAATTTGACAGGAAACTATCTATTATCAGGATTTGGACCAAGAATACCTATAAAAATTTCTATGACAGGAAGTGTTGATACAGAAATAAAAAGTGAATTTATTTCACAAGGAATAAACCAAACATTACATAGAGTATATGTTAATTTTAATTGTGATATGGCTGTTGTAACACCAATGAAAAGATATAATCAAAATGTGGTAAATCAATTTATTATTGCAGAACATGTTATTGTTGGAAATATTCCAAATGCTTATTATAATTTAGAAGGAATTGAAAAGCCATCAGATACAATAAATCTAATGAAATAAATATTGACTAAAGCCTAAATTTGTTATATTATCAAAATAATAAAAAGCAAAGGAGGGCTTTTGATGATTATCGAAGTTCCAAAAGGCTATACATTCGTAAAGGATGGAGATATTATTGCATTTGAAGAAAAATCTGTTTTAAAGATGAAAGGACGGCAAGGAAAATTTCAAGATATAATGTATGATATAACTTATAGGTTGAAAGGAAGTAATAGATGTTATTATTGTGGAGAAGAGGTAAAACCAAATAAAATAACATTAGATCATGTTTATCCACAAGCATTAGGTGGACCAACTATTCCACAAAACATGGTACCATCTTGCAGAAATTGCAATGGAAAAAAAGAAGATATGACACCAAATCAATTTAGAGCATACCTTAATTTAAAAGATCCAGGTTTGCAAGCACAATTTAGGAGAGAATATTTTCAAACTAAGACATTTCAAACAAGATGGGTACATATTTTACCAGAAGGTTGGATTAATGAAACACCTATATCTGATTTGATTGTAACAATTGATTTATCAGATACAAGTACAAATAAGTATAAAAAGATCAAAGAATATTATGCTAGATGTCGGCAGTTTCCAAAACCAATCATTGTTGATTGTCACAACTTTGTACTTGATGGGTTTACAGCAGTTCTTTATGCAAAAAATAATCGGATAAAAGAAATACCAACTATTGTTCTTGAAAATGTAGAAGTAATATTTTAAATAGCTTAGTGCCATGAGTTATCATAAAGATAACTTGTGGTACTTTTTTGTTGTGAAAGAAAAATATAAAAAAACAATTGACGAATTAGAATAAATATGATATAAATAATAAGTATTGTAAATATGGCCCGTTGGTCAAGCGGCTAAGACGCCACCCTCTCAAGGTGGAATCATGAGTTCGATTCTCGTACGGGTCACCATCAAAAATAAAAAGTATCTTAATTTTTATAATTATTGGTACTTTTATTTTTTTATAAGCAGAGTTGACATAATTTTCAAAGAATGATATAATTAAAGTACATTTCATTTTTACAGCTATGGAGGAGGAGAAAGAATATGATTTACAACGAAGAATTTTTTAGTGAATACAGCAGTGAAGAAATTGAGGAAATTCGTCGTCAGGAAATGGAAAGGAAAAAAGAAATTATGATTTCACTTTCTAGTGCGGAAATGGAAATATACAAAAATGGACATTATGAGGAGTATGAAAAATGTGGAAAAGATTCTTTGGAATTGTTAAGAAAGGATACTGAAGACATGGTTTGGGCTCAACATGAACATGAAGAAGAGATGCACAATGCAGTTGTGGCATATCAAATTCACTGTTATTTGAAGTCTAAGCCGATTCGCACGGTAAGAGCCACCAAAAAAGCAGTCAATGTGTAATCAACATATACATTTGATTGTAACCATAGCCAAAAGAGAGATTTACGAATGTAAGTCTCTTTTTTATCAAGTAAAAAAGTTGACAAATTATGTAAAATGGTATATAATATAAATGTATGACGTTATTACCTATAAGCTAGAAAGGACGTGCAACAATATGAAAAAGGCTATTTTCGATGTCATTTCCAATGAGCTGGCTGAGTATGTTGGCGAAGAGGCTGAAGCTGAGGCAGAAGCCAAAGCTGAAGAAGCTAAGGTGAAGGCTGAAGTTGATCAGGCTTGGAATCAGCACGAGCCGATTTGGGTGCGTGATTTCAACGAGGCAGTGCGCGAGCGTGACGCCAAGATTAATGAAATCAAGCAGCAGAACGAGGAGATTGAAAATCTTCGTTCTGCTGATGAAGAAATGATGCGCATCAAGGGGATGTTCATCGGTAAGGCCCGTGGCAACAAGCGTCGCAAGGCTGAAGCTAAGGCTAAGCGTAACTCGGTCGAGGTTGCAATCATTGCATGCCGTGCGTTTGATAAGAGCGCAAAACACGATATGCATTGGAGCTACACCTTGCGGAGCATGAGCAAGAGCATCCGTGGAAACCATGGTGTTTTCAAGTCTCGTACCGGAAAGGCATCTCGCCTGATTAAGAGGGCTGAGAAGGTGACTGGTGGCGGGTTTGATTACAACGAGTTCTACTAATCCTTTGACAGTTAATCTAGCGAGAAAGAAGGCTTCCGAATGGAGGCCTTTTTTCTTTTAAAAAATAAAAAAAGTAGTTGACAACTAAATAAAAAAATAGTATATTAATAAAGAAGTTAATATTTAAGAGGGAGTAGTTTTAAATTGTTAATCAACAACCGCGATTCAAACGAATCTGGTTAACAAGCTTCAAGAAAGTAAACGAGACTTTTAAAGAAAGGATATAATAATTTAATTATATTTTTTCTTTAAGAGTCTTTATTTGTTCTAAAATACATAAATAAGAATAAATATTATATGTAGAACTTTAGAACTAAAGGAAAAAGACTAAAATACAATTAGAAAAGAGAGGTAATTGGTATGGAAAAAAGTTGGTTTAATAAGACAAGCCAAGAAGTAGAACAAGAATTAAAAACAAATTGTCAAAATGGTTTAAGTAGTAACCAAGTCCAAGAAAATATGAAAAAATATGGACTAAATGAATTACAAGAAAAGAAAAAAGATTCACTACTAAAAAAATTTTTAGAACAATTTAAAGATTTTTCAATAATTGTATTAATAATAGCAGCAATAGTATCAGGAGTAGTTGGAGTAGCACAAGGAGAAGGATTTACAGATACAATAATAATATTAATAGTAGTAATACTAAATGCAGTAATAGGAGTAGCACAAGAAAGTAAAGCAGAAAAATCATTAGAAGCATTAAAAAAATTAAGTAGTCATGCATCAAAAGTAATAAGAAATGGAAAAGAACAAGTAATACCAGCAAGAGAATTAGTACCAGGAGATCTTGTTGTAATAGAAACAGGAGATTATATTGCAGCAGACTTAAGAATAATAGAAGCAGTAAATTTAAAATCACAAGAAGCATCACTTACAGGTGAATCAGTTCCAGTAGAAAAAATAACAGAGAAAATAGATGGAAATGAAATTGGAATTGGAGACAGAAAAAATATGTTATTTTCATCAAGCTTAATAACATATGGTAGAGGAAAAGCAATTGTAGTAAATACAGGAATGAATACGGAAGTAGGAAAAATTGCAGGAATGCTAGATAATGCAGAAAAGCAAGAAACACCACTTCAACAAAAATTAAATGATTTAGGAAAAACTTTGGGAATAGCTTGTTTAGCAATATGTGCGGTAATATTTGTTATTGGATTATTACAAGGAAAAGAAATAATAGATATGTTTATGACAGCTGTATCACTTGCAGTTGCAGTAATACCAGAAGGACTTGTTGCAGTATCAACAATTGTATTAGCAATTGGTGTTCAAAAAATGGTAAAAAAACATGCAATAGTAAAAAAATTACCAGCAGTTGAAACATTAGGAAGCAGTACAGTTATATGTTCTGATAAAACAGGAACATTAACCCAAAACAAAATGACAGTAGAAAAAGTATTTTGTGATGATGAATTACAAGATGTAAAAAAAGTAAATACAACAGAAGATTTCAAAAAATTAGTATATAATTGTATGTTATGTAATGACTCAAGATTACTAGAAAATGGACAACTAGCAGGAGATCCAACAGAAACAGCGTTAGTTGATATGGCATTTAAGTTAGATTATGGTCAAGCAATATATAGAGAAAATCCAAGAGTTGAAGAAGTTCCATTTGATTCAGAAAGAAAATTAATGACAACAGTTAATAAGAAAAATGGAAAATATATAGTATATACCAAAGGTGGAGTTGATGAATTATTAAAATGTTGTAATTCATTCTTATATAAAGGTGAAGTAAGAACAAGTATAAATAATTATGCCAAATGGATAAGAGAAAACAATGAAAAAATGGCAAAAGAAGCTTTAAGAGTCCTAGCATTTGCATATAAAGAATTAGATCATATGCCATCAAAAACAGAAATGAAAACAATAGAAAATGATTTAATATTTATTGGAATGGTTGGAATGATAGATCCGCCAAGAATTGAAGCAAAAAAAGCAGTAGAAAAGTGTAAAAAAGCAGGAATAAAAACAGTAATGATTACAGGTGATCATAAAATTACAGCAGTTGCAATAGCTAAAAAACTAGGAATATTAAAAGATGAAAGTGAAGCTTTAACAGGAACAGAATTAGAAAAAATGACTGATGAAGAATTAACAAAAAATGTTAGAAAATATTCTGTATATGCAAGAGTATCACCAGAGCACAAAGTTAGAATAGTAAAAGCATGGCAAGCAAATGGAGAAGTTGTAGCAATGACAGGTGATGGTGTAAATGATAGTCCAGCATTAAAAACAGCAGATATAGGATGTGCAATGGGAAAAGTAGGAACAGAAGTTGCAAAGGAAGCAGCAGATGTAATATTAACAGATGATAATTTTGCTACAATAGTATCAGCAGTTGAAGAAGGAAGACGTATATATGACAATATATTAAAAGTAATTCAATTTTTACTTTCATGTAATGTTGGAGAAGTTATTGTATTATTGTTAGCAACATTATTTGCACCACAAATAGGACAATGGTTTGGAATATCTGATATAACAATGATTCAAGTTTTATTACCAATACATATTTTATGGATAAACCTTGTAACAGACACATTCCCAGCATTAGCATTAGCATTTGACCCTGCAAATAAAGATATAATGGATAGAAAACCAGTAAAAAGAAATGAAGGAATATTTACAAAAGGAAGAACATTTAGAATTATTTATCAAGGTTTAATGATAGGATTACTTACACTTGTAGCATATTTAATAGGATTAGGAACAACACATACAGCAATAGATGGGTTAACACTAGAACAAACGAAAATAGAAGTTGGTCAAACAATGGCATTTATAGTTTTAGCATTTTCAGAATTAATACATGTATTTAATATAAGAGATAATAAAAATTCAATATTTAAAACAGGAATATTAGGAAATGGAGTTTTAATATTAGCAATATTGGCATCAGCATTATTAATGGTTGTAATATTATTTATACCACAATTAAGAACAATATTTAGTATTCCAATACTTCCAAGTGATAATATAATTGAAACAATTGTATTAGTGTTATCACCAATAATTATTGTTGAAATTATGAAATTGTTTAAAGTAAATACAACAAGAGATGAATAAAATAAATAAGAAGCTTTTTCAGATAAAAACTGAATTAGCTTCTTATTTTATAGAATTTAGCAATTTTTTTCGATATTAATATCATTTAAACATTTTTGAGAAGGTTCTTTAAAAGAAAGATACCAAGAAATGCCATTACAATTTTTCTTAATATCCTCTAGCCTTTGCTGTAATTCAGAAGAAGTTTGAGGGGGTGGAATAATAATAGGAACACCAGGTTGCCAATTAGCAGGAGTTGAAGCATCTGCACAATCAGAAATTTGTAAAGCTTCAACAGTACGAATAATTTCTGGAATAAATCGACCAATATTTAAAGGATATGTAAGAATAACACGAACAATACCATTTCCATCAATAACAAAAACATTTCTAACAGTTTTTGTTGTACTAACATCATTTGAAATCATACCATAGAGTCTAGCAATAGAGCCATTTCTATCTGCAATAATAGGAAATGGTAAAGAAACACCAGTAAAATTATATATTTCATTTACCCAAGCAAGATGTGAAGCATTACTATCAATACTTAATCCCAATAAATTAGTATTTAATTTTTGAAAAAATGGATAAGCCCTTGCAAAAGCAATCATTTCTGTAGTACATACAGGAGTGAAATCACCAGGATGTGAAAAAAAGACAAGCCATTTTCCCAAATAATCACTTAATTTTATTTGACCAAATGTAGAATCAGCTGTAAAATCAGGGGCTTTTTGCCCTAATTTTATATTTCCATTCATTAATAATTCATAGTCCATAATAGACCTCCTTTGAATATATTGTATTCACAAAGAAAAATATGGCTACATATGGAAATAATATTTTTTAAAATACTTGAAATTATGAGATTTTGCAAGTATAATAATAAAAGAAAATATTATGAAAGGAATAAATTTAATGGATACAGTAAAGACATTTGTGAAATATATAATATGGATAATATTATTTTGGATATTATCAGATTTTTTAATAAATGTAGGATTAAAAACTACTTATAATGAAATGCAAAAAATAGGACAAATACCATCAGGAATTCAGGTAAAAGAAATAAAATCAACAGCAGTAAATGGAAAAATTAATTTAATAGTAAATTCAACTAGTCTTAGCGGAAAATTTATAAAAGTAGATTTATATTCATCAAAAGACAATTTATTAGGAACACAATATTTAGATATTGGAGAAATAAAAGAAAATCAAACTAAGGAAATTGATACATATTTTAAAATATCAGATGTAAAGAAATATGAAATATTTGTTACAGATGAAAAAGGTGAATCATCAGAAGGATTTATGGATACAGCAATGTCAGCACTTACAATATTATTAACAGCAATAAAGATTATGATAGTATTTTAAACAAATGTGAAAGGAATAGAAAAATGGGTTTTTTTGATAAATTAAAACAAGGTCTAACAAAGACAAAAGAATCAATAAATGATAAAATAAATAATGTATTTAGCAATTTTAGAAAGGTTGATGAAGAATTATTAGAAGAATTAGAAGAAGCACTAATAATGTCAGACATGGGAGTAGAAACATCAACACAGATAATAAGTAATTTAAGAGAAAAAATAAAAAAAGAAAAAATAGAAGAAAGTGAACAAGTAAAAAAAGCATTAAGAGAAGAAATTGAGAAAATTCTAGAAAAATGTGATAATAGTCTAAAATTAGAAACAAAGCCATCAGTAATACTTGTTGTAGGAGTAAATGGAGTTGGAAAAACAACATCAATAGGAAAAATGGCAGCAAGATTAGCAAGAGATGGAAAAAAAGTAATAGTTGCTGCTGCTGATACATTTAGAGCAGCAGCAGTAGAACAATTAGAAATATGGGCACAAAGAGCAGGAGCAGAAGTAGTAAAAAGAGCAGAAGGAGTAGACCCTGCATCAGTGGTATTTGAAGCAATAAGAAGAACTAAAGAAAGCAATGCAGATGTATTAATAATAGACACAGCTGGAAGGTTGCATAACAAAAAATATTTGATGGATGAATTAAATAAAATTCAAAAAGTAGTAAATAAAGAAATGGCAGAAGCATCAAAAGAAGTATTATTAGTAATTGATGCAACAACAGGACAAAATGCAATATCACAAGTAAAAGCATTCAAAGAACAAGCAGATATTACAGGAATTGTATTAACAAAATTAGATGGAACAGCAAAAGGTGGAGCTGTAGTTGGAATTGTACAAGAAAATGATATACCTGTAAAATTCATAGGTGTTGGAGAACAAATTGATGATATGGAAATTTTTAATTCTAAAGATTTTGTAAAAGCAATAATATAAAAAATGTAAGATAAATATATTTATAGTTAAAACAAAATTATGAGGAGTTTGAAAAATAAATGAAAAAAAAGAAATTAAATAAAATAAAAAATATATTAGTAATAGCATTTATAGCAATATATTTAATATGTACATATGTTACATTAAGAGGGGAATATTTAGAATGTCTAGAATTAGGAGAACAATATATTCAAAATTTTTGGACAAATATAAAATATAAATATTCAATAATGGGGATAAGTTTTGTCGTTATTTCACTATGTATGTTTATCACTAATATAGGAATAAAAAAAGGCTTGAAACCATTTTTTGAATCAGAAAATAAAACAATGCCAAAACTTCCAAACAAGTCAATAATATTTATTGTTGCAGTAATAGGAAGTATAATAATTTCTAATGATTTAGTTGAAAAAGTATTATTATGTGCAAGTAAAGTATCATTTCAAAAAACAGATATGATATTTAATATGGACATTTCATATTATATGTTTACCAAACCATTAATAGAAGAAATTATAAAGTATATAATGCAATTTGTTATTCTAATAAGTGCATATATAACAGCATTTTATATAATTGTGTTTAATTTATATTTTGATGGAATTGATAGAACAATGCTAAGAAAAAGTAAATTTATAAAAAGCTTATTAAAAAATGTAATAATTTTAGCAATTTTGGCAGGAATTTTAACAATATTCAGTACTCAAAATATAGTAACAGAGAAATTTTTAACATTAAATGATGAAATTGAATTAACAGGAGCAGGATTTGTAGAATCAACAATAAAATTATGGGGATATATAATATTTTCATTTGTAATAATAGGAGCAATAATTTTATCTGTAATATTTTTTCAAAAAAATAAAAACAAAAAAATCATGTTTACATTATTATCGATTCCAGGATATCTAGTAGTGATGTTTATTGTAATGGTAGGAACAGATTTTATTTTTGTAAAATCAAATGAATTTGATAAAGAAAGAAAATATATTGAAGAAAATATAAATTCAACAAGAGAAGCATATGGAATAAATGCTGCAGAAATAAATGTTAGTTATTCTGGGACAATATCTGAAGGGGAAATTAATGAAAATAAAGAATTATTAGATAATATTCCAATAGTAAGTCAAAATATGGTAAAACAAAGCTTAGAAGATACACAAACAGAAGCTGGATATTATACATTTAGAAATATATTAACTACTAAATTTATAAAAGATAATCAAGAAAAATTAGCATATATAGCACCAAGAGAAATTGCAGAACAATCAATTTCATATAATAATAAGACATATGAACTTACACATGGTATAGGACAAATAATAGTAGATGCAAATAAAACATCAGAAGAGGGAAATATTCAATATATTCAAAAAGAAATAGATGATAATCAAAGAATATATTATGGATTAGAAACAAATTCAATAGTAGTAACAAATACAAAAAATAAAGAAGAATATGATTATACAGATAGTGAAGGTGAAGAACATACTTATAGTTATGAAGGAAAATCAGGAATCCAAGTTGGATTTTTAGATAGATTAATATTAGCAGTAAGAAATAAAGATTTTAAACTTGCATTTTCAACATCTGTAACAAATCAAAGTAAGATATTAACAAATAGAAATGTAATTGAAAGAGCAAAAACAGCACTTCCATATTTATTATATGATGAAAATGCTTATACAGTAATTAAAGATAATCAAATTTATTGGGTTATAGATGCTTACACAATTTCAGATAAATATCCATATTCGTCATATACAACAATTGATGGAGAAAAAGAAAAACGAGATATTAATTATATTAGAAATTCTGTAAAAGTTATAATAAATGCTTATAATGGCGAAATGAAATTTTATATAGTAGATAAAACAGATCCAATAATATCAGCATATAAAAAGATATATCCAGCAATGTTTGAAGAAAATGATATTCCAGAAGAAATTCAAAAACAATTAAAATATCCACAATTATTATATAATGTACAAGCTGAAATGTTAAGAGTATATCACAATGTAAAAGAAGATGTTTTATATAGAAAAAGTGATATTTGGTCACTTGCTACATATGGAAAATCAACCTCCAAAACCAAAACAGCTACATTAGAACCATATTATACAATGTTAAAAACACCAGATGGTGAAACAAGATTTGGATTAGTTCAGATGTATACACAAAAAAATAAAACAAATATTATATCCTATGTATTAGGAACTTGTAATGGAACGAGTAATGAATTAAAAATTTATAAATTTTCAGCAGATAGTAACATATTAGGAGCAAATCAATTAGATAATCTAATTGAACAAGATGAAACAATATCAGCAGAACTTAATAGTTTGAATGTTACAGGAGTTAAAATTTCAAAAGAAATGAAAATTATTCCTATAAATAATACATTATTATATATAGAAACTATATATCAAACAAAAACAAATGAAATAAATCAACCAATTACGTTAGAAAAAGTAATTGTAGCATCTGGAACAAAAGTAGCAATTGGTGATAATTTAGAAAATGCTTTAAGCAAATTATTATCACAATCAGCTGTTAATCTAGAAGTTAATAATACAGAAGATATAGAAGGACTTATTGATACAATTATAAAGGCAAACAATAATTTAACAGATTCAAATTCAAGAAATGATTGGGAAATGATGGGATCTGATATAAAGACATTGCAAGAATTAATAGAAAGTCTTGATAAAATGAGACAAGAAAATAATAAAAAAACTACAGCAACAAATACACAGTCAACTCAATCTACAGAAACAAAATAATATAGAAAAAAGATTTACAAATTTGTCGAAAAATGTTATAATGAAAAACGAGCAAATTAAATAGTCGCTGGTAAGAGATGAAAAGACTTACGAGAGGAAAGTCCGGGCTCCATAGAGCAATGATGCTAGATAACGTCTAGTGAGGGAAACCTTAAGGAAAGTGCAACAGAAAATAACCGCCTCTTTAGAGGTAAGGATGAAAAGGTGAGGTAAGAGCTCACCGCTAATATGGTGACATATTGGGTCAGTGTAAACCCCATCTGGAGCAACACCTAAGAAGAAGATTAAGCCTGCTCGGCGCCTTCTGAATTGCGTGGCTTGATACATATAGTAATATATGTACTAGATAAATGACTATTTTAAATGACAGAACCCGGCTTACAGATTTGCCTATAAATATGATAATAAAAGGAGTTTCAAGTTTTGAAACTTCTTTTTCTATCCCAAATGTTATTCGAAAATCAATTAAATGAATATAATAAAATGTAAATTTTATGTGAAAGTTTGCATAATAATGTTGCTAAAATTGACAATTAGTATTAAAATATGAAAAGTTATTATGCAAAAAAGAAGGGAGAAAGAAATGTTAAAACTAATAAAAAATTTTACAAAAAAAGAATGGATTTTGGCATTAATTTGTTTAGTATTAGTAGTTACACAAGTATGGCTAGAATTAAAAATGCCAGACTATATGTCTGAAATAACAAAACTAGTACAAACAGAAGGAAGCCAAATGAAAGATATTCTAGTAAATGGTGGATATATGCTTACATGTGCACTAGGAAGCTTAGTTGCAGCAGTAATTACAGGATATATAACATCAAGAATATCATCAAACTTTTCAAAGACAATTAGAAAAAAATTATTCAATAAAGTAGAAGATTTAGCAATGCAAGAAGTAAAACAATTTTCTACAAGTAGTTTAATAACAAGAACAACAAATGATATAACACAAATAGAAATGTTAATAGCAATGGGATTACAACTATTAATAAAAGCCCCAATAACAGCAATATGGGCAATAACAAAAATATTAAATAAAAGCTGGCAATGGAGTGCAATTACAGCAGTAGCAGTAGCAATATTAATGACTACAATAGCAATAATAATGGTAATTGTATTACCAAGATTTAAGAAAGTACAAAAATTAATCGATAAATTAAATGGAGTAACTCGTGAGAATCTAACAGGAATAAGAGTTGTAAGAGCATTTAATGCAGAACAATATCAAGAAGAAAAATTTGATAAAGCAAATAATAACTTAACAAATCAACAATTATTTAACCAAAAAGTATTTGCAGTAATGCAACCAATGATGTATATAATCATGTATATGGTAATACTATCAATTTATTATGTTGGAGCATATCTAATAAAAGATGCAGGAATGGCAGATAAAATATCATTATTTGGAGATATGGTAGTATTTAGTTCTTATGCAATGCAAGTAATAATGTCATTCTTAATGTTAGCAATGATATTTATGATGTTACCAAGAGCACAAGTATCTGCAAATCGTATTAATGAAGTATTAGATACAGAAATAAGTATAAAAGATGGAAAAATAAATACAAAAACAAATAATGAAGTTGGAACAGTTGAATTTAAAAATGTATCATTTAAATATCCAGATGCAGATGAATATTTATTAAAAGATATATCATTTAAAGCAAATAAAGGTGATACAGTAGCATTTATAGGATCAACAGGAAGTGGAAAATCAACATTAATAAATTTAATCCCAAGATTTTATGATGCAACAGAAGGTGAAGTACTTGTAGATGGAATAAATGTAAAAAATTATACACAAGAATTTTTACATGATAAAATAGGATATGTACCACAAAAGGCTGTAATGTTTAATGGAACAGTAAAATCAAATATATCTTATGGTGATAATGGAAAAGAAAAGCCAACAGATGAACAAATAAAAAAAGCTATAGAAGTTGCACAAGGAACAGAATTTGTAGAAAAAATGGATGGACAATATGATGCACATATGGCACAAGGTGGAACAAATGTATCTGGTGGACAAAAACAAAGATTATCAATAGCTAGAGCAATAGCAAGAAATCCAGAAATATATATATTTGATGATAGTTTTTCAGCATTAGACTATAAAACAGATAGTGTATTAAGAAAAGAATTGAAAAAATATACCTCTGATGCAACAAGCTTAATTGTAGCACAAAGAATAGGAACAATTATGAATGCAGACCAAATAGTAGTATTAGATAATGGTGTAATTGTTGGAAAAGGAACACATAAAGAGTTATTAAAAACATGTGAAGTATATAAACAAATAGCTCTATCTCAATTATCAAAGGAGGAATTAGAAAATGGCTAATAATCAATCAAGACCTCCTAGAAGAGGACCAATGGGACCTGGTATGGGACCAGGAGTGGGAGAAAAAGCTAAAGATTTTAAATCAGCAGTAAAAAGATTAGTAAAAGAATTAGGAAAATTCAAAATATTAATAATAATTGCATTAATATTAGCAATTGCAGGAGCAGTTTTATCAATTTCTGCACCAGATAGATTATCAAAATTAACAGATGAAATACAAGCAGGAATAATTCCCAAGATGGAAAATGGTCAAATAATAATGCCAGAAATTAATATGGATGCAATAAAATCAATTGCAATATCATTAGTTATTTTATATTTATTTAGTGCAATATGTACATTTATACAATCAATTTGTATGACAGAAGTTGCAAATAATTTTGCAAGAAGTTTAAGAACAAGAATATCAGTAAAAATAAATAAATTACCACTTAGCTATTTTGATAGACATCAATCTGGTGATACACTTTCAAGAGTAACAAATGATGTTGATACAATAGCACAAACAATGAACCAATCATTAGGATCATTAGTAAGTAATATAACATTATTTTTAGGTTCAATAATAATGATGTTTTACACTAACTGGATAATGGCATTAACAGCAATATTATCAAGTTTACTTGGATTTATGGGTATGTTTGCAGTATTATCAAAATCTCAAAAATATTTCGTTGCAAAACAAGAAGAACTTGGAAATTTAAATGGACATATTGAAGAAGTATATTCTGGTTTAAATGTTGTAAAAGCATATAATGGTAAAAAAGAATCAGACAAAAAATTTGATGAATATAATCAAAAAGTATGTGAGGCAAACAGAAAGAGTCAATTTTTATCAGGAATAATGCAACCTATAATGAACTTTATAGGAAACTTTGGATATGTTGCAGTTTGTATAGTTGGAGCATTATTAACAATGAATAATATAATATCATTTGGTGTAATTATTGCATTTATAACATATGTAAGATTATTTACAAACCCATTATCACAAATTGCACAAAGTATGACATCACTTCAATCAACAGCAGCTGCAAGTGAAAGAGTATTTGAATTTTTAGATGAGAAAGAAATGGCTGATCAATCAAAAATAAACAAAACATTAGATAAAAATAATGTAAAAGGAAAAATTGAATTTGATAATGTTGTATTCCAATATGACAATAATGATAAACCAACAATTAAAAACTTTACAGCAACAGCTGAACCTGGTCAAAAAATTGCAATAGTAGGACCAACAGGAGCTGGAAAAACAACAATGGTAAATCTTCTTATGAAATTCTATGATATTAATTCAGGGGATATTAGAATTGATGGTGTTTCAACAAAAGAATTATCAAGAGAAAATATACATAGTTTATTTACAATGGTATTACAAGATACATGGTTATTTGAAGGAACTGTAAAAGAAAATATTATATATAATCAAAAAAATGTAAGTGATGAAAGAGTAAAAGAAGTATGTAAAGAAGTTGGATTAGATCACTTTATCAGAACATTACCAAAAGGATATGATTCTTATTTATCAGAAAATGATAGTGTTTCAGCAGGTCAAAGACAATTACTTACAATTGCAAGAGGAATGATACAAGATTCACCATTCTTGATATTAGATGAAGCAACATCAAATGTAGATACAAGAACAGAAGAATTAGTTCAAGTTGCTATGGATAAACTTACAGAAGGAAGAACATCATTTATAATTGCACATAGATTATCTACAATAAAAAATGCAGATTTAATATTAGTAATGAAAGATGGAAATATAGTAGAACAAGGAAATCATGAACAATTGATGGCTAAAAATGGAGCTTATGCTGAATTATATAATTCTCAATTTGAGTTATAATATATAATTAGTAGTAAATATATTTGTTCAAAGACTTGACATAAAGCAAACACGATGATATAATTTAAGAATCAAATATAGGAGGTATAGGCAATATGATTATCGAAGAGATTCTTGATGCACGGGATGAGTGTGTCATGATGAAGATCACTGGCGAGAAGGTTAGGTTTAATCGTCTTCGCTCGTTGTGTAAAAAGTACAATGAGTATGAAGATGAAAAAGTTTTTGACCTTTCTGCTGATGATTCTGCATTTTGGCGGCAAGTTAATCAGTACCTAACTGACTTGGTCAAATAATTATTGACCAAAAAAAGAGGCTATACTATGAAAATAGTGTAGTCTCTTTTTATACTATTACAATAATTTTTCCAATTCTTTAATTTTATCACGTAATTCAGCAGCTTGTTCGAATTCCATTTTACTAGCATGTTCAAGCATTTCATCTGTAAGTTTAGAAATAGTAGATTGAATATCTTCTTCTTTTTCAAATTTATATTCAACACCAATATTTTCAGTTTGAATAGCCTTAATAGAATCTCTAATAGATTTCTTTATTGTTTTAGGAATTATATGATGTTCTTCATTATATGCTTCTTGAATAGAACGTCTTCTATTAGTTTCACTAATAGCTTTTTCCATAGAATCTGTAAGAGAATCTCCATACATAATAACAGTTCCATCTGTATTTCTAGCAGCACGCCCAATTGTTTGAATCAAAGAACGTTCAGAACGAAGAAATCCTTCTTTATCTGCATCTAATATTGCAACAAGAGAAACTTCAGGAATATCAAGACCTTCTCTTAAAAGATTTATTCCGACCAAAACATCAAATTCACCTAAACGAAGCTTTCTAATAATTTCCATTCTTTCTAGAGCTTTTATGTCTGAATGCATATAATTAACTTTAATATCTAAACTTTTTAAATAAGATGTTAAATCTTCAGCCATCTTTTTGGTTAGTGTTGTAACTAAAACTCTTTCTTTTCGTTCAACTCTAATTCTAATTTGTTCAATTAAATCATCAACTTGATTTGTAACAGGTTTTACTTCAATTTTTGGGTCTAGCAATCCAGTAGGACGGATAATCTGTTCAACAACATTTTCTTTTGAATGTTCTTGTTCATAATCACCAGGTGTAGCACTAACAAAAACAACCTGATTTATTCTATCTTCAAATTCATTAAATGTTAATGGTCTATTATCATAAGCTGAAGGTAATCTAAAGCCATATTTAACTAGAGAGTCTTTACGAGCTTTATCACCATTATACATAGCTCTTACTTGAGGGATTGTGGCATGTGATTCATCTATTAATAACAAGAAATCATCTGGAAAATAATCAAATAGTGTAAATGGAGCACTTCCGGGTTCTCTACCACTAATGTGTCTTGAATAATTTTCAATACCTTGACAGAATCCAGTTTCTTTCATCATTTCCATGTCGAAATTTGTTCTTTCTTGTATTCTTTGTGCTTCAATTAATTTATTTTGGCTTTTAAAATATGCTACTCTTTCATTCATCTCTTCTTCAATAGTTTTTAAAGCTTTTTCCATTTTATCTTTTGAGGTAACATAATGTGAGTTAGGGAATATCATTACATGTTGTCTTATTCCAATTGATTTTCCTGTAACAGGATTTATTTCAGAAATTTTTTCAATTTCATCACCCCAAAATTCAGCTCTTATGGCTGATTCGCTTTTATCTGATGGATAAATTTCTAAAATATCACCTTTAGCTCTAAAAGTACCTCTTTTAAAATCAATTTCATTTCTAGAATATTGCATATTTATTAATTTTTTCATGATTTTATCTCTAGAAATTTCCATACCAGGTCTTAGAGAAACAATCATATTTTCATAATCAATAGGGTCACCTAAACCATATATACATGAAACAGAAGCAACTATAATAACATCTCTTGTTTCAAATAATGATGCTGTTGCAGAATGACGTAGTTTATCAATTTCATCATTAATAGAAGCATCTTTTTCTATATAAGTATCACTTTGGGCAATATAACTTTCTGGTTGGTAATAATCATAATAACTTACAAAATATTCAACATGATTCTCAGGGAAAAATTCTTTGAATTCTGAATAAAGTTGACCAGCTAGAGTTTTGTTATGGGCTAAGACTAATGTTGGTTTTTGAACATTTTGAATTATATTAGCCATTGTAAAAGTTTTCCCAGAACCAGTAACACCTAAAAGAGTTTGAAATTTTTTTCCCTGTTCTATACCTTTTGATAAATATTCAATTGCCTGTGGTTGATCACCTGTTGGTTTATATTCTGAATGTAATTTAAACATAGATATCTCCTTATAATTGTAATGTAATTAGTATATCACAAATTTAAAAATCTAACAATTGTTTGGTAAAAAATAATCAAAATTTGTAATATATATACATATATCTTTAAAAGAGATGAATTGGATAAAAAAATTGATAAAATAAAAGTTTTCAAAGGAGAGAGTAACATAATTACTCTCTATTTTTATTATATCTACTATTGAAAAAATATAAAAAATATGCTAAGATATAAAATTGATAATATAAAAAGGAGCAATGTAATGTTAAATCAATTTTCAAGAACAGAATTATTAATTGGAAAAGAAGGAATAGAAAAATTACAAAATGCAAAAGTTGCAATCTTTGGCATTGGAGGAGTTGGATCATTTGTAGTTGAAGGATTAGCAAGAGCTGGAATAGGAAATTTTATATTAATAGATGATGATAAAGTTTGTTTAACAAACTTAAATAGACAAATAATAGCAACAAGAAAAACAATTGGAAAAAATAAAGTTGAAGTTGCAAGAGATAGAATATTAGAAATTAATCCAAATGCAAATGTAGAGATACATCAAGAATTTTTCATGCCAGATAGTGATGAAATATTAGATAACACAGTAGATTATATTGTAGATTCAGTTGACACAGTAACAGCAAAAGTAGAACTAGTGGTAAGAGCTAATAGATTAAATATTCCAATTATGTCTTGTATGGGAACAGGAAATAAATTAGACCCAACAAAATTTGAAGTTACAGACATTTATAAAACGAGTGTATGTCCACTTGCAAAAGTAATGAGAAAAGAATTAAGAGCAAGAGGAATAAAAAAACTAAAAGTAGTATATTCAAAAGAAGAACCAATAAAACCAAATGAAAATTGTGAAAATAGCTGTAAAAATAATTGTATATGTCCACCAGGAACAAAAAGAAAATGTACAATAAGAAACCAAGTGCCAGGAAGTATATCATTTGTACCATCTGTTGCTGGACTAATAATTGCTGGAGAAGTAATAAAAGATATATTAAAAAAATAATAAAAAGTCCTATAGATATATTTTCTATAGGACTTTTTTATTTATATTTCCATCTGGCTACCTAAAAATGTTGCTGCAGATTGAGCTATTTTTGTTTCAACCTCATTCATTTTTGTATTAGCTTCTTTAGAAAGAAGAATTACAGTTCCAATAGTATCACCATTAGAAATTATTGGGTATACAACTTGAGCATTATATTTTTTGTTATTAGAATCATTTTTTGTTATAGGAACAGAAACATTACTATTTTCATTACTTGTATAAATTTCTTTATCTTCCATTAATTGTTCAAGTTCATCACTAACATTTTGTTCTAAATATTCTTTTTTAGAACCACCAGAAACAGCTATAACAGTATCTTTATCAGTAATACAAGCTATATGTCCTGTAGTTTTAGATAATGTTTCAGCATAACCAGTAGCAAATTCAGATAATTCGCCAATTGGTGAATATTTTTTTAATATAACTTGACCTTCTCTGTCTGTAAAAATTTCTAAAGGTTCACCTTCTTTTATTCTTAAAGTTTTTCTTATTTCTTTTGGAATTACAACTCTACCTAAATCATCTATTCTTCTTACAACACCTGTTGCTTTCATTTAATTTCCTCCTTATATGGTTTGATTTTTTGTATATTTTTATTATTACAAATAAGGAAAAATTTATACATTTTTTCTCATAATAATATATTTACATTATGAAAATTAAGTGATATAATACACAAGAAATATTTGAAAATAGCAAAATAGGAGGCAAAAAATGACATTAGAAGAATTAGATAAAGATATAAATAAAAAAATTGCTGAAAATGAAGAATTTGTTAGATATACTTTTTTTGAATTAAAAGTAAGACATAATTTATCAGAAGATGAAATTGATGAAGTACTAAGATTAGCAAGAAATAAATTTGAGAATTTAGGATATAGAGTATATTTTACTGGGGCAAAATATAATTATCAAGGTGAAAATAGAATTGTAGAATCAAATGAATATTTAGTTGCAATAAAAGGATTATAAAAAAATAAAAAAATTTAAAAAAACTATTGACAAAAAAACAAAATTGAATTATACTTAGTTCTGTGCTAAGGAGATAACACTTAACACAGAATATATAGAATGCTCCCATAGCTCAGTTGGTCAGAGCAACCGGCTCATAACCGGTGGGTCCTAGGTTCAAGTCCTAGTGGGAGCACCATATTATAAGAAGAATATCGCTTTAGATATTCTTTTTTTTGTGAAAATCTCCAGATGGTCTAAGTTTCGTTTAACTTAATAAAAAGAAGAAATTTTCATTTGACGGAGAAAAACACTTTATAAATATAAATTTTGATTATAATCTTTATATATTAATCTAGTACCATCTTCTGATGAACGTTTGTATAAAGATATATTATCTTTTCTAAGTGTAGTTTTATTATAATTTAGTAAATTTTATGTTTTGCGCCAATTAATATATTTAATTGGCGATTTTTTATTATAAAAAAATAGTCTTTATATTATAAATAAAGACTATCTAAGAATAATTTATTTTTTATTTAATTAAAAATAATTCCAGTTTCATTAAAATTTTCTTTTGAAGAAATTTCTAAATTATCAACAGCTTGGTATCCTAAAAATCTACTAACATTTTTTTGAGTAATACCAGTTTCAGTTGCAATAGTATCTATTGAAGAGAAACCATTTAAATCTATGTATTTTCTAAAAGTAGACAATTCTAGATTATCTCTATTAGCACATTTTGGACAGACATCTCCAGAATTTGTGTGAAAAGCTCCACAACGAGTGCATTTATTTAATTCCATATAAACCTCCATCTTAAGTAGATATTTAATAATATTCTGTAAAATAAAAAATATGTAAAACTACTTAAATAAAATTAATATAATTTCTTAGCTGATTTTATCATAAAAAAAAGAAAAATGGAATAGATTCTAGAAAAAATTTTATAAATAAAATGAGCATTAAAGTAATAGAAAAACATATTATAAAATAGATTATGTAGAGGAGAAAAATTATGAAAAAGGTTCTATTTATTTTACACAAAAAATATTATAATAATAATTATATGATATATATGAAAATACTGAAATTAGCAGGATATGAAATACATATTATAACCAATATAAATGAAACAATAAAATATTGTGATATACAAAAAGAATTAACATTAGACATATTTAAGGTAAAAAATAAGATAAATAATTATGAAATGATATTTTGTAATTCTAGAATAATAGAAATAATAATAAAAATCATTAAATTTAAAGAAAAAAACAAAATTATATATATAAATAACACAGGAAGTTCTCAAAATAATAAAATAGTTAACTATAATGATAAGTCTTATAATAATAAAGAAGATTATATATTTTGTAGTATAGGAACATTTAATAAATCAAATAATCAAATTATGCAACTTGAATCAATGATAAGAATAATAAAAAAATATCCTCAAGCAAAATTAATACTAATAGGACAAGGAAATTTAAAAGAATATTATGAACATATAATTGAAAAATATGAATTAAATGAAAATGTTGAAATAATAGAAAATACAAAACAAGATATTGATATTATAAAAAAGTGCAATTGTATTATATCGACAAGAAGAAAAGAAGAATTTACATTAGATAATATAATAGCAATAATTCTAAACAAACCAATACTTGTATCAAATGTTGGAATAAATAAACTAATTTTTAAACAAGAAAATATTTTTTATAATTCAGATGAGTTAAAAGAAAAAATGAAAAATAATATAGAAGAAAATAAAGATTTTGAAAAGTATTATGATATTGAATTAAATGAAAGAAAAGAAATATTAAAAAGCGAAAGTGTTTAAACTTTCGCTTTTATGGATTATAGCAAAATTACATTTGTTGATTTCCAGGTATAAAATAATCAACAACTCCATAAATTAAAGCCCCAATAATTGCAGCCATCCAAGAAATTGAATATCCTGATACAAAAAATTGAGTTAAATATAATATAATAGCTGCTAATGCAAAACCTACAAATCCTTTTCCAAAAGGACTAGCATGTAAATCAGTAAATTTGACAATAAGATAATCCATAATTGTTAGAACAATTGCAGCAATAGCTAAAGTCCAAATATTATTTATAGAAAATCCAGGCGTAAAAAATGCTGTAATTGCTAAAACTATAGCAGCTGTAACTAATCTGCCAATAATTTGCCAAACTGTAGATGTTCCATTAGAAGTATTAGAATTACTTTGTGTATTATTTGCCATATAAAAACCTCCTTATTAAAAATTTCAAGGTTACAAAATTATTATTTACATCAAAAAAAATATTATACCAAAATCGTATAAATTAAAAAAAAATGAAAAGAATAAAAATAAAATAAAAAGGAAAGAGAAAATATATGTTAATAATTTTTTTTAGAGCAATAATTTTATACATAGTAGTTTTAATTGTAATGAGATTAATGGGGAAAAGAGAAATAGGCCAAATGCAACCATTTGAATTAGCAATATCAATTATGATAGCAGATTTGGCCGCAACACCGATGGCAGAGACGGGAATTCCTATATCAAATGGAATTGTACCAATATTAGGATTATTAGTTATGCATTTAGCTATTTCAACATTAAATATAAAAAGTACAAAAGCAAGAGAGATTATTTGTGGTAAACCATCAATATTAATATATAGAGGAAAAATTGATGAAAAAGTTTTAAGAAAAGAAAGATTTACAATTAATGAACTAGAAGAAAGATTAAGAGATAATAATATATTTAATATAGGTGATGTAGATTATGCTATATTAGAAACAAGTGGACAAGTAACAGTTATACCAAAACCTAATAAAAGAACTACAATTCCTGAAGACTTTAATATAGAACCAGAATATGAAGGGATTTCTTATGATTTAGTTGTAGATGGAAAAGTAATGTATAAAAATCTTGAAAAAATAGGAAAAAACTATATGTGGCTTGTAAAACAGACTGAAAAATTTGGGATAAAGCCAGAAGAAGCATTAGTAATTACAATTGCTGGAAATAATCATTTTTTCTGCCAAGCATTACAAAAAGGAAAATAGGAGAGTGAAAAAATGTACAAGGAAACCATTATATGTATATTTATTATTATATTAATAATAGGCTTAGATATAATTACTCAAAATTATACAAAAAAGTCTACAATAGAGATAACAGATTGTTTATCAGAATTAAAAGATGAAATTGAGAATGAAAATTTAGAAAATGCAAAGTTGAAAATTGAAGAATTGAATAATAAATGGGACAACAGACATGATAAACTTGCATATTATATTGAACATGATGAACTTGAAAAAGTTGATACTGCAATAGTTCAAGTAAAAAGCTTTGTCGAAAATGATGATATTCCATCAGCAATTGCAGAATTAGAAACTGGAAAATTTGTATTAGAACATATAGAAAGAAAGTATAAGTTTAATTTGCAAAATATTTTTTAAAAATGCAGAAAATTGACAAATAGACATAAATGAGGTATTATATACAAAGGTGCCGATTGGCAATGTATTGAAATAAAAAAGAATGGGGGATAAAAATGGTTACAATTGATAATTATTCATTTATTTTAGTTGAAAATAACAGAATGAGATTAGCAAAGCCAAATGAAATGAATGATCCTAGACGGAAAATTATTATTGTAGGAACATTGTGCAGTGCTCAAGAAGATAAAAAAAATCAAGTTCTTGAAGTACAGAGTTATGAAAAAACATATATTATAGGAAGTTATAATTCTTATAATTCTACTTATTATCTTGGTAAAAAGTCTAAAGAAATGAAGGAGTTTGAACAGATGGTAAGAGAAAATGTCCCAGTAGTTACAAATTTCAAAATCGGTTATGCATATAGACCAGAAAGAATTGGAAAACATATTCCTTGCATTATTGGTAAAGTAACTGGTGAAATAGAAGAAAAAATTATTTTTGTTGAGTCACAGAATTTTGAGACAAATACTATTACAGATATAAACGGAAAGAAGTATTTTGTCGATTGGCTTAGCATGAATCAATACCAACATCGAAATTTGACTACAGAATTACGCAATATGCCAATTAAATTAAAAAAATTCTTTGGCGTTTTTGGTGAAAAAGGCTTGAAAATTGATATGATTTCTTTAAATGATAGCCTTCCTATTCTTGGAGTTGCAGGAGCATTTAAAATTAGATGACTTAAAACTAATAAAAAAACTTGTCTTGAAAAAGACAGGTTTTTTTGTAATCTATATGGAGCTTACAACGGGAATCGAACCCGTGACCTCAGCCTTACCAAGGCTGCACTCTACCAACTGAGCTATGAAAGCATTAACAATTGTATTATAATATATCTTTATTATAAAATCAATATTATAATTTAATTTTATACAAACATTGTAAATTATAAATAAATATGTTAGTGCTTTATTGAGATATATAAGATATTGTTAATCATTATATATCTCAATATTTTATTATCTTTTTATGTATTTAATACCAGAGTTATCCATTAATGTATTTTCATCAACAATTGTTAAAGTAATAGTTTGTTCAAAATCGCATAATGAAAGTTGTTTTGTTTCAACATCCTCAAATAAAAAATAAGTCATTGTAATTTTGTTATCTGTAATTTCATATAAACCTATTTCAGTATTATTTGAATTACATTCAACTATATGATTCTCTTTAAATGTATAATCAACACCATCTGTAGCTTCGGTAGATACCATATTATATTTTCCTTCAATTTTGATTGCTTTTTCAGTAGTTTCCTCAGAAACTGTTTCAGAAGATAAATTTTTTGTATCAACAGAATTATTAGAAGTTTCTTTTAAAGTATTTAGAGTTTCTTGCACTGATTTTAAATCATTTTCTAATCTAGCAAATTCATTATTTGATTTTGTTTTTTCTAAATAAATGTAGAAAGCCATAATTGTAATTATTATAATCAAAAGAATTGTTACTAGACTGATTTTGGCTGATTTTTTTTCTTCCACCATATTCACCTCGCTTTCTTATAAATTTTTATGTATTTAAAGTTTATCATTTTGAATTTCTTTTTGCAATAGAATTAAAAAAATTCTAATAGAGTATTTTAAAAATATGAACAGTTTTTTTATAAAGCTTGATTTTTGGCATAAAATACATTATAATAATATTCGTAATAAATAATTGAGACAAGTTGAGAATGCAACTATAAGAGAATAGAAAGGAAAGTTGATAAAATGCAAGAAAATCAAAATAACCAAAATCAAGAAATAGAAGTAGATGAAAACCACTTAATACAAATAAGAAAAGATAAATTAAAAGAATTACAAGAACAAGGAAAAAACCCATTTGAAATAACAAAATATAACAGGACAAACTCAGCAGGAGAAATAAAAGCAAACTACGAAAAATTTGAACAAAAAGATGTATCTGTAGCAGGAAGAATAATAGCAAAAAGAATAATGGGAAAAGCATCATTTTGCACAATATTAGATAGTGATGAAAAAATTCAAAGTTATGTAAGTATAAATGATTTAGGAGAAGAAAGTTATAAAGCATTTAAAACATTTGACATCGGAGATATAATTGGAATAACAGGATTTGTATTCAAAACAAGAACAGAAGAAATATCTGTACATGCTAAAGAAGTAGTATTACTTTCAAAATCATTAAGACCATTACCAGAAAAATTCCATGGACTAAAAGATGTAGATTTAAGATATAGACAAAGATATGTTGACTTAATAATGAATCCAGAAGTAAAAGAAACATTCAGAAAAAGAAGCCAAATTATAGCAGAAATAAGAAGAATATTAGATGAAAAAGGATATCTAGAAGTTGAAACACCAATATTAAATACAATATCAGGTGGAGCAACAGCAAGACCATTCATAACACATCATAACACATTAGACATAGATATGTATTTAAGAATAGCAACAGAATTAAACTTAAAAAGATTAATTGTAGGTGGATATGATAAAGTATATGAAATGGGAAGAATATTCAGAAATGAAGGAATGGATATTAGACACAACCCAGAATTTACATCAATAGAATTATATTCAGCATATGAAAACTATCATGATATGATGGATATAACAGAAGAAATATTCAAAAAATGTGCAATGAAAGTATGTGGAACAACAAAAATAACATATCAAGGAAAAGAAATAGACTTAGGTGGAGAATGGAAAAGAATCACAATGATAGATGCTATAAAAGAAGCTTGTGGAGTAGATTTCAATGAAATAAATACAGATGAAGAAGCTGTAGCATTAGCAAAAGAAAGAAAAATTGAAATTCCAGCAGGAAAAGAAAAAAGAGGAAACATTATCAGTTTATTCTTTGATGAATATGTTGAAAAAACTATTGTACAACCAACATTTGTATATGACTATCCAGTAGAAATATCACCATTAGCAAAAAAATTACAAAAAGATCCAAGATTAACAGAAAGATTTGAAATATTCATAGATGGTAGAGAATATGGAAACGCATTCTCAGAATTAAATGATCCAATAGACCAATATGAAAGATTCAAAGATGAAATTGCAGCAAGAGAAAACGGAGACGATGAAGCAGGAATGATGGATGAAGACTATATTAATGCTCTTGAATACGGTATGGCACCAACAGGAGGATTAGGAATAGGAATTGATAGATTAGTTATGTTATTAACAGATTCAGCATCAATTAGAGATGTATTATTATTCCCAACAATGAAACCATTAAATTAATATAAATTAGGGACACACTTTATATGAAGTGTGTCTCTTTTGTAAATTTATACAATTCAATTGAAATTTAAAATCAAATATGATATATTATATAAAGTAAAAAAAGTAAGATAGGAGAAAGATTTATGTTTGGATACGGTATAGACAAGAAAACACTATATATAGTAGCAGGAATATTAGTAATAATATCATTATTTAGTTATGGAACAGACGGAATAATAGATTTATTATTATCAGTTCCAGCAGTATTAATAGCAATAACAGTTCATGAATTTGGACACGCATTTGCAGCATATAAATTAGGAGATGACACACCAGTAAGACAAGGAAGATTAAGCTTAAATCCATTTGATCATATAGACCCATTAGGAATAGCAATGTTATTATTTGCACATATCGGATGGGGAAAGCCAGTAGAAATAGACCCAAGAAATTATAATAGAAACATATCTGTAGAAAAAGCAGATGCAATAGTATCATTTGCAGGACCATTAATGAATTTTATAACAGCATTAATATTTGCACTAATATATTGTGCAATAATAAAATTTGCTAAAATAACATTTATATCAACAACTGTAGGTAGTGTTGTAATGGCAATGATTGCATATATAATAACAATGAATATAGGACTTGGAGTATTTAATTTAATACCACTACCACCACTAGACGGATCAAAAATATTTCTTCCAATATTGCCAAGAGGAGCAAAAACATGGTTTATAGAAAATGAAAGAATATTTTATATAATATTTTTAGTTATATGGATATCAGGAATTGCAGGAAATATGATTTCACCATTAATAAGTAAAATGACAAGTGCAATATTAGGAATAGCATTAAAAATATTTGGATTAGCATAGATTAACTAATAGAAAATGAAAGGACAGAACAAAATTGAAAGAAACATTAGTATTAGGAATAGAATCAAGCTGTGATGAAACCTCTGTAGCCGTTGTAAAAAACGGCAGAGAGGTTTTGTCAAATGTAATAGATACACAAATAAAAATACATGAACAATTTGGGGGAGTTGTACCAGAAATTGCATCAAGAAATCATATAGAAGCAATTTCAAGAGTAACAAAATTAGCATTAGAACAAGCAAATGTAAAATTAGAAGATATAGATATAATAGCACCAACATATGGACCAGGTTTAGTAGGAGCATTATTAGTAGGAGTTTCATATGGAAGAGGTTTAGCATATGCATTAAACAAACCACTTGTAGGAGTAAACCACCTAGAAGGACATATATCAGCTAATTATATAACACATCCAGACTTAGAACCACCATTTTTATGTATGTTAACATCTGGAGGAAATACACAAATTGTATATGTAAAAAATTATTGTGATATGGAAGTATTGGGAAGAACAAGAGATGATGCAATTGGAGAAGCATTTGACAAAGTTGCAAGAGTAATTGGATTAACATATCCAGGAGGACCAAAGATTGATAAATTAGCTGAGCAAGGAAAAGCAACAATCAATTTTCCAAAAACACATTTTGAAAATTTAGACTTTAGTTTTAGTGGAATAAAAACAGCAGTAATAAATTTACATCACAAAAATCCAGAAGTAAACAAAGCAGATTTATGTATGAGCTTTGAAAAAGCAGTAACAGAAGTATTAACAGAAAATATTGAAAAAGCAATAAAACAAACAGGAATAAAAAAAGTAGTGTTAGCAGGAGGAGTATCTGCAAATACACATATAAGAGAAGAATTCGAAAAATTAGGTCAAAAATTAAATGTGCAAATATATAAACCAGATTTAAAACTTTGCACAGACAATGCAGCGATGATAGGATCAGCAGGATATTATAGATATTTACATGGAGATATATCAGACAATACACTTAATGCAGTTCCAAATTTAAAAATAGGTGAATAATTACAGTTTCAAGAAGAAACTTTAGAAGGGAAAATAAAAGAATGTCAATATTCGTAATTGCCGATTTACATTTATCATTCAAAAATCCAAAACCAATGGATATATTTGGAGATAATTGGACAAAACACGAAGAAAAAATAAAAAAAGATTGGAATGAAAAAGTAAAAGAAAAAGATGTGGTAGTATTACCAGGAGATTTTTCATGGGCAACATATATTGAAGACACAATACCAGATTTTGAATATTTAAACAGTTTACCAGGAAAGAAAATCATGTTAAAAGGAAATCATGATTATTGGTGGACAACAGTTACAAGTATGAGAAGATTTCTAAAAGAAAATAATTTTCAGAATATAGACTTTTTATATAATAACAGCTTTGAATATGAAAACAAAATTTTATGTGGTACAAGAGGCTGGAGTCTTGTAGATGAAGAAATAGACGAAAAATTAATAAATAGAGAATTAGGAAGATTAGAATTATCATTACAAGATGGAGCAAAAAAAGTAGGAGAAAACAAAGAAATAATAGTATTTATGCACTATCCACCAATTACAAAAAATAAAATTTTATCAGAAGAAGAAATGAAATTCATAGAATTAATGAAGAAATATAATGTAAAAAAATGTTATTATGGACATTTACATGGAAATTCAATACATGATGCAATTGAAGGAAAAATACAAGGAATAGAATTAAAATTAGTAAGTGCAGACGGACTAGATTTTAAGTTAATAAAAATATAAGAATTAATTCACATCAAGAACACAAATAAGAAATAATTTGGCAACAAAATATGGATAAAATCATATCATGAAAACAGAAGTTAAGTTATATATGTAACACAAATGAGTATAACTAAAATGGAGGAATTTATGAGAGAAAATGATTTAATGATAATAGAAAGATGTATAGAAAACAAAAATGAAAAATTAGATGTGAAAGAAGAGCCATTTGAAAAATTAATGTTTTTTTACAAGTCAGCATTAAAACAATTAGAATTACAAATGAATATAATAAAAGATGAATTCAAATTAATATATAATTATGACTTGATAGACCATATAGACACAAGAATAAAAGAGCCAAAAAGTATTGTAAAGAAAATGGAAAAGAAAAAATATGACAAAACATATTTAAATTTAATAGAAAAAATAAATGATATTGCAGGAATAAGAATTGTATGTACACTAAAAGATGACATATTTTTTATTAGAGATTTAGTAAAACAAATACCAGACATACATGTATTAAAAGAAAAAGATTATGTAACAAATCCAAAAGAAAGTGGATATTCAAGTTATCATATGATTGTAGAAGTACCAGTAAAACTAACACAAAAAACAATATATGTAAAATGTGAAATTCAAATAAGAACACTAGCAATGGACTTTTGGGCAAGCTTTGAACATAAAGTAAAATATAAAACAAAAAATGATGTAAATCCTAAAATGTCAAAAGAATTAGTAAGTTGTGCAAAAATGATAAATAAATTTGATACCAAAATGATAAATTATAAATAAGCGAAATTAAATTTTCGCTTTTTTGATAGGAATTATTGACAAAAAAAATTTTTTAGTAGATAATATAAACGATTACGAAAAGAAAAATGAAAAGAAAATAACATAGGAGGAAATAAATAATGTACATATTTAATAGGATTACAGTAAATCCACAACTACCAAAAAGAATAAATAGATTAAATGAAATAGCGAATAATCTATGGTGGGCATGGAATACTGAATTTTTAAGATTATTAAAAACAATGGACGGAGACTTGTGGGAAAAATGTGATAAAAATCCAGTTAAATTTTTAAAACATATATCACAAGAAAAATTAGAAGAAGCAGAAAACAATGCACAATTTGTAAAAGATTATGACAAAATAGTTGAGAATTTTGATTCATATATGGCAAGTAGAAATACATGGTTTGCACAAAAATATCCAGAAAACAAAAATGATTTAATTGCATATTTCTCAGCAGAATATGGATTAGATCAAACAATAGCAATATATTCAGGAGGATTAGGAATATTATCTGGAGATCATTTAAAATCAGCAAGTGACTTAGGTATTCCATTAGTAGCAGTTGGTTTAATGTACAAAAATGGATATTTCCATCAAAGAATAGACAAAGATGGAATACAACATCCAGAATATAAAGATTTGAATTTAGCAGATTTGCCAATACATCCTGTTAAAGATAAAGATGGAAATGATTTTATAACATATGTAAAATTCCCAGCAAGAAGAGTATATTTAAAAGTATGGCAAATTAATGTAGGAAGAATAAAATTATATTTATTAGATTCAGACATAGATATAAATGCAGAAGAAGATAGAGGAACAACAGCAAAATTATATGGTGGAGACCAAGAAATGAGAATTCGTCAAGAAATCATACTTGGAATGGGAGGAGTTAACACATTAAAAAAATTAGGATTAACACCAACTGTATACCATATGAATGAAGGACATTCAGCATTCTTAAACTTAGAATTAATAAAAAATACAATAAGAGATAAACAAGTATCATTTGATATAGCAAGAGATATAGCATCATCAAAAACAGTATTTACAACACATACACCAGTTCCAGCAGGAAATGATATATTCCCAATAGAATTAGTAGAAAAATATTTTAAAGATTTCTGGCCACGTTTAGGATTAACAAGAGAAGAATTCCTAAAACTAGGAATGAAACCATGTGATAATCTTGAGCAAGGATTTAATATGGGAATACTAGCATTAAAAATAGCAGGAAAGAAAAATGGTGTAAGTAAATTACATGGTGAGGTATCAAGAGAACTATTCTCAGAAGTATGGCCACATATAGCACCAAATGAATCTCCTATAACATATGTAACAAACGGAATTCATACATGCACATGGTTAGCACCAAAATTAAAAGACTTATATAACAAATATTTAATACCATATTGGCAAGACAATATACATGAAGATGATGTATGGAAAAAAATAGACACAATTCCAGATGACAAATTATGGGAAGTTCATATGGAAAGAAAACAAAAATTAATTAATGTAATAAAACAAAATCTAACAAATAGATTAAGAAGAGAAGGTGTTGGTTATGATGCAATAGGAGAAGCATTGGCAAACTTACATCCAGACACATTAATGATAGGTTTTGCAAGAAGATTTGCAACATATAAAAGAGCAACATTAATATTTAAAGATTTAGAAAGAATAACACAAATATTAAATAATACAGATAAACCAGTAGTATTAGTATTTGCAGGAAAAGCACATCCAGCAGATAGATATGGTGCTGATTTAATAAAACAAATACATGAAGTATCAATGATGCCACAATTCAAAGGAAAAATATTTATATTAGAAAATTATAGTATAGAAATCTCAAGATATTTAGTAAGTGGTGTAGATGTTTGGCTAAATAATCCAAGAAGACCAATGGAAGCATCTGGAACAAGTGGACAAAAAGCATCTGTAAATGGAGTTGTAAATTTCAGTGTTTTAGATGGATGGTGGGCAGAAGGATATAACCAAAAAAATGGTTGGACAATTGGAACAAATGCAGAATATCCATCATATGAAGAACAAGATATTGCTGACAGCCAAAGCATGTATTATACATTAGAAAATAAGATAATACCAGCATATTATGCAAAAGATGAAAATGGAATATCTAAAAAATGGATGCAATACATGAAAAATTCAATCATGTCAACAGGTGGAAAATATAGTACAGCAAGAATGTTAGTAGATTATACAAATCAATTATATATTCCATTATGTAATTTAACAAAGAAATATTATACAAATCTAGAATCAGTTACAGAATATAGTACATGGAAAAAAGATATTACAGCAAATTGGAAAGATGTTCAAATAGAACAAATTGAAGGAAATGCAGATAATATCACATTAGATGCAGGAAATCAAATAGAAGTAAAATGTGTTGTAACATTACCGAATATTGATGTAAGACATATTGAAGCACAAGTATATTATGGAAAATTTTTAGATGACGGATCTGTTCAAGATGTAAAAATTATACCAATGAAACTTGATGGAAAAGATGATGAAAATAAGAAATATTATTATTCAGCAAAAATAGATTTAATATCAGGTGGAAATTATGGATACTCATTTAGAGTTATGCCAAAACATGAAATGTTATTAGAAAGTGCAAATTTAGACTTAATAAAATGGGTTGAAAAATAAAAAAAGAAGAGATGAATTACAAAAAATTCATCTCTTTTAAACTATTATTAACTTATGAGTATAGTCCAAATTAGCTTTAGACTCATATTCAAATCCTAAAGTATAAACATTAGAAGCCCAAATATCTTTTTGAAGCAAATGTTTCAAATTTTTATTAGAAGAATCATCCATAAACTTTTTAGGAGAAGTAATTAAATTTAATTTTGGATTTCTTTTTGAAGCTTTACTAATAATTTTTTTACCATTTTCATTAAAACCTAAAATCCTTATATATGGAGTAACCTTTTTTGAAAGTTGCATATCATCTTTAGTAATACCAAGAATAGCATATAAAAGAATTCTTTGAAGTCTGGTTTTAGTATATCTTTTAGTATCAATTAATGTTAATAATTCAACAACACTATTGCATGAATTTGCAGCATCTTTAATTGCGTATTCCAAACCTTCAGAAACGTCTGGTAAATTAGCAATATCAGCAATAGTCATACGTCTTAATGTATATAAGATTTCCTTATCAAAAGCAGATAAATCTTTAACATAATTCCCTTTTTTCAAACAATCTTCTAGTAAATAAAAAGAATCTTCAGGCATATATTTTTGTAAGTGGTCAATATCAGGGAAAATACAAGCTGAACGAATTGCAGATCCACTTGCAAAACGTGATGAAGAAGAAAACATGTTGTTATTATGTTCAGCTTCTTGTCTTTTTATAGTAACAGGTTGAATGAAAGAATCCTGTTTTTTCAAGGCCTTTAAATATTCAATTCCCAAAATATTATTTGGAGAAGAGAGCACATTAGCAAATCTTCTCATATTACCAAGATACATCATTAAAGCATTTTCTCTAGCTTTAGGAAAGGAAACACCAGTAGATAATTCATGAGAAAGCAATGTTCTATATGCTTTTGGTTCTTCAACAAGAACTTGAACAATATCATCTAAAATAGAAATATCTCCACATTCACTTCCAAAACACAAATAATCAACAAGGTTAAGTGAGTCAAGAATTTTTGTTGCACCATATGCAAAATTTTCAGCACTAGAAATTGAATATATACTAGGTAATTCTAACACTAAATCAACACCACATTTTAAAGCCATTTCAGTTTTTACCCATTTGCTAACAATTGATGGATCTCCTCTTTGAGAGAAATTACCTGAAATTACAGCAACAGAATAGTCTGAATTTGTAAGTTTTTTTGCTTCATTTAAGTGATATAAGTGACCATTATGAAATGGGTTATATTCACAAATTATTCCCAGTATATTGCTCATAATAAAATTTCCTTTCTTTAAATTTCCCTTGTAATTTCTAAAAATTATTGATATAATCTTATCACAAAAAAGCTAGATATACAAGAAAATTTTAGAAATTTATACAATGGTATGAAAGGATATTAACAAATGGAAGAAAAAGTTATTATATATACAGATGGTGCTTGTTCAGGAAATCCAGGACCAGGTGGTTGGGGAGCAATTTTAATGTACAAAGGTGTAAAAAAAGAAATATCTGGAGGAAAGAAAGATACAACAAATAATATAATGGAAGTTACAGCTGTAATAGAAGCATTAAAATGCCTAAAAGTAAAAAGTGATGTACAAGTGTATAGTGATAGTGCATATACTGTAAATGCGTTTAATCAAAAATGGATATATGGCTGGATAAAAAAAGGCTGGAAAACAGCAGGTGGAGATCCTGTAAAAAATAAAGAACTATGGCAAGAACTATATAGTTTAACCCAAAAACATAATGTTGAATTTATAAAAGTAAAAGGACATGCTGATAATGAATATAATAATAGATGTGATGAACTAGCAAGAAATGCGATAAAATCATTATAAAAGAAAGTATAATAAATTTAATTTTTGGAAATAATAACAAAAACATTAAAGAGAGGAAAATTGTTATGAAAAAGAAAATTATATTTATTATACTTTTATTAGGTTTAGTAGTAACTCTTGATGTTATATTAATGAGTTGGAATTCAGAAGTTGAAGCATTGTCAAAATATGGTTCGAGAGGAACAGAAGTAAGAACAATACAAGAAAAATTAAAAAGATGGGGATATTATAGTGGTTCTGTAGATGGAATATATGGAAGTCAAACAGTTTCAGCTGTAAAAAAATTTCAGAAGAAAAATGGATTAACTGTTGATGGAATTGCAGGGACACAAACACTTAAAGCAATGGGAATAACATCTAGTTCATCATCATCATCTTCTTCAAATAATTCATCAAATGTAAATTTACTAGCAAGAGTTGTTTATGGAGAAGCAAGAGGCGAACCATATACAGGGCAAGTTGCAGTAGCTGCAGTAGTTCTTAATAGAGTTAAAAGTAGTAAATTTCCAAATTCAATATCAGGAGTAGTATATCAAAATGGAGCATTTGATGCAGTAGCTGATGGACAAATAAATATGACACCAGATGCAACTGCAAAAAAAGCAGCACAAGATGCTTTAAATGGATGGGATCCATCATATGGTGCAATATATTATTTTAATCCTAGCACAGCTACAAATAAATGGATTTGGTCAAGACCAATGACTGTAACAATAGGAAAACATAGATTTTGTAAGTAATAATAAATCGACTATGAAATATTTATCATAGTCTTTTTATTATTTTTTGCAACATTTTCTTGAAAAAAGACATTATATAAGTGTAAGATATCTTATGAAAGACAAAGGAGAGAAAAATTGAAACAATATAAAATATTAGAAGATTATGTAGAAAATGAACAATTAAATATAGAACAAGTAATAAAAGATTATAGTGGATATGTATATACGGCAATAATCAATATTTCAGAAAATTTAAGTGATGAAGATATAGAAGAAATTTTATCAGATGTATTTTTTATCTTTTGGAAGAAAAAAGATACATTAAAAAAAGATGATAAAATAAGTTTTTATTTAGTAGGAATAGCCAAAAACCTTATAAAAGAAAAATATAGAAAGCAGAAAGGTAATTTAAATATAGATGATTTTGAAAATAATATATCAACTAATGATGATATATATGAATATTATGAAGAAAAATGTAGAATAGAACAGATACAAAAAATAGTAAATAATTTAGATGACATAGATAAAGCAATATTTAGAATGTTTTACTATAATAATCAAAAATCAAAAGAAATATCACGAAAACTAAAGATGAATGAAATTACAATAAGATCAAGATTACATAGAATTAGAAAGCAAATAAAAGAAAATATAGATTTTTAGGTGAAAGGAAAATAAATTATGAGTAATGAAGAATTGCAAAATAAAATAATTGAAAATGTAAAAGATAAAATAGCAATATATGAATTAGAAAAAGAAAATAGAAATGATAAATTTAGTATGAAAAAATTCAGGAATGTGGCAGCTGTGGCAGTTTTAACAATAGGATTATCAATAGGGACAGCATATGGTGCAAATATTATATATGAAAAGATTTGGAAAGAACCAACAAAAATCGTTGGAGGCCAAACAGAAGAAATTACAGAAGAATCAATTAAAGGAAATATAACAGAAGATGAAGCAAGAGAAATTGCTAAAAATAAATTAAATAAAATAGGAATTGATGGTGGAGAACTTTCTAAGACAAGAAATTATAAAGATAGTTATAGTGAAGGGATAGAATATATATTTACTACTGATGATGGAAAATGGGAAATAACAATAAATGGAATGAGTAAAGAATTTGAAAGTTTAAAATCATGTGAATATAATAAAAATTATGAAAAATATACAATGACAAGAGATGAAGCAATAGAAGTGGCAAAACAATATTATGAGCAATTTGGATATAAAGAAGGAGAATATGAATTTGCAGAAATAGTTAAATTATGGAATAGTAACCCAGATGAAGATAAGAGTGGATATTATAGTGCAAGATTTTATAAAAAATATGGAGATTTATATAATAAATGTGAGGCTATTTGGATTGGCTTTTATGCTAAAGATCATAAATTAAGTGATTATAGTGTATCAAATAGAAAATATGACAATAATCCATTAGAAATAACAAAAGAACAAGCAATAGAATTAGCAATTGAAGCAGATAAAAAAGTAGAAGAAAGAACAATTATAGAAACAAAAGCAGAACAAAATATAAAAGCCATGAATGGAACTGCATATTCAAGATTAAAAGATACAGATGCATTTTATAAGCCTATGATGGAAGTTGATGTACCAAATGAAGATATAGTATATTATAAAACAGAAGAAAGAGTTAGAAGAGTTTGGGTAGTTGGTTTAACATATGGAGATACAGAAAATACAGGTATTGTAAATAAAGTTGCAAGAGGACAATTTACATATTATGTTGATGCAACAACTGGCGAAATTATTGGTGGAAGTACTAGTGATGAAATTTATTGGGAAAATTTCCATTTTAATGAAAATAAAATAAATAGATAAAATAAAAGCAGATAATTATTAAAAAACATTGATAATTATCTGCTTTTTTGCTAATATATAGTAAATTGTAAAAGAGGAGGACACTGTATGAAATATTTCAAGAAATTAGTAGGTGAAAGAATATATCTATCACCAAGAAATAGTGAAGATGTAGAGAAATTTACAGAATGGTTAAATGACTTTAACACAACAGATTATATTGGAAGAAGTGGAGCAAGTGTAACATTAGATATGGAAAAGGAATACTTATCAAGACCAAATAAAGATAATTTTTCATTTGTAATAGTTACATTGGAAGAGGATAAAATGATAGGAACAATATCATTAGAACAAATAGATGATATAAATAGGAATGCAACACTAGGAATATTTATAGGAGATAAAGATTATAGAGATAATGGATATGGAACAGAAGCAATAAGACTTATATTAGAATATGGATTTAGATATTTAAATCTACATAATATAAAACTAGATTTGATGGAATTTAATGAAAGAGCATTAAAATGTTATAAAAAATGTGGATTCCAAGAAAATGGAAGAAGAAGAAAATGCAAATTTATTAACGGAAAATATTATGATAGTATAAGTATGGATATATTGGCAGAAGAATTTACAGGAGATTTTATAAAAAATAAAAATATTTAAAAATATAGAAAATTATAAATATATATGATATATTAAAAGAGAAATACCCAAATAAAGGAGGATAAAATGGATTATAAAATTATAGGAGAAACAGTACCAGTAGTTGAAATGAAATTAAGAGTAGGAGAAACAGTATATACACAATCAGGGGGAATGGCATACCAATCAGATGGAATATCAATGGCAACAAATGCTCGTGGTGGAATAATGAAAAGTTTAGGAAGAATGTTTACAGGCGAATCAATATTTATGGCAAATTATACAGCACAAAAAGATGGAGCAATGGTAGCATTTGCGTCAACAGTACCAGGAGGAATTATTGATTTAGACTTAGCAACATTGCCAGGGGGAATGATGATCCAAAAAGGAGCATTTTTATGTGCTGAATCAAATGTAGAAACAAGTGTTGCATTTACAAAAAAATTCTCAGCTGGATTATTTGGAGGAGAAGGATTTGTGCTTCAAAAAGCTACAGGAAATGGAAAAATCTTTTTGGAAGTTGATGGAGATATAATCCAAAAAGATTTAGCACCAGGAGAAATTATAAAAGTTAATACAGGAAATGTTGTTGCATTTGATCCAAGTGTATCATATGGTATTGAAACAATAAGTGGATTAGGAAATATTTTCTTAGGAGGAGAAGGTTTATTCTTAACAAAATTAGTAGGACCTGGTAAAGTAATTTTACAATCTCAAAACTTTAAAGATTTTGCAGGAAGATTGATTCCATATATGCCAAGAACAACAAATAATAATTAGAGAAAAGAGTATCAATTGATACTCTTTTTATATAGTAGGAAAGTTCTCCTTGTAGGAGAACTTTCTGTACTAGATAAATATGGCGAGTCTTAGATTTTTCTTAAAATTTTCATTTGATAGAAAATCTTAGACTCGCTTTTTTATATGAAAAATTTATCTGTGATGTTATTTTTTTAATAAAATTTGTAAAAATAACAACAAATATTGACAAATTACCATAATTCGTAGTATAATGTTAGCCGTAGTTAACAAAGAGATTGAATGTAAAAAAAGGAGAAATCATGATAACAAAAGCATCTGAAGAATATTTAAAAACAATGTATGTATTAAAAAAACAAAATGGAAATATTAGAGTAACAGACATTGCAAATAAAATGAACTGTACAAAGCCTAGTGTAAATAAAGCACTAAATAATTTAAAAGAAGAAAAATTAGTAAAATACGAAACATATGGAACAATAGAATTAACAGAACAAGGAGAAAATTTGGCACAAAAAATTTTAGAAGCATATGACATTGTTTATTTGTTTTTAAAAGATGTATTAGATTTAGATGAACAATCTGCAAAAGAAGAGGCAGAAAAAATAAAATTAGTAACAACAGATGAAACAATAAATAAATTAGCAAAATATGTACATAATGTTTTAGGATTAAAAGAATTAAATTGCAATTATGATATAAATCAAGAAAAATGTAGATGTTGTGTAAAAAGAGCAAAAACGAAGAAAAGTAATGATATGCAAAATTAATAAAAGGAAGGAATAATAAAAATGAGTAAAGAGTTATTAGAAATAAAAGATTTACATGTAAATGCAGGAGAAAAAGAAATTTTAAAAGGTTTAAATTTGAAAATAAATAAAGGCGAAGTACATGTAATAATGGGACCAAATGGTGCAGGAAAGTCAACACTTGCAAATGTTATTTTAAATAATCCAGAATATACAAAAACAAGTGGAACTGTTGAATTTGAAGGTGAAAACATAAATGATTTAAGTACAGATAAAATAGCCAAAAAAGGAATATTTATGTCATTTCAATTGCCAGAAGAAATACCTGGAATTTCAACAATGAACTTTTTAAAATACGCAAAAAATAAAATTACTGAAAAGCCAGTAAAAGTATTTGAATTTAGAGATACTGTAAAAAAATATTCAGAAGAATTAAACATGAATCCAAAACTAATTGAAAGAAACTTAAATGTTGGATTTTCTGGAGGAGAAAAAAAGAAGAATGAAATATTACAAATGCTTGTATTAAATCCAAAACTTGCAATATTAGATGAAACAGATTCAGGATTAGATGTTGATGCTATAAAAATAGTTTCAAAAGGAATTGAAATGTTTAAAAATGATGATAATGCTGTTTTAATAATAACACATAATACAAGAATATTAAATCATTTAAAAGTTGATTATGTACATGTTTTAGTAAATGGACAAATTGTAAAAACATCAACAGCAGAACTAGCAGAACAAATTGAAGAAACAGGATATGCACAATATAAAAAATAGAAAGGAAATCTATATGTCAAAAACACAGGTAAATGAGATAGATAGAAATATATATGATATAAAAAATAAAGATGACTATGAATTTAAAATGCGAAAAGGTTTAAGCAGAGAAATAGTTGAAGAAATATCAAAAAGAAAAAATGAACCAGATTGGATGTTAGAAATTAGACTAAAAGCATTAGAAATGTACGAAAAATTAGAGCTTCCAACATGGGGACCAGATTTATCAGAATTGAAAATGGATGAAATAGCAACATATGTAAAACCAAAAACCAATCTAAATAGTTCATGGGAAGATGTGCCAGATGAGATAAAAGACACATTTGATAAATTAGGAATACCAGAAGCAGAAAAGACCTCATTAGCAGGGGTAGGAGCACAATATGATTCAGAAGTAGTATATCATAGCATGAAAGAAGATTTAATAAAACAAGGAGTAATCTATACTGATATGGAATCAGCTGTAAGAGATTATCCAGAAATAGTAAAAGAACATTTCATGAAATGTGTACCAATAAGTGATCATAAATTTGTTGCATTACATGCAGCAGTATGGTCTGGTGGATCATTTGTATATGTACCAAAAGGAGTAAAATTAGATATACCATTACAATCATATTTTAGATTAAATTCTCCAGAATCAGGACAATTTGAACATACATTAATAATAGTTGATGAAGGAGCAAGTTTACATTTTATAGAAGGATGTTCAGCTCCAAAATATAATAAAGTAAATTTACACGCAGGATGTGTAGAACTATATGTAAAAGATAACGCATATTTAAGATATTCAACAATAGAAAACTGGTCGAAAAATATGATGAACCTAAATACTAAAAAAGCAATAGTAGGAAAAAATGCACAAATAGATTGGGTAACAGGCTCATTTGGTTCAAAAATCTCTATGTTATATCCAATGAGTATATTAAATGGTGAAAATGCAAAAACAGAATATACAGGAATCACATTTGCAGGTGGAGGACAAGACTTAGATACAGGATTTAAAGTAATTCATAATGCTCCAAACACATCATCTGTAGTAAATTCAAAATCGATTTCAAAAGATGGAGGAGCATGTACTTATAGAGCGTTAGTAAGAATAAATGAAAATGCAAAAAATTCAAAATGTAGTGTAAGTTGTGAATCATTAATGTTAGATGATATTTCAAGATCTGATACAATACCAGTAAATGATATTAGAACAGATGAAGTAGAATTTTCACACGAAGCCAAAATAGGAAAAATAAGTGATAAAGCAATATTTTATTTAATGTCAAGAGGATTGTCAGAAGAAGATGCAAAAGCAATGATAGTAAGAGGATTTGCATATCCTATTTCAAAAGAATTACCAGTAGAATATGCAGTTGAAATGAATAATTTAATAAATCTAGAGTTAGAGGGGGCAATCGGATAATGGAAAAATTAAGAGTAAATGATACACCAGTAAGAACAGCAAGAAATTTTTTAATAAACAATATTGAAATTGAATTAGAAATGCCAGAAAAGATTGCTGAATTCAAAAATATAGAAATTATTAATAATGGAAGCATAATTGATAATCAAACAACAAATCAAGCATTAACATATGGAACTGGTAAAATTTTAGAAGAATTAAATTATGAAACAGCAAATAATAAAATAAGAATTCAAACAGAAAACAAAAAAGAAAACATTAGAATAAGATATACATTTGATGATGAAAATATTAATTTGATAAATCAAATAGAAATTATTGCAAATGGAGACACAAATATAATAATAGAATATATATCAAATACAAGTAAGAAGTGTTTTCATAATGGAATTATAAGAACAATAGCAAATGCAAAGTCTAAATTGGATATAACAATTGTAAATTTATTAAATGAACAATCAGAAAATTTTGAAGCAATAGAAAATAAGTTAGAAGAAAATTCAAATGTAAAATATACAATTATTGATATTGGTGGAAAAACGAGTATATCAAATTATTATTCTAATATTATAGGTGATAATGCTGAAAATGATTTAAAATCTATATATTTAGGAATAGATAATCAAATAAAAGACATTAATTATATTGCAGAATTAAGAGGAAAAAAGACTAATATAGACATTGATGTTCAAGGAGCTCTAAAAGATTCTGCAAAGAAAAACTTTAAAGGAACAATTGATTTTAAAAAAGGTGCAAAAAAGTCAAAGGGTAATGAAAATGAATATTGTATGCTATTATCAAATAAAGCAAAATCAATAGCATTACCAATGCTTTTATGTACAGAAGAAGATGTAGAAGGAAATCATTCAACAGCATCTGGAAAAGTTGATATGAAACAATTATTTTATTTAATGACTAGAGGATTAAGTTATAAAGAAGCTGTGAAATTAATTGTTAAAGCTAATTTTCAAAAGATAATTGATAGAATAAATGATGAAGAATTAAAAAATGTGATATTAAAAGAGATTGATAAAAAGCTAGATTAAAAAAGCTCCCAATCCGCAGTGCGAGATTGGGAGTGAACAAAAATTATATTGCAATAAGTACAATTGGAATGCCGAAGCCAATCAGTGCCAATCCACCAAGAAGGTGGAATAAGAAGAATTGACGACTATCAGTCATACACCAAAATCCAACACCAGTCAACATCAGCCCTAAAAGCATTAGGGCAAAGTTGAAGTCTGATGTGATATAATGCATAATTAAGTTCATATAAAACCCTCCAGAATTAAAAAAATTCGGTCAACCTTTATTATATCACTAATAGGAAAAAAAGTCAAAGAAAGGATTGCAAAAATGAATGTTGAAAATATAAAAAAAGATTTTCCATTATTAGAAAATCGCAATATAACATATTTAGATAGTGGAGCTACAACTCAAAAGCCAATACAAGTAATAAATGCAATAGAAGAATTTTATAAAAAAAATAATGCAAATCCACATAGAGGAGCTTACACATTAAGTATTGAAGCAACAGAAGCTTATGAAAGTACAAGACAAAAGATTGCGAAATTTATTAATGCGAAACATCCAGAAGAAATAATTTTTTCAAAAAATGCTACAGAAAGTTTAAATTTAATAGCATATTCATATGGAATGAATAATTTAAAAAAAGATGATGAAGTTGTTATATCTATAATGGAACATCATTCAAATTTAGTACCATGGCAAAAAGTAACAAAAGCAACTGAAAGTAAATTAAATTATATGTATATTAATGAAGAATTCGAACTTTCAGATGAAGAAATTGAAACAAAAATCACAGATAGAACAAAAATAGTTGGAATAGCACATGTTTCAAATGTTTTAGGAACAATTAATAATGTAAAAAAAATAATCAAATATGCACACAAAAAAGGAGCAATAGTAATTGTTGATGCATCACAAAGCATTCCACATATGAAAATAGATGTACAAGATTTAGATGCAGATTTTTTAGTATTTTCAGGACATAAAATGTTAGCACCTCTTGGAATTGGGGTATTATATGGAAAAAGAGAAATCTTAAATAAAATGACACCATTTTTAATGGGTGGAGATATGATTGAATATGTATATGAACAAGAAACAACATATGCACCATTACCAAATAAATTTGAAGCTGGGACACAAAATGTAGAAGGTGTTGTAGGATTAGGTGCTGCAATTGATTATATTCAAAATATAGGATATGACAAAATGCAAGAATTAGAAAATGATGTATTAGCATATGCAAGACAAGAATTATCAAAATTAGATTATTTAACATTATATATGACTCCAAATGAAAAAAATCATTCAAGTGTAATTTCATTTAATATAAAAGGTGTACATCCACATGATGTAGCAAGTATATTAGATTCAGAAGGTGTATGTGTACGTTCTGGAAACCATTGTGCACAACCACTTATGAGATTTTTAGGGATTGATTCAACATGTAGAGCAAGTTTTTATTTTTATAATACAAAAGAAGATGTAGATAGACTTGTACATGCTTTAAATAAAGCTTATGATATGTTTAAAAAATTTATAAAATAAAGAAAGGCTAAAAAATGGAAGATTTAACAGATGTATATAATGACTTAATAATGGAACATAGTATGAATTCATATAATAAAAAGAAGTTAGAAAATGCAGACTATTCTGAAATTGGACATAATCCAAATTGTGGAGATGAAATAACACTAGAACTAAAATTAAATGGAGATAAAATTGAAGATATGGCATTTTCAGGACATGGATGTGCAATTTCACAAGCTTCAACATCTATAATGATAGATACGTTAAGAGGTAAAACAATTGAAGAAGCAAAAGAAATTATAAAAACATTTATAGAAATGATAAAAAGAGAAATAACAGATGAAGAACAATTAAAAAAATTAGAAGATGCAATAGCATTTAAAAATGTATCAAACATGCCTGCAAGAGTAAAATGTGCATTACTTGCATGGCATACATTAGAAGATATGTTAAATAAGAATGATGAAAATGGAAAAGGAACAATAAATTGTTGTCATTAATTATTAAAAAGGAAAATGAAATGGAAAATAAAAAAGTATTATTAGGAATGAGTGGAGGGGTAGACAGTAGTGTATCAGCATTACTTTTAAAGCAAAATGGATATGATCCAATAGGAATGACATTAGAATTATTTGCAGGAAGCAGTTGCTGTAATGTAAGTACATATATAGATGCGAAAAATGTATGTAATTCAATTGGAATTCCACATATTACAGATGATTGTAAAACATTATTTAAAAAATGTGTAATACAAGATTTTATAGATTGTTATTCAAATTGTAAGACACCAAATCCATGTATAGAATGTAATAAATATATGAAATTCGGATATATGTGGGAAAAAGCAAAAGAATTAGGATGTGAATATATAGCAACAGGACATTATGCCAAAACAGAATATAGTGAAAAATATGGCAGATGGGTATTGAAAAAATCAAATGCAGGAAAAAAAGATCAAAGTTATGTATTATGGAATATTCAAAAAGAATTAATTGAACATGTATTATTTCCACTTTCTGATTTTGAAGATAAAGAACAAATAAGAGAAATTGCAAGAGAAAATAATTTAAAAGTTGCAAATAAACCTGATAGTGAAGATATATGTTTTGTACCAGATGGCAATTACAAGAAATTTTTGGAAAACAATTCTGATATAAAACCTAAAGTTGGAAACATAGTAACAACAAAAGGTGAAATTTTAGGAAAGCATACAGGATTATATAATTATACAATTGGGCAAAGAAAAGGATTAGGAATATCTTATAAATCACCATTATTTGTTATAGGATTTAATCCAAAGAAAAATGAAGTAATTGTTGGTGAAGAAAATGAATTATATAAAAAAGAAATAACAATAGGAGAAATAAATTTATTATTATTTGATGAAATAAAAGAACCAATTAAAGTTGATGTTAAAACAAGATACTCATCAAAAGTAGCCAAAGCAATGATTATTCAAAATGGAGATTGTATAAAAATAGAATTTGACGAGCCACAAAGGGCACTTACACCTGGTCAATCAGCAGTATTTTATATTGATGATATTGTAGTTGGTGGTGGAAAAATATTGTAAAGAAAACAGATATTATAATGTTTAATGTTATAATATCTATTTTTTGGCGAACTTTGAGATAACTGAAAACTTGACAAATAGCATATTAAGGGGTATACTATAAAGGTATAAAAGGAGAAACTATGTCTGAAAATAATAGTAGAAAAGTATTTGATAGTTTAGTATCAAGAACCAAAATATATTTAGTAATAATATTAATATTATTTATTTTAATATCAGTATTTAGACCTATATTAATAATTCCATCAATAATATTATATATATCAATATTATGTTATACATATTTTGCAAATAACAAAAGAAAAAGTGAAATATCAGAGCAATTGCAAGATTTAACATTAACAGTAGATTCAGCAGCCAAAAGTAGTTTAATAAATTCACCATTCCCACTTGTAATATTAGAAACAAACGGAAATATTGTATGGAAAAGTTCAAAATTTGTAACAGAATTTGCAGATATTGATATGGATAATTATATAGATGATTTGATAATAGACATAAAAGATGAGATTGAAAAAAGTGATAATAAAAAAAGAAAATCAGTAATAAGACAAATACAAATAGGAAAGAAAACATATACAGTACAAGGCGAATTTGCTAAATCAAAGAAATATGAAAGAAAGAAATCACCAGAATATATGATGATTTTATATTTTATTGATGAAACAGAAAAAGTTAAATTAAAACAAGAGAACGAAGACAAAAAAATATGTGTTGGAATAATAATGATAGACAATTATGAAGAAGTTACACAAAGAGTTGATGCAGAGCAAAAAACACAATTAATGGCAAAAGTAGAAAGCACAATATATGATTGGGTAAATGAAACAAATGGAATACTAGTAAAAGCAGATAGAGATACATATGTATATGTATTTGAACAAAAAAATCTCGAAAAAATTAAAGAAGAAAAATTTGCAATACTAGATTCTATTAAAAATCTTGTAAGAAAAGACAAAATACAATTAACATTAAGTATAGCAATTTCAAATGAAGGAGATACAGAAAGAGATGTATATAAATCAGCTTCTGCAGCAATGGATGTAATATTAGGTAGAGGTGGAGATCAAGCAGTAATAAGACAAAATGGAAAATATTTATTCTTTGGTGGAAAAGTTGAAGAAGTAGAAAAGAGAACAAAAGTAAAAGCAAGAATTGTTGCACATGCATTAGAAGAATTAATAAAAGAAAATGATAAAATAATGATAATGGGACATACAAACCCAGACATAGATGCAATTGGTTCAGCATTAGGAATATATAGAATTGCTAAAACATTAGAAAAAGAGGCAAAAATTGTAGCAAATGTAGAAACTCCATCAATAAAAGATCTTTATGAATCAATAAAGGATCAATATCAAGAAGTATTTATAAGTAGTGAAACAGCTTTAGCACAAGTTGATAGTGGTACTTTAATAATTGTAGTAGATACACATAAAAAAACATATGTTGAATCACCTGAATTATTAACAAAAACAAATAAAATAGTAATAATAGACCATCATAGAAGAAGTGCAGATTTTATAGATAATAGTATATTAACATTCCAAGAAGTATATGCATCATCTGCAGCAGAATTAGTAACAGAAATAATCCAATATACACAAAATGAAGTTGAATTATCAGAAGTGGAAGCAGAGGCATTATATGCAGGAATTATGATGGATACAAAAAATTTCACATTTAAAACTGGTGTAAGAACATTTGAAGCGGCAGCATATTTACGTAGATGTGGTGTTGATATAATAAAAGTAAAAAAATGGTTCCAAAGTGATTTAGAAAGTTATAATACAATATCTGAAATAGTAAGAAAAGCAGAAATTGTAAGAGATTCAATAGGAATATCAATATATGATGTCCAAGAAAAAGAAACAAGCTTAATTTGTGCAAAAGCAGCAGATGAATTATTAACAATAGGAAATATAACAGCATCATTTGTTTTAGGATTAATGGAAGATGGAAAAGTTTGTATAAGTGGACGTTCAATAGGAGATGTAAATGTTCAAATGATATTAGAAAAATTAGGTGGAGGAGGTCATATTACTCTTGCTGGTGCACAGCTTGAAAATGTGACAATAGATGAAGCTAAACAAGAATTGATTTCTAAAATTAATGAATATTTTGAAGAGAAAGAATAAAACAAAAGAATAGCAAGTTTTACTTGCTATTTTTGCTATTTTAGAGTACAATATAAGTCATGAAAGGAAAGTGATTAGTATGAAAGTAATATTAAAAGCAGACATAAAAGGAGTAGGAAAAAAAGATGAAGTAATAAATGCATCAGACGGATATGTACGTAATTTTTTATTCCCTAAAAATTTAGCAGTAGAAGCAAATGCAGAAAATATGGCTAAATTACAAGCACAAAATTCTTCAAAACAATTCAAAAAAGACACAGAAAAAGAAGAAGCACAAAAATTAGCAGAAAAGATGAATAAAATATCATTAAGAATACAAGTAAAAGCAGGAGAAAATGGAAAAATATTTGGTGGAGTTTCAGCAAAAGACATATCAGAAGCTTTTGAAAAACAACACAATATAAAAATAGATAAGAAAAAAATAGATTTAAAAGAAACAATAAAAACATTAGGAATACATACAGTTTCAATAAAACTATTTGAAGGTGTAATAGGAAAAATAAAAGTAGATGTAATTGGATAAATTTCATTTAACAAGTTTTGTATTTATTATCAAAGAAATAAGAAATATAAAAATTGTTATAAGGGGGCAAAAAGATGGAATTAGGAAAAGTACCACCACATGATGAAGATGCAGAACAAGCTGTATTGGGGAGTATGCTAACAGATAATGATGCGGTAATGGCAGCAGTTGAAGTACTAAAAGAAGATGCATTTTATAGAGAAGATAACAAAATAATATATCAAGCAATATTAAACTTATATAGTAAATCAGAACCTATTGATATAATAACATTAAAAGATGAACTTGAATCAATGGGAAAATTTGAACAAGTTGGTGGATTTGAATATTTAGCAAGTTTGCCAGACAAAGTTCCAACAACAGCAAATGTACAAAAATATATAAAAATAGTTGAAGAAAAATCAGTATTAAGAAATTTGATAAAAACAGCAAATGAAATAATAGAATTAGGATATAACCCAACAGAAGATGTTGAAGACATAATGGACGGAGCAGAAAAAAAGATTTTTGATATAATGCAAAGTAAAAACACAAAAAGCTATACACCAATCAAAGATGTATTAGTAGAAAGTTTTACAAATCTTGAAAAATTATATAATCAGAAACAACATGTAACAGGAGTACCAACACAATTTTATGATTTAGATGATAAAACAGCAGGATTACATGGCTCTGAATTGATATTAGTTGCAGCAAGACCAGCTATGGGAAAAACAGCATTTGCATTAAATATTGCAACAAATGCAGCATTAAGAGCAAATGTACCAGTAGCAATATTTAGCCTCGAAATGTCAAAAGACCAATTAGTGAACAGAATGTTATGTAGTGAAGCAATGGTAGACAGTAATAAAGTAAGAACAGGAAAATTAGATGAAGAAGACTGGACAAAACTTGCAGAAGCAATAGGACCACTTTCAGAAGCTGGAGTATATATAGATGATACACCAGGTATATCTGTAATGGAAATAAGAACAAAATGTAGAAAACTAAAGATGGAAAAAAATATAGGACTTGTTGTTATAGACTATTTGCAGTTAATATCAGGAAGCAATAAAAGAAATGGAAGTAGAGAACAAGAAATATCAGAAATAAGTAGATCATTAAAAGTATTGGCAAAAGAATTAAATGTTCCAGTAATAGCATTATCACAGCTATCAAGAGCTGTAGAACAAAGAGATGACCATAGACCTATGCTATCAGACTTGCGTGAATCTGGAGCAATAGAACAAGATGCTGATATAGTAATGTTTTTATATAGAGATGATTATTACAATAAAGAAAGTGCAGAAAAAGATATTGCAGAAGTAATAATAGCAAAACAAAGAGGTGGTTCAACAGGAACTGTAAAATTGTATTGGATGGGAAATTATACAAAGTTTGTAAATATAGAAAGAAGATTTGATGACTAAAAGTAAATTCTTAAAAAATAAAAAAGAGTTGCAAATATAAAAAATAAATGTTATAATATATACGTTTGCCTAAACACTTATAAAAATGGAGGAAAATGCAATGGCATTGATTCAAGAAAGCCAATTAAAAGAATTTCCGAAATTCTTGGAAAAACTTATGGGAAAAGATGAAACTTATAAGATGGTTTCACGGCTTGATAGTTTTGAAAAAGAAGGAAATGTACAATCGGAAAAGTTTTCAACTTGGGAAGAGCAGGACGAAAAGTCGCAATTTGAATTTGTTGTGTGGGTGATAAAAGCAATTGATGATCTTTATGCTAGTAAGAAATATAGTGATGCGCATAAAATTGGAATTGTAAATGCAACGAATCGTAAAAAAATTAAAGAGTATTTAAAAAAAATTGTATAATAATTCTGATACTAACCTAAGTAAATAAAACTAAAGGAGAAATTCCTTAAGTTTTAATCCATACAAACCATCCCTTTTTTTAGGGATGGTTTGTTACATTTTGTTAAAAGGAGTTAAATGAGAATGAAACAAAAAGTAATACAAACAATTAAAAAATATAATTTAATAAATTCAGGAGATAAAATAATATTAGGTGTTTCTGGGGGACCAGATTCTATTGCAATGTTAGATATTTTTAGACAAGTGATGAGTGAATTAAAATTTGATATATTTGTTGTACATATAAATCATAATATTCGAGGAAAAGATGCTGATGAAGATGAAGAATATGTAAAAAAATATTGCCAAAAATATAATATAAAATTTTTTGCTAAAAAGATAGACGTGCCTACAATTGCCAAAACTGAAAAAATTGGGACAGAAGAAGCAGGACGAAAAGTAAGATATGAATATTTTGAGAAAATTTTAAAAGAAACGAAATCAAATAAAATAGCAATAGCACATAATAAAAATGACAAAGTAGAAACAATAATTATGCATTTACTTAGGGGAAGCGGAATTTCAGGATTAAAAGGAATAGAGCCAATAAGAGGAAACAAATTTATTAAACCTTTAATAGAATGTGATAGACAAGAAATAGAAAAATATTGTAGAGAAAATAATTTACAACCAAGAATAGATAAAACAAACTTTGAAAACGAATATACAAGAAATAAAATTAGAAATATTGTAATACCATATATAAAGAAAGAATTTAATCCTAATATTATAGAAACAATAACAAGATTAGCAGAAGTAGTATCAAGTGAAGATGATTTTATAGAAAATATAGCAAATGAAAACTATAAAAAGCTACTCATAATAGAGGAAAAGAATAGAATTGAATTAAAATTAAAAGAATTCAATTTGTTAGATGAGGTGTTAAAAAATAGAATTATACTAATAACAACAAAAAAATTGTTTGGATCAACACAAGGAATAGAAAAAATAAATATATCAGATATTATAAAGTTGTGTAACAATAATATAGGAAATAAATTTTTAATGCCAAATAAAAGTTTAAAAGTATTAATACAAAATAAAAAAATCAATTTTATAAAAATTGATTAAAAAACACTGTATCCCTAGAAAACATTGAGAAAATGTAACAAAAAAGACACAAAAAAATCACTTAAAAACTATTGAAAAATGGAAAAAGGTATGTTATAGTTTTCGATGTAAAAGAGTATTAAGTAATAATTACAAGGAAGGTAGGTAGTAAATTGAAAAAAGGAATAAAAACACTAGCGATGTGGTTAATAATTGGAGTAATAGCAATTGTATTAATAACATCAATAATGGAAAATAAAAGTTCTCAAATGACATATTCAGAACTAATAACAAGTATTGAAAATGGAGAAATTGAAAAAATAAAAATTTCATCGACAGGTTCACAAGCAACAGTAAAATTAAAAGGATACAAGATAGAAAAAGAAGTAAGTATACCAAGTTTGGATAGTTTCATAACATATTCACAAGATTATTTAAAAACAGGAGCATTTTCATTAGAAGAAGAAAAAGAATCAATATGGATAACTGCATTAGGATTTATAACACCATTTGGACTTCTTGCAATATTCTTAGTATTTTGGTTTATAATGATGAGTGGAAATAATCAAAATGGAACAAAATCTATGACATTTGGAAAGAGCAGAGCAAGAATGGTAAATGCAGGAGAAAAAAATAAAGTAACATTTGATGATGTTGCAGGTGTTGATGAAGAAAAAGAAGAATTAGAAGAAATTGTAGAATTCTTAAAAAATCCAAAAAAATTTACAGATATGGGTGCAAGGATACCAAAAGGAGTTTTATTGGTTGGTCAACCAGGTACGGGTAAAACATTATTAGCAAAAGCAGTAGCAGGAGAAGCAGGAGTACCATTTTATACAATAAGTGGTTCTGACTTTGTAGAAATGTTTGTTGGGGTTGGTGCATCAAGAGTAAGAGATCTATTTGAACAAGCAAAGAAAAATGCACCATGTATAGTATTTATAGATGAAATTGATGCTGTAGGACGTCAAAGAGGTGCTGGATTAGGTGGAGGACATGATGAAAGAGAACAAACATTAAATCAATTATTAGTTGAAATGGATGGTTTCTCAGATAATGAAGGTGTTATCATTTTAGCAGCAACAAATAGACCAGACGTATTAGATAAAGCATTACTAAGAGCAGGAAGATTTGATAGACAAATAGTAGTTGGAAGTCCAGATGTAAAAGCAAGAGAACAAATTCTTGAAGTACATGCAAGAAAGAAAAAATTAGCAGATGATGTAGATTTAAAAATAATTGCAAAAAATACATCAGGATTTGCAGGAGCAGATCTAGAAAATGTATTAAATGAAGCAGCATTATTAGCAGCAAGAAGAAATTACAAAGAAATAGGAATGAAAGAAATTGAAGATGCCATGGTAAAAGTAACTATGGGACCAGAAAAGAAAACAAGAGTAAGAAGCGAAAAAGAAAATAGATTAGTAGCATATCATGAAGCAGGCCATGCTGTAGTAAGTAGATATTTACCAACACAAGATCCAGTACATCAAATATCAATTATACCAAGAGGAATGGCTGGAGGATATACAATGTATAGACCAACAGAAGATAAATCATTTATGTCAAAAACAGAAATGGAAGAAAATATAGTATCACTTCTTGGAGGAAGAGTTGCAGAAGCATTAATACTAAATGATATTTCAACAGGAGCAAGCAATGATATAGAAAGAGCATCACAAATAGCAAGAAATATGGTTACAAAATATGGAATGAGTGAAAAAGTTGGAACAGTAATGTTTGGTGGAGGAGAAGGTGAAGTATTTTTAGGAAGAGACTTTGCACAAACAAAAGACTATTCAGAAGAAACAGCAGCATTAATAGATGAAGAAGTAAAAAGAATAGTTCAAACAGCATATGAAAAAGCAGTAAAAATCTTAACAGAACATGTTGATAAACTTCATGCGGTTGCAGGAGTATTAATGGAAAAAGAGAAAATTGAAGGAGAAGAATTCGATAAAATTTTTCAAGATTAGATATATAGGGGAAGAAAAATATAAAAGTTTTTCTTTCCCTTAAATTTGCCTAAAAATCAAGAAGTTTAGGAATTCTATTCCATATATTTCTATTGACAAAAAACAATATTTGTAGTAATTATATAGTGTAAAAAAGAACGGAAGATATATAACAAGAGAGAGGGGTACTTATGAGAATTCAAGATTTAGCAATTATATTTGTAATAATAATACTACCAATTTCAATAGTGTTAGGGGCATATACACAAATGCAAATAAGTACAATATCACTTCAAACAGAATATGATATGAAATTAACTGCAGCAACAAGTGATGCTATAAAAGCATTTCAAATAAATACAGCAAATAGTACAACATCAGACATAGCTAACTCGAAAATTAGAGATATTGAAGCATCTGTATCGACATTTAAAGCATCAGTAAAATCTGTATTTGGAATGAATGGATATTCGGAAGATGAAATGAATGAATATATACCAGCATTAGTTTATACAATGTATGATGGTTTTTATATTTATTCGAGATTTAATAATCAAAATTATTTATATGAAACAGAAGAAAATAAGAATAAAGAGAAAATGTATGTATTGTATGAAACACAAGTAATTAATGGAGAGAAAGTATATGGAAATGTAACTGCAAAAGTGCTTGTGAAAGACTATGACTCTAATCCATCAGCATATGCATCAAGAGGTGAAAGAAGACCATTAGATAAAAATGGAGAAAATATATTTGGATTAAAACCATATATTACATATAGTGCAGAATATGTAAAAAATAATATAGATGTAGTAATAACATATTCATTAGATAACCATATTTCAATTAAAGGAATGGTAAATGGAACATATTTGGATGATTCAGGGTATTTAATTGATGGAATAACTAATGTTACTGATAATTCAATACAATATAATGGAGTAACTATAAATAAAGGTGTTGTATTATCAGAATATTTACCAATTAGTGATTCAGGAGAAGATCAATATTATCAATATGTAAGATACAATGGAATAAAATATTATTTGGACAATAAAAATGGTCATGATAGAATAATATATTTTCTTAATGGAAACTTAATGGAATTAAAGTATAATGAATCAAATACTAGTGGATATGCTATATATAAAAATATGATAGTGAATAGTGATTCAGCATATAATTTTTATAAAGAAGCATTTAGATTTACTGAACAAGTAAAACTTTTAGGTTTAGATATATTAACATATGGAGATGCAAAGGATTATGTAATAATTGATGGAAAAGATTATAAATCCCAAAAAGAAAATCCAACAGAAGAAGGTGGCACGGAAAAAATTAATGTTTGGAAAGGAAATACAACTAAAATTTTTAACTTTAATACAGATAATACACACCCAGAACAAAATATAGAATGTGAGAAGTCTACGTTTAACCAACATAGATTGGCTGTTATAAAAAATAAAATAAGAACTAATTTAGCAATTGCAATTTCGAATTTTAATTCAGGAAATAGTATAGAATTTCAAATGCCTGAACTTAGTGAAGAAGAATGGGGAAAGGTAATGAAAAATATAACAATGATTAGTTTTGTGCAAGGAATTGATATTGGTGGAAAAACATATAATGGTTATACTATAGTAAATAATTCTGAAAGCAAAGAAGTTGTTAGAGAAGAGAATATTTATATTTTAGGAAAAGATAATTTCTATCATAGAATAGGAGATAAATATTTATTAGAACCAAACAATATAGGGGCAGGAAAAAATGAATATAATTATTCCGTTGAAGCAGCAGGACGAATAAATCTAGATTATAATAGGCAAATATTATATAAAACAGATGGAGGTACAAAATATTATTATCCACTAAAAGATTTTTTTGCGTCATATTATAGTATTGTAAGTCAAAATTATTGGGATGAAAATTATGACAAAATAGATGATATATATGCATATATTGCACAATCAAATGTAAATTTAAAACAAGCATTTTATGCAGCTTTAGGTAGAGAAAGGTATGGAATGTATAAAACAAATTAGCAAAGAAAAGAGGAAAATAAATGAACTATGCAGATATAAAAATAGCAGATGTAGCAAATGGAAAGGGAGTTAGAGTATCATTATTTGTTAGTGGATGTAATCATCATTGCAAAGGATGCTTTAATGCACAAGCATGGGACTTCAATTATGGACAAAAATTTACAGAAAAAGAAATAGATAGAATATTAGAAGACTTAGATCACCCATATGTAGCAGGTTTGTCATTGTTAGGAGGAGAACCATTAGAGTATTCAAATCAAAAAGGATTATTACCACTAGTAAAAAAAGTGAAAGAAAAATTCCCAGATAAGAATATATGGTGCTATACCGGATATAAATTTGATGAAGATGTAGAGGAAAATATGTTTGAAAATTGGCCAGAAACAAAAGAATTAATGTCATATATTGATGTTATTGTTGATGGAAAATTTGAAGAAGATAAAAAAGATTTAAGCTTAAAATTTAGAGGATCTAAAAATCAACGAATAATAGATGTTCAAAAATCATTAAAAACACATCAAATAATACCATATGAAGTATAAAATATTTAAAAAAATATTTTAATTACATAAAAGGCTTGACAAAGCTTAGACAAATAATGTATAATAATTAGCGTATAAAGGATGAAATCCCACATACAGTGTTCTAAACGCCGGAAGGAGGGGAATTAATAAATGTCAGAAATCAAAGTTAATGGAAATATAGAAGAAGCGCTAAAGAAATTTAAAAGACAATGCGCAAGAAACGGGGTTCTTCAAGAAGTTCGTAAAAGAGAATGTTATGAAAAACCAAGTGTAAGAAGAAAGAAAAAGTCAGAGGCTGCTAGAAAAAGAAAATTTTAGAAAAATGTAGTAAGAAGTAATTCTTACTATTTTTTTTGTATTATAAAAATAATAAAAAGTATTGATTTTTTATTATTTTATTGTTATACTGAAATTGAAAATTTTTTAGAAAGGAAGAGAAAAATGAAAAAACAAAAGAATAAAGGAATAACAATGATCGGATTATCGGTAACCATTATTGTTTTATTATTGCTGGCAGGAGCAACTATAAGCTCAATTGTAGGACAATCTGGGATTTTTGCTAATATGCATAAAACTCAAGAGCAAACCAAGATAGATGAGGAAAACAGAATATTAAAGGCATCAGTTGTATCAGCAATGTCTAAGGATAGTATAGGAAATGTAACTGGAGACAATTTAAATGAAGCATTAAAAAATAATGAATTACAAAAAGATAAAGATTATAAGATTGAGCCGATTGAGCCTGGTTCATCTAACGATAAGAAAAAGTTTAAAATAGAATTTGTTGATTCGGGTAATAAATATATAGTTTCAGAAGATGGAACAATTACAACAGAAGGAGAAGATAAAACAAATATTGTATTTAAAATATCTCCATCAACAATTCCATCATTACAAGTTGGAAGTGAAAGAACTATAAAGATTACAACTAACATAGAAAACGCTGATATAAAGTGGACATCAACTGATAAGAATATTGTATATATAGATGAAAATAATCATTCAAAAGAACAAATAATAAAAGCTATTGCACCAGGTAATGCACAAATTCAAGTATCAGCGGAAATAAAAGATGAAAATGGAAATGTACAACAAGTGAAAAATGAAATGTGTAGTGTCACAGTAATAACAGAAGCTACAAATCCAGTAGAAGACATAAAATTAGAAAATGGACAAAATGAGGTAATTATTGATTTAAGTTCTTCAAAAACAACATATACATTAACAGCTACAACAGATCCAGAAGATGCAAAAGAATCAGCAGAATTACAATGGGAAAGTTCAAATTCAAAAATAGCTTCAGTTGATGAAAATGGTGTTGTTACAGCAAATGAAAATGGTGAAACAATAGTTTCTGTAAAAACTAATAATGGAAAACATGCAGAAATAACTGTAAAAGTAGTAACATCTCCAACAGGGGTAACATTGAATTCTCCAAAAGCTAGAGTGGACTTAAAAGAAATGGAAGGCAAAGATAAAAAGATAAAATTAGAAGCGAAAATTACACCTTCAACAGCCAATGTAAAAACAGGATTAACATGGAGATATGAAGTTATTACTGCACAAAATAATAATAATGATATAGCTTCAATTGACAGTGATGGAACAATACATTTTAAAACAGTTGGAAAAATAAAAGTTATAGTTACTACTGAAAATGGATATTCTGCAGATTGTGAGATTGATGTTATAGATTCAAATATGACAGCAGACAATAAAAATGATCCTCCTTGGTGGTTAGCAGTTGCTTCAGGAGTGGCTACTACAGCTGGAGCACTTTATGCTGGAGCAACTGTAGCAGTTGCAGCTGCAGCCGGTCTTGCTGTTGCTGGAGTAGTTGCTTTAGTAATTGTAGGTATTTGGTCATTATTCCATTTATGGTAGAAAATAAAAAATATAAGTGTTTTTACACTTATATTTTTTTTATTAAGAAATCACTTGAATAAAACATATTAAAAGTATTATACTATACACAGTAAAATATTATAAAAGAATGGAGGAAATAAAATGAAATATATAGAAAAAGAAATAAAAACAGGTATAAAATTGCACACAATAAAAACAGAAAAATTTAAAACAAATTTAATATCTGTATTTTTAAGTATGCCAATAACACGAGAAAATGTAACCAAAAATGCCTTGATATCAGCAATATTAAGAAGAGGTTCAATGAATATGCCAACTTTGCTAGAAATTAGCAAAACATTAGAAGAAATGTATGGGGCATCATTTGATAATGGAATCGATAAGACAGTGGACAATCAAATACTAAAATTTTATATAGAAACAATAAATGATAATTATATTCCACATAATGGTGAAAATATGTTGAAAACAAGTATTGAAAAGTTACTTGAAATTGTATTTAATCCATTAATAAAAGATGGAGGATTTAATGAAAACTATGTAAAACAAGAAAAAGAAAATATAAAAAGAATAATTAAAGGAAAAACAGATAATAAAGCTATGTATGCAACTGAAAGATGTATAGAAGAAATGTATAAAAATGAATCATTTGGACTATATAAATATGGATATATAGAAGACCTTGAAAATATAGATGCAAAAAATTTATATAAATATTATAAAAAAATGATATCAACATGTAAAATTGATATATTTATATCTGGAAATGTGGATGAACAAACGGCTGAAATATTAAAAGAAAATGAAAATATCAAAAAACTTCAAGAAAGAAAGCCCAAAACAACATTTGAAGTTTCCAAAAAAGAAAAAGTTGAAGAAAAAGAAATAATTGAACAAATGGATGTCACTCAAGGAAAAATTGTAATAGGTATGGATTTAACTTTGGAAGATATAAAACAAAAATATGATGCCATAGTATATAATGCGATACTTGGTGGAACAGCAAACTCAAAAATGTTTCAGGAAGTACGTGAAAAAGCAAGCTTAGCATATTCTGCAGGCTCAACATATTTAAGATACAAAGGAAATATTTTTATAAAATGTGGAATTGAAATTAAAAATTATAAAAAAGCATTAGAAATAATAAGAAAACAATTAAAAGATATGCAAAATGGAATTTTTACAGATGAAGATATTGAAAATGCCAAAAAAAGTATAATATCAGGAATTAGAAGTATAGATGATGAACAAGATACAGAAATTACTTATTTCTTTGGGCAAGAATTAACAAATGAAAAAATATCAACAGAAGAATATATAAAAAATATAGAAAAAGTAGCAAAAGAAGATATTATAAAAATTGCAAATTCACTTCAAATTAATACAATTTACTTCTTGAAAAATAAGGAGGAGGACTAAAATGCAGATAATTGAAAATTCAAAAGTAAAAGAAAAATTATATATAGAAAAATTAGAAAATGGATTAACAATAATGATTGTTCCTAAAAAAGGAATACAAAAAAAATATGTAATATGGGGAACAAATTATGGTTCAAATGATAGTAAATTTATTGTACCTGGTGAAAAAGAACCAACAGAAGTTCCAAAAGGAGTCGCACATTTTTTGGAACATAAAATGTTTGAGCAAGAAAGTGGAATAAATAGTTTAGATACGCTAACAGCACTTGGAGTAGAAGCAAATGCATATACTACAAATGATCATACTGCTTACTTGTTTGAGTGTACAGAGAATTTTTATCCGGCATTAGATGAATTGATGGATTATGTACAACATCCATATTTTACAGATGAAAATGTAGAAAAAGAAAAAGGAATCATTGGACAGGAAATAATGATGTATGATGATTATCCAGAATGGAAGGTATATTTGAATACATTAGAGGCAATGTATCATGAACATCCGGTAAAACTTGATATTACAGGAACAATAGAAACAATAAGTCACATAGATAAAGACATTTTGTATAAATGTTATAATACATTTTATAATCCAGCTAATA
>OGFF01000359.1_pt1 | contig 67439 bp, 61 predicted proteins | sample 1570751 | NCBI WGS metagenome assembly OGFF01 (sample SAMEA2581951, study PRJEB24529) | metagenome | biome: Human gut stool | place: China | collected 2011 | reverse complement strand
GCGGAAGCAAGGTGCAGATCGGCGGACCTACAGGAGCATTCATCGTCATCATCTATGGCATCATCCAGAAATATGGATTCGAGGGATTGACCATCGCTACCCTGATGGCTGGTCTCTTCCTGGTGCTCTTCGGACTGCTCCGCTTAGGTACCATCATCAAGTACATCCCTTACCCTATCGTGGTGGGCTTTACCAGCGGTATCGCCGTAACCATCTTCACCACGCAGATTAAGGATCTCTTTGGTTTGACATTGGCTTCTAACCCTTCTGACTTTCTGGAGAAATGGGGTGTCTATTTCCAGAGTTTCGACACCATCGACCCTTGGTGCGCCCTCATCGGCGTGGTGAGCGTGGTGGTCATCGCCATCACCCCAAGATTCAGCAAGAAGATTCCGGGTTCGCTCATCGCCATCATCCTGATGACCGTTGTGGCACTGCTGCTCAAGCAGTTTGCCGGAGTTGAGAGCATCGAGACCATCGGCGACCGCTTCTCTATCAGCAACGAGCTGCCTGCGGCTCAGGTTCCAGAAATGAACTGGGAGACCATCAAGAGCCTCGTGTCTCCTGCCATCACCATCGCCATCCTCGGTGCCATCGAGAGCTTGCTCTCTGCTACCGTAGCCGATGGTGTAATCAGCGACCATCACGATTCCAACACCGAGCTGATAGCCCAGGGTTTGGCCAACATCGCCTCTCCTCTCTTTGGCGGTATCCCTGCCACCGGTGCCATCGCCCGTACCATGACCAATATCAACAACGGCGGTAAGACTCCTGTTGCGGGCATCATCCACGCCGTGGTATTGCTGCTCATTTTCCTGTTCCTCATGCCTCTTGCCAAGTACATCCCGATGGCTTGTCTGGCAGGTGTATTGGTAGTGGTTTCCTACGGCATGAGCGGCTGGCGAAGTTTCCTGGCACTGATGAAGAATCCTAAGAGCGACGTTACCGTGCTCCTGATTACCTTCTTCCTTACCATCATCTTCGACCTGACTGTTGCCATCGAGGTGGGCTTGATTATCGCCTGCCTGCTCTTCATGAAGCGAATGAGCGAAACCACTGACGTTACGGCAGTTACTGAGGATGAGATTGACTTGAACAAGGAGTATGATTTCCTTTCTACCAACCTGGAGCACTATACGATTCCTAAGGGTGTGGAGGTTTACGAAATCAACGGTCCGTTCTTCTTCGGAGCGGGTAATAAGTTTGAGGAGGTGATGGCTGCGTTCGGCGACCGTCCTGAGGTTCGTGTGATTCGCATGCGCAAGGTTCCGTTTGTTGATTCTACGGGTATTCACAACCTCACGAATCTCTGCGAGATGAGTCAGAAGGAGGACATCCAGGTGGTTCTCTCTGGTGTTTGCGAGAAGGTAAACGCGCAGTTGGAGAAGGCCGGTTTCTATAATATGCTCGGCAAGGAGAACATCACGGATCATATCAGCAAGGCGCTGAAGCGTGCTGAGGAGATTATCGAGAATAAGAAGTAATTGATTACGATTACAATTACAGTTGAAAAATCCGATGGATATCTATCAAAAAGATATGCATCGGATTTTTTGTTTTATAGTCATAACATAAATAGTCATAACATAAATAGCCATACTATAAATTGTTAACTATAAACTATTAACTCTATAAAACTTTTCCCAGGAACTCCTGGAGTCTTGGAGACTTCGGATGATTGAACACTTCATCCGGCGTGCCATCTTCCGTGATATAGCCATCACTGAAGAAGAGAACACGATTCGCCACTTCACGGGCAAAACCCATTTCGTGGGTTACTACCACCATGGTCATTCCTTCAGCAGCCACATCCTTCATCAGCTGCAACACCTCACCCACCATCTCGGGGTCGAGCGCAGACGTAGGCTCATCAAAGAGCAACACCTCAGGATTCATAGCCAGAGCACGGGCGATGGCTACACGCTGTTTCTGTCCGCCCGAAAGACTGTCGGGATAGCTATCTGCCTTATCCAGCAAGCCGATGCGGGTAAGGAGCTCGGTAGCCTTCTCATCGGCTTCTTCCCTTGTCATCTTGCCCAGTTCCACCGGAGCCAGCATGATGTTGCGGCGGATGGTCATGTTGGGAAAGAGGTTAAACTGCTGGAACACCATGCCCACACGCTGGCGCATCTTGTTGATGTCTACATCCCAGGCGGTGATATCCACGCCGTCGATGTAGATTTTGCCATGGGTAGGCTGCTCCAGCAGGTTGATGGAGCGCAGGAAGGTACTCTTTCCACACCCCGATGGGCCAATGATGGCAACCACCTCGCCCTGATGGAAGGAGGTGGTAATGCCCTTGAGAACCTCGTTGTCGCCGAAGCGCTTGCGAAGTCCCTCTATCTTGATTATCTCGTTTTTATCCATATCATTTAAAGCTTTTGCCCTTTCCTTATTTCCTTTCACTCTTTCTCAATCGCTTTTCCAGCTTCCTTACCCCGGCATTCAAGCCAAGCACCAGGAAGAGATAGACCAGCGCTACTACGCCCAATGGCATCATGGCCTCGTAGGTGATGCTTCGGATGATATCCGAACCCTTGGTTAAATCCACCAGTCCGATGTAGCCGCTGATAGACGTTTCCTTGAGCAGGGTGATAAGCTCGTTGCCCATTGCCGGAAGCACGTTCTTGAAGGCCTGCGGCAGAATGATGAGACGCATCGTCTTGCCATAAGAGAGACCGAGACTCCTGCCCGCCTCCATCTGTCCGTTATCCACCGACATGATGCCCGAACGGATTACCTCGGCAATATATGCCGCTGAGTTCAAGCCGAAGGCAATGACGGCAACGAAAATCTTGTTGACATCTGCCGACGCAAACACCACGTAATAGATGATGAGCAACTGCACCATGGTTGGCGTGCCTCGCATGATGGTAAGGTACAACTGGCAGATGATGTTAGGAATCTTCCAGTCGCCCTTGCGCTCATGGCGGGCACGGACGATGGCTATCAGCGTGCCGAGAATCACGGAAAGGATGATGGCGAAGAAGGTGATGATGAGGGTATTGCCCAAGCCCTGGAGCATATACTGATAGCGGCCATCATCGATAAAGCACGACTTGAACTTATCAACGAATCCACGCTGTGAATCAGCCACTTTCGCATCCACCGAATTCACCATAATAACCTGGCGCACATCGGCATAGGAATCCGTGAATCCGATGTTCTTCTCTCGCTCCGGAGTAACCGTGATACCAGCGATTCCGGCATCTGCCTTACCCGCCTGCACCGAGGTGATGATGGCATCAAACTCCATATCGAGTATCTCCACATCCACGCCCAGCACATCGCCGATGGCATTCGCCACATCCACATCGATGCCCACAATCTTACCATTCTGGTAATACTCGAAAGGTTCGAAGGTGGCATTGGTGGCGAAACGAAGACTCTTCTTCAAACCCAGCTTCTGCAAGGCTTCTGGTCCCACCTTCTTCGCATCAGAAGTCTTTGGCGTATACGCCACGGCAATGCCCCGCTCCAGATGGCGGTTTACGATAGAGTCGATGACACCATTCGCTTTCAGGATGCGGATGGCATGGTTGATGGACTGCTTCAACTCGGCATGATCCTTCGCCACGCAGATGGCGAAAGAGGATGCATCGAAGGTTTCGGGCAGGATTTGGAGCGATGGGTTCACCCGCTGGAATGCCTTGGCAGGCGCCTCATCGGTCACCATACAATCTATCTTACCCTGGAGGAGTGCCTGGATGGCATCGGCTCCCTTGTTGTAGCGTTCCACCTTGGTACCATCCCCCTTCTTTTCTAACTCGGTGGCAAGACCATCGCTGGTAGTGCCAAGCTGAACGCCGATTACGGCGCCCTGCAAATCCGCCTTCGTCTTCATCTGCTTTCTGTTTTCGGAAGATGATTCCGAGCCGCAGGAAGACAGAAGAAGACAGACTGCTATTACTAAAGTACTTAAACTAAATCGTTTTAATCTGTTATAAATCATCTAATTAATAAAAAGTTTTTGCCCTTTCAGGGCGCATTGCTAACTGCTATTTTTACCCAGGGTGTTACCCTGGGCTAGGAGCTTCTGCCCTTTCAGGGCGTGCCGGGAAGTCCGAGTATTCTACTTCAGGGCGATTATTCTCCTTTAAAGCCTTTTGCCAAGCCACCCTCGCTGGTTTCCTTGTAGAGCGATGGCAGGTCGTGACCGGTTTGTCTCATCACCTCTACCACTCTATCAAAGGATACGCTGTGGTGACCATCAGAGAAGGAGGCGTAGAGGTCGGCATCCAGGGCACGGGCGGCAGCAAAGGCGTTGCGCTCGATGCATGGAATCTGAACCAGGCCGCAAACAGGGTCGCAGGTCATACCCAAGTGATGCTCCAATCCCATTTCGGCAGCATACTCCACCTGGGCAGGACTGCCTCCGAAAAGCTGGCATGCCGCAGCCGAAGCCATCGCACAAGCCACGCCTACCTCGCCCTGGCAACCCACATCGGCACCACTGATAGAGGCATTGTTCTTCACGATGTTACCCACCAGTCCGGCAGTAGCCAGGGCACGCAGGATGCGGTCTTCGCTCATATCATGCGCCGTATGCATGTGATAGAGCACGGCAGGAAGCACGCCACAGGCACCACAGGTAGGCGCCGTAACGATGGTTCCGCCCGAAGCATTCTCTTCGCTCACCGCCAGGGCATAGGAGTAAACCAAGCCGCGGCTCTGCAGGGAAGCCCGATAGCCCTTTGCCTTGATATGATAGGTGGCAGCCTTGCGCTGAAGCTTCAACGGCCCAGGCAGCACACCCTCGTTGTTGAGACCGTTGCGGATAGACTGCTTCATGGTTTCCCATACCTTGCGCAGATAATCCCAGATATCCTTATCCTCGCATTTCTCTACGTATTCCCAGAAGGCACGACCGTTCTCGTAGCACCATTTCTGGATATCAGCCATGGTATGAAGGTCGTAGACATCGTCAGCGCCCAGTTCCTCGTGACCCTCGGTGCCATCAGAAAGGGCACCGCCGCCGATGCTGTACACCGTCCACTCGTCGATGATGTCGCCATTCAGGTCCTTGCCCACAAACTTCATTCCGTTGGGATGGAAAGGCAGGAAGGTCTGAGGCTCCCAGTTGATGTGCACGATGTGCTTCTTCAGCACCTCCTCGATGGCAACATCGGTCATGTGACCCTTGCCGGTAGCAGCGAGGGCCCCATAGAGTGTTACCTCGTAAGAGGAAGCATTGCCGCATCGCTCCAGGAAAAGCTTGGCTGCACGCTGGGGGCCCATGGTATGACTGCTCGATGGACCCTTTCCTATTCTGTATAATTCCTTTAATGATTTCATATTCGTCTCGTTTATAATGTTTTGGTTATTAAATTGTTAATTATTTATTTCACCTGAGTTGCTTTCTTGATGACGATATCATCCAGCGGACGATCGTTATTCTCCTTGTTGGTAGCAACATTCTGGACTTTACCTACCACGTCAAGGCCTTCCAGCACCTCGCCAAACACAGTGTATCCGTTGTCGAGATGCGGCACGCCACCATATTTAATATATCCCTGCTGCAATTCTGCAGATGGGATGGCATACGACTTGCCCTCTCTCTTCTCCTTCTCCACATAGTATTCCATCTGTCGTGGCGAGAAGTTTCTGCCCCAGGTGATATAGAAATCGGTGGAAGCCGAAGCCTTGGTTGGGTTCTCATCGTCACCCTCGCGCGCCGCACAGAGCTGTCCACGCTTGTGGTAGTACTTAGGATAGATGATTTCGGCAGGCACGGTATAGTCTACATCAAACTTCTCCACCTTTCCCGGGTTCACCTTTCGGCAGGAATAGTCACCACCCTGAATCATGAAGTTCTTGATCACTCGCTGGAAGATGCAGCCGTTGTAGTAGCCGCTGTTCACGAGCTTCAGGAAGTTGTCGCGATGGTGGGGCGTGTCGTTATAGAGTGCCACACGGATATTACCCAATGTGGTTTCGAGCAGCACCTCGTGGCAGGTGGTGTCGCGAGGAGTCTCCCATGGGAGAAGCTGTGCCTGACCTGCCTTTGCATCCGAAGCATTCTGCTGTGCATTCGTCTGAGTCTGCGCATTTACCGAGCAAGCCATCAGCAAGACTGCGCAGAAAGATAGTATTTTTTTCATTTTCTTATGAATTTTATCGAATCAATTGTTATCGATTGCAAAGATAATGATTTTATTCTAAAAAGTTATGCTTTTCTCGAACTTTCTTTATATCTTTGCGTTCAAAATAAGGAAAATTATAATATGATGATAAAAAAGAGATTATATCTTCTTCTCTTGGGCTTCACTCTACTGGGAATGAAAGCCCAAGCACAGCACGTGAGCTTCGGACCATTGCATAGTCCGGATAGCCCCCGCGAGGATTGGCTGCTGCCTGGCGACACCGTTTATCAGGACGGAAAGACCGTGGTTTATGGCGGCAAGCCGATGAAGCATACCTATACCCCACTGAGGCACATCGCTTCTGGTTCATTAAATGACGAGATTTATGGAATGGGCAATGGTTTAGGGGATGGATTGAATAATGCCCTAAAGAATTCGAAGGATAGCAATTACTACAATAATCCGATTTCCAATCTAGCCAACAGCGGGGCTTTTGGGGATGGAAATGGATATGGCTGGAACCGATATGGCTACGGCTGGGGACTTCACAAGGGATTGAATCTTTCGATAGACCTCTCGGTTTTCGCCACTTTCGGCAAGAATGCCCCTCACTGGGGCGGCTTCACCCAGACCATCAACGCCACCTATCTCACACCCCTCACCAAGGACAACAAGTTGTGGATGGCACTGGGCACCTACATCAACAACATCAATTACGGAAGCGACAACTTCCACGATGGTGGCGTGTATGGCATGCTGGGGTATAAATTCAACGAGCATTGGGAGGCTTTTGTTTATGGTCAGGTGAGCGTGGCTAATAATTATAACTCTATATATAATAGGTATGCCGGATATGGCTATGGTCCCTATGGTTATAGAGGATATGGCTATGGTCCATTTGGTTACGGCATGTATCCCGGAGCCTGGGGCATGGGTGTGATGCCAGGCGGATACGGCATGGGTGCCGCTGGTGCCAACGTATTGGGAGCCGGAGTAAGATACACCAACAAGAATTTCTCCATCGGAGTGAGTGTTGAGGGGAATTGGTATAATACCCCAAAGACGCCTACCTATTATAAACAATATGATTATCCGGTGAAATAAATTAAGCAATAGATTATCCAGTGAAATAAGCAAAATGGCATCCACTATCCTTAAAAAAGGACGTGCGGATGCCATTTTCTTATCCTCCACGGATTTATTATTCTCCACGGATTCTTATTCTCTACAGATTTCTTATTCCCCACAGATAATCTGAACGATGCGCTCGGCCGATCTGCCATCCCATCTATCCGGAATGCCGGCCTTCTTCCATTCGCCCTTCACAATCTTCTCCATTGCCAGCTGCAACTTCTCAGGGTCTTCGGCTACCAACTCGTTGGTACCCACGGTCACCGTTTCCAGGTGCTCGGTATAACTGTTCAGCGTGATGCAAGGCACACCATTGAAGGTAGCCTCCTCAGCCACATTGCCCGAATCCGTGATCACACCCATGGCATGGGCAGCGAGATAAGAGAAGTCGAGATAGCCCTGAGGCTGCACCACCATGATGCCCGACTGATGATCAGCCACATCCTGATAAGCCTTGAAAGCCAAGACGAATCCCAAAGCCTTGCCACGCAGAGGCGCCAACACCTTGATGCCCGCCTTTCTTGCCACCCCATCGATGGTGGAAATCAGCTTCTTCATCTCCTCAATGTTGTTCACTATCGCCTTGCGGTTCAAGGTAAGCAACAGATACTTGCCTTCCTCCAGATGCTCCTGGTCCATCACGGCAGGGCACTGCATGCGCTGCTGCAGGAATCGGATGTTGTCGATGAGCACATTGCCCACCATATATACCTTAGAGAGTTCGGCTCCCTCCTTGTTGGCGATGCTGTTGTTCGAGATACCCGCCGTGAAGAGGATATCCGACAGACCATCAATCACCAGTCGGTTGATTTCCTTCGGCATGGTGATATCGAAACTGCGGGTACCCGCAGCAATATGCGCCAGCTTCACGCCCTGCTTCTTGGTAACGATAGCCACGGCCATCGTAGAAGCCAGGTCATCTACCACGATGACCACATCCGTAGGATGCTGCTGCAGATAGCGCTCAAACTGAGCCATCACCTGTCCGGTAAGCTCGTTCATGTTCTCGCAGTCCACGCCCAGATATACATCCGGCTTCCTGATGTCCAGATCAGAGAACAGGGAGTCTTCCAGCGTCTCGTCGTCCTCACGACCCGTGAACACCAGCTCATACTCCACCCCTTCGCCCTGCTTCCGGGCGTTCTCTATCGCTCTAATCACCGGAGCCACCTTAATGAAGTTAGGTCTCGCTCCGGCTACAATACAAATTTTCTTACTCATATTCTAAGTTTACTTACTGTTAAACAAAAGTTTATTTACTATTAAACAAATCCTTGATGCCGCCGATGGAACCCATCAGATTGGTAGCCTCGTATGGCAGATAAACCACCTTGTTGTCCTTGCCCTGAGCCACCTCCTGCATCATGGTGATATACTTCTGCGCAAGCAGATAGTTGGCAGGGTTGGTGCTCTGGCCCACCGCCTCAGTAATCTTCTGGATGGCAATCGCCTCAGCCTCAGCCTTGCGGATGCGCGCCGTAGCCTCACCCTCAGCCCTGAGGATAGCCTGCTGCTTGGCAGCCTCAGCCTTGTTGACGATGGCAGCCTTCTCACCCTCAGAGAGCAGGCGCTGTTTCTCCTTCTCACCCTCACTGGTCAGGATGGTGGCACGCTTGTTACGCTCAGCCTGCATCTGCTTCTCCATCGCCATGAGCACGCTCTCGGGAGGCGTGATGTCCTGCAGCTCCACACGGTTCACCTTGATACCCCACTTGTTGGTGGCATCATCGAGCACGGCACGGAGCTTGGTGTTGATGGTATCGCGCGAGGTAAGGGTCTGATCCAGCTCCATCTCTCCGATGATGTTACGCAGGGTGGTCTGGGTCAGCTTCTCTATGGCGTTAGGCAGGTTGTTGATTTCATACACGCTCTTGAAAGGATCCACAATCTGGAAATAAAGCAGCGCATTAATCTGCATCTGGATATTATCCTTGGTAATCACATTCTGTCGGTCGAAGTCGTACACCTGTTCACGAAGGTCGATGTTGTTGGTATAGGTATATCTACCCCCACGCATCGCCACGATGGTCTTCGCCTGGTCGATGAACGGGATAATGATGTTGATACCCGGCTTCAGGGTGGCATAGTAGCGACCCAATCGCTCGATAATCTTGGTCTCACTCTGGGGAATGATGACGATGGTTTTCTTTACCACAACCAGTGCAAGTAACACTAGAGCGATTAATACATAAAGTCCTATTTCCATGATGTTTATAATTTAAAGTTAGTACTCTTTCAATAACTTTCTTCAGGTTTCGGCAGCTTGCTAGTACTCCTCTACCTGCAGGATGATAGACTGGTGTCCCTTCACCCTTACGCGTGCGCCCTCGGCGATATCCTCCCTGCATCCGGGCGCCTCCGCCTTCCAGTCGTCGCCATCGAGCTTCACTCTTCCGTATCCGCCCGCCACGATGGTCTGGGTCACCTCACCTATCTGTCCCTTCAGGGCATCCGAATTGCTCTTGCGTTCATCGGCACCCTTTCGGATAGCCTTCACCAGATGCGGACGGATCAGCAGGATACTCATCACGGAGCATACCGCCCATACCACCACCTGCACCCAGAAGGGAGCATCCATCACCGCCACCGGTATGCTGATGAGCGCACCGATGGCAAAACAAGTCACATAGAAGTCGCCCGAAGACAACTCCAGAATCAGGCAAATGAACATGATGACTGTCCAGAATAGCCATAGGTTTTGAGAGATGTAGTCCATCATAATATGAATTCTATTATTGAGATTTTACAAATAGCATCCAACACTCCTTGGGGGTATTTTAGGCGTCACCCCCTTATCTCTTCTTCGTTGAAGAAACCGCTCATTCTACTTCTTTGTAGTCGAGAAACCGCTTAGCGAACTGGCTTTGATGGTTCTTACCGGAGTCTTTGAAGTCTTGGATGATTTCGAAGACTTTGAAGACTTTGAAGATACACCAGAAGTAGAATATGCCCCATTCTGCGGCTTGTAATACTTCAAGGCAGTAGGCATCGCCGCTTTCAGGGCAGCGATTCGCTTGGCATCCGAAGGGTGGTCGCTGAAGAGATCACTCTTGTTGCTGTTGCCCGAAGCCGCAGCCATGCGCTCCCAGAAAGGAATCGCCTGCTGGGGGTCGTAGCCTGCCATGGCGGCGAAGATAAGACCCATGTAGTCAGCCTCCGTCTCGTTTTCACGCGAATACTTCAGGTTGCGGAAGGAGAAATACTGTCCTGCCACGGCACTCGCCATGTCGCCCACTCCGCTTCCCACAGTCTGGTTGAGCACACTGCCCAGGATGCTGGTGCCCACCTGCTGGTTCTGCGCCTTCGACATCTGTTCGGCGCTATGCTTAGCCACGGCGTGCGCTATCTCGTGTCCCAGAACGATGGCGAGCGAATTGTCGCTCGAAGCCACTGGGAGCAGTCCTTCGTAAACCACAATCTTTCCACCCGGCATGCAGAAGGCGTTCACGCTATTATCCTGCACCAGGTTGAATTCCCAGGAGTAGTTCTGCAAGTCGTTGGCATATCCGTTTTCCCTGAGATAGGTTTCCACGGCAGCCGCCAGTCTCTTACCCACTCTCTCCACCTGCGCCGTCTTCACCGCATTGGTGGATTTCTTGGCAGAAGCCATATACTTGGTATATTCCTGGTTCGACAAACTCAACACCTGCGCATCCGAAACCGAAATGCGGTGTGTTCTACCGGTCAGAGGCACGGTCTGCGTGGTGCCGCAGGAAGCCAACATCAGTGTTGTCATCGCTCCCAGCGCCCAAGCTCTCATTCTCTTCTTTTTCATCTTTACATTTTGTTTACATTATACAATTCATTATATCAATTCAATCTCTGCATCAATTCAATCTTTGCATTAATTCGTTATATCAATTCAATCTCTGCATCAATTCATTATATCTTCCATTCCAGGCAGTTCACCTCGTCCTTCACCGAGAAGTTCAAGCCTATCTTCACCACCTTCTTGCCACTCATCTTGAAAGCATCGGCATAGTGTTTTGCCTCTATCTGGGCTAAAGCCTCCTCGGCACTCTTATTGAACTTCAGCTCCATCACGTAGATGGTATCTGCAGTCTCCATCGTGATATCGATTCTGCCCTTCGCCGTATGCTGCTCCACGAGGATATCATAGTTGGTGAGCAGAGCAAACATGATGTAGAGCGTCTGCTGCCAATGACCCTCGTAGTGGGTGTTGTCACAATACGGAATGGTTTCCAGGAAATCAGCCAACAATTGCAGGGCTTCATCCATTTCACCATTATTAATATAGGTAGAAATGTCAGCTACCACAACCCTTCCCGTATCTATTTCCGACCCGAGGTAACCCGGCAGCAAACTGTCGAACAGTCCCACCTCGATTTCCTTGTTAGGAAAGTCGAGCGTATAGACATCTATTTTCTTTTCATAATCCTTGATGGTAAGATAGCCACTCTGATACAGCAGCGGAGTGAGCGATGTCATTCTTTCCGTTGCAGCATCAAAGGATGCAGCCTTAGCCCTCACCTTTCCCAGTTGCGAAGGCAGCACATGAAACTCCCTCATTTTTTCAATCAGGAAAGTAGGCGTACCGGATCCAAACCAAAACGAATCCATTTTCTGCTTGGCGAAGCAATTCAGCAAGCTATAAGGATTGAAAACATCAGGCGATGGCCAAGTGAAGTGATAACCGTCATAATGGTCTTTCAGCTCCTGGATGGTCTCCTCCCTGCTCAGTTCCAGATGCTCGGCAAGAGCGTCGATGTCATCGCTCATCTGGGTCAACAATTCCTCTTTGGTGATACCGCAGATACCGGCATAAGGCTCATCCATGCTCACGTTGGTGATATTGTTCAGCTCGCTGAAGATGCTCAGCTGCGAGAACTTCGTGATGCCCGTCATGAAGACGAAGCGGAGCATAGACTCATTTCCTTTCAAAGGACTATAGAAGTTGCGCATCGTATTACGGAGCACATCGAGCTTTTCCTTTTCATGCGCCACATCCAGCAACGGTGCGTCATATTCATCAATGAGCACCACCACCTGCTTGCCTGTCTTCCGGAAAACGGCATTTATCAAAGCGTCAAGTCGAATATTAGCATCTATTTTATTGCACTTGCAATCGAACCTATCCTCATATTCCTTCAATATATATAAGAGGTATTGATCCAGCTGCTCCTTCTCCATGTGCTTGCCTCCAGCCAGGCTGAAGTGCAGCACAGGATATTCGTTCCATTCCTTCTCCAGCTTCTCGATGGCAAGCCCCTCGAAGAGTTCCTTCTTGCCCTCGAAATAACTCTTAAAGGTAGAAACCAGCAGCGACTTGCCGAAACGGCGTGGTCGGTTCAAGAAGAAAAACTTTCCATCGGTATGTGTCATACGATAGATGTATTCCGTCTTGTCCACATAGAACTTGTCCTCCTTGCGGATACGTTCAAATGTCTGAATTCCTATAGGATATAATTTTCTTGCCATAATCAAAAGCTATCTAATGAAAACTATTTCAGTTTGTCTTGTCTCAAAAAGTCAGGCTGTCCAGACTTTAAACAGATTAATTCACAATTATACTTTCTGCGGAAATCAACTTTCGCTCTTTCAACCACAGACCTTCCTGTGTTTGCAGGAATTTTATTTGCAACAATCCTAGCTTTCGTCCATTTCGCTCTGTTCTGAGCAAACAAGGGATAGGACAATGTTGCATCAAGTTGTTTCACTGCATGAGCCACATCAGAACCTTTCAGTTCAACAAATACACATACTTTTTCATCCGTGCAGGTTGTTGCTACAACAAGCTTGTCACACTTGTCCTTGTCAGCACCTTTTATAATGTTACCATCTACTTGATAAGCCACACAGTCCATCGGAGGAACGAAGTTCAGCAAATAAACTGTCGAACGCTCCTTCAGACTGATTTTCGAACATTTTCTAACTTCCTTTTCAGCCAGATAACCTGCCAAAAAACTATTATTCATTCCCATATATCATCTCATCAAGTTCAGAAGATAATTCAGATATTTCATCAGAAAGAGAATCAAGATAATCACCCATGATAAAATGGTATTCATCATCCACGATATTCTCCATTTTTCCTTCATCTGTCATGCAGTATGCCGAATACCATGAAATCGGGATTGCATATTCCAGCATTTCTTTCATTTTCTCATCAAGCTTCTTTTCCTTAGCCAGCTTCTTTTCCTTAGCCAGTGCCACCTTCATCAGCACATTCAGAGAAGTCAGCACATACGGACTATGGGTGGTCATAACCACATAGCTATTTGCCCCCGACTGCTCATAGGCCTTCTTGATATTCTTCACAATCTCCTTCACCATCGCAAACTGCGACTTCGGAAACAGATTTTCTTCCAGCTCCTCAATATACAGCTGGGCGAATTTATATCTATACATCTTAGTTCCCTTAATCACATCATCTGCACTGATTTCTTTATTCTCATCATCCAGCATAATCTTTGCCACCAAACTCGTTAAATCAGTAAGGCTCGACTTCGGAATCTTCCCCACCTGTCCGGTAACATAATCCACAAGCACAGCCAACGGCAACGCCGACTGTATACCGCTTGAAGCATAAACAGGCGCTATCGTTCTACCCACCTTCTCAAGCACGATTCTGTCAGAATCCGTAACCTTATCATAATAATATTTCATATTATCATCAAATGGAATTCTCAGCGGATGCTTGATATCATATTCCTTCTTCGCCTCCTGATATTCCAGAAGATAATTAAATATCGAATCATAGTCAGATGAGCGATAAACCTTATCAATGTTCTGAATAGCCGAAACCAGATTGCGTTCCGAAGGAATAAAACTCAGTTTTGCATTATAGCGCTCAGTTTTGAAATTCGCTTTCTTTCTGATTTTCACATTCGCCTTCACGCCATCCATCTCGATGGTAAGGCAATCACCATCATAAAAGATATAAGAATCAACAGCAAAGAAAGCATCATCGAAACGATGAAACTTCTTCAGCTCTTTCAGGAATCGGCCATAATGGGTATATTTCTTCAGCAGATTCTCGCCATCAAGCATGATTCGCTTTTCTATCCATCTACAGAAGCACAATATTTTCATAAAGGTACTCTTTCCCGAAGATTGTTTACCCACGATAAGCATTACGGCAGACAATGCGATGTCTCCCGTATCAACAATTGGGCCTATATTTTTAATTCTTATCTTAGACATATCTTTTTATAATGAATGTTCAAATGCAAAGTTACGCAATAAAACTCAGAAATGCACTTCTTGGCTTATCTTTTTATATATTTTTACACATTCTCCAACCATATAACTTCCCCCACGAAGCCACTACTCCATCCACTCCCCCCACAAACGCAAAAATCCCGACCCAGAAATTCCTTTGAATCTCCGAGCCGGGAATAGCATATACTAAATTCTTGAGAATTAAAATTCATCTAAATTAAAAACTGGATAATCCTCTGCGTAAATACTAAAACTTAAGAGATCATCATCTGTCATTTCCTGCTTATGAGGCTTCAGTTTCTCCCATACTTCTGAGATGAGTCTAGCTATCAGAGTTGCCTCTTCTGCGATGTAAGAATACTTATAATAAGCTTTTGCCCACCATTGAAGACTTTTATAAATCTGTTGCCAAGATTTATTCTCCAACATCTTTGCAAAGTCAGCCTTGCCTTTTACAAAATCGTTGATTGGCTGATAAGGCAAATCTTCTGGAGCGAGATAGGCCTTGCAAAACATCTTGGGACTCATTACCACCCACTCCTTTTTTGAGACATTGGAATACCTCTTAGAGAACATCCAACGAATCGCTTGTTGATACAGCAATTCATTAAAAACAAATATTGCCTTGTCAGAAACTAGACAAACAGCAGGATTCAACAGTTCAAGAGTATGCGATACTTTACGATTCAAGCTAGCAGTCTCTAGTCCATCAGTCGATTTATACCCCAACCTCAACTCAACCATTAGCAACTTACCGGTAGTCTTACGGTTATTTTCGTAATCAGCGATACCTATTACCGCATCCATTGTAGCTTGCTTTTGCCCGCCACAATTCATTGCCTCATAGGTATCCATGTCCAAACATTCGATTCGCTCGTCAAAAAAATTATCTTTATAATCTCTTTTACAAACGTCACTTAGTAGCGCACCAGCCTTTTCATAAATGGGGTGCGACTCTACACACTCATTATCAAAGATCTGTATCGCCATATTGCAGAATCCTTTCCAAAGCTATATTGAACGAATCGAAGATAGGTTCGATGTCACTGCCGAGAGGCTTAAAAGCATATTGAAACCCATCATCATCCACACTTTGAGCTAAATAGAAGTTTGTTTCATTCAAGATCTCTTCCTTCTTGGCTATTGCCTTGATGGCAGCGACAAAGTCTGGATTATGGCTCGCCAAGACTATTTTTACTCCCAACGACTTACGGATAAGAATCAATAATCTAGCAAAAACAACAATCCACTGAGGGTGCAAATGAACTTCCGGCTCATCTATCATAAGAACCGTCTTGTCATCCAAATGACCATTCTTTATCAACTGGAAAAGATAGGCAAACGACTTCATACCAGTAGCGATTTTATCCAAAGGAAGCAATAGCTTGCCATCCTTGCGCTCATAATACATTTCTTTATTGCCCAACAAACTGTCAGAAACATTAATTTTTCCATTTAGAATTTCAGATATGCGATATAGCAACCGTATGTTTTGCTTATCATGGCAATCATTTTCCTCTAGCATCAATTTTCTTAATCTTTGCCAAAACACATTCTTTAGGAAGTCATCCAAGCCGAAAGCCATTGGAGTGTCTATGTAAATCGCTTTGTCCAGATTAAAGAGAGAGCCTAATCTCCCATCAGATATAATGTTGACCCCTTCCTCTTGCAAGGAGATTTCAAAAGGAACCATCTCATCTTCATATAAATATGTATGAAGAAAAGACAAGACATCTGTCAAGGAGCGATCCTCGCTTTTATACAATACCTCTTGCTGCATTTTATCTACCTGTAGGCTTATCAAATCAGCAAAAGTTTGAGCATTCCTAGCCTTTTCCTCACCATCCAAATTCTGATTCAAGAAATTAAGAACTCTGTCTTTTCGTTGTTCTTGAACATTCTCAGCATTCAAGAATTTATCCAGTTGTGAGGCAAATTCACCTATAAACAAATGTAGCTTACCTGAGTATTCGCCTATTGAGTCTAACGAGAAATTATCATCGAGTTTTAAATCGTCAACAGATTGCAAAATATTCAGACCATTGTTAATGCCTCTATGTTGTCCCCACATTTCCCTAATGGCACGACTGATATTTTGCAACAATGAATTTATTTCTGCTTTATATCCTTTAACCAGATAGGAGTCAAAGTCCGTAGCAATATCTATCATATAATACAACCATCTAGATATAGTACTCTTACCACATCCATTTGGTCCTGTCAGCACGGTGATACCATCTATCAGGATATCAGCCTCCTTGATAGCATGATAGTTATATATAGAAAAACGATACTTACTCATTTATTCAATTATTTATATTTATTTTCGCAAAGGTACAACAATTATGTGAAACCACCTAAGATTTCAGAGTTTTTAACACGAAAAGCCGTCTCACTTCCCCCACGAAGCCACCACTCCATCCACTACCCCACAAACGCAAAATCCCGACCCAGAGATTCCTTTGAATCTCCGAGCCGGGAATAGCATATATTTAAATATAGAGAATTAAATTTCCACTTCCTGAGCAACGAGTACTATACTGCCTACTACATTGGAAGCTTGATACATCTTCTTGATGCACTTCGCGAACACATGATCGAGTTATTTATCCAGTGCCTGATATTTAGAGTGCTGACTCTTGTACTCCGGTACGATTTGCTTCATCTTGCCCACTATCTTCATGTCATCGAAGGTCAGGGCTATGCCTGAAAGTTCGTCCAGCTCCTTGCATACGTCGGCATAGTCATACTCACGCACCTTCGCTATCTTGATTTTCTTGTGGAAGGTAGGGAGTGTCACCTCCTTGTCGTTGAGCACCTCCTCGTAGAGCTTCTCACCGTCACGAAGACCAGTAAACTTGATCTCCACATCCTTGGCACCGCTCAGCTGAATCATGCGCTTCGCCAAATCCACAATCTTCACAGGCTTGCCCATGTCGAAGACGAATATCTCGCCGCCGTGCCCCATCGTTCCAGCCTCCAGCACAAGCTTGCACGCCTCAGGTATCAACATGAAGTAGCGGATAATATCGGGATGCGTCACCGTCACAGGACCGCCGTTCCTAATCTGCTCCTTGAAGAGCGGAATCACCGAACCATTACTGCCCAGCACATTACCAAAACGAGTAGTAACAAACTGCGTCATAGCCTTCATTGGCATACCAGCGTCATCCAGACAAGCATCAGCATAAATCTTTCCCTCCTTGATAGCCTTGTCCAGACTCTGCACATAGATTTCGCAGATGCGCTTCGAGCAGCCCATCACGTTGGTAGGGTTCACCGCCTTGTCGGTGGAAATCATCACAAACTTCCTTACGCCATACTTCACGCTCAGGTCGGCTATCACCCTCGTGCCATCCACATTGTTCTGGATGCTCTCGCTCGGGTTGTCCTCCATCATCGGCACATGCTTGTAGGCTGCGGCGTGGAACACGTAGTCTGGTCTATGTTCACGGAAGATCTCCTCCATTCTAGGCTTATTCTGTATGCTCGCCATCAGCGTGAACGCCTTGATGCCAGCAAACAGCTTTGCCATCATCAGTCGAATGTCGTGGAGCGGCGTCTCAGCCTGATCCACGAGGATAAGCTGTTTTGGTTTGTAGATAGCAATCTGTCTCACCATCTCGCTGCCGATGCTGCCTGCCGCACCCGTTATCAGGATGCTCTTGCCCGTGAGCAGATTACCCACAGCCTTCATATCCACCTCAATCTTCTCACGAGGCAACAGGTCCTCTATGTCCACCTCCTTGATTTGCGAGTGAGAGAATTTGCTCTTGCCATCCCATTCCTGGGCATCAGCCACAATAAACAGTTTGATGTCGTTCTCCACCAGTCGGTTCACCATCTCCATGTTCTCACGTATCTCGTCGCTTTTCAGAGGGGATACCAGCAGGGCATCCACGCCCTGCAGCTTCATTTCGTCCACCAGGTGCTCGTCGTTCGGGAACACCTCCACTCCCATCATATACTTGCCCTTCGCCTTCACCGTGTCGCTCACGAAACCCTTCAGCACGAACTTCGAAGGCTTGGTGCTTCTGATGAGTTTGGCAAGACCCACGCCACCACTGTGTGTACCATAGATGAACACTCGCTTAGCCTTGCCCGATGTCATCGAGTCGTAAAGCATTTTCACGATGACCCTGAGCATCGTCATCAGCAGCGTGGCGATGATGAAGGTGAAGAAGAGTTCTCTCATCCTCACGGGCACCAGCCAATTATCCACATGACCGAAGTAACGAGCCATGGCGATGATGAAGATACCGATGGCATTGGCATAGGCCACCTTCAGCAGATCGACGAAAGAGGAATAGCGGATGATAGCCTGGTAAGTTCTCATGAAGCGGATGCCCACGAGGTAAGCCACGAGATATACACACAGCGTGCCCAGCAAAGGCCAGAAGTTACCCATCAAATCATTTCCACCATGGTCGAGATAATAGCAGAAAATGCCCGATGCCAACAGGATGAGGCAGTCGAGAGAGAGCACACACCAGTAAGGAAGGGCATTCTTCGTAAAATACCATTCCCTCAATTTTGAAATAAAGTTCATTGATTTCTTTTAAATAGTTCTTGTGTTTTTCCTACATCAATCTTTCACGATTGCCTCCTTGATGCAATCCACGATGTAGCGCACGTCATCGTCGCTCACCATCGGTCCGGCAGGTATGCACATACCCACCTTGAACATCGCTTCGCTCACGCCGTTCACATAAGCTGGAGCATCCTGATACACAGGTTGCTTGTGCATTGGCTTCCACACAGGGCGAGCCTCTATCTTCTTCGATAGCATGAACACACGCATCGCCTCCACGTTGTCGTTGGGCTGACAGTCGGTCGTAGGCGAATCCACTACATGTATCACGCCGGCTGCACCACCCACTGCGGTCTTTACAACCTCCTTGTAGGCATTCTCCTGTCCCTGAATCTTCAGGTCTGGGTCCAGGGTGATGGTGCAGAGCCAGTAGTTGGAGTCGTAGTCCTCGCCCGGAGCCTCATGCACGGTGATGCCCTCCACGTTCTTCAACAGCTCCTTGTAGAGTTGCTGCACGTGCTTATGGTGAGCGATGTGGTCTTCGAGCACAGTCATCTGTCCCCTTCCGATGCCAGCGCACACGTTGCTCATACGGTAGTTGTAGCCGATGGCGGTATGCTGGTAGTAAGGATAGGAGTCACGGGCCTGCGTAGCGTACCACATAATCTGGTTCTTATCCTCCGCATTGCGGCATATCAAGGCACCGCCACCCGAGGTGGTAATCATCTTGTTACCGTTGAAACTCAGCACGCCAAACTTGCCGAAGGTGCCCAGCACCTGACCTTTGTAGCGTGATCCGAATCCCTCAGCGGCATCCTCCACCACAGGAATGCCATACTTGTCGGCTATCGCCATGATGCGGTCGCAGTCATAAGGCATACCATAGAGAGCCACTGGCACGATAGCCTTCGGATACTTACCCGTCTTCTCCTTGCGGTCGATGATAGCTTTTTCCAGCAGTTCAGGGTCCATGTTCCATGTGTCTGGTTCCGAGTCGATGAAGACAGGCGTAGCACCCAGATAAGTGATAGGGTGCGAGGAGGCACAGAAGGTAAAGCTCTGCACACACACCTCGTCGCCAGGACCTACACCGCAAGCCAATAAGGCGAGGTGAACGGCGGCAGTTCCAGCGCTCAGTGCCACCACCTCCTTCTGCAAGTCGGTGCCGTCGCTGTTCTTAGACACGAAAGCCTTCAGGTCATCCTCAAATCCGTTCACGTTAGGACCCAGCGGCACCACCCAGTTGGTATCGAAAGCCTCCTTCACGTATTTCTGTTCCATACCATCCTCGCTCATGTGGGCGAGGCAGAGATAAATCGTTTTGCGTTCCTTATCCATTGTAATATCTTTTATATTGTTTCTCCAGCTTATTTATATCGTTTCCCCAGCATATTTCATTTTCTTTCCCAGCACCGTACAGAATATCATCTGTATGTCCTTGCAGAAAGAATAATGCTCATAATAATACCTATTGATACGAACCTTGTCGGGATAAATCACCAGGTCGTTATACTCCACGGCGATATCTTGCGCCGCACGATGGTCGCCCTCCTGCTGCCTCTTAGCAACATAATCGGAAATCATCTCGTCCTCCAGTCGGTATTTCAAGGTAGCAGGTCCCGTGATACCAGGACGGAGTTTAAGCACCACCCTATCTTCACCCTTCAACTGGTCGGCGTAGCCTGGCACGTCTGGGCGAGGCCCCACGAAACTCATGTTACCAACCAACACATCCCATAACTCGGGCAGCTCATCCAACTTATAGTGCCTCAACTTAGCCCCCAAAGGCGTAATGCGACTGTCGCCTGCTACCGAAACCGACGAGCCGCCATGCTTCACCGTCATGGAGCGGAACTTATGACAGATGAACAGCTTACCATTTTTCCCCACCCTTTTCTGGCAGAAGAAAGCAGGACCTCCTGGCATTTTCACACGAATCAATACTGCCACGACTAACAAGACAGGCCATAGCACCATCAGACCAACCAATGCCATCAATCGGTCAAATATCCATTTTAATATCATAATATCAAAAAAATATATCAAGAACTTACTAATCACAATGTCTCTTTGGCAGATACTCTACATAGTAGTCACCATTTTCCAAAGTTTGCAATATCTTTACTTCATTCACGGCTTGGGCAGACAACATCGAAGCCTTGTTTCGAGGCGAGATAGAACCAAACATTCTTAGGTTAAGGTGGATGGCGATATTCGTCGCCACCACTCCCATTATTCGATTGATACCCATTCTTCGATGTCGATAATCCGTGATATATCCTCTGAAACATTTGCCTGTAAAGAAACACCTCAAGAAGAAGTATCCTACCACATCATCACCATCCATCACCAGATAAGCCAAGAACCCTTTGTTGCGACATAGCCGCAGCAAAGAATTCTTGTCAAAAGCATGTGGACGAAAGAATTCAAATGCCTCTTCGGGTTGCGCCTCGAAGAAGTCAACTGCAAGATTTACATTTAAGGGCGAAAGCCGCACAACTTTAAAATTAAAATCTTTACAATCTACTCCACACATATCTTGGCGCAAGCCACTAGAATATCGACATGCAAAGAGCCAGCCATTTAGCTGTTCTATCATTTCCCACACCCAAGGGAAACGTTCTCTCAAAACATGAGCTAGTTTATACAACATAATCTAAAAAAAAGAGTTTAATTACAGCACAAAACAATTTGCTGATCTTTACCTGATTCCGCCACGCTTTTCATGAATTATCTGGCGATAAAAGTCGAGGAGGCATTGCTTAACGTAGCCTTGCTCGTACCTGCTTGCCACGAGCCGACGAGCATGAGAGGCGAGATAAGATGCGAGGGCAGCGTCGTCTACGAGCCTTTCCATTTCCTTCAGCAAGGCATCCTCGTTCTTCGATGGAACGATAAGTCCGTTCACCCCATCCTGGATGATTTCCCTGCTGCCATTAATATCCGTCACGATAGACGGCAATCCCATCGCCCCAGCCTCTATCACCACGTTGGGAAATCCTTCCCTGTAACTCGGGAACACCAGGGCGTCTGATGCCGCCAACCATGGGCGCACATCCTCCTGCTTTCCTACAGCCAGGATGCAAGGGTTGTCGTCAATTTCCTTTCGGGCTTCGGGAGTTATCGGGTCCAAGTCGTCTTCATACTCCCCTACCAGAATCAAGCGAGTTTTCGGCACTTTCGTCTGCAACCTCTTGAAGGCAGCGACCAATTCGTTGATGCCCTTATCCCTTACAATACGCCCGACGAACACAAATGTGAAAACATCCTTGCCCCTTATCTTGTCGGCATCCCTCATCACCTCCTCTGTTCGGGCATAATGCTCAAGGTCGATGCCTCTCACATTGCCATAGCCCAGCACCTTCAGCGGTTTGTGAGTAATGCCATGGTTCAGCAAATCGTTCTTTACACCCTCACCCTCTGGTATGACATGGGTGGCGCAGGTACAGGTGAGCCAGTCGGTGGCCATCAGAATCTTTCGCTTCAGCCCAGAGGCTGTAGGCCATACCAAACCAGTAAAGGTATGTATTCGCACGGGCACTCGGCATATCCAGGCAGCCAGCATGCAGAGCATGCCCGCCTTCGGAGTCATGGAATGCACGATGTCTGGCTTTTCCTTTCGGAATGCCCTTATGATTTTCAATAGCGACAGGAGGTCGCTCTTGATGGAGATGTGCCGTTCCATCGGAACCTCGATGCACCTCACCCCTTTTTCACGCAATTCCTGCAGTTCAGGACCTGGGGATGAGAGAGACACGACCTCGTAGCCCTGCGATTGGAGATCAGGGACAAGAGGGAGATAGAAACCGACGGACTGGGATACCGTGACGGCACGGAGGAGTTTGGGATTATGCATGATTTTTAAAATTTACGAAAACAAAGTGCAGACAACTTACTATTAATTTTGTCGATAACTACAGCAGTAAGATAGCTCACTACGACGAGAAACAGGAATATCACCAGCGGATATTTCAAGCCATATACAAAGTCATGGAACAAATAATAGCAGAAGCAAGAATGCACGAACCACATGCTGGTGCTACGCCTTCCCATTTCTTGTAATAATCTATCCAACCACTTGAAACGTGGAGCATTGACAAACAGTATGATGAAAGCAAAAGCATACAATATATGAAATGCCCCCGTTGCGAAACAACATCTGAACGCAACCAGTAGCAATATCAACAACCAGCAATTTTTCTTATTTTTCAGAGAAGGAGAAGTCCCCCCCCAGACCGTCCGAAAACCTTGATTTTCTGCTGTTTATCACTGTTTTGAGGGCATATAAAGCCCTCTAAGCTAGTCTGGGGACCAGCTCTAAATTTTCGATTTCTAATAAAATTCATAATTGATGTGCTCAAATCGAGCGAAAATAAGTGATAGGAGGTCTAAAAATTAAGTTGTGGGGACCTCCTTCTTCCCCTTATGCCATCTTTGCGATCAATTGTGGAACGCCAAGCATAGAGATGGCTCTACGCATGTTATAGGAGAGGCAGATGAGGGCCATTTCGGCCTCCACCTTAACCTTCGTTTTCAATAAAAAATAATACGCCCCTAAGGTTCTCTTCATCGTTCCAAAAGGATGTTCTGAGAGACACATTCTTTGCGCCATCTTCTTCTTGTCTAAATGAAGTTTGTATGTCACAATCTTGTGTTCTTTAACTTCTCGTTTCATCTTAGTCTTAGGAGGTTCCTGGTCTTCCTGATGATTACTGGAGTCTACCTTGTAATTCTGAGCTTTCATCACGAGAGTATCCTTGTTGAAGTCTGCTTCTTTAAATGCTGCTTTAGTACACTTATGCGAGCATTTTTTGCAAGCCAACTTATTGCAATAACGGATACGGTCATCCTTCTTTAATGACTTCTGACGTAATATAGAGCCCTGCGGACAATACACTAAATTCTTAGCAGCATCTCTAACAAAGTAGCCTTGCAGCGCAAGCTGTTTGAGTTCCTCGTCAGACATTTCCTTTATATTACTCGGTGCCGTACATTCGTAGGATTTACGAACACCAATTTGGGGAGAGTCAAGGATGCCTGCATAGGCAGTCGGTATTTTGCCAGCCTTAAGGCAAGTTTCGAGATTCTCGGGCTTTTTGCTGTTTAGCATATCATCTGTTACGGTAGCTTCTACATATTCAAACTCTACTTCAGCAACATCATCGCCATCTCGCTGTATTACATTAGGGATGATTCCTGCAGCCAAAGCGTTTGCCATGTCTTTTGGATCTTGATAACCCTTGTCGGCAACAACTTCTACTATTTCATGTTCCAAATCATTCTTGGCCTCAGTCAGTGTTTCCGTAATTTCGCCATGATCAGTAGGATTGGTGGTAACATTGTAGGTGACTATCAGATGACTGTCTGCCTCGACGGCTGTCTGTACATTATAGCCAACGTTAAAACCGTCATTGAACTTCATCAACTTAGAATCAGGATCTGTGAGTGAAAGTTGTTTCTCTCCACTTTCCTCCAGTTGATTACGATATTCTTTGTAATCCGCCTGACGGTTCTGAACCACCTCCAGATTAAGCTCGGTTTCATCCCTGCCAAACTTACGTTCATCATCGAAGTCGTTCTTTTCCAAATCCTCCAAGTACTGACGCTCATGCGCTTCAAGACGGGCAATACGATCATCAAGCTTATTGAGAGTAAAGTTGTTATCCTTTGAATTTACAGCCTTGAACTTACTACCATCAATAGATAAGTAAGAATGGCTGAAGAGTCCAAAGAAATCCAACTGCTTATTCAATGATTTAAAAACTTTCTTGATAGGCTTCAAATTATCCTTTCGGAAATCAGAAACAGTACGAAAGTCAGGGGTTACCTTGCTTAAAAGCCACATAACCTCGATATTGACAACGCACGCTTTGGCCAACTTTCGAGAAGAACGGATAGAATTGAAATAACCATAAATGAGTAGTTTCAATATGTCTGAAGGGTCATATGAAGGTCGTCCACCATTTCCAGGAGCCTCACGTTTAGTATGATTGAAGCCGAGTTCTTCTAAATCCTGGCTATCTACAAACGCATCAATGTAACGAACAGGATTATCCTGCTCGATGTACTCGTCCAGACAAGCCGGAAACAATACGTATTGTCTTCTATCTTCACCTTTAATGTACTTCATAAGCGATAAGTGTTTGATAGCTACAAAGTTACGAAAATATTTCGAGAAAACCAAAGATAAAGTGTTAACAATAAGAAATATTAGGAGACATTTTGGCTGCTATGAGTTTTCAGACAATCTCCCCCGAATCTCAGTTTACCAACCAGCTGAAACTTAGCCATATATACGCCAAGGGCGAAAGGGAACAAAAAAAATACATATAGTACTGGCTTATAGAGCAGCTGGTCATGGTAGAGGAACTGAGGTCCATATCGGGAAATCAAGAATCCGCAACACAAAAGCAAGAAAAGCAGCACACCAATACATACCCAAGCCCTATACCTATCCAGCATTCTGACTATCCACTTGGATGTCAACATCACCATCATATAAGGGAAAAGAAACCATACCTCCCCATTGTAAGTCACATTCCAAGCCGTAACGTTTTCTGCGATTTTCATCCAGCCGCCAGGATATTTCTCTCCTCCCACTATCCAATAGCCTAATGCCACAAAGATAATAAGGGCAATCCAATAGTGCAGATATAAAGCCTTCAACTTATGCCACACTTTATAGGTTCCCCTATGGTGAGAGACATACAGTCCATAGCCACTCAGGATGATAAAGAAAGCCACGGGGTTCGTTGCTCGGGAGAGGATATAAGTAAAAGGCATATTGCCAATAAATACCATGTTGTCACATATTGCTACATTTGTCATCTGATTGAACAAATGGAGATAAAGCATCATTAGAATGGCAATACCTTTCACAATAAGAGATTCTTCTTTGCTCATTTAAGAAGGAATTAACGATTTATAGACTTTTTCATAGGATTCTACCATCTTTTCTATATCAAACATCTGTGCTCGTTGCCAACATTTACTTGCCACTTGCTGAGAGTATTTCTCATCAGTTGCCAGATGCTGAATTTCAGAAGCCAATTCCTCAGCATTACCATGTGAGAAAAGAACCCCGTAGCCTTTCACCACCTCTCGCAAACCATCTACATCACTAGCAATAAAAGGTTTACCCACAGACATGCCCTCCAAATTAGAGAGTGATAACCCTTCGAAATGAGAAGACATTACCACCACATCCGAAGCTTTAAGAATTTGAGGTACATCGTTACGAAGTCCCAACATCTTTACCTGCTGCTCCAATTTCAAATTCTTTATCAGTTGCTCCAGATTTTCTCGTCTTTTGCCATCCCCCACAAGCCACAATTCATATCCATTCTTCGGAAGATAGGTCATCGCCTTGATGAGAGTGTCTTGGTCTTTCTCGTATCTAAAACCAGCAACCATTACGATAGCCTTTCTATTTCCTTTTTGCATCAAGAGTTCATCACTAGGAGCTGCATTTGCGAAACTCTTTACATCAATACCATTGTAAATGGTAGAAATAGCATATTTACCCTTACCCAGATAAGCCTTTAAGTTGATTTCCGCTTGGTCGGAAATACAGACAATAGATTGGTATTGGCGATACATCCACCTGTCGAGAGGGACATACCATTTCCAATTGCGTCTGCGATTGGAAGTGTTATGCTCGGTCGTGCAGAGCACAACCGAGCATAACACTGAAGCAATGGCAGCAAATAGCTGAGGTGCAGTATTATGGGTATGCACGATGTCATAACGATTATGTTTCAAGAAGCTCGCCAATTTCAAGACATTCATAGGATTATACATTTTGGCATTCACGCCAAAATGATGAATTTTGACTCCTTCTTGCTCTATTTTTTGATAAAGTGGCGTTCTTTTGCCTGAAAAAGTTAACAACTCCACTTCATGTCCCTTCTCACGAAGTCTAGGCAGCATATCCACTACTAGTTTTTCCGCCCCACCCATTTCTAGGCTTGTTATAATATATAATATTTTCATTGTACGCATTATTTATTTAGCAATCGTTTGATAACTTTCTCAGGTGCTATATATTCTTCATAATAATGACGTGCTCCTTGTTCCAAATGCTTACGGTAATTCACATTAGTTTTAATAAATGCCACCGCTTCTTCCAATTCCTCTGTCGAAGCTATAAAATGAATATTTTCACCATGTATCAACCCTTCTCCAGGCATCACTCTGGACAAAGGCGTAGAGATAATAGCCTTTCCCATGCATAGATATTCTGCTAATTTCCACCCATGGCATCCCCCTACAGAAGGAGTATTAAACACCATCACACTTTCTTTAGTTTTCAATATATAGTCATCCATAGAGAGACGTTTTTCAAAGATAAAATCTTTATACCGCTCACGATACTCTGCATATTCAGGAAATTGCTCTGTAACAGAAGAATCCGTCAACAGATATAGTCCCCCCTCTATTTGTAATCCGCATTTCTTGCATGCCCTTAAAAACTCCCCACGATAATGGTTAGTCTCTGCATTTGTGAAAGTATCATACCAAAGAGTAGAAGCATGAAATACGTAGTTTTCTCTCACTTCGCTATGACGCTCATACATCTCTATTTTCCGACGACGAATATTAGTGTACAAATATTCACGCAAATACCACTTAAAAGGAATCGACGACAGTTTTTTCCCCTTGAGATATAATCTCATACAAGTTAAAATGGAGTGAAACTTGGTACCTAACGTAACCCCAAACTCAGGGCCTATAGGCTTCAACTTGTCAAAATTATCAACTTGTTCTTTAGTTGGATTTACCATACCATATACATCACACCACTGATACCTGTCTTCAAAGATTATAGCCATGTCTTCCGTATCAATAAAGACTTTTCTTTTAGTTCCGTCATCATACTTAACTACGAAAGCAAAGCCACTGTTATATTCTCGCAAGTTATTGTAACTTAGCTCCAAGAATGGCTTTACATCATAAGAGATATCTTTATTTTCAAGTAATCTATAGATTCCTAACAAATAATAAGATGCATAGTTATACTTAAGTCTTGGATCTATTATTATTCTCATAATCTAGCTTTATATCTAATAAATAAATTGTAACAACACCCTAAAGGTATCATCGCTAAGGTCAGCAATTTATTGCTGCTATTTTTAAGCCATTCTCTGTCATGGGCAAAGATACAAGCCGACACATAATGTGCATGAAGGCAAAGCTTTCGGATGACAGATATCCCTTTCTTCATTTCTAGCTCCATTAAGCGATAACGTGCATAGCTTCGTGGGGATCTTTTATATTGTTTGAAAATAGCTTGCGACATAGAATCTTTTCCAGTTTGGTATTCTACCCAACAGAAATTCTCATTAACAACTAGAATCTTATACTTATCCAACACTTGCATTTGCATGTAATGGGGATTAAAATCTTTTTCCCCTTTGAAACCAATTTGAGGAGCCACCTGGTTCATCAGTTTTGTACGAAAGACATATTTGACATCTCCCAAATGATGTAGTTCGAAATTCCATACCAATTTATTGTACATACAAAAACAACCACCAATTGGTTTCTCATTAATGCAATTATAATCTAGTCCGACAACACCTGCCGCTTCTAATCTTTGCACTTTAGGCAATGCATTCCATGCACTAGCAATTTTCTCTACTGCATCTTTTGGCAGATAATCATCAGAGTCAATACACACACATAACTCAGTATGGATTAAATCATAAGCAACATTATAGCCTGTATATAAGCCACCATTTTCCTTACATACATATTCTATTTCCAAGCCATTTGATTCTATAACAAAATGATCTAATGTTGTTTTGTTTAAGGGTCTGCCCATCCAATCATAGGCAATCCCTTGTTCTTCAATTTTAGGTCCAAGGGATAGAACCCATTCACGTGTACCATCATTAGAGCCGTCATCAATTATTAGCCATTTAAAGTCTTTACATGTCTGTTTTAAAAGGCTTTTATAAGTCCTTCCTATTGTATGTTTACGATTATAAGTAGGAGTAAAAATTGTAAGTAATGTCATTTTTCGATATTTTAGTAATAAATAATATGCATAGCCAAAGTAAAGCTCAAATGGGCGAGCATAATTAATGCGAAAATTCGATAACGATTATATCCCCAGTCCTCATTTAAGAAGGGATATATCAATATCACTGGATACATGCTCCAGCTCAAGTAAGCAATTCTATTGGTATAATTTGCATACATGCATAGCATCCAAATGGAATTGGTAATCAAATAGATATTAATCAGAAAGCCATAATATTCAGATTGAATTCTCTTCTTTAATACGGTATAATAAGACACTACAACAGGCATAGCAGAATAAAGTATAAAATCCAGACGAAAACCTGTACGCCATCCACCGCTACTTGAGACCTCTAAATATTCAGCGCCACTTTTATCTCCACTTCCTGCACTTAATTGAGAAAAGAAGTCTTGAAACCAAGTGATATGCAATGCCGATATAAAGACACATACTAGCCATATACCTAAATAAACATTCGTTTTACGATATGCCAAAGCTGCAAACATCGCAAAAATTGGCATCACCATAGAATGGTGTATTCCGAAAGATACAAGAGCCAAAGAAAAACACACTATCCAATTGCCAGCATAAGACAACGCTAAGAGAAAAATAACACCTGCGATACCTGCACGCAATCCGTTAGTACCATAAGAAAAAGTGGAAAAAGCAGCTAAAAACACTAAGTAAGAGACTAATTTGTCATAAGGAAAAATACGACAACAAGTTTTATATGCAATTCCAAAATAACCTAAAGCCATAACTATCATAAATGAGCCAAAGCCTAATCGATTACTAGCCCACCACCGAAAAAAATTTTCCCATAAAGGATCATTAAGAGACAAATCAAAAGCAAAAGATTTTCCTTCTAAAGTTCTGTAAACATAATAATAGTTTGCCATATCACCGAAATACCTTCCGTTTATAGGACGACTTCCAACGAAAAGTACCATAAACAACATCAAGACAAAACCAATTACTTCTTTCTCTGATACAGTGTTCTCTTGATATCCACCATCATAAATCTCATTTACCTTAACCTTATACCGAGTATAGCAAAAAACAGTAAATAAGGTAATGATAAACAAATAAGCATCCTGATAATATTGAGCAAGCATAACTTAATCTGTTAAAAATTAATCTGACTTTTTTTCAAGTTAACCCTATAAACAAAATGAAATAAAAAGCCAAACAAATAGTTTAAAATTACATCTGGAACATATTTTTTCCAATTCCATCTTTCTTTTTTCTTCAACCACGAGCCAACAAAACGATGGGTGCAGTATGCCTCTTTTCTCTTTACAGATTTTAAATAGTTTCTAGAATTAAACCAAGTATGTGGAAAAATATTTAATGTTGCTCCTAAAACACAAAAATCTTTAATCGATTTTACTAGTACAAAATTATATTTCGGAGTCAATCTCTCATGAAATACGACAGGTAATCCTTTCATATTATAGCTTCCGTCAGAATTTATAAACTCTAAACCATCATATCTATCAAGCACATCCTTTAACCATGGAGTATGCTTTTCTGCTCCAATTATAGCTGGTTCAAAACAATGAACAACATCTTCTCCTATAAAATAAGGTAACTCTAACAAATCATCAAATGACTTATAAACCAAGACATCTGAATCCAAATAGATTCCTCCGTAATTGTATAGTGCATACAATCTAATGTAATCTGCAGCAAAAGCGTATTTCTTGGTTTCAAATGCTTGTTTTACCCATTTATTAGAATTTAAATTAAACCGGTTCGTATCCCAACAAACAAACTCGTAATCAGGGAGTATATGCTTCCATGAATCAATACATTCTTGTATATCAGCAGGAAAATCATCACCAGAAAGCCAGCAATAATGAATTACTTTTGGTATCATAAAAAATATAAAAATAATGATAAATAACAGCAAATATTAGAGCTAGTTAATAGCTCTGACACTTGCTGTTTATAATTAACACATAAAAATATCTAAGTCTTTAGTGACATGGGGCTAGTCTGCAATCAATTTTTTCTTCACGTATTTTCGTTTATACCCGATTACATAGTTGCCTATAGGCATCAAAGCTATGAGATAACATATCACAATAGAGATTAACATTGTCAATATAAATATCACAAATGTCTGCATGCTGTAATTATCAATCTCTTGGATAAGTTTCCAATTGTCCAATCCCCATCTCATAACAAAGATATGCACCAGATAGATGCCGAAGCTAAGATTGCTCACCATCGCTATCGCTTTGGTCATCTTTTGTGACTCTTTCATATATGAGTTGATTTGCAATCCCACCTTCCACCAGAACAACAACATCATCGGACCAAATATACTCAAATACCAGAACATTTCATAAAAATCCACTTCCAAACGTAGCATTTTCACAACAACTGGCACCAATAGAGCAATTATATAGAGAGGAACTACCAGCCTCCACTTCATACCTGAGCCAAATCGGTGCAGGTAATATCCCAACACGAAATAACCTGCATAACCCGAAAAATAATACAAGGTACCATTCGTACTATTGTTTACTTCTAGCATTTTATCTAGATAAGGATAGCACAACGTGACGATCCATAGAAGCAGATAATATCTCAGTGCTTTCTCATCTGCCTTCTCCAACCATGGGCTTATCACGGGTGCCAAGACATACAGCCCCACCAAGGTGTACATAAACCACAAAATGCCATGACCTTGTACAGAAAATGGAATGGAGAAAAACGTTACAAGATTCTCACATAGGCTAGCAGCCCATATCTTGCCACTTATAATCAGATAGAAAAACGTCCAAAACAGAGCAGGGACAATCACTTTCACCAGTCTCTTCCTCAGCCATTTACCCGATTGATGGGGAGGGGTAGAAACAGGCAGAAGCAAAGCTCCAGATATGGCAAAAAAAAATGCCAATACAAGGCATCGTGAGGTAGCTCAACGTAGAAAGGAAAATACCACTACCCTGACCAGAAGGAACTGGCGAGTGCATCAGCACAACCATCATACAAGCTAGTACCCTTAGGAAGTCCAAATATAATATTCTTCGTTTCATAACTATCTGAGTAATTGATATATCTTTTCCACTTCACTCTCATTACCATAATCATGGGTTTTGAGATAGTCGGTCAGCCTCTTCTGCATATCCTTATCCAGGATGACCTTAGCCAGACCTTTGGCACAACCGTCATTATCCATCGGTACGATGATGCCATCGACACCATTCTTTATCTGGCTAGATGCAGTTGGATAGTTAGTAACCACCACAGGCTTACAGAGCATCTGAGCTTCACGTACCGTTACGCTCTTACCTTCATATCTTGATGGCTGCACATAGATGTCACATGCTTTGATATAAGGGTAAGGATTATCTCGTTTCCCTAGGATGACGACATGATTCTCCATCCCAGCATCCTTAATTTTTTGGCGTATCAGCGTGTCATCGCCGTATCCTATAATATACCATTTCACATCTATGCCCTTTTCCGTAATTCTCTTACAAATATCAGGCACATTATCATAGTTTTTGGCTTCACAAAAACGCCCTATAGACAACAATATTTCCATTTCTTCTAATAATCGTTTAAAAATATCAGGAAGATTATCAAAGTTTTTCTGTTTGCAAAATCTTCCTATCGAGAGTAGTCTCAATGCCCCCCAATTCTTGGGAAACATCCATCAAATCTGCCCTTTCACGTACAAACCTTGGAGAAAGAATGTTTTCTATCTCGATGATTTTAGGTGACAAAGAAGGGAACACTTTCAAGAAAGTGTTGGTAACATCGGACGAAATACTGGCGATGTAATCGTACGCACTCCACACCTTCAGTTCTTCCTCTGCATTCACCCAGATATGGGTATAGTCCGTATGAATCCAAGCTATCTTCTTCTTTGCATTAACTTTTTCCAAAGTTACCTGATGAGGTGTGACAAAGCTGATGGCTAAGTCGTATGTCTTCTTGGGATTTATACCAGGCAAAAGCGGTGTTGTATATTTCGCCATATAGTGGAAAGCCGATGAGTTTTCCAGGGTAGATTGACTTTTGCAATATGCTTTTCGACTCACCATTTTTGCCCAAAGTCGTGCCAAAGCTATGCTCCAAAAGCCACGCTTCACCAACTCGACGATTGGACGCTCCAAAACGGTATATTGCGATATTGGCGGCAATAAGTAAACCCAACTCGGTATAAACTGCATCATCTCACCCCGATGGTCGTGAAGGAACAAATCTACATCCACCCTCTTAGGGTCGAGCGCATTAAGCAGCCCCACAAGTGCAGTCTCGGCACCACCAATTTCCATGTAGTGCATGACAATTATAATATGCGGTTTCATTATGTTAGTTTACAAATGAAGTTTTCTTTTTAATATTGAGCAAAAGTTATGCCTATAATAACAAAGGCAACATTTTTTCTGAGCCTTATCAAAATCAAATGAAAGATTTTAAGTGGGCTCTTTAATTAATTTCAATAATCCCAATTAATATTTTCTTTTACTACTTTTGCAGGAACACCCGTCATTATTGACCCAGAATCACAACTTTTGGTAACGATAGCCCCAAAGCCAATGACTGAGTTATCTCCAATATGACACCCCTTTAAAATCGTGGCATTTTGAGCAACCCACACATGTTTGCCTAAAACAATATCCTTGGGGCTATTTATAACAGAACCATCAATAGGATTAATAATTCTATGTGAGTCGTGATTGCGCAATGTTATACCATAACTAAACATACACAATTCACCAACCTCAATATTTGCACCATTTAGATTGAACTCCACTCCTCTAATTCCTGCATTATATTTAATAACAAGTGAACTTACCCCCCCCATTACGATTTTGCAAGGTCCCATGAAACGCACTTTATCGTCTATAAAAATAGAATTATCATTACCATGCATTATAATCTGGGTATTTGTTAAAAGGCAATCTTTACCAATTTCTATATTGTTATTTTCGCCCTCTATAAATATTCTGAAACCAGTACCTATCTTCGAACGATTACGTATAATATTATTTTTACCCTTTACTACTATTGGACGTAAACAATGATAAATTGTGCTTATTATGCTTCTAATGTTCATATATTTATCTTTTTAGAAGATTATTTACTTTCCTCAATAAAGAAAACAGACCTGTCAATATCCTTATTTGTAATAAGCTTCTGTTCTGACATGCCTTCCGATACAGCCTCTGCTCTACACCAGATATGTTTTTCCTTGCATAGTCAAACGCTTCTATGGTTAGAGGATCGTCCATAACTCGGTTTATCTCTACCTTTGCCTGTTGTTTAGTGAATGTACTCTTCGGATGTGTTAGATTAAACAACAAACAAGCCATTACACTTTGATAGAAACGTTTGTTTAGATAATCATCCAATCGCTGATCTTTTAAATTCCAATAATTCTTCAACTCATCAAAATGACGTCGGACTGATTTGTAGATGTCAAAACGATCAGGGATAAAACGTGATCGAGTATTTCCATTATTGTATATGTAGTAAGTGTATAAGACATTTGAAGATACATAAGCCTTATCCAAATAACGGTAAACCTTAAGGTTAAAAACCTCGTCTTGTTGAATTCGCTGATTTTCAAAACGTAAATTATACTTCTCAAGAAATGCTCTTTTATAGAACTTATTCCAGAAAAAGCCATTTCCATTAGGCACAAATAGAATTTTATCCAAGTAAGCACTACTAAGTTCCTTGTTCGAATTAATAACGGTCTCAGTCAATCTTACAATATCTTTCGTTCCCAAAGATGGAATTACGGTATAAAAACCAAACATTACAACATCATAATCATTTGCTTCTGCTGTCGTCACACAATACTGTATACAATTAGGTTCTACACGATCATCAACATCAAAAGACCATATATAATCTCCACTTGCGACATCTAAACCAGCGTTACGTGCAGATCCTAACCCTCCATTATCCTTATGTACAACTCGAATACGTGAATCTTTTTCTGCTTCAGCGTCAAGCAAAGCTGGAGTCTCGTCTGTTGAACCATCATCAACTAATATCAACTCCCAATTTCTGTAGGTTTGATTATATATATCATTGAGTCTGCCCATACGCAGCCATTTAGACACGTTATAGCAGCCTACAATTATACTAACTTTTGATTTTTGTTCCATAATCTATTTTATTTTCCAACCAAAAATGGTATGTATCTCATAATCATACGTTCAGCCCAAAGGCAAATAGGTATAGTTATAAACAGAAGTATTGTAGTTTTTGCAAAGTTCCCAATATTTAAATGACTCATAAAAGGAAATAATATCTCTAAAACTAGCCCATGAAGGGCAAATACAAAGAGACTCTTTACACCACACTTTCTGATAAATTTTAATATCCACAAATCACGGCAATATATATTAGCCGATAAATAATACAACAAGAGGGTTGGTACTAATGCAGTAATACACAAATACCATGGATACACATTGTCTCGCGTATTAACCTCTGGACTAACAATACTTATCAATCCAAAATAAAGACATAAGAATAATAACAAGACATATGTATTAAATCTCTCTTTAGAATATTTACTATATATGAATGTATATCCAACAGTATAAAAGAACATCATTCCAAATGCAGTATCAATAAAAAAAGGCAAATGAATACCACATTCTCTTAAAACGATAGCTGCCAGATACCCCCCAACCTGTTATACTGTAATTTGCTATTATTTTGCTAAAGATATTAAATAATTCCCTCACAAAGAACATACATATCAAGAACCATATTGTATGATACAAAGGATAACATTCACTATCAAGTGGATTTAAATTCAACTGCCAAACCGCAATTACTAAACTTTTATTGTAAACTGCCCCTATCCCTATCAACGTCATTACCAATATTGAAGCAAAGAAAACGTAGGGTATAAGTATCGATTTGACATCTTTCTTAAAACCTTGTACTATGCTCTTAGGTTTGAAGAACAAACCTGAGCAGAAAAAGAACAAAGGCATATGAAAAGAGTATATCTGCATATGCAAGGTTTCATTTATTGGCAAATGCCCGAGCAATACAAGAATAATACCTACTCCTTTTATTAAATCTATATACTCAATACGTTCCATAATATTTTATAAATTACAATAAAACAGTAATACTCAGATATATTATTTAAATAGCGATTTACATTTTGTATATAAAAAATGTCTTATCATCTTTTTTTGATTATTATCCATGAATATAATTATAAAAACCGCAGCAAATAAGAAATTTGCAATGAAAACAAAAGCAAGATAACCAAAGTCAAAAGATGCAAGATCATTATTGTTGAAAAAATAAAAAAACACATATTCCATTACAATAAATGAAATTGCCCGAATATACACTTTTAGCAACCGTATATCTGCTATCATTTTCTTTATACTACATACATGTGTTATAGAAATCAATATATTTGGTAAAATAATAACAACATATGCAATATCCACATCAAATCCTATCTTTAAAAGGAAATATAATGGTACCAAATTAAGTACTGATAGTGTACCTGTTATTATCGAATTCATTTTAACATTACCTGTTGCGTGAACCACTATCAGTAATACAGAATTTACAATCTGAAATGCTGATGAAAGGAATATAATTCTTAAAAATTGAATCGTATGGTCTGGTACTGTACCCAACCATAGTATAAGAACTAACTTCGCACACACAGCTAATGGTACTGCAACAATAGCAAAAAGGAAAACTGAGATTGAAATTGCAAATTCTAATAATCTCTCCATTCTACGCAAATCATTTGCTACATATAGTTTTATCAATGGAGGACGAAAGGCCATAACAACATTATAGGCAAAGCCTGTTATTATTCCATCTACAGTTGCCGCAAGACTAGCTGCAGCATTCAATACAGCACCACCAAAAAAATTAAGAATAAAATTGGTTCCCTGCTGACGTGAAGTAAAACAAACTGAAGAATAAACATTCCAACCTGAAAAAGACAGTAATGGCATTATATATGCTTTATCCCAATAAAAAATGAATTTACTCTCTTCAAAATTTCGAACACAATATAATCTATATACCATCATTATGATAATTGAAACTAATAAAGTCAATATGGCATAGATAATAAGTTTATCAAAATCACCTATTGTTAAGAGAAATACAATTAAGAGTCTAAGTACAACATTTAAAATTTCTACATAAGCATAAACATCCATCTTCTCATGGGCTATAATGCATGAATTATATGGCACCTGAGTTATACTTAACATTGCACTTATTATACTCAACTGATACACTATATGTGCAGCGCACATTCTGTTCTCTGGTATTACGAGTTTATTGCAAAGAAACCATAAACCAACTGTCTCTGCTAAAAGCAAAACAATCAGAGCAATAATAACATGTAGAATTAAAGCACTATAAAAAGTCTTTTTTAGACGCTCTATTGCTCCTCTTCCCAATTCATATGAGAGAAAACGGGAGGTTGCTCCGGACATTGAAGCATTTAGGAACCCTAACATCGAAACGACTCCACCAACAACTCCATATATACCATAATCTTCTACCCCTAATGTTGCAAGAACGACACGTGATGTATAAAGACCAACAAACATAGTCAAGAACATTCGCATATAAAGCATAATTGAATTTCTCGCTATAGTCTTATTAGTTGATTGTCCTACCATTTTCTTATCTGTAATACTTTGCATACCACTCTGCAAAACGTCTCAATCCTTCTCTTATACTTGTATTTGGCTTGAATCCAAAATCTTGTTCTAATGGGGTTATATCTGCATACGTTACTGGCACATCACCTGGTTGCATAGGTACAAGTTGCTTGTGGGAATCAAAGTCATAATCTTTAGGAAGGACACCTGCTCGCACAAGCTCTTCTTGGAGGATGGTCACGAAGTCAAGGAGGTTTTCAGGAGAGTTATTTCCGATGTTGTATACTTTATATGGTGGTATAGGAAGACCATCCTCACCATTCTGCTTCACTGGTGCATGCTGCAACACTCTCACAATACCCTCTACAATATCATCTATGTAAGTGAAATCACGCTTGCAATTACCATAGTTGAAAATCTTGATGGTTTCACCCTTTACCAGTTTATTGGTAAAACCGAAGTATGCCATGTCAGGACGACCTGCAGGACCATATACTGTAAAGAAACGTAAGCCTGTGCTAGGAATATTATAAAGCTTAGAGTAAGCATGAGCCATCAACTCGTTGCTTTTCTTGGTTGCAGCATAAAGGCTCACAGGGTTATCCACCTTATCATCAGTGGAATAAGGTACCTTCTTGTTACTACCATAAACTGATGAAGAGGAAGCATAAACCAAATGCTCTACCTCGTGATGGCGGCAAGCCTCCAGGATGTTATAGAATCCTATGAGGTTACTCTGGATATAAGCATCTGGATTCGTAATACTATAACGTACGCCTGCCTGAGCTGCCAAGTTAACTACTACAGAAATTCTATTCTCTGAGAAAATCTTCTCAACAACTTCTTTATTAGCAATGGAATCATGAACAAACGTCCAATCTTTACCCAATGCCTCAATTTCTTTCAATCGCTCATACTTGATGTTCACATCATAGTAATCAGTAATACTGTCAATACCAATTACCTTGATGTTCTTTGCATCATTAAAAAGGCGCTTTACAAGATTACTGCCGATGAATCCTGCCGCACCTGTCACCAAGATGGTCTTACCATCTAGACTAATGTTATAATCTACCATAACTAGTCTCTTCTAAATATATCTCTTGTATATACCTTATCTTGTACATCATCCAAACAGGCATCATAGCGGTTGGCAATGATGGCCTGGCTCTGCGACTTGAAGGCATCCATGTCATTTACTACTTTGCTTCCAAAGAAGGTGCTGCCATCTTCCAGAGTTGGCTCATAGATGATTACCTCTGCACCCTTTGCCTTGATTCGCTTCATAATACCCTGGATAGCACTCTGGCGGAAGTTATCGCTGTTACTCTTCATCGTCAGGCGATAAACTCCTATCACACAGTTGTGCTCCTTGCTTGCATCATAGCTACTATTCTCATTATAATAACCAGCCTTTCTGAGCACGGCATCTGCAATATAGTCTTTTCTTGTACGGTTACTCTCAACAATTGCCTCTATCAGATTCTCTGGAACATCGGCATAGTTTGCTAGAAGCTGCTTGGTATCCTTTGGGAGGCAATAACCACCATAGCCGAAACTTGGGTTGTTGTAATGGGTTCCGATACGTGGGTCAAGACCTATGCCATCAATGATTGCCTTGGTATCCAAGCCCTTGACTTCAGCGTATGTATCCAATTCATTGAAATAGCTTACTCTTAGGGCAAGATAAGTGTTGGCGAAGAGCTTGACGGCTTCCGCTTCCTTCATGCCCATAAAGAGTGTATCGATATTTTCCTTAATGGCTCCTTCCTGGAGCAAAGCGGCAAATGTCTTGGCTGCTTCTTTCAACATCTCGACATTGGTTACAGACTTGATTGCCTCGTTTTCTTCTGCGAACTCAGGGCGCTCGATAATCTTTGGATAGCCTACGATGATGCGGCTTGGATAAAGATTATCATAGAGTGCCTTGCTCTCTCGAAGGAACTCCGGAGAGAAAAGAAGATTGAATTGCTTCACTCCCTTCTTAGCATACTTCTGATATAGGCTTCGAGTGTAACCTACTGGGATGGTACTCTTGATTACCATCACGGCATCAGGATTTATTTCCAGGACCAAGTCGATAACTTCTTCTACATGAGTGGTATCGAAGAAGTTCTTCACTGGGTCGTAGTTCGTTGGTGCTGCAATGACTACGAAGTCTGCATCTTTATAAGCTGACTTACCATCCAAGGTGGCTGTGAGATGCAGAGGTTTCTCTGCCAGATACTTCTCGATATACTCATCCTGTATCGGTGATATATGATGATTCAGTTTATCTACTTTCTCGGGAATTACATCTACTGCTGTTACCTCATGATGTTGGGATAAAAGCGTAGCAATACTAAGTCCTACGTAACCGGTTCCGGCTACGGCAATTTTTAATTGATTAAAATCACGCATTGTTTTAAGTTCTTGAATTATAAGCATCCTGAGCCTCTATCGGTAACCAACTTCCGATAGAAAGCTGCAGGATGCGATGCGGGTGATTATGTAGCGCCCACACTACTAAGCTACTTTTCGCTGTATAATCTTTTATCATAAAGCACCCTGATTCTTGGGGAGAATAGCTTTTTCTCTCTTAGGAATCAGGATGCCATGGTGAGGAGGGAATGCTATTTTTCCCCTCTCAGGGGATGTAGTTTCGATACATTTGGGATTTAAAAAGATGAGGATCTTTAAAAATAAAATTATTTTTTTTTGTAATATGATGGAATGGAATTCAAAGATTATCTTCTTTAAAGACTTTCTTCTTTGAATTTACTTTGTATTTACTTCTTTGAATCTTATTCTTCTTTGATTCTTTGGTTTGGAATTTGAACCTATTTTCTAAAATCATCCTTCAATAGTCTTTACGACCCCTTCGGTTCCCCTTGTAGGGGACAGAAACCTTCTTTACCATTAAAGAAGGCTCCACCTCTCATCTCGGTCTTCTTCAATGGTCTTTACACCCCCTTCGGTTCCCCCGTTTGCGGGGGGACAGAAACCTCAGGGAAGAAGAGGAAAACCGCCCTACTCGGTGCTCGAACCGCTACGCTATAAGGTTGGCGGACCATCAAAGGTCTCGCCAGATTATGCGGGATGGGACCGCCAGGGGTGGAAAGGCGATTTGCAAATATTTAAACTTCCTCATCTGGATTGAAGTGCTCAAAGAAACTGGTTCTTCGCTCTTGTAATGTACTTGTTTCCTGACACAAAAAGCGACAGGCAAAATCATACATCGGCGTAGCAGCACTATGCTCACTGGCATCAATAAACTCTAAATTATCAACATAATAGTTTACCAGGTCGGCATCCTCAGATAAGTCAGCTGCAAATAAAAACAGATACTCACAACCTACAATTTCCATTAAATCAAGAATCTTAGGTACTATGAATTGCCAAAACACAACTGTTCCTAACTTCTGATGTATCCCTGTTTGATACCAAAAATCACGATATGCTTCATTTGCACAGAAATGCACAATCTCTACTCCTGCAAAAGTGGTACCTACATTCTTGTTATTCTCACCAAAGATTTTAAGAAGTTCCTCTGAATCCAAAGAAAGATGAAGAGCTCTTGCTACCTCCAGTTTTTTCAATCCCTTCTTGGTTCTTGCTTTTTCAAGTATCGCATTGATTGCATCTTTATCTGTTCCTTGCAATGAAGGATCTTTGCTCAACTGAAAAATATGCTCATAGAAGGCTTTCATATCTAACAGGCGATCACCTTCCAGAAATTCATCATACAACAAGCCACACTTCAATGAGAAATAAAACAAAATTTCACCTGAGTTATTCTTAACTACATAATAAGCTACTCGATGATTTGCATCATCCTCATAGGCCTCATTTTGCAGCGCATTGACAATACTGGGATTCCTTCCATTATAAAAGTCATCCACCAATCTGAAATTATCAACATTAGAGGACAATCTTTCACAATGTAAGGATCCTAATATCCGTTCTTGTTCTTCAGTTATTCTCATGCTCTTGACATTTGAAAATCCTTATACTGGGCTAATAAGAATCTACGGATATTGATTCTTTCTGCATCCTTGCGAATATCCGACAAATCTATATCAACATCACATGTATCGTATGGTGAATAGCCCTCACGCGCCTTCTTCCAAGAATATTCGCCATGACTCAAAGTACTGAGACTCCATGACTGCTTGGGAGCATACTGCTCAAAGACCTTATCAAAAACACCTTGATATTTTTGGAGACTTTCTCGGGATAGAGAAAAACTCAATGAGTTATCTTTATAGTGCTGACGAATTTCAAGTATAACAGGACCATATTTCCATGCCTTGAATTTTGCTCCGAACATGGGTTCTCCTAACTGAACCAAGCATTCACGCTGAGTGAAATAAAGCAACTTATGTAGCTTCATCTCATCAATGCGAGTACCATATTGATGCTCGTAGCGCTGGCTGATATAGGATGCTATTTTCACGACATCTTCCATAAGTTTGTTCCTTTCTTTATTGTTTACATGGTGCAAATATAAGGGAAATATCTGAAATAGCCAAGGAATTTCTGGTTTTTAACACATCGATGTCCCACAGATTTCACAGATGAACACAGATTTCTTTGCGGCCTGGGCGGCCTGGAATTTGAAAGGGTCACGCAGATTTCGCAGATGACGCAGATTTTTTGACCTATTCGGTCTGATGACGCAGATTTCCTGGCCCTTTGCGGGCTGGGCGATGAAAATACCCTACTCTGTCGATAACGGCTTCCGCGGGAAAAATCTGCGGAATCTGCGGAATCTGCGTGAACTTCTTAACCGGAAATTCTTAATAGCGTGAACCCTATATACTTGTAACTTTGTATAGACAGCACGTGCAAAAGATGTAAAGAAAGAAAATACAGATAGTTACATTGCGTTTTTAACACTTGATATAGAGAGATTTCTTATGAAGGGGGTTCACATTCTTACCCCCTTCATGCTATTTACTTCGCCTCCAACAAGCTGTCTACCAAAACGTCTACCTGTGGCTTGTCCTCTTCTGGCATGTAGGACTTCATCCAGTCCTTCGCCTTCACGTAGTCGTTCAATCCCAGATGACGGCCGAAATCCTTCAGGTCACGGCAATAGGCCTTCGAAATCCCAAATACCTCACACAGACCCTCCTTCTTCAATAACCAATGCTTCTCAGCCTCGGTAAGAGCATTCTCGGACTTGTCCTCACTGTACTCGTGGCGAACTGCCCAGAAGAACTTGTTCACCAACTTGTTGACACTCACTTCGACGGAATCCTTGCCCGTCTGTAGTCGTAGGAGTTCTTGATCTCCTGGACTACAGAATCTAAAATTTTAAGCATTTTCTTAAAAATTGATGTTAATAATTGTATTTTATGCAAAATTTCGCATTTTAACATTTTAAATACTTTCAATTTGATTACTTTTGCAGCCAGTTGCAATCAAGCAGCCTATCCTAATGCCTAAAAATTGGGCGCCTGGATAAACAACTAAACTAATTATAGGATGAATCAAGACCATCACCTAAAAACGCAGCAGAATGCTGAGGTACTACCCTCTTTCTTCTGCACCATCGCTTCAAGCGAAAGTCATCAGCTCATCAACAAGGAGGAGCTCGAGAGAATCATCAAGTTTGATGCCATGACCAAAAACCGCACCGAACTCTACCGCAAGCAGTTGCCTATCAGCAAGTCGCTCGCCGACGGCACCAAGATCATGATGCCGGGCATCACGGCATCCGCACTCATGGACGGACTGGGCAAACAGATTGCCAACATCACCCAGCCTACCTACTGGATTGCCGTGGATATCGACAAGATTCCGGCGGAAAAGATGGACAGCGTCATCCAGAAGGCGGATGCCGACCCTCATGTGATGGCCAGATACATCACCGCCAGCGGCATGGGCATCCGACTCATCTGCCGTTACCTGACCATCGATGACGACGAGGTTACCGTGGTGGAACTCTTCGACGTGATGGTGCGCAAGGCGATGGATTACTTCTCCCGTCTGCTTGGCGTACCTGCCGACGAGAAGTGCTGCGACATTACCCGCATGTGCGGACTCGCCAACGACCCTACTGCCTTCTTCAACTGGAATGCCGAGGCTTTCGCCGCCGACTCCAAGGACCTGAAGAAGCTCTATACCCGAAAGGCGGTGCAGGAGAAGTATGCCAAACGCAGCAGCCGACGCAAGCCGGTCAGCCAGAAGATGGTGAAGCTGACCAAGGGCATTCCTACCATGGAGGAAGCCGCCGACCACATCAAGAACCTGCTGGAATCGTGGGGCAAGTTTTTCGGCACCGGTACCCACAACGACTATGTGTACCACTTCGGACTGGTATGCGTAAGATACGACATCGACCAGAAGGAGGCCACAGACTATGCCGACCGGGAATTCGGTACGCAGTATCCCAAGACGGCCAGCATCATGCAGCAGTGCTACAAGCACCAGGAACTGCGCGGCACTTGGCATTTCATGCGCAAGGGCGAATCGTATGGCAAGAACCCTTCTACCAAGGCGGTGAAGCAATGGCTCAACATGCGCTACCGTTTCCACCACAACGAGGTGACGGGTTTCTACGAAATCTGCTGCCAGAATCCGCTCACCGGAAAGTTTCCGCGCTGGACGCGCATGGACGACAACATCGAGAACTCGCTATGGATCGAGATGGACGAGGACGGACTGCATGTGCAGATGCCCCGACTGCATGCCATTATCAACAGCGACTTCAGCGATGCGTACGACCCCTTTGATGAATATCTGCGAAGCCTGCCCGAATGGGACGGCCAGACAGACTATATCGACCAACTAGCCGAGCGCATCCACGTAAGCGAGATAGCCGGCTACCATCATACGATGGACGACTACAAGTATTTCTTCAAGAAGTGGTTCGTGGCGATGGTGGTTTCCTGGGTTACCAAAACCGTGGTGAGCCAGACCGTGCTCATCTTCGTGGGCAAGGGCGGCATCTTCAAGACCACCTTCTTCAACATGCTGCTGCCTGCCGTGCTCAGATCTTATTTCATCAATGAGTCAACGGCATGCTATACCGACAAGGACTTCATGGAGGCGTTCTCGAGCAAGGCGCTTATGTGCCTCGACGAGTTTGAAACGGCATTCGGCAAGAACCTGAGTGCCTTCAAGAGCTGCGTTACCAAGCTCTATTTCTCCATCCGCCGTCCTTACGACAAGTATCGCACGGAGCTGCCCCATCGTGCTGCCCTCTGCGGCACCAGCAACAGCGTGCAGATTATCAGCGACGAGGAAAACCGCCGCTACTCACCCTGGCAGATAGACTCCATCGAGAGTCCGATAGACCACCCCATCGACTACCAGCACGTCTATGCGCAGGCAGTGGCGCTGGGCAAGGAGGTGATGAAGCGCAAAAAGAACCACGAAGATGGGTGGGTGTTCTGGCTTACATACGATGACATCGAGGTGATGCGCGAGCACAACAAGATGTTTATGATTTCCAACTATATGGAGGATCAGATACTGCGCCTCTACCGAGTTCCGGAAGACGGCATCGACCCTAAGTTTGTGAAGTTCCGCTATTCAGCCGAGATCATGGAGCGCATAGGCGGTTGCCCTGCCCTGAGCCGCAACTTCTTCCAGCAGAACCTAGCCAGCATCATGCTCCGACTGGGCTTCAAGAAGCTGCACAAGTCGAAGGGCAACGGCTGGATTGTCATCGAGAAGGATACCGGCGAAATCAAGACCGACTCCATCGTGTCACCTAAGGAATGGGAAGACTCCAAGAAAAAGAAGTCTGATACTCCAGATTCTGATAAAGACAAGAAGAAGTCTGATGCTTCTGATTCCGATGCCGACAAGAATAAGAAGAAGGATTCTTCTGATTCCGACAACAATAAGAAGTGACATTGCGAATGATGGCCAATGACGTTCTGAGAGATATTCAATGACGTTCTGAGAGGTGAAGAGTGACGTTCTGACGGATAGTCAGAATGCTTCTGCCAGCCTCTCAGTGACGTCCTGGCTACTTCACAGTGTTATTTTGAATCATCATGAAAATCAAGATATATAAATCATGAAAATCAAGATATATAATAAGTTCGAGCTAGCAAAGCTCTACTTTCCGAGTCAATCCAATCATGTGGCGGTGAACCATCTGATGAGGATGATCAACCGCTGTCAGCCGCTGGTAGCGGCACTGGAATACGAGGGTTATCACCCCCGCGACAAGACATTCAGCATGCGCATGGCGCTGCTTATCTATGAATATCTGGGCGAACCATAAGTGGTTCTGAGCATATCGGGGCATATCGTACAGCCATCGTATATGCATCGTATGATGGGTTCTCCGGCATGTTGTATCTTTGCATCGTCAATCAGAATGATGACTCCGCCAGTGCTCAGCACAGACGGAATTTACAAACTTTCAATTCATTTAAAAGCCTATGATCGAATACGATTTGAAGAAGAACAACAACGTGAAGAACGAGAAGGCCTACGGCAAGTACTATGCCAAGCCTCATGTGAGCGAGACGGTAGACCTGGAGGCGCTAGCCGAACAGATGCACACCTACAACTCGCCTTTCTCTGCCGGCACCATTCAGGGAATCCTGACCGATGCCGTGGTACACATCAAGGAGCTGCTGCTCGCCGGTAAGAATGTGAAGCTGGACAACCTCGCCATCTTCTACATCGGTATCAAGAACAAGGAGGGTGCCGCCACGAAGGAGGATTTCTCCGTGCTCAAGAATATCCTGGGCGTGAGAATGAGAGCCCGTGCCACGGGCGACCTGCGTTCCGTGAACCTGAACCTGGAGGCCAACCTCAAGAAGTATGGCACCAAGAAAAAGAAGACCACGGGCGGCACCACTACCGACCCAGACGGTTCGGATGATACCCAGGCGGGTGGTTCCGGCACCCAGGGAGGCGGATCGGGAACCACGGGTGATCAGACCCAGGGAGGCGGATCAGGAACCACAGGTTCTCAGACCGGCGGTTCGGGAACAGACTCCGGTGGCAATAACGAACATATCACACTTTAGAAGTCGGGGGCGTTCAATCGTCCCCGCTCATATTTTACATTAAAAATTCAACTCAATGGTAACAGATAAATTTCCCATGACCATTGGCGACGAGGAGGTGCTATCGGAGCATCTTCTCCTAGCCCTAACAGAAGGCGGCGCGATGATGGATTCACCCCAGAGCGTGCGCTTCCTCGTGATTCACTGCAGTGCAACCAGATGCAACCGCAACTATACGGAGAAACAGCTGGTGCGCGACCATAAGGCACGCGGCTTCCGCACGGCGGGCTATCACTATTATTGCCGCAAAGACGGCACGCTGACGCAGTTTCGCAAACTGCTTGAGGTGGGTGCTCATGCACGTCCCTACAACCGCTGCTCCATCGGCATCTGCTACGAGGGCGGATTGGATGAAGACGGCAGGCCTGCCGACACGCTTACAGCCGATCAATACGAGGTGATTCGCCACCTGCTGATGAAGCTGAAGATCATGTTTCCACGTGCCGTGATTCTGGGTCATCGAGATTTGCCTGGCACCACTCCCAAGGAATGTCCCTGCTTTGATGCCGGGGCTAAGTTTCAACTTTAATTCATTTCAGTTTCAACTTTTAAACCCATTAGCTTATGAAGAGAGATACCATCAAGAAGATCATCAATCTGCTCATCACCATACTCACAGCCGTGGCTTCGGCTTTCTGCGTACAATCCTGTAAGGGGTTAATTTGAAGCAATGCCCCTACCAATATCTATGAAAAACACCGGGGCGATGGAGGTCGGTGCCCGTGTATTCGTACATGCCCTGCTTCTGGAGCCATCTTGCCCGCTTCTTCACCTTGTCGCCATACTGGCCTTTCAGGGAGAAGAGGTTGAGCTGGAATCTGATGCCTTGCGCCTTGAGCGCCTGGTAGTCGTTTTTCTCCATATAGAGATAGCGTTCGGGATGCGCCAGGATGGGGGTATATCCCTTGTTCCTGATGCGTTCCAGGAGTCCCCTGAAGTTCATCGGAGCCGAGAAGATGCTGGTTTCTACCAGCAGGCAGTTGCCCTCGTTGCCGATGGGCAGCAGGTCGTTGCTGCGGAGGCGCTTTTCGAAGAGCGCATCGAGCATGTTTTCTGAAGCCAGATGAAGCTTCAGCATCTGTATGTCAGCAGGATTTCTCCGTTTGAAATCCTGCTGATATTTGTTTTCCAGGGTAGCAAACACCTGGCGCAGATGGGCAGTGGTGTTGGGCACATCCTCCATGATATGTGGGGTGAACCACACTTCCCTGATTCCTATTTCCTCGTAGGTGGCAAGCATTTCCAGCGACTTCTCCATCTCCTGGAATCCGTCATCCACCCCCGGCAGAATGTGACAATGCCAGTCGGTGCCGCCGGGGAGTTTCTCTGATGGTGCTTTCTTGCTTGCCGTCGGATTGCAAATCAAACGGAACACCTCACGGAATATATACATATTTTTCTATTCTTTCATCCAAGTTTCTACTTTCCTATTTTTGCACCCCCATTCTTGTCGGAGCCGTAGTGGTAGCCGTAGCCATAGCCATAGTGGTAGCCATAGCGATAGTAGTGGCCGTAGCGGCCACCCTGAGCCTTGGTACCGTTGAGGATAAGCGACATGTTCTTGAACTTCTTCTCCTTATAGAGCTGTTCGATGTCGCCCAGCATGCTGCGCTCCATCAAGCCGCTGCGAACCACGAAGATGGTGCGGTCGGCATATTTCTCGATAATCTGGGTATCGGCTACAATCTCCACTGGAGGACAGTCGATGAACACATAATCATACTCCGTACGGAGCTGATTGATAAGGGCTTCCAGACGTTCGCTGAAGAGAAGCTCCGTTGGGTTTGGAGGCATGGTACCGATAGGCAGGATGTCGAAATCCTTCACCAGTCCGTTCTCCTCACCATGGCAGATGATGCCCTCCAGGTCATCGGTCCTGCCGTTGAGATAGTCGCTGAGTCCCTCGCCAGGGCTGCCCACGAGCATGGATGTGGCACCACGGCGGAGGTCACCATCGATGACGAGCACCTTCTTCTTCTTGATGGCGAGCGACATGGCGATGTTGGTAGCCAGATAGCTCTTGCCGGAACCCGGATTAAAGGAAGTGATGACGATGACGTTCTTTTCAGGATGCGCTCCGATGGTGAACTCGAAGTTGGTACGCAATACGCGGAATGCCTCGTTCACGATGTCGCGCTTGCCAGCCTTCACCACAATCTGACGCACCTCCTTCGGCTTCTTCCAGAACAGAATGAGCTGCTTCAGGGTTGGACGATTCTTGCGGCTGATATAGAACGGAATCTCGCCCAGGAATGGGATGGTTACGTTCTTCAGATCCTTGCGGCCACGCACGGTGGTGTTCATGTTTTCACGCACGAAGATGATGACCACAGGGATGAGGAAGCCCAGTGCGAATGCCACCAGCAGGATGTTGCGGCGCACAGGAGCCACAGGCAGGTTGCTGCCTGTAGGAGGAGTGATAACACGGGTGTTATAGGCGGTAAAAGCCTTGGAGAGTTCGTTTTCCTCACGCTTCTGGAGGAGGAAGAGATAGAGCGCCTCCTTTACCTTCTGCTGACGGCCTACGGTCTGCAGATACTTAGCCTGGTTAGGGTTGCTGGCAATCTGCGAGGTGGTATGCGCCTCGTTAGCCTGCAGGGTGCCCAGCTGGGTGCGGAGGGTTACCACGAAGTTGTCGATACTTGCCGTAATACTTCTGCGCATGGCATTCAGGTTCTGGTCGTAATCGGCAACCAATGGGTTCTGTTCGCTGGAGTTTGCCACAATGTTGTTGCGCTCCAACAGGGTCTTATTGTATTCAGCAATCTGCTGCTCGATGCCCGGACTGTCGATACCGGTATTGGATGGCAACACCTGGTTCTTGCTCACTCTGCCTACGAGACTGCTGCGGATATACTGTGCGATGGAGAGGCGTGAGTTGAGATCCATGATCTGCTTGCTCAAATCGCTGCTCTTCTGCATATACTGCTGAGCTGCAGTCTCTACATCAGGCAACAGGTTGGCACTCTTGAAGGAAGAGATATCCTTATCCACATCGCCCAGCTCATGCTCGATGACGCCAAGGCGCTCGGTGATGAAACGGGAGGTGGAAACGGTCATCTGGTTCTTGTCGTCGAGCCAGTTCTTGCGGTATACGGCGATGATGGTGTTGAGGATATCCTCGGCACGCTTGGTCTGTACATCCGTATAGGTAAGATTTACGATGGTAGTCTTCTCCTCGTTCAATCCCACCGTGAGCGAGCCCAAGATGCGATTGGTCATGGAATAGAGGTCAGTATGGCTTACGTAGAGTGCCGGTGCATCGCCACCCTTGATAAAGGCAGCGTATGATGGAGCCGCCTCCAGCTTCACCTTGCCCAATGGAGTCTGAACCAGTTTGCCCAACTGGCCCGTGATGGTCTTGTTGGTCTCCACTGGAGTTCCATTAGAAGAGGTGCCCTTGAAATCGGTGAGTTCAAACTTTTCTCCCTCCTTCAGATATACGGTCATCGAACCATAGTGTTCTTCGCCGATGGTGAGGAACTGCACGGTGACAGGCAGGTCGTTGCCATAGAGCACATTGCGGTGGAATCGTCCATCGAAGGCATAATCCACATTAAGTTTCAGCTGCTTGCCTACTTCCATAAGAACGGAAGGCGACTTGATGGCAATGAGTTCGTTGTTAACGTTCGACTTGGTGCCTCCCAATCCCATATCCGAGAACATCGACTCCACATCATTATTGATGGAGCTACCTTTGCTTTCATCCTTGATAAGCAGGGAAGCCGTGCGCTGATATACATTCGGTGTAGAGAGGATATAATAGCTGGCTGCTCCCATCGTAATGATGAGAGAGAGCACGAACCATTTCCATCTGGCTACACAGAGATAAAAGAGGTCTTGCAGGCGGAGGAAATCATCCCCCTGGTTACGGCGAAGCATCGGATTAGGACCCATCTGATTCGCCGGATTAGAGTTCTGTATCATTCTTAACTATTAACTGTTAACTATAAACTATCAACTATTAATTTACCTTCAGGAAGGTGAGGATGGTAACGGCGAGTGAAGATACGCTCAGCCAGAAGCCCGTAGACTGGATGGTGTTTCCATTCACGGTAGAGGTACGCTTCTTGGTATCGTTTGGCGAAACATACACCACGTCGTTCTGCTGCAGGTAATATACAGGCGAGCTGAATACATCCTTGCCCGAACAGAGGTTGATCTTATAAATCTTCTGATGGCCGTTTTCCTGGCGGAGCACCATCACGTCGTCGCGCACACCAGTGATGGTTAAGTCGCCGGCATTGCTGATGGCATCGAGGATGGTAACCTTTTCGTCTTCGATGGCAAACTGTCCTGGGTGGTTCACCTCTCCCATTACGGAGTAATGGAGATTGCTCAAGCCCACGGTAACAACAGGATCCTTGACCAGGCTTGCCTCTATCAACGCTTTCTTGATTTTCTCAGCCACCTGCTCACGCGAGAGGTTTGCCACATGAACGGTTCCCAACACAGGGAAATCGATATTACCCTTGCCGTCCACAGTATAATAATAAGCATCCTTGCTTACGCTGGAGCTGCTACTGCTGTTTCCGCCCGTGAGGTTGAAGAGCTGCGAAATCTGCTGATCCTTGCTCTTCACGCCGATATACAATTTATCCGTAGGTTTTACAATGATAACCTTATTCTGAAGATTTACCACTGTATCCGGATTGTTATAGAAATCCTGGAAATAGGAAATATTAGATGGAGTCTTACATGAAGAAACCATCAGGAGTGCTATCCCTAGCACTCCTGACCACATAACTTTCTTTGAACTCATGTTCATGATGATTATTTGAGACAAATTTCTAAAAAATATACAATTTGTTTTTATTATATTATTGAAAATATCAAATGATTCAAATTTTCTCCAGAAAGCATCTGGGAATATAGGTGGTAGCCACGCAGCAGATGCCTTCTACGGCTACTACCAGACGCTTGGTTCCGTCAATGCGTTTGATTTCGCCTTCCAGTCCCTTGAAGCGGCCGTCTGTCACCCTCACCTTCTCGCCCTTCTTCCAGTCGAAGGCATCGGCACCATAATATTCCAGTCCTTCCTGGTCGCCTGATGATACCTGGATAAACATCTCCATCTGGCGTTCAGGGATGGCTATGGGCTGTATCTTCCCCTCGTGAAGATGGGTATAGATACGGGTAAGGTTGCCCATCAGCTGGTCGAATTCCTCCACCTGGCTGAGCGTACACTGGATGAAAAAGAGTGATGGGATGAGCGGTTTTTCGGTTACTACCCGCTTGCCATGCTGATTAATTCGGTCGACTCTCACAAACGGAGCGTAAAAGGACATTTTACCCCCCCCTCAACTCCCTGCCTTTCAGGATGTTACGAAGTTTGCACAGCCTTTCTGATTCCTGTCTTTCGGACTCCAGAATATCAGATTTCGGATTGATTGCATTGACCATGTCGCGGCAGTTTGACACCTTATTTCTATATACATGGAGTGCATACCAATTGATGGAATCTTCTTGAATTGGCTTGTTTAAATTCATTAAAAAAAGTAGTTCTGAAAAGGATATAATTTCTCTACCCCCTCGGCCAAACGACCAAGAAGCCTGTAGATTGACCAGGCTACCTCAAACCCGAGGCTTCTGGTTACGGAGCTACCCCGAACCCAGGTGAAGCTGTATTCCGCAATCTGCTTGAGCAATTCCTATGCGGATATTCTCAAACTCGCCTGCAAAATTAATGAAAAAATACAAATCAGCCAAACAATCGGGATATTATTTAAGTTTTATTAGTGATAGATATTCATATATGTAGAAAAAACCGCTTCGCTTCAAGCGAAACGGTTTTCTTTTTAAAATGAAACGGTCTTCTTTTTACCTTTACCCTCGTTGCCTACACGGTCGAGTGCGGTGACAACATAGGTGTATTTCCGGTCCTTCAGGTAAGGCAGTTTGTAGCGGGTGCCATAAACCACAGCCTGCAGGGCGGTGACATCATTGAGGTTGATGCGGGATCCCTTCTCAAAACGATAGATGGCAAAGCGGGTTGCCACATCGCCCCACTTCCGGCGGCTCGCCTTCGGAGCCTTCCAGGTGAGCATCGGGCCCTGGGCTGTCCACTCCATCTTCAGGCTCTTCACTGCCTTCGGCGCCTTGTTGTCGAGGAACGGCATCAGCGGCGGGAGGGCCGGGTACTTCCAGTAATAGTTGCGCAGGGTATGGCCGATGTTGCCCACATTGTCGGCAGCTGTCTGGGCATACCAGAGCACGGTGCCCTGCACATTGTTCATCTGCTGATGCAGGCGGTGCTTGGCTGGCAACTGGTGGCTACGTGGATTCACGGGGTCGGGATACTTGGCGGTGCGCTCGATGTCCTCGCCGATATAGAGAGGTCGGTTGCCCGCATATTTGTTCCACCACTGGATGAGGGTCTTGTAATCGGCAGCCTTGTTGCCTATCTCCCAATAAATCTGAGGCACGCAGTAGTCAATGAAGCCATTGTTCACCCAGAGGAGCACATCGGCATAGAGGTCGTCGTAGTTCTGCAATCCGAAGGTGTTGGAACCGATTGGGGAATTGCGCCTGTTGCGATAGATACCGAACGGTGAAACGCCAAACTTGACCCATGGCTTGACAGCATGGATGGTTTCGCCCAACTGCTTGACGAAGCGGCTCACGTTGTCGCGTCGCCAGTCGCCGATGTCTCTGAATCCCCTGCCCTGCTGACGGAAGAGCTGCTGGTCTGGAATCTGCTTGCCGGCTGCGGGATAAGGATAGAAATAGTCGTCGATATGGAAGCCGTCGATGTCGTAGCGGCTCACGATGTCGGCAGCCACACGGCAGGTATAGTCGGCTGCCTCCTGGAGTCCCGGGTTGAGGAGTATCAGGTTATCATAGTTGAAGCAGAGATTAGGATGGGTCTTCACCACGCTTCGGGGTGATACCTGGCTCAGGGATGTGGAACCGTGCTTGGCACGATAGGGGTTGATCCAGGCATGGAGTTCCATGCCGCGGCTGTGACACTGGTCGATCATCCACTGCAAAGGGTCCCAGTAAGGGGATGGTGCCTTGCCCTGCACGCCTGTGAGGAACTTGCTCCAGGGTTCTATCTTGCTGGGATAGAGTGCATCGCACTCGGCTCTTACCTGGAAGATAATGGCATTGACGCCATCCTTCTGCAGTTCGTCGAGCTGCCTGGAAAGCATCGTCTGAATCTGCTGGGTACTCTTCCCCATAAACTGTCCGTTGACGCACTGAATCCAGGCGCCACGGAACTCTCGCTTGTTCTGTGCCATCAGCGAAGAAGGCTGTAACATCAGCATCATCGCCATCAGAAGCATCCAAATTGTTTTCTCTCTTCTCATTAATTATTGTTATTGCTTAATTTTTAATTGTTATTGTTTAATTATAAATTATACACTGACTTTCGCAAGTAGCATTCTACCGTCCCCGAAGGGGCGAATGTGAATAACCGCAGGTGGAATGACCGAAGGGAATGGAACCTGCGGATAGTGACAGATACTCTCTTATCGTCCCCGAAGGGGGCGAACAGGAGCAAGACTGGATGTGGTTCGCCCCCTTTGGGGACGCTTTCTCCCTACTATTGGTTGTCCGCAGGTTCCATGACCTTTGGTCATTCCACCAGCGGTTATTGAAAGTTGGCCCCCTTCGGGGACCGGAGGTTACTTGCGAAACTTGAATTATACATTATTCATTCGTTTCATCGTGCAGCGTAGGCAGCGAGATGTGGTACTTCACGGCGAGCAGACGGATGATGCAGACCGTGAGGAATGAGGCGGTGGACGTGATGTAGACGCTCATGCCCAGATAAGTCAATCCCCAATAGCAGAGGCCGCCGAGCACGCATGCCATCGCATAAATCTCCTTACGGAAGATGACAGGCTCCTCGTTGAGCAGCACATCACGGATTACACCGCCGAAGGAACCCGTGATGCAGCCCATGATGATGGCCACCCAGAACGGGAAACCGCAATCGAGGGTTTTCTGGATTCCGGCGATATTGAACAGTGCCAGGCCGAGGGTATCGAAAAGAAACCACGTGTTGTCGAGACGCTTGAGATAATGGTGGCAAACGATGACCACCAGCTGCGCAAACAGCGTACACAAAAGGTAGATGGGGCTCATCATCCAGAAAGGATGCTGGCCGAGCATCACATCACGGATGGTTCCGCCGCCGATGGCCACAGCCACGCCACACACAAAGCCGCCCAGCCAGTCGTAATGCTTGGTGGCGGCAAGTCGGATGCCCGAAAGGGCAAATGCAAAGGTTCCAATGAACTCGATGACGCGCTGCAGCGTCATGACAAGTTCCGGGTCTTGATGAATAGTCATTTTTTCTCGTAATAAATTATTTGTTTAGTTTTTAAACCGCTCTCCCCAGCATGTTACCATCCAGTTGTACAGGCGCTCCTCGGAAGGAGAATGCTGCGGATGCCAGAAGCGGGCGTCTTTCAGTTCATCGGGTAGATACTGCTGCTCGGTGAAATGGCCGGGATAATCGTGCGGATATTTATAGCCGTCGTGATAGCCCAGGTCCTTCATCAGTTTGGTAGGCGCATTGCGGATATGCAGCGGCACAGGCAGATTGCCGGTCTGCTTCACGGTGGCGATGGCATCGTTGATACCCAGGTAGGCACTGTTGCTCTTGGGACTGGTGGCAAGATACACCACCGCCTCGGCTAGGGCGATTCTCGCCTCGGGCCATCCTATCTTCATCACCGTATCGAAGGCGGCATTCGCCAGGAGCAGGGCATTCGGATTCGCCAGTCCCACATCCTCACTCGCGCTGATTACCACTCTGCGGGCGATGAACTGCGGGTCTTCGCCTCCTTCTATCATGCGCGCCATCCAATAGAGTGCCGCATCGGGGTCGCTGCCACGGATGCTCTTGATGAAGGCGGAGATGATATCATAGTGCATATCGCCCTGCTTGTCGTAGGCAAGGGGATTCTGCTGAAGCTGTTCTTCCACCATCTTGTCGGTGATGACCACCTCACCGGTGCCTGCCGATTCCACCACCAGTTCCAGGATATTGAGGAGCTTCCGGGCATCGCCTCCGCTGAACCGGAGCATCGCCGCAGTTTCCTTGAGACGGATTTTCTTCTGGCTGAGTTCCACATCCTGGGTGATGGCACGCTGCAGGAGTCCCTCCAGGTCTTCCTTTTCCAGGGGTTTGAGCACGTAGAGCTGACATCGGGAGAGCAGCGGACGGATTACCTCGAACGAAGGGTTCTCGGTGGTGGCGCCAATCAGGGTGACAATGCCTTTCTCCACGGCGCCTAGCAGGGAGTCCTGCTGACTCTTGGAGAAGCGGTGGATTTCGTCTATAAACAAGATAGGTGAAGCAGCGTTGAAGAATCTTCCACTCTTGGCACGCTCAATCACCTCGCGCACATCCTTCACGCCGCTGGTTACGGCAGAGAGGGTATAGAAAGGCACCTTCAGGGTTTGCGCCACAATCTGCGCCAGGGTGGTCTTGCCCACGCCCGGAGGTCCCCAGAGGATAAAAGAGGAAATGCGGCCTGCGTCGATCATCCTGCGCAGCACGGCACCCTCCCCCACCAGATGCTTCTGACCCACATAGTCGGCAAGCGACCGGGGTCTCATTCTTTCAGCTAACGGTTCACTCATTCTATAATTCTTTTTACTTCGGTATTTTTAGCTGCAAAGATAATGAAAAAAAATGAAACGTGCACAAGAAATCGGGATAAAAGAAAAAAAATCGTGGAAATAGAAAAAAAACGGGCTGAAAATTTGGATATATAAAAAGAAGTATTTAATTTTGCATTCAAAACATTTATAACAATGAAACAAGAAAAGACTATCACCCTCAAAACATTGTCAAAAAGCAGTGTTTGGGATATCCAGGAGAATGATGTTTTCCGCCTTTGGGAAGCTGCCGAGAAAGACAACGACCTGAAGGACAATCAGCGTAGATACCTCGACATCATTCGCAGTGCATTCGAAGTTGAGCAAGTGAAAGTGGACCGCACAGAAGTGCTCGACAAGTTGATTGAACGCGGTTTCAAGATCGGCACCCTCCGCATCGACGACAAGAACGAGAAGTTTGCCATCAAGAAGCGCCCTATCATGCGCGTCACCGACCTCACCTACGAGAACATCGGTCACATCACCGCATCCAAGCTCATCGAAGTATTGGAGCGTAACTTCGGCGGTGGCTGGGACAGTCTTTCACAGAGTATCAAGGACATCATCGAGAGCGGTTTCGACATCAGCACCACTACCCTTCCTAAGGATCGCCTGAAGAAGCCGGGTGGTCTCTACGAGAAGAAGCTGGCTGACGACTACGAGGTGCTCGTGGTGCCTAAGGGTACCTGGGTGGAGGCTATCTTTGCCAAGGAGAAGCCAAAGCAGGAGAAGATTCGCATGAGATTCATGGATGAGGACGAGTTGGACCGCAACGACGACCTGCTCGACCCAGATGAGGATGACGATGAGGATGCACCAGAGATTGAGGATCACTACAACGATCCTGATGAGGACGATGATGCATTCGATGACGACAAGCTGACCGAGGAAAGCTACCGCACCACCTTCGAGGACCCTGAGAACCTGGGACTCGACGATGCTGAGGACGTGGCTGACGACGACTACTAAGCCGCGGGAAGTTGGAGTTACTGGAATTTACACATTATTATATATAATAAAGAAAGAAATGGAAGCATTATTAGGACTGATCGCATTGATCGTGGTAGCACTCGTAGGTTGGGCTATCGCAGAATTTAAGTACAAGGCTTTCACCTTCACCCGCTCAGAAAAGGACATCGAAGAGGAGGCGGAGTTGGAAGAGCAGCATCGTGCCGACGGATTCAAGGAGATGAACATCCGTGACATCATGCGCAAGAACTCTACAAATGGCTACAACGCTGTAGGCTAAAACGACGGCGTTTTTCTAGCTATAGGAGAAATTGATATGATGACTACTCAGTATATCATCATTCTTACGATACTGGCGGCATGCATCGTGTATGCCGCCATTCGTATTTATCGGGCGTGGAAGAAGGTGAGCCAGTGCCACGACCGGAATTACAAGTGTGCGGGCTGTGCTTTCTATGAGCAGTGCAAGAAGAAGAAAAAATGATTAGAATTGATTGTTTCTAAAGATTTTTTCATTATTTTCGAAAAAAGATGGCGAAAGATTTGGTGGTTTCAAAAAAAAGTAGTACCTTTGCACTCGCTTATCAGAAATGACAGCAAATAACTCTACAAGGTGTCTTAACCGAGCGGTTAGGTAACGGTCTGCAAAACCGTGTAGAGCGGTTCGACTCCGCTAGACACCTCAACAAAGGAAGCTTCTCTACAAGCTTCCTTTTTTGTTTATATAACCCCCGACTCGAATCTTTTTTCATCGAAACCACTTGTTTCTTATCTTTTTTTAGTAACTTTGCCACCACAATAACAGAAGACAACATGGATATCATCAACAAATACTTTCCGAACCTCACGGACAGACAGAAAGAGCAAATAGCGCAGCTTGACGCTCTGTACAGAGAGTGGAACGCCAAGATCAATGTCATCAGCAGAAAGGACATAGATAATCTTTACGAACACCACGTGTTGCACTCCATGGCTATCGCCAAAGCCATCAACTTCAAAGACAGAACCGAGATTCTCGATTTCGGATGCGGAGGAGGCTTCCCTGGTATTCCTCTTGCCATCCTCTTCCCTGAGTGCCGATTCAAACTCATCGACGGTACGGGCAAGAAGATTAGAGTATGCAACGAGGTGGCTGAGGCCATCGGACTAAAAAACCTCAAGGCTGAACACCTGAGAGGAGAAGAAGAAAAGGGGAAATATGACTTCGTGGTAAGCCGTGCAGTCATGCAACTGCCCGACTTGATGAAAATCATTAAGAAGAACTTCAAGAAGACACAGCAGAATGCCCTGCCCAACGGACTGCTCTGCCTGAAAGGAGGCAACCTGAACGAAGAGCTCAAGAGCTACAGCCGGGTGGCTGAAATTACACCCCTGAGCACCTTCTTCGACGAAGAGTGGTTTGCACAAGACAAGCAGCTCGTCTACGTGCCCTGCTAAGACTCACCGCAAGGAGACAAAGTAAAAAACATCCAAACAACAACCCTCAAAAAAATAGGAGAAAACTAAAATGTTACATATCGAACGATACCAGTGCAACATGCTTTCTGAGAATTGCTACGTGGTGAGCGACGAAACCAAGGAGTGCGTCATCATTGACTGCGGAGCCTTCTATCCAGAAGAACGAAAAGCCATTACCGATTATATTACCGGGAATGGTCTCAACCCCATACACCTGCTGGTGACACATGGTCATCTTGACCACAACTTTGGCAACGACACCATCTATCAGGCTTTCGGACTCAAACCCGAGGTGGCACAGGCAGACGAACATCTGATGAAAAACCTGCAGCATCAAGCTGAGTCATTCTATCAGATGAAGATAGACACCGTGTTTCCACCAATCGGTCATTTCTTCGAGGACGGCGAGACCATACACTTCGGCAACCATGAGCTGAGCATCATCCCAACCCCTGGTCACTCTAAAGGTTCGGTCACCTTCTATTGCGAAGCAGAGGGTGTAGCCTTCACTGGTGACACACTCTTCCAAAATTCTATAGGAAGAACAGATTTCCAAGGCGGTTCGATGTTCCAGATTATCAACAGTCTACGTCTCTTGGCACAGTTGCCCGACAAAACAAAAGTGCTGCCAGGACATGGCAACAACACCACCATAGGCGAGGAACTCGCCCATAACCCCTATATGGACAGATAAGAATCAGATAGGTTATCAACAACAGAAGATGAAACAAGCTAACAAGGCAGAGAAGATCATACTCGGCATAGACCCTGGCACAAATGTCATGGGCTATGGCGTTATAAGGGTCGTAGGCAACAAGGCGCAGCTTGTGGTGATGGGCATCATCGATATGCGCAAAGAAAGCGACCCCTACCTCCGCTTAGGCAAAATTTTCGAAAGGGTGACAGGTATTATTGACGAATACCTACCCGACGAAATGGCGATTGAGGCACCCTTCTTTGGCAAGAACGTGCAGTCTATGCTCAAGCTTGGACGGGCACAGGGAGTAGCCATCGCTGCAGCCATACATCACGATGTACCAATACACGAGTATGCTCCGCTGAAAATCAAAATGGCCATCACCGGACAGGGTCAGGCCTCCAAGGAGCAGGTGGCTGGCATGCTGCAGAGAATGCTGAAGATCAGCGACAACGACATGCCCAAGTTCATGGATGCGACCGACGCACTCGGAGCTGCCTACTGCCACTTTTTGCAGATGGGAAGACCCGAGACCGACGCGCCACACTACTCCAGTTGGAAAGACTTTGCCATACGCAACAGAGGCAAGGCTTCGACAACCGACAACACACTAACAGGCCCTCAGACCAAACTCCTGGGAGCTCTCAGGAAACATTAATATTAGACAGAAATGCAAACAATTATCAAGATTGAGAATGGCGTGACCCGTATGCCAGAATGGCGAATGGCAGAGCCTGTCAACTTTACAGCCTGCGAGGGCGAGCATATCGCCATCGTGGGAAGAAATGGTAGTGGAAAGTCCATGCTGGTAGATATTCTTGTAGGCAGACATCCGCTGCTCATGCACGATCCCGTATACGATTTCTCGCCCAGCAAGAAAACGCTCGTAAGCGACAACATCAAGTATATTACTTTCCGCGACACTTACGGAGGCGACAACGACCGAACCTACTTTCTGCAGCAAAGATGGAACCAGCTTGAGATAGACGAGAATACGCCCATTGTGAAGGACAAACTGGAGGAAGCCTATCAGATGGCTGGCGAGGATACTCCCGAACGCAGAAAACTGCAGCAGCACATCTACGAGCTCTTCCATATGGACAAATTGCTCGACAAGTACATCATCCTGCTGTCAAGCGGTGAGTTGCGAAAATTCAAACTCGCCACCACCCTTTTCTCTGAGCCACGTGTGCTCATCATGGACAACCCATTTATCGGACTGGATGCCGATACTCGTGAACAACTCAAGCAGCTTCTTGCCACCCTCTCTGCCGAACGCGCCCTACAGGTTATCCTGGTACTCAGCAAGAGCGACGACATTCCGCAGTTCATCACACACATCGTGGAGGTTGACGGTATGAAGGTTGGCCGCAAAATGACAAAGCAGGAGTATCTCGACTTACGCAAGCCTGTTCCTGAGCATATCCTTTCGCCCGTCCAGCAACAGGCCATTATCGACCTGCCCTACAGCAATCGAGAATATCACAACCAGGAAGTGGTCAAGATGAACAAGGTAAGCATACGCTACGGACGTCGCACCATACTGAAAGAACTCGACTGGACAGTCATGAACGGTGAGCGATGGGCACTGAGCGGGCAAAACGGAGCCGGCAAGTCTACCCTTCTCAGCCTTATCTGTGCAGACAATCCTCAAAGCTATGCCTGCGACATCGCTCTCTTCGGAAACGCACGAGGAAGCGGTGAAAGCATTTGGGACATAAAGAAGCACATCGGCTACGTGTCGCCAGAGTTGCACAGGTCTTATCAGCGCGACCTGCCTGTAATACGAATCGTGGCAAGTGGGTTGAAAGACTCAGTAGGTCTTTATGTGAAACCCAACGAAGAAGACTACGAGAAGTGCCGCTTTTGGATGGAAGTGTTTGGACTCAAAAACATGGAGGAACGTGGATTTCTGAAACTGTCGAGCGGAGAACAACGACTGGCCCTTCTGGCAAGAGCCTTCGTCAAAGATCCCGAACTACTCATACTCGATGAGCCCTTGCATGGACTCGACAACTACAACCGCCGACTGGTAAAGGACATTATTGAGGCGTTCTGTAAACGACAGAACAAGACTATGATCATGGTTACCCACTATAAGGAAGAACTGCCAGCATGCATAGACCACAGCATCTTCCTCATCCGACACGATGAGTAAGCCTGTGACTCCATTATAATAGAAACAAAAAAATAGAAACAATGAAAAAGTTCTTATTTCTTATAGCCGTATGCTGCCTCACTACGACAGCCACCAAGGCACAGGATGTGCTCAACGAGATAGTAAAGACTTCTCTCAGCATCACCAACGACACCACACTGAGCCGCGAGGTACGAAAGGCTGCTGTGTTCAAGTATGATGCCATGTCTTATCTGCGCTCCAAGGTGTTGCCCCCCAATGTTCTGTTGGAACAGAAGATCAGTGCCGACTCACTCAACGCATGTATCAAGATGCTCAATGAGCAGGCTTACGCCATGAACCAGTATGTAACTCTTTATCAAAAGCGACTCTCTGAAGCCAAGAAGCGCAACAAAGGCATGGTGAGAAGCCTCTTCAAGCAAGCCACCATCGACCACAAACTGTTCAACGACAGCGATACTGAAATCACACTGGCTTACTTCAACCGTTCCGACTACCCCATACAGTTCTGCCTCGACTGCGACTGGATCAAGACTCTCGCCTTCATCCGCTCTATCGACTGGAGCAAGATTTAGAAATTTGCATAACCCGTATTATAGCCCCAACAGGAATAGTAAACTTATGTAATGTTATTATGTGGTTCTAAGCAATCAAAATCACATCAAACCACTATTACAGGGTAATACGGTTCTTATAAAAAAACAACAGAGAGTAGTTTACAATAATCGGTAAACAACTCTCTGTTGTTTAGTTCTATCACATGCAAAATCTCGTGCTGTACCGTAAAGCCACCGCACTTCACAACTTGCAGTTTCTTTGCAAGCTACAGAAGAATATCTATGCGGTGTGTGTTATTTTTCTTATTGCTTTATCTTTAAAGCCAATTGCTTCAAAGTTTATTTCTTTTTCTTCAATGCCAGCTTTGGTATATGGATTTTCTGACCAGCCTTCACGTCGATAGCGCCGCCATTGACAGCCTCAAGATAACACTCCATACCTGGACCAAGATACAACTTGCTGATACTGCTCAAAGTCTGACCACTCTTGGCAACTATCGAATGATCCACACCCAAGATGCGATAAGCACCTGTTCGTACACGCGGATCGGCATCATACTTGCTTGCAGCCTGCACCTCCACTTTCTGCTTGGCTTCTTTCAAAGCTTTCTGCTTGGCAACTTCAGTCTGTTGCTTAGAGACAATCTCCTTTGCAGCAACTGCTTTTCTGAGGCTGTCAGACTGAGCGGCGGCATTCTGCTCATCAACTCCATTTAACACCTCAGCAGACTGAGCCAAACGAGCACTGTCTTGAAGCGCTTTGGTGCGCAAGTCATCCTTCTGAGCTTGTGCCAAACTGTCTTTCTCCATACGTACCTTCTGCATTTCCTCCAACTGCAAGGCAAGATGATTGCGTTGGGCTTGCATCTTACCATAGTTGAAAGCGAACCAGCCGATACCTCCTATCAAGAGCAAAATCAGAATAACAGCTACAGATATGACATAACGTGGAAGCATGAAATAATGCTTTCTATCTGATGAAGACTCTTCATCGTCCTCTTCGACAGTATTCTCAGGATTACCGACAGGGACAGCCTGCTTAGTTTGAGAAACTGGAGCCATCGTTTCGGGACGAGAGACTACAGTTTCCTCCTGAACAGAAGATGCTGTAACAGACTGAACGAGTACCTCCTTCACTACTGGCTGTTCGGGCTCTTTCACCTCAGCAACTGATTGCTCAGACAGATTGACCGCATCAGGAAGTTCGGGTTCTCGCACCTTTGATACTGGTTGCTCGGACTCTTGAGCATCAGCAACAAGCTGTTCTTTCTCTTTAATCTCTGATACAGGCACCTCGGCTTCCTCAGAAACAACAGATAAATCCTCTACCTGAACTGTTACTCCAGATACGACATCTTCCTTTAGCTCTGATTCGTCAGACATCTCAGCTACAGCGGGAATGCTTTCCGCCTTATCTACGGGCGAAGTCTCCGACTCTTCAGCAATCTGTTGTTCATCAGAAGGTGCAGACACCTCCTCTTTGGCTTCAAAGGCAAACTTTCTGTCTATCTCGCTGAAATCAACACCATCGTTGACAACTACAGTCTCAAACTGAGCAAAGGGCTTATTGACAATTTCCTTCAGGATATTGTCAGGAGTGAAGGTTATCTTATCACGCCCGCCAATGATGATACGCTCGCCAGTATTGACATCCACACTTTCACGATCCTTGACAGACGTCACCTTGAAAGTACCAAGCCATCTTATTTTCAACTGCTTGTCAGACTGCATCACACCATTAGCCACATCAAACATCTGTTTGATGAAAGCCTCAGCCTCCGAAATGGTCATATTGTTCTTCTCGGCAAGAATCCTGGCAAGAATTGACATACTGGATCTATTCATCTCCTACTCCTCCATTCTTTAGTTTTTCCTTGATAGCAGCTACAGGACGAAAGGCAAGTACCAACTTGGGCGGTACGAGCTGACGCTTCTTGGTTGTGGGGTTGACAACCATGCGCTCCATACGCTTCTTAACCTCAAAAGTTCCAAAATTAGGAATAGCGACAGCCTCTCCCTCTTCGAACTGAGAGATCATTGCATCAATCACTTTTCTCACCAACTTCTGTGCATCCTCTTGCGAATAACCCGTCTGGCGAGCAAGCTCTGCTATGTATTCTTTATTGTTCATAATGATAAAAATCTATATGTGGATATTAGGAAGAATCCTTAAAATGCAAAATTAGTAAAATAATGACTAAAAACCAAACAAAATGGAGAAAAAGTGAAAGTTGCGAGGCTTTCACCCTGCAGTCAGCATGCGCCAGAAAGAGAAAAAGGAATACCAAGTTTTGACAAACTTGATATCCCCTTTGTTATGATTATGAAGCCACACACCGGAAAAGTGCAGGGCTACAAAGTTCTTTTTCACAAGATATTGAAATGGAAAGACGGAACTAATTGTTCACGCTACCACCCACAATATCGAGCAATTCATTCGTAATGGCCTGTTGACGACTCTTGTTGTACTGCAGATTGAGCTCTCGCAAGAGTTCATCGGCGTTATCGGTTGCAGTCTGCATAGCTACCATTCGGGCTGCATGCTCACTGGCCTGACTGTCCAGAAGGGCTGTGTAAATCATCAGTCGCAACTGCTTAGGAATGAGCACACCCAATACCGTCTCCAAGTCTGGCTCTACGATGAAGTCATCGTTCAGAGGTTTTACCTCTGACTTCTGGCGTTCTTCATCCTCAGCCTGTTTCTTGCGCAAGTATTCCTGAGCTTTCGCCGTAGCCACATTGGATGTGAGGTCGCGGTCGTTGTCTCCTCCTATAGCCTCAGTAGAGAGGTCAATAGGCAGGAAAGTTTTCTGTGTCAGGATTTGCGAGCCGGCACTCTTGAAGTGATGATAAATCATCTCCACCTTGTCGAGTTCGCCAGCAGCATACTGCTGAGCAAGTTTCTGGGCGATGTCGGCACAAACTTGTGCATTGGGATGGTCGGCAAGATCCATGAAGTTTCCGCCAGTCTTCAGTCCTAACTTCTGTGCCTTCTCAGCCACCTTTCTGCCTATAGGATAAACCGTGATGTCGTCAATGCCTTGAGCCTTATACTCGTCCACCGCCTGCATCATCATCTTGATGACATTGGAGTTGAATCCGCCACACAAGCTGCTGTTGGAACTATAAACCACCAAAGCCACACGCTTAATTACCTTGTGCTCTACCTGCAACTCATGCTCCACATTGGGAGTACTGACCAAGAAACTCTTGAGGATATGCTCCAGCATATTCTCGTAAGGCAACATATTCTGAATAGCTACCTGAGCATGATGTAGCTTGCTCGAAGCAACCATCTTCATGGCACTCGTAATCTTACGGGTACTATTGACACTGGCGATGCGAGTTTTAATCTCTTTTAACGACGGCATAGGCTATTACGCTTTATATTGTCCTGCAACATTAGCCATGGTCTCCTCGATAACCTTGATACAGCCATCGGTAAGTTTACCATCTGCCAAAGTCTCGATAACATCGGAGTGCTGGCTACGCATAGCATCAAGGAACTGGTCCTGACACTCGCGAACCCTATCCATAGGCACGTCGTGCATCAATCCGTGTACACCACAATAAAGTATGGCTACCTGCTCGCCTACTGGCATAGGGCGATACTGAGGCTGAACAAGGAGTTGGTCGTTCTTACGACCACGGTCCAAGGTCATTGCTGTCACGGCATCCATATCACTTGAGAACTTAGAGAAAGCCTCCAACTCACGATACTGAGCCATATCAATCTTCAAGGTACCAGCCACCTTCTTCATACTCTTGATCTGAGCAGAACCACCTACACGAGATACAGAGATACCCACGTTGATGGCTGGACGGAAGCCCTGGTTGAAGAGGTCGGTCTCCAGGAAGATCTGACCGTCGGTGATAGAAATCACATTGGTTGGAATATAGGCTGAAACGTCACCAGCCTGTGTCTCGATAATAGGAAGAGCAGTCAAAGAACCACCACCTCTTACCTTTCCCTTCATACACTCAGGCAGGTCGTTCATCTGCTCGGCAACTTCCTGCTGGTCGTTGATACGAGCAGCACGCTCCAAGAGACGAGAGTGGAGATAGAAGACATCACCAGGATAAGCCTCACGTCCTGAAGGACGACGAAGAATCAGTGATACCTCACGATAAGCCACAGCCTGCTTACTCAAGTCATCGTATACTACGAGAGCGGAATATCCACGATCGCGGAAATACTCACCGATAGCAGCTCCCGCGAATGGAGCATAATACTGCATCGCAGCAGGGTCGGCAGCAGTTGCACTTACAATAATGGTATAAGGCAAAGCGCCATGCTCCTTGAGGTTCTGTACCAATGCAGCAACGGTAGAGGCTTTCTGACCGATAGCTACATAAATACAATATACAGGCTTACCAGCCTCATAGAAACTCTTCTGATTGATAATGGTGTCTACTGCTATGGCAGTCTTACCCGTCTGACGGTCACCGATGATAAGCTCACGCTGACCACGACCAATAGGAATCATGGAGTCGACAGCCTTCAAACCTGTCTGCAGAGGTTCCTTTACTGGCTGTCGATAAATCACACCAGGAGCCTTGCGGTCCAAAGGCATCTCGAAAGAGTCGGTAAGATCAATATCTCCCAGTCCGTCAATGGCCTCACCCAGAGGGTTAACGACACGTCCTAAGAAATTGTCGTTCACGCGGATAGAGGCAATACGATGTGTACGCTTTACGCTCTGTCCCTCCTTGATGCCAGCTGTTGGACCCAAGAGGACACAACCTACATTATCTTCCTCCAAGTTCATGACAATTGCCATGGTGCCGTTCTCAAACTCAAGAAGCTCATTAGCCTCAGCATTACGAAGTCCATATATACGTGCCACGCCATCGCTGACAGTAAGCACTGTACCCACCTCGTCAAACTGCTGAGAGCCATTCACCTCCTGTAGTTGTTGCTGAAGAACTTCAGACACCTCACTTGGTTTAATTTTATCTGACATTGTTTGTTTACTTTAATTGTTATACGAGGAGTTAAGGAGTTGAAAGAAGTTGAGACTATACATATTGTCTTCAAATTCATCCAATTTTAAGAAGTACTCCTAATTTTTATCAGGCAAAAGGTGTTGATAGAAAACTCCTTTAACTCCTTAAAAACTTAACTACTCAAGAAAATTACTTTTTGAGCTGTGTCAGAATGTTGTTGAGCTTAGTCTTCACGCTCGCATCCATTCTGTAAGTATCGTACTCAAGGATAAAACCACCAATCAGTTCAGGGTTCACCTCAGTCTTGAACTCCACAGTACCTTGCGTTCTCTGTTCCACCATCTTGCGCATCTTGTCCTCAGTAGAGGCATCGACGGCAGTGGCGGTTATCAGCTTACCGCGGATGATGTTCTTCTGTTTCCTGTAAAGAGTGATATACGAAG